>Ga0208018_100252_pt1 | contig 16982 bp, 18 predicted proteins | sample 31_taG_FD_184105 | JGI IMG/M metagenome (GOLD analysis project Ga0208018, IMG submission 184105) | Marine viral communities from the Gulf of Mexico - 31_GoM_OMZ_CsCl metaG (SPAdes) (version 2) | ecosystem: Environmental > Aquatic > Marine > Oceanic | place: Gulf of Mexico | collected 2015-07-12 | reverse complement strand
AAAAAGATTCTTAATTTTTAAACTTTTTATATTTTTTCTTTATATTTACTACCATTGTTAATTTAAAAACCAGTACAATGGCAGAAGTAAAAGAAGCACCTCAAGTTGAGGCACCGGAAAATCTCTCACCTGAAGAGATGAAAAAGAGACGTGAAGAGATCACGAGTTTCTACAAAGACAATATCAAGCATCTTAAAACTCAGTTAGAGTATGAAACGCTGCTCACTGATATTGAGAAAACAAGAGCGGAGAGACTACAGGCTCAGATCATGATGGCTCAGGTTTATGCTGCACAAGAGAAAGCAGGTAACCAACAAGCAAAGGAAGATTGGGAGAAGGAGTTTGAGAATGCACCCAAAAGAACTTTAAAGAAGGACTAATGCAGTTGCTTAGAAAGGGTTCAAGGGGGGAAGAAGTAAAAAAACTACAGAGACTTCTCAAACTTAAAACTGATGGTATCTTTGGTCCTAACACTGAGAAAGCAGTGATTAGGTTTCAAATGAGTAATGACCTCAAGGTTGATGGGGTGGTGGGGAATCAGACGTGGACGGCTTTGTTAAACATTGCCCATAAGGATGATGCTATTGATGAGAGTAGTGATATCCAGGATCAATTCTTTGAAACTACGTTTGGGCAGAGAGTTCATAAATACTACCTACCCAAAGGTGAATATTTAGAAGGACCTATTGAGAATCATTATATCTGTTTGCATCATACGGCTAGTGGGGCTAATCCTTACAAGGTAATTGACTATTGGGGTAGAGATACCCGTGGGCGTGTTGCCACTGAATTTGTTTTAGGTGGTAAGGATTGTACTACTGGTAATGATGAGTATGATGGTGTAATGGTACAATGTTTTCCTACAGGATGTCAAGGGTGGCATTTAGGACGTAGTGGTTCTGGGTTTATGAATAAGCATACAGTAGCTCTAGAGATCTGTTCTATGGGATATTTAAAAGACCAAAAGACTTATACAGGTAGAAGAGTTGCTGATAATCAAGTTGCTCTATTAGATGAACCATTTAGAGGATATAAGACATATCACCGTTATTCTGAGAAACAAATACAAGAAACTAAGAAGTGGATTTTATTTGTAGCAGAAAGAGACAATATTGATCCAAGAGTTGGGTTAGTACAATGGATTAAAAAGCATGGTGCTCATAAAGCTTTTGAGTGGAATGAGGATGCATACTATGGGAAAGTGAAAGGATTAATCACCCATACTAATATTAGTAGAGGTAAGTCTGATTGCTATCCTGATCCTAGATTAGTTGAAATGTTATTAAGCTTATAATATGGAAGTAACTAAAGTAAGTGAAAAAAGAAAGGTGGTATTATCTGATGCAATACGGTATCAGATAGTAACCTATTGTTTTTTTAATCAAGTACCGGTTACAACTGCAGAACTAGACTGTCTTACCAAGCTTTCTGAGTTAGGTAAGACAGATCTAACTGATTTTTGTAAAGTTGTTGAGAAGCTTGGAATATTTAAATCTGCACAGTCTGCTAGAAATTGTTTAGCAAAAGCTGAAAAAAAAGGATTAGTAGACAAGAATGGTAATGGTAAAAAGACTATTACTATTGGTAAAGCTTTAAATGTTCAAACAGAAGGACCTATCTTTTTAGATTATAAAATTTTAGGAATTGAAACCAAAGAAGTTTAAAACTTTAATAGAGGGGATAGCGGAAGAAGTTGGTGTCCATGAAGATGTTGTCACTGATTTTATAAAGTTTTATTACTCTGAGGTTAGAAAGCATATGGTTTCTGTAACAGATCCTAAGATTTATATAGATAATCTTGGGACATTTAGTGTAATGAAGGGGAAACTTAATAAAGCTTTAGAAAAACAACGTAACATCTTAAAAAATGTAGACTTAGATACATATAACGGCTATGAAAAACATTTAAATGTAAGTTCTAAAATAGAAGTTATGGAGAAAACTTTAAATGTTATGGAGGAAAGAAGAAAAGAATATCAAGAATTTAAATCAAAAAAATGAAACTACATAAGTATTTAGATGCATTTAAAAACTCTCAACAAATACTAGAGGGTATTAAGAATAGGGTATTCAAGAAAGAACACATTGAAGCGGAAGCAGAGTGGAGAATGTCAATATGTAACTCTTGTGAATTATTAGATAGAAAAGGTTCTGAGTGTCTTGCTCCTGGTACACAACCATGTTGTTCAGAATGTGGTTGTAGTTTATCACTAAAGACAAGATCATTATCTTCTGAGTGTCCAAAAGGCAAATGGACAGCACTTATGAATGATGAAACAGAAGCTGAATTATTAGACTCAATTGAAAATGATAATAACATCAACGAATAAAATAATAGTTAGAACTAGCCCTATTCATGGATTTGGTGTATTTGCAAAAGAACCAATTGCAAAAAAAGAACTTATTGAAGAGTGTCCTGTAATATTTGTATCTAAACAAGATAAATTAAGAGACTATGCTTTTAATTGGAAAATAAATAATAAATCTTGTATTGTAGCAGGTTATGGTTGTTTTTATAATCATTCTGATACATGTAATGCAATTTATGAACCAGACTTTGGTAGAGAAACTATGAGATTCAGGGCAATTAAAGATATTGAAGCTGGAGATGAAATAACTGTATTCTACGGTGGGGATCAGTATTGGGAAGTTAGACCACATTTAAAAAAGAAATAATGGCAATAACATTTAAAGAAGATGGGCACTTGTATGAAAGTATTGGTGATGAAGGTATTAAGTGGACTAGTGTTACGTCATTTATAGGAAACTTTAAACCTAAGTTTGATAGAGAAGGTCAGGCTAAAAAGTCTTCTAAGAATAAAAGATCTAAGTGGTATGGTATGACTCCAGAAGAAATTATGCAAGCTTGGGATAATGAGACTAAACGTGCTATAGATTTAGGCAACTGGTATCACAATCAAAGAGAAGCTGATATACTAGATTTTAAAACTATTGAAAGAGAGGGGCAAGAGGTACCTATTATTAGACCTATTATGGAGGATGGTATTAAAATTGCACCAAATCAAAAGCTTACTAATGGTGTTTATCCTGAACATATGGTTTATTTAAAGTCTGCAGGTTTATGTGGACAAGCAGATTTAGTAGAGATTGTAAATGGCAGAATAAACATTACAGATTATAAAACTAATAAAGCAATTAAAACAAAAGGATTTACTAACTGGGAGGGTATAACTGAAAAGATGTTTGCTCCTCTTACACATTTAGATGATTGTAATTTAAATCATTATAATTTACAATTGAGTATTTATGCGTATATTATTAAAAAGCACAACCCTAAACTTAAGATTGGCAATTTAAAAATTCAACATGTTAAATTTAAACAATCAGGAGTTGATGATAATGGTTATCCAATTAATGTAAGAGTTAATGGAGAGCCTGTTGTGGAAGATATTGAAATATATGATTTACCGTATCTTAAAGATGAGGTAAGAACATTGATAATGTGGTTAAAAGATAATAAATGATTGTAAGGCTATTTGATATACAGAATAATAAAGTTGTACCAACAGAACATTGTTATACATTAAAGTTTCTTAAGGCGGTTATGGATGAGTATCCAGATACTTATTTATCAATATACCAGTATGTATTTTACATGAGTTGTCCTAATCCAGATTTAAATCCTTTCTTTAATTTGCCCGAACATGAGAAGGAGGATATAATTATTGAAGAGGTGCAACTTGAAGAGTCTACTGAAGATCCTATTATTGCAAGAGCATTAGAGTTATGTAAGAAGATGTATGAGACACCTACATACAGAGCATATAAGGGCATTAAGTCCATGCTAGATAGATTAGCTAGGTATATGGAAACAACTGCAATAGAGCACGGCAGAGATGGTAATATCAACTCATTAGTTAATGCTGCGGCAAAGTTTGAGCAAATTAGAGCGTCATATAAGGGTGCATTTAGTGATATGAGACAAGAACAAGAAAGTTCTGTGAGAGGTGGGCAGGGATTGGCTTATGATCAATTATAATTATGAATAGTGAATATATTTTCCCATATTGGGATGACTTTAAATCAATTAAAAATGAAAAATCAAAAAATCACACCAGTAGGAAGAAAGATCCTAGTAAAAAAGAAAGAAGCGGAAAAGTACTTTCCAGGAACATCAATCCTGATTCCAGAAGGAACGGGGAAGAAAGAGTGTAAAGCTATTGTAGTAGCTGTTGGTAATACTGTAGAGCTTATTGAACCAGGACAGGTTATTCAATATGCTGACTATGCTAAACCAACAATTATGATGCATGATGGTGAAGAGCACTTTCTTCTAAACGCTGAAGATGTGTTTGCAATCATAAATGTATAAGTCAGTACACACATATGATAATGGTACCTGGCGTACCACAGAGTTTGAGACTCGTGAAGACTTTAAAAACTTTATACTCCCCTTGTTCAAAGAGCCTGGGGAGTATGCTTTTGATGAGACTGCATATGTCTTTAATAAAGAAGCTAGATTCTTTGAAGAGCATGGTTTCTATTGTGATAAACCTTTTAGATCTAAAGACTTTGTAACTTATTGGGAGACTGAAAAGAATAAATGTCGTGATGGTGTAATATACCACAACAAAGGAGTTACATGGTATCTTACTAGAGATTATTACATGTGGTTAAACTTCTTACCCATCTTTAACAAAGAAGAAAAGAAGTTTGGTTTTGCTAAAGTAAGAGATGCACAGTACCATATGGCACTCTATGAGATACTTGCAGAGCTTCATTACAAGCATTCTGCAATATTAAAGAAACGTCAGATAGCTTCTTCATACTTTCATATGGCAAAGCTTCTTAATACCTATTGGTTTGAGGAAGGTAGTATATGCAAGATTGGAGCTTCTCTAAAAGATTATATTAATGATAAAGGTTCATGGAAGTTTCTTGATGAGTATAAAGCTTTCTTGAATGAACACACAGCATGGTACAGACCATGTAATCCTGAGAAGGTTCTTTTATGGGAGCAGAAGATTGAGGTTAAAGTAAATAACCGCAAGACATATAGAGGACTTAAATCTAAAATACAGGGTGCATCTTTTGAGAAGAGTGCAACAACTGGAGTTGGTGGTCCATGTACATACTTCTTCCATGAAGAGGCAGGTATTGCACCTAAGATGTCTGATACATATGAGTACTTAAGACCTGCAATGATATCCGGTATGGTGACTACGGGGATGTTTATTGCAGCAGGATCAGTGGGGGACTTAGATCAATGTGAACCTTTAAAGGAGATGATCTTAAACGCAGATGCAAATGATGTATATGCTGTAGAAACTAATCTAATGGATAAGGATGGTACTATTGGTGTAGCAGGATTATTTATTCCTGAGCAATGGTCTATGCCTCCTTATATTGATGATTATGGTAATTCTCTTGTAGAAGAGGCATTAGAAGCTATTAGGAAAGAAAGAGCAGATTGGAAGGTATCTCTTAATCCAGAACAGTATCAGTTAAGAATATCTCAGAAACCTACCAATATTGCTGAAGCATTTGCTTATAGAAAGGAATCTATTTTTCCTCAAGGTGTATTATCTAAGCAGTTAAAAGCAATAGAAGAAAAAGAATATCCTTATGAACATCTTAAACTAGAACGAGATGAGCAAGGTATTATTGCAAAACGTACAGATAAACTACCAATATCTAAGTTTCCTGTAGATAAAAAGCAAGTTGATAAAACAGGTGCTTTAGTTGTATGGGAGCGTCCTACAAAGAATCCAGAGTTTGGTACATACTATGCTTCTATTGACCCTGTGTCAGAGGGTAAGACAACTACATCGGACTCATTATGTAGCATTTTTGTATACAAGAATCCTGTAGAGGTAACCAGAGAAACAGAGAATGGTCTAGAACATTTTGTAGAAAAGGATAAGATAGTTGCTGCATGGTGTGGTAGATATGATGATATTAACAAAACACATGAGCAGCTAGAGTTAATTATAGAATGGTACAATGCATGGACAATAGTGGAGAATAACATTTCACTATTTATTCAGTATATGATTAGCAGGCGTAAACAAAAATATCTTGTACCAAAGCAGCAGATATTATTTTTAAAAGATCTGGGTTCTAATAGATCTGTATTCCAGGAGTATGGTTGGAAAAATACAGGTACACTATTTAAGAATCATTTAATCTCTTATGCTATTGAGTTTCTTAGAGAAGATATAGATGAAGAGCTGGATATAGAGGGTAATATTATATCTACTACAAAGGGTGCTACTAGAATACCTGATCCAATGTTAATTAAAGAAATGCTAGCATATTATCCAGGTTTAAACGTTGACCGTTTAGTTGCTTTTTCTGCTTTGGTTGCTTTTGCAAAGATTCAACAATCTAACCGTGGGTATGCAAAAAGGGTAGAGAAGAATGAGAATTCATTGGATAATTCAAAAAAATTCCATAAATTAAAGTATAGTCCGTTCCGTAATATTGGGCGTAAAAAGACAATAAATGGACAAAGGATGAGGAGAACTGGATTTAAAAATTTAAGATAATGAGAGTAGTTAACGCACTACAGTTAAAGAAAGGTGCTAAAACAGAGGGTAAATACCCTACTACATCTAGCTTAACGCAACCAATTCAGTTTTTACCTGAAAAGAAAAAAGATGATGATTGGTCTGCATGGAATCTAGACTGGTTAGAATTACAAGGATTAGAGTTTTTAAGACGTAATGCTAGAAAGCTTTTAAAGAACTATAAGCTTGCTAAAGGTATTATTGATAAAAGAGATTACATTGTTGAGGAAGACAATGAATACAAAGATCTAATGGATGTTCTAACCAAAGAAGATGAGTCAGCATTAGAATTAAAGTTTTATCCAATTATTCCAAATGTAATTAATGTTCTTTCTGGAGAGTTTTCTAAGAGATATCATAAAGTTCAGTTTAGAGCTGTAGATGATTTATCTTATAATGAGTTTTTAGAAGCAAAGAGAGAAGAAATTGAGAAAACATTATTAGCAGATGCACAGACACAGCTCATTCAAAGAATGATTGAGATGGGTGCTAATCCTGCAGATCCAGAATTACAACAACAATTGAATCCAGAAAACTTAAAAAGTTTACCTGAGATTCAAGACTTCTTTTCTAAAGACTATAGGAGTCTTGTAGAGGAATGGGCATCTCACCAACTTAATGTTGATGAAGAGAGATTTAAAATGCAAGAACTTGAGGAAAGAGCATTTAGAGATATGCTTATTACAGACCGTGAGTTTTGGCATTTTAGAATGTTAGAGGATGACTATGAAGTAGAGCTATGGAATCCTGTAACTACATTCTATCAGAAGTCTCCAGATACTAGATATATATCTGATTCTAATTTTGCAGGTAAGATTGATTTACTTACTGTAGCAGATGTAATAGACAAGTATGGATACTTAATGAGTGAAGCACAACTACATTCATTACAAGAAATATATCCCGCACGTTCTGCTATGTATCAAGTTGAAGGATATCAAAATGATGGTGCATATTATGATCCATCTAGATCACATGCATGGAACACAAATATGCCAGGACTTGCATATAGAAGATTTGTAAGCAACTGGTCAAATGATCCTGCAAAAGGTGGAGATATTGTTAGTGCTATACTCAATGAAGGTGAAGATGTCAAGCAATGGGGTGAAGGTGAATTAATGCGTGTAACTACAGTTTACTGGAAATCTCAAAGAAAAGTAGGTCACTTAACAGCTATTGATGAGAATGGTGAAGTAACTCAAGAAATTATTGATGAATCTTACAAGGTTACTATGAAACCTCAGTATGATACATCTATAATTAAAAATAAAACTAAAGATACTTTAATTCAAGGTGAGCATATAGATTGGATTTGGATTAATGAAGTATGGGGTGGTGTTAAGATTGGTCCAAACTTACCTGCATTCTGGAGATCTAATATGGGTGATAACATTAACCCTATTTATCTTGGAATAAATAAAGCAAAACCTGGAAGAGTTCCATTCCAATTTAAAGGTGATAACACAATCTATGGTTGTAAATTACCAATGGAGGGTAGAGTCTTTTCAGATAGAAATACTAGATCAACATCTCTTGTTGACTTGATGAAACCTTATCAAGTAGGTTATAACATGGTTAATAACCAGATAGCTGACATTCTAGTAGATGAGCTTGGTACTGTTATTATGTTTGATCAGAATGCATTACCACGCCATTCTATGGGTGAGGACTGGGGTAAGCACAACTATGCTAAAGCATATGTAGCAATGAAGGATTTCCAGATGTTACCATTAGATACTTCTATTACTAACACAGAGAATGCTACAAACTTTAATCATTATCAGGTTCTAAACATGGAACAAACTAATAGATTGATGTCTAGAATACAGTTGGCTAATTATTTTAAGCAGCAGTGTTTTGAATCTATTGGTGTTAATCCTCAAAGACTAGGGGGTGCTATTTCACAACAAACAGCAACAGGGGTTACTCAAGCAATGAATGCATCATATGCACAAACAGAAATGTACTTTGTGCAACACTCTGATAATTTAATGCCTAGAGTGCATCAGATGCGTACAGATCTTGCACAGTATTATTATAGCACTAAACCAAGTGTAAGACTTCAGTATATATCATCAGAAGCTGAGAAGGTTAACTTTACCATTAATGGTACTGATTTAATGCTAAGAGATTTTAACATATATGCTACAACTAAAACTAATCATAGACAGATTTTAGACCAGTTGAAGCAGATGGCATTGTCAAACAATACAACAGGTGCTAGTATATATGATCTTGGTAACATTATAAAAGCTACTTCAATTGCTGAGGTTTCAGACATCCTTAAGGATACAGAAGATAAGCAAATGGCAATACGTCAGCAAGAGATGCAGCAGCAACAGCAAATGCAACAACAGCAGTTACAAGCTAAAGCTCAAGAAGAGCAAATGAAGATGCAGTTTGAAGCTGAAGAGAATCAGAAAGAAAGACAGAAAGATCTTATGGTTGCAGAAATTAAAGCTGCTGGTTATGGTGCTATGCAAGATATTAATCAGAACTTACAGTCTGACTATCAAGATGCTTTAAAGGATATAAAGCAAACAGAGCAGTATCGTGAACAGATGACTTTTAAGAGAGAGCAACAAGCAGTTAAAAACTCAGTAGAGAATCAAAAGCTTGATCTTCAAAGACAAAAGATGGCATCTCAAAGAGAGATTGCAAATAAGCAACTTGAGATAGCTAGAGTTAATAAAAATAGATATGATAGTAAGGATTCTGGTAAAGAAAAAGAAAAAGAATAAAAAACTTTTTTACTCTTAGCTATATACTACTAAATATCATTTTAATTTATCAAATCATATAAGTTTAATTATATGATTTTTCTTATATTATTATTGTAATTAACTATTAAAACCAACCAGTATGAATAATGAAATGAACACTGCAGAACAAACAGTAACAAAAGAAGCAGTCAATATTGACGAAATCTTTGGTGGAACTCCCACCGGAGCTGATGTTATTACTGAAGAGCAGTCAAAACCAAACATCTTTTCAAAACCAACATCTGGTCCTGATATGTCCTTTGCATATGAGACACCAGAAACTAAACAACCAGAAGAGGTAGTAGAAGAAACTACTGAAGTACCTGAAACTACTGAAGAAACTACTGAAGAAGTTGCTGAACCAAAAGTAACAAGTGAAGAGGTTGATCAAATTTTTAATGAAACTCTTGAGCAACAAGAAGAAGTAGTTAAAGATAAGAGAGGTAGAAAACCAATTACAGGAATGGTAGATGTCTTTAGTAAGCTGATTAAAGATGAAAAGATTATTCCTTTTGATGATGATAAAGCACTTGAAGATTACTCTGCTAAAGATTGGGAAGAACTTATCCAAGCCAATCTAGAAGAAAGAGAGAATCAAATTAAGCAGCAGACTCCTAAGAAGTTTTTTCAAAGTCTTCCTAGAGAATTACAAGTTGCTGCTAAGTATGTAGCAGATGGTGGTAAAGACATGAGAGGTTTATTTTCTGCTTTAGCACAAGTAGAAGAGACTAGACAAATTGATCCTAAAACTGAAAGAGGTCAAGAAAGAATTATTACTGATTATCTTACTGCTACAGGTTATGGTACTGCAGAAGAGATTCAAGAAGAGATTGAGACTTGGAAAGACTTAGGCAAGCTTGAACAACAAGCTAGCAAGTTTAAACCAAAGTTAGACAAGATGCAAGAGCAAATTGTTGCTAAAAGAATCAAAGAGCAAGAACTACGCAAAGCTCAAAAAGAAAAAGCAACAAAGCAATATGTAAGCAATGTCTATGAAACTCTAAAAGAAGGAACTGTTAATGACATTAAGATTGACAAGCGTACTCAAGCAATGTTATTTAATGGATTGGTTAAGTCTTCTTATCCATCTATTAATGGTTCTAATACAAATCTTTTAGGACATCTATTAGAGAAATATCAGTTTGTTGAACCTAACTATAGTTTGATTAGTGAAGCACTTTGGTTGTTATCTGATCCAGATAGTTACAAACAAAAACTTATTGAGAAGGGTACTAATAAAGCAGTTACTGACACAGTGAGAAAGTTGAAGACAGCACAAGCTTCCAGAAATTCTGGATCTAGTTCTGCAAATGAAAGTGCTGCTGAAGAACCTACAAGAAGAAAACTTCCTAGACAAAGGAACATTTTTAAACGATTTTAATTTTTTTATTTTTTCATTTTTTTAATTTTTTATCAATTATGGCAACTCCGGTTTTAAATAATGGGATATTCTTGAGAGATACTAACTATAAAGCTAGCTCTCACGTTGACTCCTATCACCTAACAGCAATGTTAGGATCCGCAGAACCTATGGATATGGGTCCTGTAGATATCTGGGCAATGACACAGAAAGTAGAAATGCCCCTGTATCAAATGGCTTCTTTTGGTGGTCAGAATACAATTTTGGTAGATAATGCTCGTGGTGAGTATAAGTGGCAAACTCCAATTGCTCAAGATCTTCCATTTGTTGTAGCTGATATATCAGGTGGAGGTACATTGGGTGTTGATGGTACTACCTTCCAAATCAAGCTTTCTAAGCGAGCTTTTGGACATGGTGACATTATCACTTATGACAAGTACAATGGTCTTGAACTTTACATCACTGCTGATGATATTCTTCCTGCAGGTGACGGGTTCATTTACACTGTACAATTAGTTAACAACAATAGCTCTGCAGGATTAGATGCTTCTACTTACTTGTGCCCTGGTACTAAGTATTTCAGAAAAGGTTCTGCAAGAGGTGAGTACGGTGAAAGATTCTCTGATATTGAGACAGGTTCTGGTTTCCGTGAATTCTACAACTTTGTAGGAGGAGCTGAAGCACACGTTCACTATTCTATTTCTTCTCGCGCAGATCTTATGATCAAAGGGGGATTGAATGCTGATGGTACTGTTCCTGTAACTGAGATCTGGAGAAACTTTAACCAAGATCAATATAACCCATCTGTATCTTCTATTGAGGATCTAGTAACAAACATGGGTAAAGCAGGTGCTAGAGAGGCGTTTGAAAGCGGTACTCTTTCTAGAACTTTCATTACTAACTTAGAAGCTGCACACCTTTCTAAAATTGCCAATGACATTGAGACTTACTTGATGTGGGGTAAAGGAGGTAGAATCAGACAAGACGGACCAGATGATATTAGACTTTCTGTAGGTCTTTGGTCACAGTTGGATAACTCATTCAAGAGAGTATACAACAAGTCTTCTTTCACATTAGATATGTTCAAGTCTGAGCTTTACAACTTCTACCAAGGTAAAGTTGAGTTCAAAGGTCCAGACCCAGAGAGAAGATTGATCGTTCAAACTGGTATTGGTGGTATGCAGTTAATTAACAAAGCTATTGCTAATGAGGTTTATGGTTCTGGTCTTGTACAAAATGCTACTGATATTGGAGCTGTTACAGGTTCTGGTATGGATCTAGACTTTGGATTTGCTTACACTAGCTTCACTATTCCATTCTTGGCTAATGTGAAGTTTGTATTGAATCCTGCATTTGACAACCTACATACCAATGATATTGAGAATCCATTGATTGATGGTCGTCCACTTTCTTCATTCAGCTTCATCATCTTTGATGTTACTGACGAAGGAAATGACAACATCTATCTATTGAAACTTAATTGGGATAATCAACTCAAGTGGTTTTACCAAAATGGTACTATGGACTACATGGGAAGAACTCAAGGATTTGCGTCTACTGGACAGTTCAATGGTTACAGAGTTTACATGACTCAAACCATGCCAGCTATCTGGGTTAAAGACCCAACCAAAGTTCTTAAGATTGTTATGAGAAACCCAATTACAGGTGGATCATTCTAATTATTAACTTGAAGAAGGGGGGAGCAAGTCTCCCCCTTTTTTTCTTAAATCTTTAATTATGTCGCATAAAAGTTATATAAGTAAAATTAAACCAGCTAATACTAATGCTGAGTTAAAAGCTCAAGCTATTAAAGGTAATCTTGATCAAGCTCAGTTAGCTAGATTAGCAGATGTTAATAATTTAGGAGAACAAGCTGATGAAGTTTTTAAAGGTGTAGTTGCATATTATGAATTTGGTAATGTTAATAGTAGTGGTATTGCATATTATTTTCATAAAGCTGCAGAAACTGCATCACTTCCTGCTGGAGCTAGCGGACCAGGATCACCAGCGTTAGAGCTGGAAGGTTACTATATAGCATTTAATTTTGGTGCTATTGGTGTACCTCCTGGACTTTTTGCTGGAAAAGAAGTTGCAAGAATTGTTATGGAAAATAATTCTTTAGATTTATTACTGGTTTCAAAAGTTGAAGGTGTTTTAGGATCTCAAGATCTTTCATTGGGATATAAATTAGAATCTCAAGGTGTTTTTGCAACTGGTACTGAAGTATTTGACTCAACTGGTACTGCTATTCCAACAACAAGTGCATCAGTATTTGTAAGTGATGAGGATCCTATTAGTCCGGGGAGTTCATTACCTAATCAGAGAAGATTATTTGTTAGTGTTACAGCGGGTGGTTCAAATACTATTTCATTTAATGGTTTAGTGAGAGTGAACTTTTTCGTTCCTAAAGGAACCAAAGTAACAGTTGTTGATGTATGATAAACTCAAATAACTATAGCCGGGCAACCGGCTTTAGAAATATTAATAATAATGTACATAATTATGTACTTTTGAGTTCACGTATTATTAATTTTTTAAAACCAAATTTATGAATGATTACACAATTGTAGAGAAGTATCAACAAGGTAAAAAGAATAGCACTATTGCTATTAGACCTTATTTTAATTCATCAAGAGAAAACATGGGATTGCAAAACTACGGAATGGCTTTGCATGATGGTGTTTGGCATGAAGAGTCTTTAGCATGTCTTGAGCTAAATGGTATCAAGAGGTATGTTACAGGATTAAATGAATTTGCTCCTGAAGTAAAAGCATTAAAGGGTAAAGAGAAAGAAGCTAAGGTTAAGGAGATTAGAGAGGTTGTTGCACAGCTTGAAGCTGAATTAGCAGCTAATGTTATTGATCCTGAAGACTCAGACTTTTGGAATAAGGTGGAATTACTTAAACCGAACAACTTTGATTTTTGGTCTAAGATTAGTATTAGATGTGGTAATGATCCTGTATATCTTGATCCTATGAAAGATCCATATGATCTTATTAGACTATATGCAATTTTTGCTGGTGGATTTTCTATTGTTGCTAAATCTTTTAAAGAAGCTAAGACAAGTAATAAATCTTTTAAGTTTTACTTGGATACAATGGAAGAGACCATTAGTACAAGAACTGAGTATACTAAGTTAAGAAACAGAGCATTAGCTCAACTTCAAAACTTATATGATACAGATACAACTAAGTTGATGTATGTTGCTAAAGTTCTTGATATGGATAGTGTTCAATATACAAAGAGTACACCTAATGATATTTTATATGAAAATATGGATATGTACATTAATGGTGAGTTATTTGAAACTAGTGTAGAAAGATCAGCAAAAGCATTTACTGAAGCTTCTAAATCTTCAATGGAAGACTTGAAACTACGCGCATTAGTTAAAGATGCTATGTATTATAGATTCATTTCAACTAAAGGAAATGGTTGGATTGAAACATTAAATGGTGGAGAGAAGCTTGGAAAAGCTCCATCTGAAGTAGTGGAATATCTTAAAAAACCAGAAAATGAAGAAGTTCTTCTTTCATTATTAGAGAAAGTTGAGTCATACTGGAATAGTTAATATATTATCATGATCTTAAATGCAACCATTGAAATCAAAGTAAAAGAAAGACTGAATAAGTTATCTAGCAATGACTATGATAATTTAGAATGTTGGCAAATTATTGAAGCTTTTAATAAAGCTCAGGTTGAATGGTGCAGAAGACAACTGCATGGTTATAATAACTTTCAGGAAGGTGATGAGTATTCTAAGAGAAGAGTAGATGATCTGCAAGTATTACTTACAGAAACACCTCTTACAGGAACTACTAATGCTGAGTTTTTTGAATCTAATAACTTTCCGGTAGATGAATATCTTCAGTTTAAAAGAATATCAGTAGATGCAACTAATGAATGCTGCACTGATCCTAGATCAATGACAGTTTATTTAGTTGAAGAAGCTAATATAGATTTATTCTTGAGAGATCCTTTAAAGAAGCCTGACTTTGAATGGGGTGAAACTATGGCAACTTTAATTAATAATACGGTAAGGATCTATAAGAATGAAGATTTTAATCTTGTTAGTCCTGTACTAACATACTATAGACTGCCAAGGAATATTCAAATAGCAGATTGTATCAATCCATATACTGGTGCTACAACGGTTACAGATGTTACCTGTGAATTAAAGGATGATGTTGTGGAGCTACTTATTGATGAAGCAGCATCTATTCTTGCAGGAGATATGGAGAACTTTAATCAGTATCAGAGAGAGCAACAAGCTGCAGAAAGAAATAACTAATGGATAGATTATTAAAAAAAGTAGGAGAAAGGCAAACTCTTAAAAGACCTGATGGTAAACCTGCAATAGAGTCTACTATGGAAAGATCTTCTGAGATGAAGAAAGTAGATATGATGACTGGTTCTTATGTTCAGTGTTTAATGAATGCTGCAACAAGTTTCCATAAACTACATTTGCAGGTGACAGGAGTTGGATCATATGCACAACATAAAGCCCTAAATGAGATATATGATGCACTACCTGATTTAGCAGATGGTATTGCTGAAGGATATCAAGGAGCATGTGAGCTTATATTAGATTATCCAGAAGAAGCTCCTGCAATTTTAACATCTGTTGATGGAGCTGTTGAGTATTTAAGATACTTATCAATGAAAACAGGTGAGCTTCAAGCAGTTATGCCTCATACAGAGATTGTTAATCAATTAGATATGGTTAAGGATGCTGTAAATTCTGCAAAGTATAAATTATTGTTTCTTAGTTAGAAAATTTTTATTATATTATATATGTGTAGTGATACACGTTTTTTTGTTTTTTTTGTTTTTTAAATTTTTATAAAATGGCTTATTTTAATCACGCATTTAGAAAATGCTACGTAATTAGCTCTGTTGATTCAGCTGGTAGTACTGCTAGTTCCGCTCTTACAGCTGGTCAATTTGGAGTTGCTGGTCAAGACTGGGAAACTAATCCAGTTCTTACTCCTGTTGGACCTACTGACAGACATGTTTATTTTGTTCAAGGTTCATATCACACTGTAGATACTATTGGAAACAATCCTGGTCACGGAGGTTATTCTGAATCTATTAAATCAAAAGGTATTAACCCTAATTATATTAGTGCTCTTTGGAAAACAGCAGATTGTCCTGCTCAAGCAGCTACTGCTTCTTTAAGTTTAGCTTCTGACTGTGTTCCATGTGGATCTAGTATTTTTGTGAGAGTTGATGTTAAAGGTTCTCCTGCACTTCGTTTTTTAAATCACAATGCTTATGCTATTGGAGATTCTGCAAATGTTTGCTGTGTAGATGGACAAGACTATATTGATCCAGCTTCTGCTCTTGCTGAAGCAGGTAGACAATTATTAGCTGATCCACTTATTAGCCCATTTGTTGCTGAAGGTTCTAGTGGAAACGTAGCTACAGTAGGTGCTCCTATTGTTGGTGGTGCAACATATGTTAATGCTACTTCTGTCCCAACAACGGGTGGTAGTGGTTCAGGTCTTTTACTTGATACTACTACTGCTGCAGGTGCAGTTGTTTCTGCTGTTGTTACTGCAAATAATGGAGGTAAAGGCTATAAAGTTGGTGATGTAGTTGGAATTACTGGTGGTGACGGTAATGCTACAATTACTGTATTAACTGTTGCTGCAGGTGGTGTTATCGTTGAAACAACTGCTGTGCCTTTTGCATCTTACACAATTGCACAAATTCAAGATGGTACTTATACTCCTTCAACTGATCCAGTTGGTGACGGTGTATCTGCTACTATATCTTTTGTTGGTGCTTATGTTGATACTAAGTTTGGTACTTGCTCATTTGATACAAGAGATCACTATGAGAAGGAGCCTGTACAAATCATCTTATCTAATCTTGATGAGACTGGTGAACCATGTAATGATTGTGGTGTAGCTTCTAGAACTACTGGAGTTATGGCTCAAACATCTGGAGAAACAGTTCTTAGAGATGTATTGATGACTGAGCGTTACATGCAAATGCCATATAACCAAGGTAATCCTGATTCTGCAAGAATCCGTGAGATTGAGCACTCTGATGATATCTTAGCAGCTGTTGATAGAAATGCAAGATACATTGCTTACAATCTATTACACAGTGTTCCAAGATTTAACAATCCTAGTGGAGTATTTGATAATGATCAGTATTTACTTACTGTTTATGTATTATCTACAGATGGCGCTTCTATTGGACACATGGATGATTTATTTGGAGCTATTTCTACAGCATCTGGTGTTGTATTTGATACTGCAACTGATGTTTGTGGAAGTCCTTGTACTATTTAATCATTAGTACATTACTTATTTAATAAAAGGG
>Ga0208018_100248_pt1 | contig 17199 bp, 1 predicted proteins | sample 31_taG_FD_184105 | JGI IMG/M metagenome (GOLD analysis project Ga0208018, IMG submission 184105) | Marine viral communities from the Gulf of Mexico - 31_GoM_OMZ_CsCl metaG (SPAdes) (version 2) | ecosystem: Environmental > Aquatic > Marine > Oceanic | place: Gulf of Mexico | collected 2015-07-12 | reverse complement strand
TTATTTAAAGATATTGATTCTGGTAAATTTAAATCAGCATCACCAATCAATAACAGATTTACAGATAGTCTTGCAACGGGCATTACACTAAATGCCAATAAGATTATTCCTGTAGAGATGATTGAAAGTGAGACAGGTGCTTTTGGATACAGAACTTTAGATAATAACTTTGCAAGAAGTGTGGTGTCTTCTATTTCTGCAAGAGTTATTATGCTTGAGCAAGAAAATAAAGATTCTAACTTCAATGTAAAGAAAGCCGTTAATGATTCTTTCAATAGATTCAAAGCTCTTTACAGTACTAAGAGAGAAGCTTATAAAACTATGGAGCTTACTCCTGAACAGAAAAGAAATCTTAGAGATATTGAAAAAGCTTTCTCTGAGTTTTCTGATTTTATTAAGGAAGCTGTTTATAATGAATTAAAACACTATGAAATCAAATCAAGAAAGATTGAAGAAGATCTTGAAGATACAGATGATCAAGTAGGAGATAGACTTAGAACTACTGATCAGTATGATAAAGATGTAACCAGCATTGGTGGATTCTCTTCTTTGTCTTCTTTCTTGAGAAGATATATTGGAACAACTCCTATTTCACAAAAGGATCAGTTTGGTAATGACTTTTTGATTGATCCTGAAAAAGACGAGAATGGGGAGGATATAGATGGAACTGGAGAGAAATTAATAATTACTGTAGACTTTGCTACAGCTTACAATGGTTTCTTAAAGGCTGTTAAAAACTTGAATGACCCCATTAAGATTTTACAACAGCTTTACTACTTTGGAATTAATAATCCACAAACAAAAGCAGTTGTAGATAAATTATTCCTTGACTTAAATATTACATGGGAAAATCAACTTGAAAATGGTATACTTCCTCAGTATACAGCAGAAGTAATTAAAAAATTTAAAACAGGTGCTGAGGTTAGTGTTGGAGAATTGAATCAAGGTATTACAAGACCTTTGCTTTTACAAGCCGTATTGAAAGGTTTTGAGAATGCTAGGCTTGATTATTTGTTTATTCATACTTCTAGTGGTGATCGAATTACTACATATACTGCAGCCAACAGAGATGATGCCAATACTCAAGTAGATAGATGGGGACAAGCTTATGCACAAAAGTTTAAGAAGCTACGTACAGATAAAGAAACTAGAGAATTAGTAATAAAAACTTTAGATAATCTTTTAAATAGACTGCAATTTGTTAAAGATAATGAAACTAGTAAAGTAAGACTTACGGAATATAAAGATGAAGAGCTTTCTGACTTTGCACTTAAAACTACAAAAATTCTTGAAGAAAACTTAGGGATTGTATTAAGTCCTAAGTTTATTGAATTTAGTATTGCTAAAAACATCCAAGAGCCAAGTGTTTATCAAAAGGCACTGTTAAATGCCAACTCAGATGAAAGAGCTTTAAGTTATCAAGACATTTTAGAAATTCAAAAGGCTATAAAAGCTAACAAAGATTTATTTACTGCTGAGGAGGGTACAAGAAACAGACTTAGAAAAATTGCATTGGGTAATGCAGCATTTGATGAGAATATTGGAGCATCTGTATTTAAAAATCCAAACGGAGACTTGGTATACGCTCACCAATTACCTTCATTCCATCTTAAACAAGTAGCTGCATTGAATGATGTTGCTAATGAAGGTTCTAAAATTGAAAAACTTAAAAAGTCTGATGATTACCTTGTAAATAACTTTCTATTAAACAGTGAAGCTTTCAAACAACTTTCAGCTGAAGGAAGATTGAGAATTTTAAGAATTGCTGGTTCAAAGACAGGTAATATAGATATAGATGAAGATGGTTTGATGTCTGAAACTTTAGGCAGAACTCCTTCATCAGGCACAACCTATGGAGATTCTACCCCAAAAGAGTTCATTCTTAACTTAATTAACTCTTATACATATGCTGTAGATCCTTTGACTGGAAAAGTTAATACTGTTTACTGGACAAAAGAAGATGGAACTACAGAGGTTGCCGCATTAGCCCCAGTGTTATTAAGAGTTCTTGAAGCTTCTAACAATGGTGATATGATACCTCTTCCTGTACTTAAAGCTGTAGAAAAAAAAGAGGGAAAAACTGTTTTAACAGAACAAGCTCTTAATGCATTTGTTAATAATATTGCTGCAGAATTTACCAGGATTCAGAAAGAATCTAATCCCGAAACTGCAACTCAAGAATTACATGTTGGTTATAATGCTATAGCTATTCCTAATGAAAAAACCGGTACAGAAGAAATTATTCCGGTTAATGTAGAAAGTGATAATGTTGATAAAGCTAGAGCTTTCAATTTCCATAAAACAGGTGTTCTTTTAAGTCCATTAGGTCAGAAGAAAGAAAGCCGTCAAGGTATTGTAACAATTCAAACTTCTGAAAATAAGTTTGAAAGAATTGAAAAAGGAGATCAGACTTCTCTTGTATATGATCAAAAGGCTGCAGAACAGTATATTGGTTTTACATCTACAGGTGTTGTACGTGATGCTATTGTAAAAACTAAAGAAGGAGAGAAAAATCTACCAAAGAGAATTATTAGTAGAGGTTTGGTAAGAGTTACTCCTGAAAACAGAGAAAGAATTTTTGAAGATCTTAAAGGTTCTGTTTCACTTATTAAAAATGATCAGTTCAAATATGAAGTACATATTGGAACTAAGAAGTTCTATGTAGAGTCAATCAATGAGCAGAGGTTCTTACAAGGTAAAAAACCTATGTACATGTATGATTTGATGGAAGTAGGGGAGGTAGAGGTAATGGAACAAATTGCAGGCCTTGTTGGTGGATTTGAAGTAGAAGGTTATTTAAATAAACTAACTGAAGCTGCACGTTCTCCAGAGTTTGCGGGATTGACCTTTGCTGAAGCTATTCAAAAACTTAGTATAAAGGAATCAGAATTAAAAGCATTCTTGCAAAATAGAATGGACCAAGAATTTGCAGAGTTTAACATTACACTAGATGAACTTGTTGGTTCACAAGGTGGATTAGGAAATTTCTTAACAAATGGTATTCAGACAAAAAATGGTGTAGTAACTGGAGATGCAAAAAAATCTGGTAGATTGCTAAACATTATTCCTGAAGATACTGAATACAACTTAAAGCAGATCTTCTTTAATGATTATATTAATACCACAGCCATCAACCAGATTTTATTAGGTGATAGTGCTTATACTTTGAAGGATGCTGTTGATGAAATTAAAAGAGCAAAAGCACAATCTGCATCTTACTACAGTGCTGCAAGTATAGTAGCTGCACCACAGTATGGTATTTTTAAACCATTGCAGGAAATTTCTTTGTTTGAACTTACAGAACCTATTGTTAATGCTACACATAATGATGGTAAAGTTAAAAATGCAGATGCTCAGTTGTGGATGACCACTAAAGCATTCCGTCATTTCCAATACGGTTTTGGTAAACTTACACCAGCTCAAGCAGAATTGTTTAATAGAATTGAAAGAGGTGAGGATATTAGTGCCGAGGATATTTTTGGGACAGAAGAATCTACAGGATATGCTAAGAGACAGGAAATGCTCAACTCTCAAAAGCTTGTCTATGCAGATGGAAAGACTTTTGTTAAGATGTCCGCATTCCCGTTATTGCCTGAGTTTACTTCACTGAAAGATTCTGAAGGTAACTATACTATTCCTAGACCTAACAGAATAGCTCTGCATAATTTAAGAGTTAAGCTTGAAGCATTTGAACGAGAGAATGATACTGTATCAGTAGCTGCTCCAAGATCGGCTTTGAAGATGATGCAGAAGAATGTATCTAATATTCATACTGTAACAGGTACAACAACACCGTTAACTCAAGATCAATCTGTTACTCTTAACGCTAACTACTTAGGATTACAAGTAATAAACCCATCTAATAAAACTGTTATAACTGATACGACTCAGATTAAAACTTTGGTTACTTCTGAGCAGGATGATTCAACAGAAGTAATTATCAACGGTAAGGAATTACCATTAGGTAAGGTAAGAGCTGCTTATCACAAAGCAACTAGAGACAGAGGTAACTTGAACTATATCAATAAAAGAAACTTAGTATTTTCTTTTGATGTAGAGTATGCTATGGATGAACTTCAGAAGAGTATTAAAGAAAATGCTATTACAGCAGATCTTTATACATATTTAAGATATGCTGAAGCTAGTCTTGGCTCTACAGGTTCATCAAGTCACTTAATGGAACTGTTTTCTTTAGATGAATTTGGAAATCAAAAGTACAATCTTAATAATCCTCTTACCTACGATAAGTTCTTAAATTTATTCATGAGCTACTTTAGCAAGAGTGTCTTTAGTGAAAAGGTACCTGGTGCAACAGTATCATTAGTTTCTGATTATGGTGTAAGAGTTTATAGAAGAGTTTTTTCTGTAGATAAAAATGGAATGCCTGATAAGCATGAGATTATTACAGAAGCTCAATATGAAGCTATGGCTAATAAACCTGATATTATATTTAATATTGATGAAGGTTCTTATCCTGGTAATGATGAAAATATTGCAGGTCTTAAAAACGCAGTAAAAAAATCTAAAGGTGCTGGTGTTGTTATTATTGACCGCTTGAGACATAACATGAAAGAGTATGACTCAAAAGGAAAAGCAACTGGACAAAAGTATGGTGAGATGTTATTACCACCTCATCATAAAGAAGTAATGGAAGAGTTACAACTCAAAGGAAAATCTATTCCTGATGTTGTAGGTAAAATGTTTGCTGTACGTATTCCATCACAGGATAACCATTCAACTTACAATGTTAAGTGGGTAGATTTTATGCCTGCCGCTTATGGTTCTTCTGGTGTGTTTGCAAGAGAACTTATTGAGATATCAGGAGCTGACTTTGATATTGATAAGGTTTACATGCAATTCAAAGAGTTCTTTTTTAAAGATGGAGAATTTAAAGAATACGGAAAAGCTAAAACTGAGAAAGAACAGTTTAATGATTATGTTGAGTATGTAAATAAAAAAGTTCAAGATACAGACTCTGTTTATGGTGAGGCTTTATATAAGTATAATGGAAGAGGCACAACAAATCCTTTAAATGCAAAAGAAGAAATTGCAGCAAAAGCACAAGGATTTAGTGAGAATGCTATTAACGCTTTATCAGTTTTAGGTATGCCTCGGTTCTATAATGAATACTCCACCTATAGAAAGAAGTTTGGACATGAACCATATGCTGCTGCTATCAATAATGATATTCTAGATTACAAGGTTGCTCTTATGGGTAATGACCATGTTACAGAAAGAAAACCTTTATTCCTAGATAAGAACGGTAAGACTACTACTGTAAATACAGGCAAGCCTGCATTAGATGAAAATGGTAAACAAAGAACAGCTGTGGCAATCTCTTACGAAGCTGCTGATATGCAAGTATTAAAAGATCTTTGGGATGAACTCAAACTAGAACTTCCTGAATGGGCTAGTTTATCAGAAGAAGAAGGTATTGATGTAGACAACTTATATGGCAAGCTCAGAATGTTTGCTAATAACAAAGAAGGTTCTAGATCAATTGGTGCAGTTGTATTACCTAACCTTTACTTAAATCTTCTTCAAGAGTATGATGTAAAAATTGCCAGCACTAAAATTAACGGTGAAGAAGTATTACCACAAATTCAATTTGGAGGAGTTACATTCAGCAACTTTAGAAATACATTTGAGTTAAATGAAGATGGTAGTCAAGGTCAAAGAACTCAGTATATCTTATCTGCTTTAATTACTGCAGCAACAGATAATGCTAAAGAAAGACTTTTAGCTAAGCTCGGTCTTAATATCAATGCTCTTTCTGTTGTAGCTAATTTAACAGCTTTAGGTGTTCCAGTAAAAACTTCAGTTCTTTTAGTTAATCATCCTGTTATTAGACAAGCTTACTTTATGGAAGCTAATGCTTCAGCTGATGAAAAAGTATCTGCAAGAAAATTTGTAGAAGAAAGAATCAGTGCATTACAAAAAACATTCCTTGAGGATCAAGAAAGAAAAATGAGAACTTCTGTTACTCAAGATTCTTTGATGGAAGCAATTGAAACTCCTTTAATTAAAGCAACTGCTACTCAACGTGATATGGCTGAGCTTAGAGAAAATGGTGAGATTACAAAAATACAAGTCATTGAAGAAATTTCAATTCTAGAACAGTTCTTGAATGCTGCTATGTTATCTAATACTACAAGATACATGGGAGATATCTTGAGTCTTACTAATGGTTTAGGTCAAGGTCTTGAAGCAATTGATAAAAGAAATGAAGCAATAGAAAAGCTAGGTCTTAATCTATCTGATAAAGAGTTCTTGGCGTTGGGTACGAAGAGACCTATGATTGATGCTAGACCTATATTTAAAGGTGGTACATGGCAGGCCGGTTATCTTGAAAGATTCCAAGAGTTTACCAATTTCCTATTACCTAAAGTAGTTCTTTCAGCAAATCCTCTATTTAGAAGAGTAACTGATGAAGTAGTATATCAAAGTACTGTAAATAGTTTACCTTATGAATTAAGAGATAAAACTAAAACAAAAATTGCCAGAGATTTCTTGTCTTACTTGACAATTAAAGCTTACATGCAAAACGGTTTAGTTAATAATTCACAGTCTGTAGCTACTCTTACCAACGGATTAATTTATAATCAAGAAGGTGTTGAGAATATAACAGCGGTAGTAGACAGACTTAGAGCAACTGAAGAAGGTGCTAACAATTATTTCTTAAACTCTTTCATTATTACAGAGAAAGCAAGTTTGAAAGGTAATAAGACTGGTTTAAATTTAGCGGGAGCAAATACATTCTTAAGATATAATGACTCACAAAAGCTGGATATCCAAAATGGCTTTATGACTTTGTATGCAAATCCTTTAACAAGATCTGATGCAAAAACACTTGTTCATTATATGATGGTTAAAGATGGTTTACAATATGGTTACAAATCTATTGTTGAATCTGTAGCTCCAATTGCTCTTGATGGTTACTTATCTCATATTGATACAGTACAAGCAGCAATGGAAAGACCTAATGATACTGTATTCCAATCAACATTTGGTATGAAGCTGGATGACTTGGTTATTGATTTTATGCAAGGTTATTTGACTTCATCTCCTAATGCTTATGTAATTAAAAAAGTAAGAGCTGCAATCTATGCTCCAGAAACAAAAAGTATTACTATTGAACGTAAGATATTTACTAAAGCACTTGCAATATCTAATCCTGAAGCTATTTATGTGTTTGGAGATAACGTTGCAAAACAAGGTACAGTTGGTAATAGCTCAGTAAGAGGTTTAGATAATGCATTTGGCTTGTTCTTTAAAAAGGATATGAATAGAACAGAGTCTTCTTACTACACAAATGCTGAAGCAGGAGACTTTATTACAATCTTTGATGAGCAAGTAGAGCAATTAACAAACATGATTGCGGAAGGAAAGCAAGTTATCTTTGCAAAAGATTTGATTTCAACTCCAGAACTAGCTGACTTTAAAAAGAACAGCCCGGTTGTATTTGAATATGTAAAAGCAAAACTTTTACAAGATCTTCAATATAACATTGATCCTAAGGCTAAGAAGTCTGCAGAAGAAAAGAAAGCTGCAAGAATTGCAGATCCTGCTATCTTAAGAGCTCCTGTCCATGTAAATGCATCAGGCTTAGTACCAAGATTAGTTGTAGATTTATACGCTGGTATTTCTAGACTTGATAAAACAAACAATGTTTCTTCAGCAAGAAACACACCACCTGCTTCTAAATTAACTAAGCAATTGGCAGATACTTTTGCTAGAAATAAAAAAGCATTAAGCAAAGCTGGTTTCAAGAATATAATTAATCTTAAAAAAGGTTCTGACTATCATACTGAGGTAGAGTTCCCAATGGTTGTTAGACAGAATGTTGGATCAGAATACAAAGCTCAGTATAAATACTATGTTCTTGCAAAAACACAAAGTTTATTCCCGGCTAAAAATCTAATCAACTATAATAATAAAGCTGTTGGTAGTTATGCTGAGTATGTTGAAGTAGATATCAAAGGTTCAACTGCACAAAATCCAATTGGATTTATGTTTGGAGAAAGACCTACTACAAAAGAATTAAGAAGCTTTGTAAATAGTGTAAACTCTTCAGATCCTTTTGATGCAGCAAAATATGATGATGACTCAGCATTAGATACTATTAATTTAGAACAAGGTATAAAAATTTCATCTGGAGCAAATGTAGTAGCTAATGAAAAAGGTATCCAAGTCAATGGTGAAAATATCAGCAAAGTAAGTGAGTCTGCAGAATCAATTGAAAATCAAGATCTTGTAGAACCTGAAGTTGATGAGACTGGTGGTGAGGACTTGATTGATCTTAGCGGAGCAATTGATATCTCAGCTAATTCATTCTTCAACAATCTACTTGCTGATAATGAAACTCCAGAAAATAAATATCCGGAGTTAACAACTTGGTGGGATGACAATATTGATGATCCGTTTAGTCAAGAAGCTTTAAGTAATAGAATTAAACTAAAAGAACATAGAGATAATCCAAACATGAAGTTTAATGTTTCTGATTTAGATGAATTTATTCAACTTTATAAGGACAGTGAGTTTGCAAATGAAAAAGAATTTTTAGATCATTTTAATAATTGTTACCTTTGATATATGGGATGTTTTAATAGAAATACACAAGAGTATAAAGATCTCTTAAGAGCATTTAACAGCAACATGCAAGTTGATGGTATCATTACAGCATGGCAAAAAGTAAATAACAGTGATGCTTTTCCATCAGTTAATCAAGCAACTCAGTTTTTAAAAGGTAAGAAGACTGTGTTTAACTTGAAGCAAAAAGATTTTGCAGATACTCTTTTGAGTAATCTATCAAGAAAAAATATTATTAGTAAGTATAAAGATGCATACTATGTAAATAATTCTAATAGAGGTTCAAAATCTTATAATCCGTTGGTTTTACAAAGTAATATAAATAAGATTAAAAGATTTCTTGATATTAACAATATCCCTATAGATGCTGTACAGTTTACTCCAACAAGAAAATCTGTAAAGATTACTGTTAATGAAAGCATGCTTACCCAAAAAGACTTATTAGAATCGTCCAGAGCTTGGAATAAAAATAGAACTAGACACATCATTGTTCATTTAATGAGAATGTTTCCTGACATTAATATTAAACTGGCATCTGTATTTGAAGCTAAAGCTTATTATGATTCACTTCCCGAATGGCAAAAATCTGATGTTTCTTTTGATCAAGTAAATTCATACTTTGATCCTGTTACAAATCAAGTTGTTCTTATTGAAGGGAGGGTTACTGATGAAACAGCAATTGAGGAAATACTTCACCCTTTTACAGATGCTTTGTTTATAGATAACAAAGAGTTGTTTAATTCTCTATTAGAGGAATCAAAGAAAATATTCCCTGCGCTTGCTCAAGAAATTGAAGATACATATACTAATAGAAAAGGTTTTGATGAAAAAGACAGAAATCTTGAACTTGTTACTCAAGCATTGACAAGACACTTTAAAAAAGAGTATGAAGAAAATCCAACAAAGACATTTAAAGAAAGAGTTAAAGAGTTCTTGGAATGGTTTGCTGGTATAATAAACAATCTTCATAAATACATTACAGGTATTAACATACCTTCTTTAAGAAGTTCTGAAATTGTTCAACCATCTCAACAACAAGGTAGTGTTAAAGAAGGTGTACCAGAACTATTTGAATCTAATCCAGAGTTAGCTAATGCTGTATATGAAGCTTTAGGGTTTGAACAAATGATTACTCCTAATGATAAAATAGTTTTTGGACACCCTACTATAGGTAAAAGCTTTTTAAAAAATCAAGGAGAAAATAAATTTATTTCTTTAGATGATGACTATGCTACAGAAATTAATAATAAAGTAAAAGAGATAGCTGATAAATATAATGTAACAACTTATCAAGTTAAAGATGGAGGTACTCAAAATTGGAATAATGAGTATAATCAAATGATGCAAGAAATGTTTAATGTTGCAAAACAAAGAGCTATTTCTGAAAATAAAACATTATTTACATCTAATACTAATTTATTAAGAAATAATGCTGAGTCTTTTGATAAAGTTATAAATCTTACAGATAAAGAATTTGAAAGAAGAATACAAGAAAGAGGTGCTAAATATGATATTAAAGAATGGAAATCTCAAATTAATCAAGCTATATCTAAAATACCTATAAACAAAGTAATAAATACAGACAAATATCTTTCTGATTTATTTATAACCCCACAACAAAAACAACAAGCTCAAGAACAATACTCTCAATATCTCGATACTATCTTTCCTGACAGTAAAGTAAAAGATATTGTTTATCATGGTACAAAGGGAGAAAAATTTGATACAGTAGATTTTACTAAAAGTAATTTTGGAGGAAACGTATTTTATGTAAGTACTGATAAGTCTGAGGCTAAGGGCTATGCTAGAAAGGCAGGTAATGTATTAGCCTTACTTATTAATGCAAAAAATGTTCAGTTTCAAAGAGATGCTTTTTTTGGAAATACTCCTCAAACTATTAATGAAATAAATCAAGAAATTAAAGACCTAGAGAACTTAAAATTTGGTTTACAATTTATAGGCGAAGAAATAGAAGTTAAGTTTTTTAACTCTCAAAAAGAAGCAAAAGAGTATGCCGAAAGAAACTCTGGTTGGGAGACTTTAGAAGAAAAAGTAAAACAAGATAAACTTAGACAGTTAAAAAGTTTATTAAATAATTTAACTGTAGAAGGAGAGTTTGATACTGTATTAACTAATAATGACGCTGGAGAAAAAACTATTTACATTGTAAATAAATTAGAACAAATTCACATATTAGGCTCTAAACAAGATATTGAAGGATTCAGAGAGTTTGTTAATAAAAATCAAACTTCTGCTGAAGTTACTACTCTTAACCTTCAAGATATTAAACCTACAGCTACTCTTTCTGATATTGCTAAGTTGCTGAATACAAGTGATATTAAATTTGATATCAACGCAAAAGCTGATGTAAAAGTAAGATTCTCTTTGACTCCTGATTTACAGTCAACTGTTGATTATGCTTTAAGACAATCAAATGCAATTCAAGCTCAGATAATAAAAAAATTATTCAATCAAGCTCAAGCAGCCAAAGAGGAAGTGGGATCACTATCAGCAGGTGAAGGTGGTCCAATTGTAATTCTAAATGAAGAAAATCATGTATACTATAATTTATTAGATACAACAGAGACATTTAGATCTACAACAGAAAGAATCAAAGGAAAGCTTTCTGAGGAAGATTTATTTAATAAGAAATTAAATATAGATCTTGGTAATGACTTTGATAAATTATTACAAGGATTAACATCCGATAAAACTCTTGATGAAGTTTTTCCACAAATGAAGATTTTGTCGAGGGAGCAAGCAGAAAAGGCATACTTACAGTTACAAGAAAACTTAAAAGAAATAACAAGAGGTGGTGGAGTAGCTATTCCGCAAGTAGTTGTGTATGATTTAGCTACTAGAACTGCAGGTTCAATTGATATTCTTGTAGTTCTTCCTGATGGTAAATTAAGAATTGTTGATCTTAAGACTAGTAAGAACTCTGTTAGAGATATGACTTTATCTCAGAAAGCTAAAGCTAAAGCCGGTTTGGAAGGGCAATTTAAATATGATGTAGAGTATGAACTTGGTGATGATAGTGATTTAAAAAAGGCTGGCATCAATCAATTATCAACTAGAGCCCAACAAGCTATTCAAGTAAATCTTTATAGAAGAATGCTTGAAAATATGGGTTATGAAGTTGATATGGGTGATATGGCCGCATCAACATTTCATATTCAAGTTGGTGTTAAAGGAAAAGACTCAGCACAAGAATTTACAGGAGAGTTTAGATCTGATGAGTGGGTTGGACATAAGCCAGATGATGCAAGACTTTATGTAGACATACTTGTACCATCAAATGTTGATACAATATCATTAGAAGAAATGGAAAAAGCTATTGATGAAGCTTTTGATAAACCTATAAATTGGAATGAAGAACTTACTGATGATGAAAAAATTCCAGAAGACAGTGAGTTTACAGATCCTTATACAGAGTTTGAAGTTATAACACAAGCTCTTGAAAATTATAGATTAGCACTAACAACCAAGCTTAAGGCTATGGAACAGATTAAGAGTGCTATTTATATGGATAGAACTAAAGAACAGACTCAAGAAAATATTTTAAATGCATTGAGTGCAATAAGCATGGCAATGTCAGAAGGTCCAAAAGCAAGAGCTGCATTATTTACTGAATTTTTAAGAGATGCTTTTAAGCAAATCAAAAATTTTACCGAGTATGTTGAAGATCCGGCAAACTTTGATAAACCAGAATATATTACTTATGTTCTAAACTTTAATAGATTTATTAAAACCTTTGAAGGACTTTACTCAGTAAAAAATTTAGATGGTGTTAATGCAACACAAAGATCTTTGATCTTGAGATTACAAACTCAACTTAATAATCTTGGTGCTAGTAATTCAAAACAAGAAGGTCTTATTAATGAAGCTATTACAAATTATGTAAAAGCTCAAGTTAAAAACTGGTCCAGTAGAGATGATCTTACAGAAGATATATTGAATGACATTATTAATGGTACAGCTACAGCAGCTAATGCCATTATTGATGAGACTAGAGATATTGGAAATATTGAATTAAATACTTATGATTTATCTACCTCTAGAAATACAATCTTAGCAATTATGGATAAGATCTATAAATCTAAGAAACAAGAACTTCTTGATAGAGTTGACACACGAAATAGAACTATTGCAGGTCTAGCAGCAAGACTTCAAAAACTTTCACCAAATAAAAATCCTCAACAGATGTATGAGTACATGCATGAATTTGATGCTAATGGTGATTTTACTGGAAGATATGTTAAAAGACTTGGTAGAAAATATTTCGAAAAGCAGGAAGCTCTTAGAAGTAAGCTACTTGATGATAATGGAAATCAATTACAGTATAAAGATATAGAAGATGTGGCAACTGCAAGAATAGAAGATCTTGAACATAATATCAAACTGGCTAAAGCAAAAGCTGAGTATGCGGCATTTTGGGCAGCTGAAAAAGTTGGTCTAGATGATAAACTTAAACCTGGGGATTTTCATACATATACTGATGAGTTTAAAACTGAAAGGGCTAAGTTTCAATACTATGTACCAATAAATGGTAAAGCTATTTGGAGAAGAAAACCTGGTGTTTCAGATAGAGCATATCGAACTTTCTTAGCTAAGTATTATAATGAGGTTGAATATACATATGCCATTAAAGATCAAAATGGTAATCCAACAGGAGCAATAAAAAGAGATTCAACCTTTTTTGCTGTTAAACCGGAGTACCGATTTGCAAATGATTATAATACAAGTACTGGTGAAAGATTAATAAGTGAAAAATATGAAAAAATAATGAATCCTACAGATGCATTAGGTCAAGCCCAAAAAGATTTTTATTTAGCATTTGTAGATTATTATGAAAATCAGTTTCTTAAAAAGATACCTGCTGGATATAGATCACAAATGCTTGGTAAAGTTCCTATTATTAAAGGAAAGCTCTTTCAAGATATTAAGGGTAAACCAAATATTGTAGGTAAACTTTGGAGTAAAACAACAAGAAGTATAAGCAATCTTGTATCTGAGACAGCACAACAAAGGGGTATTGTAACAGATGAAGATGGAAACTTAGTTGATCAGCTTCCAATATTTTATACTGGACGTGCAAGAACAGATGCTGAATTAGCTGCTGCTAATGCTGATGTAGATGCATTAAATGATCAATTTAAAAAAGGTCTTGTAACTAGAGACAAGTATGAAAAAGAAATGCCTGTACTTAAAGGTAGACTTGCAAGTATTCAAGCAAGACCTTCTTTAGGTGAGATTAATATGGATATGAGTGCGGCATTGCAAAGATTTAGTGCAATGGCAGAACACTATGAAGTAATGTCTACAGCTGAAGATACATTTAAAGCGTTTATTAAAGTACTTGAGCGAAGAGAATATCAACCTGCTGATCCTGCAGTTACATTAGGTAAATGGACAAAGGGTAAGTTTACTCCTAAAGGTAGAAAACAAGGTCCAGAATCTAATGTAGTTAGAAGAGCAAAGAAGTGGATGTCAATGGTCTTTTATGATAATGATCAAATCACTAAGGGCTTTTTAGAAAAAGTTACTGATAATTTAATGGAATATTCATCTTTATCTTATGTAGCATTTAACCCATTTGGTAACTTTAATAACTATGCGTTAGGTAGAATCAACAACTCCATTGAAGCTATCGGTCAAAGATTTTATTCTGCAAAAGCATATGCTAGAGCTGAGTACGAGTTTAACAAAAGAGCTTTACCTGATCTAATCTATAGAATGTCTGCAGTAGCAAAGAAAGTTGGTAACAAATCAGATTATGATCCAGAACTTCCAAGTAGCAAATACGAAGCTTTAGTTGATTTATTTAGAATGATGGATGAAAGAGCTGAAATGCGTGAAACTATGACAGGCCCTCCTCCTATTACAAAATCATGGGCTAGAAGGTTTGCTGATTTTGGTTATAGTTTGCAAGATGCTGCGGAATATAATGTTCAAACTAAAGTAGGAATGGCAATACTCATAGATACTATGATTATGAATAAAACTACAGGAGATGTTATATCTCTTTATGATGCTTATGAGTTTGATTCAGAAACAAAGGAAGTAAAGTTAAAAGAAGGTTATGATACAATTGTAAAACTTGACAAAAAAAATATAGATGAAAATGGTAATTCTAAATTTTTAAAAGAAGAAAATTACAATGATCAATATAGATATCAAGTTAGAAATAAGATCCGCGAAGTAAATAAACAGATTCACGGTAACTATGCTAAGGATGATAGAATGGTTATTCAATCATATGCCGTTGGTAGACTTGCTGCACAATTCCATAAATGGGTTGCACCAGCTATTAAAGCAAGATTCCGTAGAGAATACTTTGATGAAAACTTAGGATGGATGGAGGGAAGATATAGATCTTTCTGGAAATTCTTAGCTTACAGTACAAAACAGCTTGCTACGTTTCAACTTGAATTCGGCAAGCATGGTGAAAACTTCATGGAACAATATGGTTATACTGGAGATGGTTCACAGAGAGATGAAAGAGCAAGAGACAAATTACTTGGTGCTTATAGAACAATGGGTGAAATAAGTATAATTATGCTTACCATTGCATTAAATCAGATTTTAGCAGGTATGTTTGCTGATGATGATGATGACACAGAGTTTGAAAAGAAAATGGAAAACTTCTTAAGGTATCAAGCAGATAGAACTTATAAGGAACTCATTCTATTCACACCTCTTGGTTCAGAGCAAATTTATCAAATGTTTAAATCTCCTATTGCGGCTACTAGAACATTAGGTGAATTCGGTGAGGCGTTATCTTTATCAGTAAGAACTCCAATATTCTATTTATTTGAAAGTAAAGAAGACTTCTACGCTGATTCAGACTTTGTGTACCAAAGAGGAACTAGAAAGGGTGAACTCAAGCTTAATAAAAACTGGGCTGATGTTCTTCCTCTAATATATTCAATTAAAAAGTATAATGATTTCTTAAACCTTACTAACTTTTATATCAAATAAAAATTACGTTAGGGGAGAGAAAAGCTATGCGGGTTAAAGCCCTGAACCCTTTTGTAGATGGAAAAGGGGAGATTAACTCCCCTTTCTTTATCCTTCACAACTTGCGCACTCAAGAATGTTTCTTGCAAATGATTGAGCACTACTCATACTAAACTGATAGTATAATGTTTTAACACCTTGCTCATGCGCAAATAAATACAATTGATTAATGTCCTTAGCTGGCACGCTAGGATGAATCATTAAGTTTAATGATTGTGATTGATCAATAAACTTTTGCCTTGCCGCTGCTTGGATTATGATTTCCTTTGGGCTAATTTCAATAAATGATTTAAATACAGCTTTAGTTGGAAAATCTAAGTGTTGTACAGAACCATCTTTCTTTAAAATACTTTCCCATGTATCAGGTGTATTAAGACCATACTTTTCTAATTCACATTCTAAGAAAGGATTCTTGTATACCGTTTTAGATTTAGCAAGATCTTTTATAAAGTAATTAGATTTAATTGGTTCAATACCCATTGACACTTGACCATGAATAAAAGAGCTACTTTTCGTAGGAGCAATTGCAATTAAAGTTGTGTTGGCATATCCGGGACGAATAGATTTAATATTACCAACTTCGCATAGTTCTCTTGATGCAGCTTCTGATCTTTTTTGAATTGTCTTAAAGATTTCTACATTTATAAACTTAGCTTCCATTGATTCAAATTCAACCAACTTTGACTGAAGGTATGAGTGATAACCTAAAACCCCAAGACCAATTGCTCTGTGATCTTTGGCAAATCTATGAGCTCTTGCCATTCCAGGTAAAGTGGCAGACTTAGTTATAAACTCTTCCATCACTGCGTTTAAGAAAAGAGTGTATGTTTCAATTGCATCTGTCTCTTTAATTTCATCCCAATGAAGAAGATTTAAAGATCCTAAACAACAAACAAAAGAATTAAAACTATCTGTAGGTAGTTGAATTTCAGAACAGAGATTGCTTGCTGTAATTTCCATACCTAATTCTTTATAAGGAGAATTATTATTGGAATTATCTTTAAACATGATATAAGGAAAACCAAATTCATTTCTTCTTTGAATGATCTTGGCCCATATCTTACGTTTTTCAGAATCTCCTGCTTTCATCTCCTCAATCCAATTGTCTGTTACAGTAACACCATATTGTAAATTTTGTATTGGGTTACCTTCAGTTCCTATATCAAGAAATTCAAGAATGTCTAAATGTTCTACGGGTAAATAAGCAGCACAAGCACCACGTCTTGCTTCTGATTGTTTACAGACATCTACAACAGTATCATAAACACGAGCGTAATGTACCGGACCATCTGCAGTACCACCGGTTGAAATTACAGCACCACGCTCTCTAATGTTTCCAAGAAACACACTTGTACCTCCGCCATATTTAGACATCATACCAATTTCGCGTGCTGCATTTAGTATACTATCAAGATTATCATCTACGTTAGATCCGTAACAACTAATGGGTAAACCTTTTTGTTTACCAAAGTTAATCCATACAGGTGTTGATAAACTATAGAATCCTCTAGACATATAGTTTTCAAACTTCTGAGCAAAGCCTGAAATGCCGAGATATTTCTCAGCAGTCCGAGCAATGTCTTTTATTCT
>Ga0208018_100245_pt1 | contig 17286 bp, 14 predicted proteins | sample 31_taG_FD_184105 | JGI IMG/M metagenome (GOLD analysis project Ga0208018, IMG submission 184105) | Marine viral communities from the Gulf of Mexico - 31_GoM_OMZ_CsCl metaG (SPAdes) (version 2) | ecosystem: Environmental > Aquatic > Marine > Oceanic | place: Gulf of Mexico | collected 2015-07-12 | reverse complement strand
CCAGCTCTTGCGCAATACGTTCGCGCAGGCTGGTTTTCAGGACTTTCCCGTAGCTGTTCTTGGGTAGATCCTGAACAAAGTGGTATGTCTTCGGCTTCTTGAACGAGGCCATGCGGCTTTTGCACCAGGCATCAAGCTGCGGCGCGTCGCAGGGGCCATCGCCCGTTGCGACGACAAAGGCCACGACATCCTCGCCCCATTCCGGACTGGGCACGCCGATCACCGATACTTCGGACACGTTTTCATGGGCCAGAAGCGTCTCCTCCACCTCCCGTGGATAGATGTTCGTCCCGCCCGAGATGATCACATCTTTTGACCTGTCGGTGAGTGTCAGGAAGCCATCGGCGTCCATCGACCCCAGATCGCCCGTGCGCAGCCAGCCGTCGACGACGGTATCTACGGTGGCTTTTTCATTGCCCCAGTAGCCTTTCATGAGCGCGTCGCCTGACACGACGACCTCGCCAACCTCACCCGCGGGCAGGGGGCGCATGTCGCTGTCGACGACCCGCACCTGCACGCCCGCCTGCGCAAACCCGACAGACCCGCGCCGCGCATCTGCGTTGGGGTGGGCGGTGTCTGCCACAAGATCGCGGGGCAGGACGGTGATGGTCATGGGGCATTCGCCTTGGCCGTAAATCTGGACGAAGCAAGCGCCGAAGACGGCGAGCCCCTCTTCGATATCGGCGAGATACATCGGACCGCCACCGTAGATGATCGTCTTGATGCCTGTGCCGTCATAGCCCGTGGCACGGGCATGGGCGATCTGGCGTTTGATCATCGTGGGGGCGGCGAAAAATACGAGGTTGTCCAGCGCCTGCGCGAGCTCTGCGATTTCGGCCGGATCGAACCCGCCGGACTGCGGGATCACATGGCAGCCCCCGGCGCGGATGATCGGGAAGTGATAGAGCCCCGCGCCATGCGACATAGGTGCTGCATAGAGCGAATTGTCGCGGGCGGTGGGGCTGTCCACGTCCATCGCATAGGCGAGTGACATCGCGATGAGGTTGCCGTGGGTGGTCATCACCCCCTTGGGCCGCCCCGTGGTGCCCGAGGTATAGAAGAGCCAGGCCACATCGTCTTTGCTTGTGTCGACGGGGGGCGTGATTTCCGCGCTGGATTGTGCCGCAGCGGTCAGCGCGGGATCGTGGATGCCGAGTTCATTGCAGGTCTCGGCAAGCTCAGTCCCGCTCGCAAACACCGTGCCGGTTTGGGTCACGACAACGCGGGCCTTGGCATCGCTGATGATCCAAGCCGCTTCGCGCGGGTGCAGTTTGTAATTGATCGGCACGACAATCGCACCCATCCACAAAACCGCGTGCAGGACCTCCAGATACTCAGGGCAGTTCTGCATGAACAGCGCCACGCGATCGCCTCTGCGGATTCCTAAGCTGTCCGACAGATAGGTTGCCATGCCCGCGCTACGCGCCGCGAACTGCCCGTATGTCGCGTGCAGATCCAAGCCGCAGCGGATCGCGGGCGCATCGGGAGACACCCGTGCGGCTTGAAGCAGCCATTCAGAAATATTCATATGTAGTCAGACCTTGCGCGCTTCGAGCACCGAGACATAGTTGGCCACAGCAGAGCCGCCCATGTTGAACAACAGTCCCAGCTCGGCACCGGGGACTTGTAGATCACCGGCTTGGTTGGTCAGTTGACGGAAGGCCAACGCATGCATGGAAACGCCTGTTGCACCAACGGGATGCCCCTTGGCCTTCAGCCCGCCCGACAGGTTCACCGGCAGCGCGCCGCCGCGATAGACGGTGCCATCCTCCAACGCCCGTGCGCCCTGACCTTTGGGGGCCAGTCCCATCGCTTCGTAGGTCAGCAGTTCCGCGATGGTAAAGCAATCGTGGACTTCGGCGAAATCGATATCTTCAAGCGTGACATTGGCCGCTTTGAACGCTTGCGCGAAGGCGCGTTCGGGGCCTTCGAATGCCAGAAAATCTCGGCGTGACATGGGCAGGAAATCATTTACATGCTCCGCCGCACGCATGGCCACGGATTTCGGGAAGGTCGCCGCGTTAACGTCGGTGGTCAGGATCAGGGCCGCGGCCCCATCGGTCACCAGCGAGCAATCGGTCAACCGGAGCGGCGGCGCGATCTCGGGGTTCATCTCGGACACGGTGCTGCAATGTTCGAAGGTGAACTCTTTATGCATATGCGCCAGCGGGTTGGACATGGCGTTGGCGTGGTTCTTCATCGCGATCTTGGCCATCGCGTCCAGCGGGCTGCCATAGCGCGCATCATAGTCGCGTGCGGCCACACCGAAGACTTGCGGAAAGCTCAGCGATGCTTCGGCCGGATCGTTCTGGTATCCCGCACCGGCCAACGCCTGCGTAACCTCTTTGGTACTGCGGCTGGTCATCTTTTCCGCGCCGACGACAAGCACCGTGCGCGCTTGACCAGCGCGGATCATGTTCATCCCCGCATGGATCGCGGCCGAGCCTGAAGCACAGGCGTTTTCGGCCCGCATCCCCGGTTTGAACCGTAGCTGCGGATAGGCCTGATGGATCAGTGAGGAGGCGAAACCGTCCGTCACCATGCCAGAGTTGAAATGCCCCAGAAAAACAGCGTCGATATCATTGGGATCAATGCCGGAGTCCTCGACCGCTTCGCGCGTTGCGGCGACGATCAGTTCTTCAAGGTTTTCTTGCAGACGGCCAAATTGCGTGTGGCCGCTCCCGACGATGGAAACTCCGATGGTCATAATATCCTCCCTGATATGAGGATCATTTTACGGATGTCAGACCCTCAATCTATTGGTAGAAACACGTAATATGATACGTAGCACTACGTAGTGAACTAAGTAGAAATGCAGATGATCGATACCTCTACCACGCAAAAAGCCTCCAGCCTCGGGTTTCAGGAATCACCTGTGGCGCAGATCATCGTGCGCTATCGCCGCATCATCGAGGCCAACAAGGCGGTGGAGCGTTTGTTCGGCTACACAAGGGCTGATCTGATCAACCGGTCGGTCCAGCGGCTTTACCCATCGACCGCCGATTTCAACCAGATCGGGGAGCGTTGCGAAGCACGTATGCGCGAGACGGGCGATACGCATTATGAAGACGAACGCTTTATGCAGGCGTCGGATAAGACGATCTTTTGGGTGCAGGCCAAGGGGGCGACCCTATCCCCACAGGATCCGTTTTCGCTGATGATTTGGTCGTTCGAGAAGATCGCGGACAAGAGCTATCGTTCAGTCGACCTCAGCCCGCGGGAACGCGAGGTGGCGCATCATCTGGTTAACGGCCGCACTTCGCGCGAGATCGGCGAGGCGCTCAATATCTCGCACCGGACGGTAGAGGTGCATCGCGCGCGGCTGATGAGGAAATTCAACGTCAAGAATACCGCCGCGTTGGTGTCAGAGATCGTCCACGCCTTCTAAGGGCGCCTACCCCGCGTCGATATCGTCCAGCGCGACGGCCCCTGCGTTCCCTTCCGTCACAAACACGTTCCTCGCCAGTGGAAACTGGTGCGAGCGGCTTTCGAGGAAATGCATCAGGTAGCCGGCGGTGTTGGGGAAGACCATGATGTCGCCTGCTTTGACACCTTGGGGGAAGGACATCTTGCGCCGCGTCAGCCATTCGCTTTCGGTGCAATAGGTGCCGGCGAGGTAGCCTTCGATAGGTTCCTTGCGCGGGCCGGGGGCGGGGACCATGAGCGGGTCGAGCGCGAATTCGGCGAAGCCGGAGCGGGACTGGGTGCGGTTCATCTGCACGCCGATCACGGGGGTGCCGGCGCTGTCGCGCTTGCAAAAGGCGACGCGGGCGAGGGTCATGCCGCAGCCGTCCAGCAGCGACCGCCCCGGCTCGCAACGCAGGGAGATGTGGGCATCCCTCAGATGTGCGGCCACGGTTTGACCGTCGGCCATGTGATCGAGAATGCGGCGTATCCAGTCTTCTTGCACCAGAGATTGCGCAACGGGGTAGCTGTCGACCTTGCCGTCACCGCCTGCTTTGCGTCCCAGCCCGTCGTTATGCTGGGTGATAGGGTCGCGGTCACTGGCGAGGGCGCGGTCAAGCTCGGCCAGCCATGTCTCCCACTCCGCGGCGTCGTCGAGGTAGTTCATCGGGATGCCGCCGCCGATATCAAGGAAGAATGGCGCGGTGCTGTCGCCTTTGACCTTGTGGATCAGGGGGAGCGTTTGCAGAATCGCGGCGATGCGATCCTCGGCGCTATAGCCGTTGAGGTGGAAGTGCAGCCCGTCGAAGCGGAGTGTCTCAGACGCGCCAATGCGCGCGGCGAGGGTAGGGACCTGCGTCAGCGGAAAGCCGAACCGCGAATATAGCTTTGTGCCGTCGCGCTCAAACCCGTTGAGCCGCAGGCCGACAGAGACGGGCTTGGTCGCCCCTTCGGCCACGTCCTCCAGCAGTTCCAGCTCATCTTCGTTATCAAGGATCACGGTCACGCCGCCACCCACACAAAGGGTCATCAGCGCACGATCCTTGACGGCGGCAGTGCAGACGATCCGGTCACCTGGGAGCCCCTGTTCAAGGCATTGTTCCACCTCTGAATGGCTGGCCGTATCGATGCCAATGCCTATATCCCGCGCGGCCTGCACGTAGCTGAGACATTTATTCGCCTTGCGCGCAAACATGGGCAGGAAGGGCAGGCCATAGTCGGTCACGCAATCGGTCAGCTGCGCGATATTGCGGCGGAAGGGATCGACTGACTGGATGTTGAGCGGCGCACCAAAGCGGTCGGTCAGCGCATCAAGGCGGGGGCGATCTTGCAACAGCTCTGCCATCCAGTTTTCCAGCCGGGGGCGCAGGGGCACGACGCCGTGGCAAGGGCCGAAGATCGATTGGGGGATGGTCATAGGGAATGCTCCAGCGCTTTGGATTGGCGGGCGTTTTGCGCAACTGCGGCGGCCCAGTTTTCGGGGAGATCATGGAGGGACCGCGACAGCGTATCATTGCCAAGAACGCAACCTTCGGTGGCGCGGCCGATGACGGAGAGGCCCTTGGCGGTGCCGTCGCGTGTGAGGGCGTGGGCGTTTCTATCGACCCTAACACCGCCCATTGTGCCAATGCTGAGGTGCCCGTCGCGCAAAAGACCGTCGAGCGGGGCGTCAAGCTCGGCACCCCCCGCAGGTGGGATCGTGGCGTTGATCGTGACATCTGCTGCGGCGTCGCCGGACATATGGTCAAAGCTGACGATGCCCGCCTGTTCCAGCGTGATCAGCTTGCCGATGTTCTGCGCGGGTGGGCCAAAGGCGAGCCGCTCCATCTCTGCCGCGATCTGGCGGAAGTGGTGGGCGTCGTCGGGGGTTAACTCGCGGTGGCTTATCCAGTTGATGAACTGCGGATAGCAGCGGCGCCAGACCTCGGCCAAGGCCCAAGCGCTGTCCTGAGCGCGGCGCCCCATGGCGATGTCATAGCCAATGCGCAGGTCTTGGCTGATCTCGTCGGGGGTGAAGGTGGTTTTGGTCCGGTGGCTGAAGAAGTCGGCGCTAGTGCCGGAGGGGTTGGTCAGAACCTGATCGGCGCATGACAAAAACGCAGGCCAGATGTGGTGGGTGAAGGTCGCGTTTGGGGTGCGCAGGATATGCGAAAGCTCGGCGCGTCGTTCATCCCAGAAGGCGTCACCTTGTGGTTGGGTAAACAATACCGACACGACCTTGGCGCGCATCGGGCGACCGCTGCGACTGAAAGGGGCGATGCGGCGCGGCTCCGACCCCGAGGGGGTATAGGTATAGCCGGTTGCGGAGAGGGCGAAGACCCCGCCGCGCCCTTCGGTCAGCGCCAGCATCGTATCGATGAAGGTGAGGGCGAAGCCTTTGCAGCGCGCGGTAGAGTTGGGAGGCACAGCGGTCTGGGTCAGACGCTGACCAATGGGGAAGGGGGAGGGGATGTGGTCGCGTGTGTCGGCCTTGCCCTGACGAAACCCATCTTGGTGACCAGTTGTGATCAGAACGTGATCAAAGTTGATGTTTTGGGGGGAGATACTCCATTGATCCCCGTTGCGGTTCACCGCCTCGACGCGCGTTTTATGCCGGATTAGTCTCACATTCGACGGGGCTTGTGCGACGACACGTTCAAAGCTCCAGAACAGATACCGCCCCACATGCGCACGGGGCACATAGTCTCCGGCATCGACGGGCTTTGGGCTCCGCGCAGCCCATTCCAAAAACGACGGCCCGCGCCCACCGGTCCAGGCGTTAATCAGACCAGCAGGGAAGTTCATCAGCAGCACATCCGGCTGACCCGGATCGTAGATCGGCCCCGCACCAGGGTGCGCCGAGGGTTCGAAAATATGGACGGTAAACCGGTGCCGCGGACTGCGCCGCGCCGCCTCGCACAGGCTATCCAGCGCGTAGAGCCCCTTGGGGCCGCAGCCGACGATGGCAATCTCTGTCTCGCTCATGAATCCGCGGGGGCCAATCCTGCCAATGCGGTCACATCCGCCTCACAAATCCCCAGCTCCCGCTCGACCCATTCGGGGTCAAAAACGGTGCCCAGATAGCGCGAGCCGGAATCGTGGATAATTGCCGCGACGGTCAAACCGGCAAGCTCATCCTGCATCCCGCGCACCGCCTCAAGCACACCACCGCCGGAGCCGCCGACCAGCAGCCCTTCACGCGCAACGGCGCGACGACACCCGGCGACGCAGGTCACATCGGAAACGCGGACGAGATCGTCGAACTCCTGCCCCTTGGCCAGCTCGGGGATACGACCCGCGCCCATGCCCGAGATTTTGCGCGGGCCCGCGGTGCCGTTGAACAGCGTGCTGCCCATGGCATCCACCGCGACGACCTTGGTCTTGCGCCCCATTCGACGCAGATAGTCGCGACACCCGCGCGCCGTGCCGGTGCTGGAACAGGCGACGAAAAGCACATCAATCTGCCCGCCAAGCGCCGCGTCGATCTCGGCGATGGTGCCGAGTTCGTGGGACTCTGGATTGTCCAAGTTGGCATATTGATTGGGCCAGAAGCGGCGGGAGTCTTCCTCCAGAAGCTTGGCGACCCGATCCAGACGCGCGGCGAGGAAATCTCCGTCAGGGGCGTGATCCACCAGCTCTATCTGCCCCCCCAAGGCGCGGATAATCGCCACGTTCTGGGACTGCGCATTGGGGTCAACGACGCAGATGAACTGCAGCCCATGCACTGCACACGCCTGTGCGAGCCCGATGCCCATATTGCCGGAAGAGGATTCAACCACCGTATCGCCGGGCTGCAACCGACCGTCCGCCAAAGCGCGTTCGATCATGTGCCGCGCGGGCCGGTCCTTGGCGCTGCCCCCGGGGTTCAGCGCCTCGACCTTGGCGACCAGATTGACATCCTCGCGGTCGAGGTAGCGGGGCAGACGCACCATCGGCGTCTGGCCGATGAGGTCGAGCACATTGTCCGCGATCCGCGTCGCCGCAAAGGGAGTCGCCGTATGGGAGTGGGTCTTTACCTGAGTACGAATATTCATCTGCGCAGCCTTTCGGGAAGCCAAGTCTCACTGGCGGCGCAGCACCGCGCCGTCGCGGATCGTGTTGCGTCTCTTTCACGTCGCGTGCTGTTGAACCCTCAGGTGGAGGGGCGCGGGGTTGTGAGGGAGAGAACGATGGTCTAAAATTGCTATTTAGGATTGAACCTCGTGGGCGGGATAAAGTTCCGTCTTGTGTGCAACTGAGGTGAGATTGGGAGGCAGTTGGCGATGTGGGCTGGGGGCGTGGGTCGACAGTATGTGTCTCTAACCTACGGTTTAGCGTCTTGTTCGTATCAGGCCGCAGTTAGGTTGACGGCGCGCCACCCGCCGCCTCAACATTTTCAGCAATGCGCCGCAAGGGGTGGCGGGTCACGCCAGCCCAAGGCTGAACCTGCAAGCCCGCACCATATCCCCACGCAGAAGCTCGCTCCGATTGAACGGGGGAAAGCGTGGTCGTCCCCGCATAATCCTGATTGCCATCGCGGATATCGGACGGCGCGGGCACGGTATCCACATCGAGAAACGCGGCCAACCGCGCCAAGGTTGCGGTGGGATTGGCGACGAGATCTTCGTAGCGGACGGTGATCACGGCATGCAGGTAATCAATGTCGCGCCGTACGATTTCATAGGCGTCCAGCCAGTGATCCATCATCGCAGCGGGGTCCATATCGACCCATTTAGACGTGGCCGCGGCAACCGCCTCCGGATGGCGGGTCACGACGACGAATTGCGACAGGGGGAAAAGCTGCTGATACAGACGCATCCGTGTCAGGTTTACGGGCGACTTCTCGACCCGCCACGGGGCATCGTTAAAATACGGTTGCCAGTCCCGTTCCAACCGCATTTGCGTCTCTAACCTGTCGAAATGCGATCCTTCTATATGGTGCTGCGCGGGGTCATTGGCGAAATGCATGGGCACTCCATGCCGCGCGGTGTGAGGGATTGCGCCTTGCAGATAGACGCCTTCATTCTCCGGCACGGGGGCGGCGTTGATCGCGCTGACGCCGGGCAAATCGCCGATCAGCCGCGCCACGAGGCTGGTGCCGGAGCGGTGCAATCCGCCGACGAAGATATAGCGATGTGGTGTCATGGAGGCCCCTTTGTCTTGCGAAGGTCAGGTAGGCTGTGGGGGAGGGGTGGCAAGCTACGCTATAGCAGCAAGGGTAACGGTGAATTCGAAAATGGGCGGGTCCACGATGATAGAATATGGTAGGAATTTGAAGGAGTGTAACGTATGAGTGTCATTATAGGTCATTATGTAATATAAATATTACCAATTATGGTGGATACCGATGTCTAAGACAGCACGCCCCTATTCGCCAACCGCCCGAAAGGCTTCAGAGCTTTTGGGGCTGATGATCCGCGCTGCGCGGTTGGAGCGGGACATGACCGCGCAGGAACTGGCGGAACGGGCGGGTGTCTCTCGCCCGCTGCTTTCACGGGTTGAAAAGGGGGACATGACCGTATCCCTTGGGGCCGTTTTCGAAATCGCGACCATCCTCGGCGTTCCGCTATTTGAGGAAGATGACGAACGACTGACCACGCGGCTCGCCACCGAACGGCGGGCAAATGCGCTGTTGCGTCAGCGCGCCTTCCAAGCCAGCCGCGGGAAGATAGACAATGACTTCTGACCTGTTGAAACCGACCAAAACCCTTTATGTCTGGATCTTTCTGCCCGGTGCTACCGACCCTGTGGTCGCTGGCCGTGTCGATCTTGTGGGCCAGCTGCATCAGTTCACCTACGGTAAAAGCTATCTGCGAAATCCCGATGCGATTCCGATTTTCCTGCCAGAGCTGCCCTTGGTCGAGCAGATACACGTGCCCGCCGCCCCCCTGCAGATCGCAGGTTGCCTGCGCGACGGAGCACCAGATTTCTGGGGGCGCCGGGTCATTATCAATCGGTTGACCGGCGCAAAGGGCATCGCCATGGACCTCGATGCGCTCGACGAGATGAACTATATGCTGCAATCCGGCTCCGATCGGATTGGCGCGCTGGACTTCCAAACATCCGCGACAGAATACGTGCCGCGGCTGGCGGGGGAGGTTGCGCTCTCGACCCTTATAGAGGCTGCGGATCTTGTGGAACGTGGCGTGCCCCTGCCGCTAGAACTGGACGAAGCCTTGCGCCACGGGACGTCTATCGGCGGGGCGCGGCCCAAGGCGCAGGTCACCGACGGCAATCGCAGGATGATCGCGAAATTCAGCGCCTCCAACGACCAGCATTCGGTGGTAAAGGGCGAATATATCGCAATGAAGATTGCGCAGGCCTGTGGTATGAACGTCGCCCCTGTCGAGCTTCGCCAGATCATGGGCAAGGATGTGTTGCTGATCGAGCGGTTCGACCGGATCAATACGGGCCAAGGCTGGACACGGCGCGCGATGGTATCTGCGTTGACCATTCTGGGGCTCAGCGAGCTTCAGGGGCGCTACGCCAGCTACGAGGACCTTGCCACCCATCTGCGCAGAGCGAGCATCGCGCCAAGCGCGGATCTGCAAGAATTATTCGCGCGTATGAGTTTCAACATTCTCATCGGGAATACCGATGACCACGCCCGCAATCATGCGGGGTTCTGGACGGGGGAACAGCTTCAGTTGACACCGGCCTACGACATCGACCCGCGCCCGCGGGCGTCATATGAGGCCAATCAAGCCATGGCGGTACGGGGGACAGATCACCGCGCGAACCTTTCTTTGGCGTTGGATGCGGCCGGTAGCTTCGGGTTGGATCAGGGGCGAGCAGAAAAAATCATTCTCAGTCTGGTCGAGGCGATTCGCGATCTGTTTGACGAGATGGCCCGAGACGTGGATTTGACCCCTGCAGATTATAGTGCGTTAAGGGAGCGGGCATTTTTACGTGAGTTCGCCTTTGATGGGCTTACAGGTAGGTTGGCCGCGTTGCGGGATGCTACGAAAAGCAATTAACATTCCATCCTACTTCGGTTTCGCACACAAAGTCGTCAGCCTACCTGTAGTAGAATATGGCTTCGCTTAGCTATCCAAAACAAATCTCAATCCCGACGGGAACCATAAGGTAACTTTACTGTTATCCTTGTGAAGCTTGCAATCTGAGCTCTGAATACATCATAATTTTTGGAGGCTGATATGCGCATCATGCATATTTCGCTGAGCGGATGTCTATCCGCTCCGCCCGTTAAGTACGGCATGACGGAAGATACCGGTGGGCATATCGCCTATGTTCTTGGCGCTGCGATGGCGCAGGCAAAACTCCCTGAGGTTGAAGAGGTCACGATTGTAACGCGGCTGTTTGATGCGCCGGAGTTAGGGATTGTTTTTGCGCAGGCCGAGGAAGAGATTGCGCCTAAGTGTCGAGTGGTGCGTCTGGCGTCGGATCGGGCTGAGTATTTGGAAAAGGGTGATTTGGTGGGGGAGCTACCTTCGCTGCGAAACGCCTTGTTAGAGACGCTTGAAGCCATGGGTGCGGCGCGGCCGGATGTGATCCATGCGCATTTCTCGGATGCGGCGGAGCTGGCGCTGGCGGCGCGGGAGAGGTTCGGGATTCCGGTGCTTTATACCGCGCATTCGCTGGGGGCGGAGAAGTTGGCACCGGGAGAAGTACCCTCGGTGGAATTGAAGGCGCGGATTGCGCGTGAAACCCGCGCACTGGCAGAGGCGGATGCGATTATCGCCTCGTCCCGTGATGAGGTGGAACGGCAGATACCGAAATTGGTGCCGGCTGCGGAAGGTCGCGCGCATCGGATCGGGCCGGGGGTTTGTGTAGAGGCGAAGGGGGATGCAGCGCGGGCGCGGGAGATGCTGGGCGGGTTTCTGAGGGATGTGAGCAAACCCATCATCCTCGCCATTGCGCGGCCCATTCGGAAGAAAAACCTGCGGCGATTGATCGATGCCTATGCGTCTGATCGTACACTGCAAGAGCGTGCGAACCTTGTGGTTATCGCGGGGCTGCGGGACGGCTTGGGGCAGGGGTGCAACGAGCGTGATGCGGTGATTGCGGGTCTGTTTGACGGGGTCGACCGCCATGACCTTTGGGGCAAGGTGGCGTTGCCGCGACAACACTCCGCTCAGGATATCAGCGACCTCTATGCGCTCGCGGCCGAGGGCGGTGTGTTCTGCAATCCGGCGTTTCACGAACCCTTTGGGTTGACGCTGATCGAGGCCGCGCAGGCTGGTGTGCCGTTGGTCGCGACGCAATCGGGCGGGCCGTCGGATATTCTACCGGAGCTTGGTTTTGGGGCGTTGATCGACCCCTATGATACGGCGAGTTTGGCACGCGGGTTGTGCGATGTGCTGACCGCGCCGGAGCGGGAACTGGCCGCGCGGCGGGCGCAGCGTATTGCGCGGCAGACCTATGATTGGACGGCTTGGGCGAAGCGAACGCAAGCGGTGATGGAAGGGGTGGTCCGCGGGCCGCAGGGTCAATCCGTCGCTGTACACCAACATGAACACCTGCTCGCCTGCGACATCGACAATACGCTGACCGGTTGTCGCAATGGCGCGCGGGCCTTTGCCCAGTGGCTCGGGCGCGAGGGGGAACGCTTTGCTTTCACCGTCGCCACCGGACGCTCCATCGCAGAGGCGCAGCGGGTGCTGGCGGAATGGGATTTGCCCACGCCTGATACGATCATCAGCTCGACAGGCACAGAGATCTGGTGCCGTTCAGGCAGTGGTTTTACTCTATGTAAGGAGTATGCAGCGTTGATTGCGCAGGAGTGGGACGCAGCGGCGGTGCGTGCGGCGTTGGAAGACACTAATGTGCGTTTCCAGCCGGTCTATGACCAACGTCGTTGGAAGGTCAGCCTGTTCGGCACCATCAGCGATGTGCCCGCGATCGAGGCGCGGTTGCATCAGGCTGGGGTCTTGGGGCGCATCATTCCGTCGCATGAGAAATTCATCGACATCATCCCCGTGCAGGCCGGCAAGGCCGCCGCGATCCGGTTCGAGGCGGCGCGGCGCGGCATGTCGGACGACCGCGTGATTGTGGCGGGGGATAGCGGCAATGATCTGGATATGCTTTCGCGCTTCGAGAACGCGGTGCTGCCTGCAAATGCGCTGGCGGAGCTGGATGGTCTGGCCTCGGTCTATCGCTCTTCGCTGAAGCACGCCGCGGGGGGTGCTGGATGGGGTGCAATATTACCGCACACCGCGGCCGATGCTGATGGCGGGCGAATAATCATGCGTGCTTTTCCTGACGTTCCCCTGCGGCCCTTCGGCTATTTCGTACATCACCAAGGGCGGGGCCATGCCGAACGCTGCGCCGCCGTCGTCAATGCTTTACCCGAGGCGCGACCTGTGCGGATTTTCTGCGCGCGCGACGATATTTGCCCGCCCTCGCGCGACAATGTGACGGTGCAAAAGCTGCCCTCTCTGTTCGAGGCGCGGGGGGACGAGCCGCGTGGCGCCGCCTTGCTTGATACACCCGACACGACCCACTGCGCGCCGGTCGGCTGGTCCGGCATTCGCGAGGCGATGGCAGCGATGGCGCAGTTCTTTGCCGCTGAGGCACCGGAGCTGATGATTGTAGATGTCTCGGCCGAGGTGGCGCAGCTGGCGCGGCTCTGCTCGGTACCGCATGTCAAAATCCTCCAGCATGGTGACCGCAGCGATGTGGGGCATCGTGCCGCTTATGACGGCGCCGCGGGCTTGCTCGCCCCGTTCCATGCGGATCTGGCGCAGGAGAGCTGGCGCGCTTGGGCGGATAAGATTCACTACGCTCCGGGGCTGGGGGTGAATGTCTCGTTGCCCAAGCCCGACGATGCCCGCGCGACGCTGAAGCTCGGCAAACGCCCCATGGCGCTGGTGGTTTGTGGTGGTGGTGGCAATGGCATTTCCGAGGCCGCCTTGGGCGTCGCCGCGCGCAGCTATCTGAAGATGGACTGGATCACCATCGGCGAGGTGCAGCGCGATTGGCATGCGACTTTGCCGCCGAACCTGATGCATAAAGGCTGGGTCGACAACGCGCCCGACTATATTGCGGCGGCGGATCTGGTGATCTCGTCCACGGGCAATACGACCTGTGCCCAAGTGCTCACCGCTGCGAAGCCGTGGATTGTGGTGCCGGAGTGGCGCTATTTCGATGAGCAAGTCGAGAAAGCCCGCGCCTTGGGCCAAGCCGGTGCCGCACTGCATTTGCCGCATATGCCGAGCTCTGCCCACGCTTGGCGAGCCGCGATTGAACAAGCGCAGAGCCAGCATGATCCTGTGCGTCAACGGGCTTTGGCTGGGGGCAGTGCCGCGGCGATCCGCACCGAGCAGTGGCTTGGCAATCTGGCGGATCGCCTTTGGGACCGCCCCGAAATTTCAACATCTTTAAAGGAGGTTCACCATGCGTGACGTATCCGTTCTGACCATCGCCAGCGGCCGCGAGGCGCATTTGCACAATGTTATCCGTGGCTTGGCCGCGCAAACCGTCCCCCCGCGCGAGCTGGTGATCGCCGCCATGCAGGATGAGCTATACGAGGGGCTGCCCGACGCGCCCTTTCCCATCCATCAAATTCAGGTCACCCGCCCCGATGGGGAGCTTCCCCTCGCCGCCGCGCGCAATGCGGTGGCGGCCAAGACAAGCGGCGCCGTTCTGGCCTTTGTCGATGTCGATTGCATCCCGCACCCCGCGCTTGTCGCCGATGTGGCAGAAGCATGCCACGAGGGCCGCGGGCTGGTGATGGGCGAGGTCGCCTATCTGCCTAAAGGGGCGACGGAAGGCGGCCTCGATTTCGACCATTTCGACAAGATCGGCGTGAAACACTCCGACCGGCAGGGGCCCCCGGCGGAGGGTCTGCGTTATTGCGAGGATTACCGTTGTTTCTGGTCGCTCAACTTCGCCATACACCGCTCAGATTGGGAACGCAGCGGCGGGTTTGACGAAGGCTATTTCGGCTATGGCGGCGAGGATACAGACTTTGGTCGTGTGCTCGACGCGCGCGGGATCGACATCTGGTGGATGAAGGGGGCCAAGGTCTATCACCAATATCACGACCACTGCATGCCGCCGATCCACCATGTGGAAGCCGTGGTGCGCAACGCCGAGTATTTCGCCACCCGGTGGGGCCATCGCACCATGGGCCATTGGCTGCACGCCTTTCACCTGATGGGGTTGATCGACAATAGCGACGATGCGCTGACCATCCTGCGCGCGCCTGATGAGGCGGATTTCGAGATGTGCCGCCAGACCGGCGATATGCCCTACGCCAACAGCCGCCGGGTGATGGACAAGCTGCTGCGCGATCTGGATACCGAGGAAGAGCGCCGCGCCGCTGCCCAAGCGGGCGAGGACCGTATCTCTGCAATCGCGGCGGAGTAAGCTTATGAAAATCGCCGTCATCGGTCATGTGCGCTTCCCCATCGCGCGCCCCTTCATGGGCGGGATGGAGGCCCATTGCTGGCACCTCTGCCGCGGTCTGCGCGCGCGGGGTCATGACGTGACCCTTTTCGCCGCCGGTGACAGCGACTGGGGTGGGAAGGTCGAGCCGGTCGTGGACGTTCACTATGATCGGGAATTTCCTTGGCATAGTTGGCATGGCACGCCGGAGCTGACCGGCCATTTGGATGCCGCGTTCGAGCGTATCCTACCGCGCCTTGCCGAGGGTGGTTTCGACGTGGTGCATAACAATTCCCTGCACCGCTTCCCCCCGCGCTTCGCCGCGCGGCACCGGATCCCGATGGTGACTTCATTGCATGTGCCACCGTTCGAGGTCCTGAAACGCGCCGTCGCCAATGGCGGGGCACCGTGGTCGTTGTTTACCACCTGTTCGCAACGTCAACTGGCGGCATGGTTTGATGACGGAGACGCTCCCTTCGCCCGTGTTGTACCGAATGGCATTGATCTTGCGGACTGGCCGTTCCGTCCGGAAGGCGATGGCACCACCGTTTGGATGGGCCGCATCACGCCGACCAAGGGGACGCATCTGGCCGCTCAGGCGGCTAAGATTGCTGGCATCACGCTGAGGATTTACGGCACGATTGAGGATCAGAGTTATTTCGACACCGAAATTGCACCGCTGTTAGGTGAGGGTGTGCAATATGGCGGTCACCTCCAAGGCGCGGATCTGAACGACGCCATCTCCTGCGCCTCGGCCCTGCTGTTCACCCCGCTTTGGGACGAACCCTTCGGACTGGCGGCGATTGAGGCGATGGCTTGTGGTCTGCCGATTGCAGCTGTTGAGAATGGGGCGATCCGTGAGGTGGCTGGGGATGTGGCGCGGTATGCTGGGGCGGATGCTGGGGAGTTGGCCGAGGCGTTGAGGACGGCGATTGGCATTTCCCGGAGTGCTGCCCGAGAGCGGGTGGAGCAGTTGTTTACGCTTAGACGGATGTTAGGAGAGTATGAGGGTTTGTATGCGCAGGCTATTGACGTTAAGGGGGAAGGATTTGATGTGCCGCCGTTCGAGGCTTTTGAGTTGCCTCTGCTCGGGCACGCTTTGCATTAGGTCTGCTACACATTAAAAATGGGTCAGTTGGTTTCGCCGAAACTGTGACCTACAAACACAACTAGCCCCCGCCCGACCTTCTTGACCGCGGTCAAGAGGCAGTGTGAGAGGCAAATACGTCTGGGTCTGGACGTCATTTTACAAACCTGCTTGTGCTGGGAACGCACCTCACCTTAGACAGCGCGGTGAAAGCAGGTTGTGCCCATGTCGGACACCCTCAAGACTACAAAACAAACATCAGCTCAGCGAGGAGCCTTGTAGCAAAGTTTCCAACCCGTACTTAATGGATATCCCGCTTTCGCAACCAGCATGTAATTAATACATAATCCTAATTATCGGGATTATGTCTTGTCGCTGGTGGATTCCCAGACGAAGTGCAAATTCTTCACGAATACAGTGAGTTGCATAGAGTATGAAGAATGGGAAAACACTACTGTCACCTGCAGCTGGACGAACGACGCAAGCTTGCAATGTGGCTGGAAGCCAAAATGCCGATTTCAGAGATTGCGGATCGCTTGGGCCGCGATCCCTCCACGATCTACTGAGACATCAAGCGCAATCGGTACACGGACGGCGAACTGCCTGAACTAAACGGGTATCACGCGCTCGTCGCTCAGGACAAATATGAGCAGCGCCGCGGGATCCATCGCAAGTTGATCAGACACCCCGAAGTGAATGCTGCTGTTGAAGACCGATTGAAGGCTGGCTGGTCAGCAGAACAGATTGCGGGCCGCATGCGGTTGGAGCGCCATCCGATCCGCATGAGTCACGAGACGATCTATCGTTTCGCCTATTCCAAAGATGGCCGCGACGAGCAGTTCTATCGCCACCTGCCGAACACCGAAGACGTCATCGGCCACGTGGTTACCGCAGGCACAACCGGCCCCATATTTTCGACGTACAAAGCTTGGCTAACAGGCCTGAACGCATCTCTGAACGCGTCGAGTTCGGTCACCGGGAATGCGAATTGATGATGTTCCGCAAAAAGCATGGGAAGGTCAACGTGACGTCACTGGTAGAGCGCGTCAGCCGCTATGCCGTCGTGATGCGCAACGAGGACCGCCAGTCCAAGCCGATCATGGAGGCGCTGATCCAGGGTCTGGCTCCCCTGCCCGCTGATGCGCGCCAGTCGATCACCTTCGACCGCGGCACCGAGTTATCGGCCTGGAAGCATCTCAAGGCCGGTCTGGGCGCGGATCCGTGGTTCTGTGAACCGCAAGCGCCCTACCAGAAAGGCACGGTCGAGAACACAAACAACAGGCTGCGGAAGTACCTGCCCCGCTCAACCTACCCGACGGCGCTGACAAATCGATATTTGAGGTCGATTTGCCACCGCCTCTGTGAATCGGCATGCGAAATTGACCCACTTGGGTGGGTTATGAGCGAGTAAAATTGACCCACCTGCCACGTTAGCATCCGCGCTGGATAGCGCGGAGGAATGAGCAGGTGATATTGATGGAAAGTGT
>Ga0208018_100244_pt1 | contig 17346 bp, 17 predicted proteins | sample 31_taG_FD_184105 | JGI IMG/M metagenome (GOLD analysis project Ga0208018, IMG submission 184105) | Marine viral communities from the Gulf of Mexico - 31_GoM_OMZ_CsCl metaG (SPAdes) (version 2) | ecosystem: Environmental > Aquatic > Marine > Oceanic | place: Gulf of Mexico | collected 2015-07-12 | reverse complement strand
TGCAAGTGAGTTTCGTGACCTGCCATATCACCAGGTCCAATTACTTCAGCGCCTGAACCACGCATCAGATCGCGTAAATTGCTAGTACGTTTTTTAAAGCCTACGCCATCAAACCCTTCGGCACCTTCTCCTGGGCCGCCACGCCAGTCTTGAATATCTAACGCTTCATCATAATAGTGATAGCTGTTAGGTGCGTGTACTTTATCTACAGTGTCAAAGTGGCTGTGCTCTTTGATTGTGAGACCAAAGTTGTCACGCAAACGAGTACCTAAATCGACGATAGGTACGTGATAAAAACCGTCTGCCTGTCTTTCAAAAACCATTACTAACAGTTCCAACGACGACGGGCAGCCTTGCCACGTTCACCAGTCCACCCACGTGAGCGGGCACAGAACGACTTACGCCGATTACCATCTTTGGTACCAGGCTTGGCATTAGGAGCAGGGGCTTTTAAGTTAGAACCAGTGCGACGATTGATAGATGCACGGCCTTTAGCTGTAAGTCCGGCGCCTCTGGACGTAGGAAGTTTGTGACCACCTTTGACGGTCATTCCATCCATCGCGCCTTTCTTTTTGCTTTTGGTGTAAGCCTTTGCTCTAGACTTAGCACCTGCTCTATCAGCCATTTAAAAGCAGCAATATTATAACTATTCTAACGGTTTCATTGGGTCCTCCTTTCCCTCACAGATAGCAACAGCACGCTTATAAAAGAAGTTATCAGTTGCACCTTTTTCTTCCATTACATCTTTGACGCGTTGCCAATTGGTGCGTTCTTCTTCACTCATTGATTAGCTTTGAGAAAATCCATCTCAGCGTGCATCATGTCACTAAGGTTAGAGACTTGTGCGCAGCAGCTCATTACGAGCCCACGCTGATTGGGTGTGAGATTGTCGGCATCAACTGCGTCTTCAGACAACACGTTTGCAATGTCACCTAATGCCATAACAATTGCGGGCATACCCCACTTCTCTACCAACGAAGACATAGCAGAGAGCAGTGGGTTGCTTCCGCTTTCTACAATAGACCAAAACTGCTTTCGTTCTTCCGTAGTCATAAGGTATACCCTTGGTTAATATCTATTGTAAACGAGCAGCGCGATTAACACGGCGCAAATTCTTTACATAGTTCTGCTCTTTTTTCTTTTACAACTTGTATTGCTTCTTCCTCTGTGTCGTATCTTCCTAAGTAAATTAGTTTTTTTAAATGACGGATAGCGACTTCATATTTACCGGCGTGAAACCTATATCCTTTTGACTGTCTATTCCACATATTCTCTTCAGCAGTAGCAAGTCGCAAGTTTTCAATGCGATTGTTTGTACCGTTGCGGTCAATGTGGTCTATTTGCTTGCCCTCTGGAATAGCGCCAAAGTGATACACCCATACTAATCGGTGCGCTGACTGCTGTTGTTTGTCTAAAAAGATATAGGTGTAGCCACGGCGAGGGGTGCCGGCGGTTTTACCAACATATCTGGCGCCTCTTAAATGTGTTTTCCAGATTAGGTTTCCAGTTTCTGGGTCATAGTCAAATCGCTCTTTTAAATATTCTTGCGTAGGTAACATTTATCTTCTCCGTATACAACTAGTTTAGCAAATACAGGGTTGGTATGCGACCTGCTTGTTGTCGATAGAATAACATTAGATACCCGTAAGTTTATGTCTCAAATTACCGTAGAAGAGTTTAGGAACTTTTTTAAATACTATAAAGATGAAGCACAGCAACGTGCTGGAGTAGAAGAGTTATATAGGAATCTAGATTTAAACTCTAAAGAAGACGATGCTGATTGGATACAGCTATATAGAGCAAAGCCTGAGGCGCCGACGCCGGTCGTTACTAAGGATGAGGTGCTGTTGAAAGTGCCGTATCAATCACAGTTAGATAATGCATCAGGTACTGGCTACCGAGAGTGTTTCTCCAGTAGCTGTGCGATGGTTGCTATGTACTACGGCAAGATTGAGAATGATGATGCCTATAACAAAGTACGTGAGAAGTTTGGAGATAGCACTGATGCCGCAGCACAAGTAGCAGCACTCAAGTCACTTGGTTTAGAAGCAAGGTTTGTCACTACTGGTAGTACTGATGCTGTCCGTAAGCTACTGAGTAAAGGTCAACCTGTACCTGTCGGCTGGCTACATAAAGGTCCCGTTAGTGCTCCTACTGGTGGCGGTCATTGGTCTGTACTAGTCGGCTACCGCACTGGTACTTGGATTGTTAACGACCCCAACGGTGAAGCTAACTTGGCTGCTGGCGGGTACACGCAGAACAAGGATGGTGCTAATCAGCAGTACAGCTATAAAAACTGGAACCCTCGCTGGATTGTCGGCGGTGAAGGTGATGGCTGGTATCTCGATGTTCGTGACCCAGTAAAAAAGTAGCGAAGGTCGGAGAGCAACCGACCGTTACATCACAAGCAGGGGTTGACCTAATCAAGGAGTTTGAAGGCTGTCGACTGAAGGCGTATGTTTGTCCCGCTGGTGTTCTCACCATTGGCTATGGGCACACTGGTTCAGATGTAAGGCCAGGGATGCAGATTACTCAGGAGTACGCCGAGCAGCTATTGAAAGAAGACCTCAAACGTTTTGAGGATGCTGTCATTCGTTTGATTGATGTACCTTTCACGCAGCACGAGTTTGACGCAACCGTTAGTTTTGCGTTTAACGTAGGTAGCGGTTCACTAGAACACTCGACTTTCCGTCGTCGCATTAATGCTGGTGAAAGTAAACCCCTGTGTTTCGAGCAGGAGTTCCCAAAATGGGTCAACGGAGCAGATGGTCCTCTGCCTGGGTTAGTCCGTAGACGCCAAGCAGAGGTTGACTTAGCACTCAGTTAGCTTCCAGCGCTTCAATGCGTGCTTTGAGCTCGGCGTTCTCCTCCGATAACTCTTGTACTGCTTTGATGAGCGGTGCAATTAGCTCACCATAAGCAATAGATAGCACATCGTTGCCTCCATTTACCTTGTGGTCTTTGTAACCAGCAAAGTCAATGCCTTGAGCATCGGCAGCGGCTTTGACTTCCTGAGCAATCAGACCGTGGTGAAACCGGGTACCACTACGGCTACCATCTTTTGTCACAGAAACTTGGCGTGTAACTGTCTCGCCCTCTTCTACAACTTCTTCCTTATCGTAGTAATCATCACGATAGTCATATCGGTAATCAACTGCTCGAAGTGATTTAATAAAGTCTAGACCTAAGAGGGTGTCTCGAATGTCTGTCTTATCCCGAGCATCTGAACGTTGACCAACAGCGCCATAGGAGTAGCTAGTAACACCAGAAATTCCTAGGATTAATTCGTTATTACCTTGAGCTTGGCTGTCTTGGCCCAGCATCGTACAACCACTATATGGTGTATTTGCACCGGATGCTGCGCCGATACAAGTGTTGTTGTTGGAAATTGTAGTGTTACCTACACCATAAATTAATGCATTAAAGCCTAGTGCAGTATTATTTGAGCCTTCAGCCCGTCGAAGAGCACCTGTGCCCATTCCCGTATTTCTTACCCCTGTCGCATTTCCAGCAAGAGCATTTTTTCCGACAGCTGTGCATTGAGTACCGGTCGTACATGCATCGAGTGCTCTAAAGCCAACAGCGACATTACCTTCATCTGTGTATTGCTCTAAAGCAAAATCACCGATAGCAACGTTGTGAAAGCCAGTTAGAGTTTGTGATAGAGCCTTGTAGCCCATAGCTGTATTAGCGTAACCTGTTGTCGCCGCATTCAAAGCATTAAATCCAACACCCGTGTTGGTGGAGACTTCTGCTCCGACAGGATCTTCAATTGTCAAGTCAGGCGTGAAGTTCTGAAGTGCTTGCGAACCGATAGCTGTACACCTGCCGGCACCGCCGGTACCAAACATCATTGTTCCTTTGCCTATAGCAACGTTGTTATCGCCATATGTTGAATCACGCAAAGCGCTATTTCCAATAGCTACATTAGACTCACCAGTAATGTTTTCAGATTGACTGCTATTGCCAATAGCGGTATTACCCGCTGCTACTTCTAGATTAGTTAAAGCGTATTCACCAATAGCGATATTACCACTACTTGAATCTGATGTTTGGCTCGCAAGCGTTGCGGTGCCGATTGCTAGGTTCTTGGAAGTTGAAAGGTTACGGCTACCTCTATTAATCCTAATGTCGTTATATGTGCCGACATTAATCATATCGCCCAAGAACGTCGAATCACCATTACTGAACAGAGTGATGTACTCGGTAGAGCCATCCGTGAAACCAACACCATCTGATTGAACCGTTAGCTTCGTGTTTAGGTCTGTCTCTAGCTTGCCTCCCAATGTGATATCTGCATTGAATGTGCTATTCCCACTAGCTGTGATACCGCCAACAAAATTAGCATTTCCATTTGGGGAAAGAGTGATGTACTCGGTGGAGCCATCCGTGAAACCAACACCATTAGATTGAACCGTTAGTTTCGTGTTCAGTGTCGTCTCTAGCTTGCCTGCCAGTGTGATGTCTGCGTTAAATGAGCTATTTCCATTAGCTGTGATACCGCCAACAAAATTAGCATTTCCATTTGAGAAAAGGGTGATGTACTCGGTAGAGCCATCAGTAAATCCAACACCATTAGATTGAACCGCTAGCTTCGTGTTTAAGTCTGTAGCTAGCTTGCCTCCCAATGTGATATCTGCATTGAATGCGCTATTTCCATAAGCAGTAATGCCACCAACAAAATTTGCATTTCCATTTGATAAAAGGGTGATGTACTCGGTAGAGCCATCAGTAAATCCAATACCATCGGATTGAACCAAGAGCTTTGTGTTTAAATCTGTCGCTAGCTTGCCTCCCAGTGTGATGTCTGCGTTAAATAAGCTATTCCCATTAGCAGTGATGCTGCCAACAAAATTTGCATTTCCATTTGGGAAAAGGGTGATGAATTCTGTAGCAGAACCATTGGTAATGCCTAAACCACCTGAACCAATCTTCTGCCTTGTGCCTCCGTCATTAAGCAGAACAGCGCCCAGAGATGAGTTGGCGATAATTAACGATTCGATCTCTTGCTTCTGAAGTGCTTGAGTTGCGCCGCCGCCACCAGCAAGAGTGATGTTTCCAGCAAAGAAAGCACTGCCGTCTGGATTCAGTGAAATATTTTCACTTGAACCATCACTGATTCCCAAGCCGCTGTACTTAATGATCTGCTTGATTCCGAAGTCATCAAGGGTTACAAAATTATTGACAGCGTAAGAGAGAGTAACGTAGTTCGCATCATTGGAGAACTGACTTACCCCTTCGCCTGGTGTTGCGTAGTTCGCATCATTTGCGAAAACGCTGATGTTTGCTCCAGCAGACACGTAGTTTGTGTCATTAAAGAGCAGGCTAACTGGATCGTTCTTGTAAACAAACAAGTTGGTATTAATGCTATCCAGCTTTGATACATCACCTGGTCCCATTAAGCCTGCACGGAATGTATTGGCTAGTGGAATAATTGCGTTATCGCCAGCAGTATTAATAATCGTGCCTTGGTCGCTTGATTCTTGATAGCTGAGATTCACGAACTCTAGACCGTCACTACCTTGACCAACTTGAAGTTGCGCTAGTTTCTGTTTTTCGTCAGATGTAAACAGACCAGCGTAAGTGCTGGTAGCGATAGGCACGCTAAAGCCTAAGCCACCTGTGTTCGTAACAGTAGCTGCTTGATTGCCATTAATACTGTAGTTGAGGTTGACTTCTTCTAAATAAGTTTTGTTCGCTTCGCTATTTAAGAACTGAACTGAGGCTGGAGACATCAGACCGGCGACAACAGAAGTCGCAAGCTCTAAACGAACACCTGTGCCACCGCTATTGGTAATTTCATTGTAGTCAGTTTCTTGAATGTAGCCAAGGTCTACGGTCGTCAGGAAGTCTTGAGAGATAGTTACACTCAACGTTCCATCTGCTGCGACGTCTAGACCCGAACCAACTTTGACTGTACCTACAGCAGAAGTGGTCGCAATGTTGGCTTGGAGTTTACCTTCGACAAGACTTAAGCCATTACTAGGGCTATTGAGTACCACGCCAACAATGGCGAGTAACTTGCTGTAGTCCGTTGGCGACATCAGACCAGCATTAACCGCATCAGCTAGGGGAATATCAGCATCATCGCCTGCTGTATTGACGATAGTTCCTTTTGTTGGAGCAGGGTTGTAGCTCAAGTTGGCGTTCAACGGCACCCAGCTTGTTCCATTCCAGAACAGCAAAGAGTTACTACTTGTTTCAAAGAACAGGTCACCGACATTGTTATCAATACCTGGGGGCGATGCGCCAGAATCAATGGTTCCAAGTTTACTGATATCAATAGCGATAATCTGACCGTTGCTGTCTTTGATGAAGATAGTTGGTGAGTTAGCGTTATAGTTAATTGCTATCTCACCGAATTTCATCTGCGACGCTTCGGGCGCCTTAGCTGAGCCTCCATCTAAAACGTTCGACTTCTTTAACTGGATCTTCGCCATTTGTCTAACCTGCTAAAAAGCTATTACAACAGTAAAAACTGCTCTAACTATTCTATCGATTAGACACCTTGTAAGTCATTAGTCACTTCAACAGAAGCACCTTCTTCGGGAGTTTCCCAAGTCGTAAACTCAGCAGATGTGACGTATGTTGCTAGCTCTTGAGTTGTTACTGTTGCAACAATCGCAGCTTCTTTTTCATTACTGAATGCTCTGATTTCAGCTCGTCTAGCTAATACTTCAACTGGGACTTCTTCACCAGTTTCAGAATTTCGAGTGATATACCAATCGGTTGGTGCTAACAAAGTTCCTGCTGCTTCTTTGACCTTGCCTAGCCAGAGATTCACTAATTCAGTGTGGTTTTTAGGTGTAGTTGGTGACCAATAAAAACGCTGGTCATACCACTCTGCTGGGTCTGGTTCTACCCAAACAATTCCAAGAGCATCACGTTGCTCTTGCGTAGATGAACGCAGCCAGTTGGATGGATACTGGTTCCCATCAGCGTCAGTGAATGGCTGGTCAAGCTTTAAAGGTGTGCCGTTAAGGTAGTACATAGTTCAATATTAATGTAAAAAGATAGGGTGTTTAATTAGCACGAGCATTTTTAAAAGGATGCTCTGCAAATGCCATATAAAGGAAAGTCCCTCCTGAAGCATTTACGTTAATAGAGTCTGTCTGTAATTGAAAGCCGTTTGAAAAAAAGTTGGCTTGCATATCTGTAGTAGACTCTACAATTTCTTCATTCGCGAATAAAGTTTTGTTTGCTATATTTCCTGGGTCTCGCTGTGTGTCTATGATACTCCAGGAAGAATCAGTGTCAGTCCTTTTGACCATTAACCATCTGGGCTTGAAGCCAGTGTTTACAAACGGTCCATCAACAATGCCATTCCCACTGTAAACACCAAACTTGCTAAAGCCTGATATCGGCGTAAAAGCCCAACAAAACATACTCCCCCCATTGATGCTAGCACTCGCATTGATCGATATCGTGGTGTTTGTGGGTTTAAAGTTCACACTGGCAGCTGCAGGTGCTACATCATTAAGACTTAGGTAACTGTCACTCCCAGTGATAACGTTCGTATAAACAACCCAGAGAGATGCGCTTCCTCCTCGCCGCTTGATTATTGCGATTTCCGGTGGCGCCCCTAGCCCGTGCCCTAAGGTTTGATTATTACTGATATTACCGGTGTACGTAAAGATAGAAACACCACTTGTTGTGTTAGCTCTTACTTGAGTTTGAATCGTGCCGTCATTATTTGTCTGAACACTACTGCCAGCATCCCACGCCCATCCAACATAATTAATGCTTGCCTCGTTCATCGCATCCCCATAAGTACCCAGTGTCCATCCATCAGAATTAAAAGACGTCAAGGAATTGTCTAACTCTAATTCAGCGGCCCCCGAATTTGGGAAGATGCTATTATTGATACCTCGCTGCGTATCAAATAAACAGTGAAAATCAACGGTGTCTCTTGCCTTTATCCACACTACGTCCGGACTAAATTTAAGCCCAGTGATATCTAAATTGTTTGATGTTCCAATCCAAGTCTTAACATCCATTGCTGTTAATCCGTCTTCAATAGTAGCTGCAAGGTTTGCCGTAGACATAGCCTTGTATCCACTAGGAGCAGTGTAAGTAAACGCTCGTTGTCCGAAATTTACTGATGCATTAATTGTTTGAACAGCAGCGTCGCCGTTTATAATGAATGGCCTAAATGGTCCAGATACAGTAAACGATACGGTGCTTACAAAAGTTCCATTGACATAGATAGAGAACGTTGATGCGTCAAGGTCATATGCAACACCAATGATGTCTCCTATATTTGTTGAAGGTAATCCTGTAGCAAGGCTATTGTTATCCTCCCTGATCTCACCAATGTATGGTCGATAATGAACTGAGCCATATCTAAAGTCATCTGTATTAAAGGCTTTACCAGCAATTCCTACTATCAGACGAGAAGGCGTATTGTTAGTTGATGATACTGGTTCTACTTCGAAGTACCATTTGCCTGATTCTGTTAGCATCGTTGCTTGAGCTAAATTTCTTTGATCAAGACTACTGCTACTTGTTAATGCTGCATCTAGATTACCATTGCTTAATTCTCCGCCATTGACCAAAGTTAATGGATCAAGTGTTGCGTAATTACCAGTGACTTCACCTCCAAGTCCGGTATCAGTACCGCTATGTGATGGTGAATCGAACAACGCATCGTTTTCTCGACCAGGAGCTACACTGAAATTAAAAGCTTCGAAATTGTTTCCATTGCCGCTGCTGTCTTTGCCGATTGTTGTTACATCGGTGTCATCACTAAAGTCAAGGTGGAAACCATTATTGCCGTATGATCCAGTGTATTCTTTTGGTTGCCATACACCATTAGAATCAAGCATAGCAAAATCAACAGCAGCTAATGCTTGTCCATCAATAAAATGTACATCCGCCATATATCCGTCTAAAGGACGGACACCATTACTAGCTATGCCAATATAAAAGTCACCGTCAGCCAAAGAACCTGTGTTCGCGTCCTGACCGATCAACTCTCCGTTAATATAGATTGATCTATTATTTTCACTCTCTACAAGCACGATGTGCATCCAAGCAGCATTATCAAAATATTTACTTCCGCTATTAAGTCGGGTACCTCCAGCATTTTCCCAGCGCAAGGTACCTACATGCCTAAAGAGAAGAGTACCGAATCCCGACAAAGGCCCTCTGGATAATAAATATTTAGCATTACCACTGGCAGCAGCTGATTGTTTGACCCAAAAAGATATCGTATAAACATTTTGCTCCGTTGGGGTTCCCCAAGAAGTTCTAAGTAAATAAGATGAATCTGCGGTATTGAAGCGTAACGACCTAATGCTAATGACATCTGGTCCCGGTGTATCAGCAGTGCCGGTATTAAAAAATTCGTTTAACATTATGAAATACCCTCAGCAACATTACCCATCAAAATATTAGAAGCATCCTGTATATAGAACGGGATGATGGATGGAAAACTAGAAATTGTTGGTGCGGTTGCTCCAGGGAATTTAAATACTGAATTCCATACAACTGGACCCGAAGTGATGCGGATTAAACCGGATGTACCAGCGGTTGCGTTGGTAGGAGCAGGCACGGTGATTGCGCCACAGGTCCAATGGTTACCAGTAGATAGGTCAAATGCTCCGGCAGTGACTGTACGTTCTGTCGTCTGAACCGTTGCTGTGAATGTAGGTGCTACATCTGGCTGGACGTAATCACTATCAGAGAAGTCAGTGATGTCTGCTTTAACCAGAGTGACTGCTCCCGTCTTACCAGCAACAGAATCAACAGGTACTGATGTAATGAAACCAGAGTCGTTCGTCAGGTCGCTCGTGTTTGCCGGAATGGCTGGCTTGTTGGTTAGGTCGTTGTAGTTTCCTGAGAACAGGTCACCCGGCTGAACCGGTGCTTGTGCTGAGGTGATGAAGCCTGAATCATTCGTCAGGTCACTTGTGTTTGTAGGAATATCGCCTGGTTGTACCGGAGCACCAGCTGAAGTGATGTATCCAGCATCATTTGTAAAGACTGAAACACTGGAACCAACGGGTACGTAGTTCGCATCGTTGGTCAGGTCACTGACGTTGTCTCCCAATTGAACGTAGCTGCTGAGGTCTGGATTAACTTCAGCATTAGCTTCAATGCCTGCTAACTTCTGCTTCTCAACTCCAGTCATCAGACCAGCAACAGTGGCTGTAGCAACTGGAATAGTTGCGTCACTACCACTGTCGTTGGTTACAGTGCCATCACTATTACCATTTGCTGTGTAGCCAAGGTCTACTGAAGCAGCTGGGAGAGAAACAGTGGTATTTACACCAGTCGCTTGGTTTGCTGTAAATGTGCCCAGAGTGACTCCATCGGCGTCTTCAATGGTCAGTGAACCATTCCCTGGTGCGCTCGGCACAGTATCGGCAGGCAACGCAATTGTTGAATTACCAGATTGGTTAACAGTGAAGCTACCAATCTCTGTACCATCTGATTTTGTGATTGTGATTTGACCATCACCTACAGTGGGGATAGTCGGTGTATTGGTGAGGTCGTTGTAGTCCCCACTAAACACAGTGGGAATAATGATTGTTCGATCAACAGAGGTATTGACTGTGAAGGTACCGAATGAAGTACCAGCAGCATCTTCAATCGTTACAGACGCATCACTGACTGTAGGGATTGTCGGTGTGTTCGTTAAGTCACCGTAGTCACCACTGAAAACCTCAGGCAAGGTGATGGTTACGTTGCTTGCTGAGTTAGCTGTAAACGTTCCGTAAGAGGTACCATCACTACTTCTAATCGTCAGAATGCCGTCATTAGCAACAACACCCAGGCTTGTTGAGATTTGAATATTGCCGTCGTTATCAAACTCTAGCCCTGAGCCAAGCTTTGCCGTCAACGTGACTTCATTGCTTACAGTCTGAGCATCAATACCGTCACCGCCAGTAATGGTGAGAGTTGATGCTCCACCGCCAGCAATAGCGTCTGGATTCGACGGTCGCCAAGTACCAGGACCTAATGAAGAGTCAGGCTGAGTGTAGATGTATACACGATTATTCTTGAATTGAGTATCGCCAACATTAGGCATCTGACTACTTATCGATTTCTATATCCATTGTATCTAGGAATTCATTCATAAATCCTTTGAGTTGTTGCTCAGCCATACGAGCACAGAGGTGTTGAAACCGCATCAGGCTTTCAGCGCAGGTCTTAAGGTTTTCACGTAAGGCATCAATATCATTACACTCATCAACCTCTTGACTGATAACACGCATCCGTAGTTGCTTCTCTAGTGGTAGTTCAAAATCTTCAGGATTAAGCATCGTTTTTTATAGCACTTCCTGTTAATAATGCTAGCGTCGTAGCCACCATTACGTTGAAAGTTTGCTCGTAACGTTTTCCTAATTCAGGACACGATTGTAAACCACCTGCCTGACTACAGTAATGCATACCAAAGCCGAACACTCCTGCTTGGAATGTAAATATGCCCGCAAGCATATACAGCAGGAAGCGCTCTTTAGACATAGTTAGAAAAATCCAGAAATAGAAAGATAGTATTCACTTGAAGTATTGAAACTACCGTTTGTTTGATGGGCAGGCGCCGTTCACAAAGTTGTAGTCTCCGCTAAGTACGGTAGGTGGCCTGAGCCTCACGAAGAGGTGCGGCATATGGATGGAGACCACACTAATAATTGTATGTCTAATCTTCAGTTAGGCGACCATCTAAATAACATAATTGACGACATAGAAAGAGGCGACCGCCAAATTAGTGTAGAACAACTAGATTTAGCAATCGCCCGTTTAATGTCTATTCGTGAAAAACTAGAGCAATCAACCCTCAGCTTCCAGGAATGTTTTATCAATGGCTGTTAATTCGCCATTCGCTTTGTTGACTACCAGGAACAGGTAGTTGTCGTCTCCATTTCCATCCACGGGGACAGTTTGAGCAGAGGTGGTGCCAACCAGCACGTTGACGTTATCGCCATCGTTGGTCTTGGCGTCAAGTTGCGTCTGAATGTTAGAAGTAACACCATCGGTGTAGTTCAGTTCAGCAGTGGTGGCAGTAACGCCATCCAGTAGGTTGAGTTCAGCAGTGGTTGCAGTCACACCGTCGAGGATGTTTAGCTCAGCGGCAGTTGAGGTGGTGCTGTTCAGCAGAGCAATGCCAGCGTTGATTTCAGCCGTGGTGGCAGTAATGCCATCCAGGATGTTCAACTCAGCCGTGGTAGCAGTGACGCCATCCAGCAGGTTGATCTCAGTAGCGTCAGCAGTGACACCGTCGAGAATGTTCAATTCTGCAGTAGATGAAGTGATGCCATCAAGGACGTTCAGTTCAGTAGCAGTTGCGTTGACATTGACGTTGTCAAGGGTCAGGTACTGAGCATGGAGCGTACCGCCAACAGTCAGCAGGTTGCTGCTTGGGTTGTACTTGATGCCGCCATCGGTGTAGACAGTCTCAGCAGTTGCGGTGCTGTTGTCGTCGGCAACAAAGGTTATATAGTGCGTGGTGTCAGAGTCGCCGGTAACAGTCTTGGTGCGGTCAGCAACAGCAGAACCGGCTTGAGCGCCTTCAACTGCGGTCTCCAGGTCTTGCAGTGCGTCTTTAATGGTGGAAGCATCGGAGATGGTAGAGCCAGTGAAGGTTCCCAGTCCTGTTGATTGCTCGGCAACACCAGAGAGGCTAATGAGGTCATCAACGTTGCCGTCAATTTCAGTAACAACAGAGGTAGCAGCCTTCAGTTCAAGGGCAGTTTCCAGTGCTTGGATAGCAGCCTTAACAGTGCTGCTGTCAGCAATTGTAGAGCCAGTAAAGGTGCCGAGGTTAGGAGCATCTTTGCTAACGCCAGTCAGGCTAACGACGTTATCAATGTGCGTTTCGTTAGCGTCAATCAGTCCAGTAATGGTCGTGACGAAGTTAGCGTCATCGTTAATGGCAGCTGCTAATTCGTTGAGGGTATCAAGAAGAGCAGGAGCACCATCAACCAAATCAGAGATGGCAGTAGCACGGTTGGATGCCTCACTCTCGATTGCAGTTTCCAAGGCTTGAAGGGCAGCCTTGATGGATTGGTTATTATCAATGGTAGAACCGGTGAAGGTTCCCAGGTCAGTAGTAGAAGCAACGTCACTTAGGAGGTTAGCGATAGTAATCTTCTTACTAGAGTAAGAGGAACCGCTATCCTGGGTGTCGGCAATGTAAAGGAGACTGTCAGAGGTTAGAGAACCGCTAACTGCTGACAGCGCAGAAAGCTTATTGGAAGCCATATTACTCCAAGATTAAAAAGTTATTTATTGTGGCCGCAGTTAGTTGCGCCCTTAATTCAATTATATCTTGACGAAGTGTAGCCATCTCCTCCCTTAGATAGCCAATAGTGACTTCTAAGTTTTCCTCGTGTGATGGTATTGAAGGTGATGGTGACGGTGTTAAGCCTGAATCTGGTCCACACGGATCTTTATGCGATACCATCCAGACTCCACCTTCAAAAATCCAGTTTTCACCCGTATCTGGATGAACTACTGAGTCCTGGACAGCAGGGTCCGGAAAGGTAAATGGGGCCATATAACTCATGTCGGTCAAGCCCATTCTAGTTGAATTAAATTAGTGCTGCTTGTAGCTTGATTTTCAAAGTATCAAAGTCAGTTGCTGTACTCACTGCATTAAATAAAGCAGACTTAAGTGCCGTGTCTTCAACGCGGTCAGGGTATATCCAAGCACCTTGATGACGAATATTCAGTCGAATGTTCTGACTGTCAAACCACAGACCACCATCAGCAACAATGCCACCTGGGGGAGTGTCGGAATAAATGACGCCTGAGTCATTGGTGTAGGTTCCGTTGATGATGTCTGAAATCTGCTGAGTATGCGTAGCAAGCGTTGTGTCGTGCTGACTCAGTTTTGATTTCACATCAATAGAGTTGACCGTACGTTGACCCGTCGCATCATTCTCTAAGAAGTCAGCAATGAACAGGTTCTTAGCGGTCGCACCATCTTTATTAATGCTGAACTGTTTTCCGTTTGTACCGTGGTTCCAGCAGAAGTCTTCTTCACTATCGAAGTCCCAGGAATATTCCCAGGGCGTTTCGTTTGTTCCAAACTTTGCAACGTTATTGCCTGCGCCATTAGATAAGAACTTAAATGCAGTGTTCCCGTAGTACGAAGCAGTGGTGAAGTCAAAGACCGGTAGGCTGTAATCTTCTTTCTGTAGAACAAAGCTACCCGTCAATGTTCCGCCTGTACGAGGCAGGTAGTTGGTTGTGATTGCGGCAATCGATGTATCGATGTCTGATTGCTCTACTTTTGCTGATACATCAGGGATAAGGGGGGTGATGTCGCTTAATTCTAAATGCGTTTGATTGTTGATCGCGTCAGTCAGAGTTTGCTGAACACTACTCAAGTCAGTGCTAGAAGCGTATCCAGTCAAATCAACATCAGGTTTATTCTCAAGAGTGGTTACTCTATTGAGAATTGAGTCCAGACTGGAGCTGGTTAAGTACTGGCTTAAGTCAGGCACATTGATTGCGTTGACTGCTGCTTCCAGGCTGTTCAAGTCAGCTTCAAGCTCAGTGAACTTTGCTTCGTTTTGACTACGGTGCTGGCTGAAGACAGTGTTTAAGTCACTGATTGCTGTTGTCCTGTTTGTGACTTCAGCATTTAGCGCTGTTTCAACTGGTGCAATGGCGCCATCTACATCAACATCAGGATTTACGGCTACCCACTGACTTGCACTGTTATAGACCTTGAGCTTAGTATCGACAGTGTCAAACCACAATCTTCCAGGCTCTAAATCGTTTGTTGGTGCAGTAGGTCCAACGGTAACGATGTTCGATGAAACTGCTTGGTCTATTGACACCAATGCGTTGATCAGCCAGTCGTTAAGATCCCTTTGAGAGAGGCTACTTCCGGTTGGAAGCGCAGGCAACTTTCGTGCACTGTATGTATTAAACCCACCGTAGCCATCATCTACACTAAAGCTATTGCGAGATACAGCCAAGGGGAGCGAATCTGTCGTCAGAGTGATGACACCATCAGAGACGACACCTTGCCAGTTCCCATCACCGATATAGACGTACAGAATGCCTGTGTCTGTATCAAGCCATTGTTGACCAACAACAGGTGGATTGATTGGTGCGTTTGGTCCGACGTGTGCAATTCCGTCAGCACCGTTGGTCTGGTAGTACTCCTGGTCAATCGCGATGAACAGTCGTCCTTGTCGTGTATCAAACCAAAGACTTCCATTCGGTGGTGGGACTTGCCAGTTGGCTCCACTGATGTCCCAGCCATCAGGTGTGTCTGACTCTTCAGTCAGAGAGTCGGCATTAATCAGCGTACTTAAATCTTCAATAGCGGATATGATACCTGCAAAGTTTTTAGGATATGACTTTGTCTCATCTCCGTGAGCTACTTGAATATCTTGTAGCGCAGATACTACACCACCATAGCTTTGAACATACCGCAATCCACCGGGGAAGTATTGACCTGGCTGAGGTTTCCAAACAGCTTCGCCATCGGAGTTGTAAGTAGGAGTAGCCACACTAGTTACATCTTAACTTTCCTCTATTGTATCCGTTAGAAGTTACCTACGATAACAAGCAGCGCACTTCATTGTGTAGCAAATTCATTATGGTGAATTGCTCTCTGTTCGTCTCGTGCTTTAATCGCCTCTTCTTCGGTCGCAAATGTTTTATCAAATACAACGCGATTATGTTTTCTTACTCTTACTTGAAACTTCTTGCCTTTACGCCAATATCCTTTAGTTGGTTTGTTCCAGTTTTGTTGGGACATTGTTGCTAATCGCAGATTTTCAAATCTATTGTCGTCTCTGTTTCCATTGATGTGGTCTATTGTTCCTTCTGGATTTTCACCAGTCATTAACTTCCAGACAAGTCGGTGAGCCTTGTAATAAACTCTGCCTCCACAATTTAAAACTCTGTAGCCAAGATTATCAACATATCCAGCCCTCGCCCCTTTCTTGCGTCTTCGGCGTGTTTCTTTCCAAGTTAAATGTCCAGTTACAGGGTCGTAATCCAGTAACTCTTTAATCTTTTCAACGCTAGGAAGTGGTTTATTAGGGCGACGCATTTTCTCTCTATCTCTGTGTATATTCTACTTCAAAGTGATACTGAATGCGAGGTATAGACAGCGTGCTTATAGAACTTTAGAAATTACTATTGAGCAAAACATAAGCAGTTTCAACTTCGTCAAGATTTAAACCTTGGGCTAATGCGAAGACAATTTCAAGTGTAGTGATACCGCCACGTTCGTATGAAACATTGAACTCCTGAGCAATTTCAGCAATTTCTTTTTCAAGCTTCTCTTCAAACGCTTCTCTTGCTTCTACTGTCGGATACGTATTAGGTTCTTTAACTTTGATTTTGTCGATAAACATAGCAGCAATACTATGCTTACACATTTTAAATCCCATACGATGTTCACGACTTTCCCAGCTTTCCATTGCACCAGCAGCTGAGTTGCTTCCAATAGAATCAAAGTCCGTTTTACCTAGTACTGTGGGGAGTGGATAACGCCGTTGCCTGTTTATGCGACGAGTTCCATCATCCTGTGTGGCTTGTGGTGCTCGCAAAATTGAATGAGAGTGATTTGGACAACTACAGGTGTAAACAGTTGCTGGTCGTAGGCTGTTGCCTGTCGTGAACACTTCGTCCATCCACGGATTTACGTCAGTATCTAGACGCATCCATTGAGCACTTCCTGGTGCTCCTTGTGAGTGATAGTACTCACCGTCGTATTCATCAATGCTCAGCTTAGTAAAACTGTAGTCTGTAAAGACAAGCACAGCGTTACCGTCAGGGGGTGAGTATAGCTTTAGCTCAGATATAAACGGTACAGAAGTGAACTCAATTGTATTTTCTTTCTCCATTACACCCAAGATCGTAAACGGAAGGATGCTGTACGACGCAGTATCAATTTCTGTTGACACCAAATCTCCTGTTAGATATTGCTTTCCAAAGAACCGTTGATATTTATTCTTTTGATAGATGTGAAAGCCATTGACTGTATACGTCGCATCTTTTGATGTAAAGACTGACGGTAGTGTAGTAATGTCGTACAGCGATGGAGGTAGTACTTCGTCTTGAGGGTCTAATACTTCAATTGCTGTACCCACGACGGTGTTCTGCGATCGAACACCAAAGTATTCCGCCGCATCGACATAGTCAAACTCATCAAATGACTCTGTCGGCTGCTCTACAAAGAAGTTCTTGATCCAAACAATCTTTCCTACCAGCTCTTGTGGATTGCCAATAGGCTCGGCGGATTCGATTTGATCTAATGGTACAGAAACCTTGACTGTAGTTGGCTCGTCGAATGTTTTACCGATGTATACAGCAGGATGACCGCTACTGTTCAAGACATAGTTGAGTGTTGCTTCTGTTTCTCCATCAGTG
>Ga0208018_100241_pt1 | contig 17454 bp, 26 predicted proteins | sample 31_taG_FD_184105 | JGI IMG/M metagenome (GOLD analysis project Ga0208018, IMG submission 184105) | Marine viral communities from the Gulf of Mexico - 31_GoM_OMZ_CsCl metaG (SPAdes) (version 2) | ecosystem: Environmental > Aquatic > Marine > Oceanic | place: Gulf of Mexico | collected 2015-07-12 | reverse complement strand
AAATTTTAAAGGGTTTGTTTTCTTACTTTTCATTTTATTTCTTTTTACGGTTTTTAGCAATCTTCTTAAAAGTCTTAGCAAGTGCTTTAGCTTTACCTGTACAACCTGGTTTAGTTATAGGAGTACATTTACCAGCCGTACCTCTTCTTTTTATAGAAGCTGTAGCTTTCTGTATCCACTTGCTATCTTTCTTTTTAGTTGCCATTTTAATAATCCCAATAGATAAAAATTAAATCATTCTCTTCTTCTGGTTCTTTATCAAATTTACTCATACTATAATATACAAAAAAAATTAACAATTCCACTTTCTAAGTGACTTATTAATTCTTGAGTTAGGATCATTTTTCTTTTTAGATCCTGTTAATTTCTTTTTCATTCCTGACATTCTGGCACAGAAAGACTTACGTCTTTTTGCATCTTTACTATCAGGGTCTAACTTAGATGGTTTTTTTGTTACTGCTGTTTTAAGTTTACTTCCTGGATTTGCTTTTCTATAGGAAGCTACGCCTTTTTTATTAAGACCTCCTGATGGACTCTTACCAGCTTTCCTAGTCCAAGCAGGACTTTTTTTCTTAGTAGTAGCCATTACTTTTTGTTTTTAGGTTTAGTATGAGAATAACCTTTTGCTTTTAAACTTAAATGATCCTTCATACTTTTAGCCATGATCATTTTACCTGACTTACTGTACATTGGATGAGCTTTAAATTTTTTAGTCGTTGCCATTTATTTTTTTCTTTTTCTAATTGCACTTGTTCTTCTACCCATACCTACTTGTTTCTTTTCTCTAACAGCAGCAGCTTTTTGGGATTTAGATAAAGACCCCCAAGTTCTAGGAGTCTTTTCTGAAACCTTTTTAGTTGGTCTACATTTTTTGGTTTTTTTATTTTTATCAGAACCGCAAGGATTACCTTTTTCATCCTTCCATTTTTCTGCAAACCATCTTTTTAATGCAGCACCTTTTGCTGTTTTTCTAACTGCCATTACTTAATTTTTCCTCTACGTTTTCTACATTTTGCAATGTATCCACTAGCATAAGCTGAAGGAAAAACTGCATATTTAGCTTTAGCTTTACTATAACAAGCATCTTTTTTACTACCACCCTCTTTCATTCTTTCTAGGCTGGCATCTCTAAAGAACTGTAAAACTTTTGTAGGATTTGTAGTATTAGGCATAACTTATTATTTTGTCATTCTAGATGATCTAGTCCAAGAACCACCCATTTTGTTTTCACCCAAAGGATTGTTTCTTTTCTTTTCTCTTTGTTCTTTAGCTTGTTTACGAGTCATACCTGGATTAGCTTTTCTAATCTTATTGATTTCTCTAATATTTTGTATAGACTTGTTAATGGCTGTATTTGCTAAAGCATCTGCACCTGCTGCAAAAATTGCCTTAGTAACAGTAGGAACAGTTTCTCTATATTGTTTTATAAGGTCTTTTATAGGACCACCTTGTTGTTTTTTATAAGTCATGACTTTAAAATTTATTTACGTTTAAGAGTTCTTCTTCTTGGTAGAGTTCTTTTAGCTGGAGCTGCAGACGCAGAACCTCCAGCTAAAGATTGAAGATTTTTAACTTCTTCCATAGCAGCTTTTTTTACATCAGCCATTAACTTAGAATCTTTTTTTATTTCTTCAGCTCTCCTTAAAGTACTCATTGCAGATTGTATTTCAAACTGCCTCATTTCTTTTTTATTCATGTTGGTTATTTTTATCATTTATAAGAACTCTTCTTCATAATTTTTGTAACTCCTCCTCTTCTATATTCTCCACCTTTCATCATGTTATCACCTTTCATAACTCCTCCTGACATGTATGAATTCACCATACCACCATTCATAAGTATTCTTCCTTGAATAGAATTAGGGTTATTACTGTACTTAGGCATTACTTTACCACCCATCATCATTTTAGTTGGGCCGCCTTTGGTATACATCATTTTATTATTTGCCATGATTAAAAAGATTTACTTATTCTATTATACTTCATTTTTTTACCACAAGATCCTCCATACTTCATCATACCAGTTTCTAAACTTGATCCGCCATTTCTTTTAAATGCACCTCTGCCTTTTAAAATATCAGCGTAAGTTACTTTACCATCTCCTGTAAGATCAGGAAATGATGATCCTCCTTTTTGATAGTTGTGATTTCCACCACATTTCATACATCTTGCCATAATTTCTATTTTTTTAATTTAACTTCTCCAATATGTTTCGCAGGACTTAGTTAAATCATCTAAGATATCTTCATTAAGAGGATTCTTCAAATATTCTACTACATCAGAAACATTTCTTCCAAGTAGAACATTCTTCTTATTATGATAAATATGTCCATCACTTTTAGTAACAATATATTTAAAGAATGCTGAATCTTTTACAATAGCTCTAATTTTCAATGTTTCCATATCAGAATTAACAGCATCTACAAATGTATTAACAGCTCTTTCCATGTTACTTTCTGCGCCATCTCCATGAATATACATATCCATATTTTCATATAGAATATCCAAAGGAGTGGACTTTTTATATTGTGTACTACTAGCATCTACAACTTTTGCTACATAGAATAGTTTAGTACTATTCTTATCAAACAATTTTTGTAGTTCTGATAGTGCTTTGTTTCTAAGTTTTTTATACTCTGTTCTACTAGATACAGTAACTTCTTCTTTATCTAGATAAAACTTAGGAGCTTTTGGTTTTGCTTTTGCATCATCATAACTTTTAGCAATTAAAGAAAAGCCTCCTGCTTCAATTGCATAAAGTTTAATTCTGTCATAAGGATCATTCATATTTAGGAACATTGGCTCATTTCCTACTTTAATGTCTATCTTATTCCAGAAGTCTGCATTATCAGGTTTTAGCAATTTAACTTTATTCCAAAAATCTTTGTCTTCTGGATCTATAATGTTAGATGCTAATTCTGCTTCTAGATCAGCCACTGCTGCTCTAATTTGTTTTACTTTAGCTTCTTTAGCTTCATTTGATAGTTTTTTAACTTCAGGAGCAAATTCGTTTAATCCTGTAAGATATCTATTGATTCCATTAATCTCTAGACATGCTAATTGCTCTTGATGTTTTACTCCATCAAATAAACTTAGTCCATAATTTTCTAGACCCATATTTTCTCTTCTTGCATCAAAATAAGGTCTGATACTAATTTTAGACTGTCTGTCCATTGTAGGTGTTTCCACCATTGTAAATGTTTCTTTTGCCATTGGTTTTGGTTTTTATTGTTGGTTATTAAAAAAAAAGGGAGAGGATCTTTCCCTCCCCCTTTTATGAGTTTATTGTTTAGATTAGAATGATCCGCCAGTAACTGGGTTTCTCATAACAATCTTCAATACCTTAGTTGGATCTTTAACCCAAATTGCAGGCATTGTTTGAGACATCATTACTCGGTATCCATTAAATTGTCCAGAAGACTGGAATCCTTGGCTACGACCCATATAGTCCATAGTACCATTTTGATACCACCACTTCAATTGATTATCCCAAGATAACTTCAATAAGAAGATGTTATCATTAGTATTATCAGTGATGTCAAAGATAATGAATGAGTAAGAAGATAATGGGAATCCATCAATGATTGGGTTCTCAATATCATTTGTATTAACGTTATCAAATGCTGGGTTAAGTACAAACTTAACATTAGCAAGGAAAGGAATAACGTAGCTAGTATAAGCAAATCCAAAGTTCAAGTCCATTCCTTGACCAGTGATTGCACCTATATCAGCAGCCTGAATTACAAGACCTGAAGCAACTGCTTCTCTCTTAATAGCTTCGTTTACCATTCTCATTCCACCCATACCAGTTTGAACTACTAAAGCTCTTTTTGGATCTGGACCTTGGAATTCAACTTTACCATTAAAGAAGTTATAAATTTCAGATCTAAATAAATCTAAGTTAAAGTTATTTTTGTTGTATACTCTTTTGAAAGAGTTGTCAAGCTGTTGCCAAAGACCTACAGAAAGTCTTAAATCATCTGGACCATCTTGTCTAACTCTACCACCTTGTCCCCACATTAGGTAAGACTCAATGTCATTAGCAATCTTAGTCAAGTGAGCAGCTTCCATTTGAGTAAGGAAAGATCTAGAAAGATCACCATTATCAAAAGCTCTCTTTACTTTATCTTTACCCATTACTTTAACCATATCTTCTAATGAAGCTACAGAAGGATTCATAGCATCTCCTGATGCTCTCCAGATTTCTGTTACAGGTACTGTACCATCTGCATTCATTCCTCCTTTAATCATCAAGTCTGCACGAGAAGAGATAGAGTAATGAACATGAGCTTCAGCACCTCCTACATAGTTGTAGAATTCACGGAAACCAGTTCCAGTTGTAATATCAGAAAATCTTTCACCGTATTCTCCTCTAGCAGAACCTTTTCTAAAGTACTTAGTTCCATTAGCTAAGAAACGTGAATCAAAAGTTGCAGTGTTGTTATTGTTAACCATCTGCACTGTATAGATAAACCCATCACCTACAGGAAGAATATCCTCATCAGTAACGTAAAGTTCAGCACCATTGTATTTGTCATAGGTAATGATATCACCATGTCCAAATTCTCTGCAGCTTAACTTAATGCGGAAAGTGTTACCATCAGCACCTCTTGTATCACCTAAAGATGGATCAATATCCTCAACAATATAAGGAAGATCTCTAGATACAGGAGTTTGCCACTTGTACTCTCCACGAGCATTATCTACTTCAATTACATTTTTACCACCAAAGCTAGACATTTGATAAAGAGGCATCTCTACTTTCTGCGCCATAGCCCAAAGGTCTACTGGGCCCAGATCCATAGGTTCTGCATCCTTCAACATGTTAACCAAGTGATAAGAGTCTACGTGTGAACTTGCATTGTAAGCTGTATCCCGTAGAAAGATACCATTGTTTAAAACTGGAGTTGCCATTTTTTATTTTGTTTTTATTGTTTACTAATTTAAAATCTTTTGAACAAATTATTTGTTCTTTTTAATGTGGTTCTTTCTGTTCTAGCACTTCTTCCTCTAGAGTCGCCTTGTGCTACTTGTTGAGAAGAAGAACTAATTTTTCTAGACTGAGTTGTTTTTAACTTTCTCACTGTATCTTCTACAGCTTCTTGTCCACCAATACTTTTCACTTTTTGTTTATATCCATCTGGATCAGATAGCAACCACAAAGCTTCTGCAATAAGATCATGTCTTGGTTCTACAAACTGATACTTTTCAAGCAAGTGTCCTAATAAATTAGTAGGCTTACCTGAAATAGAAGGATAATTTGGTTGAACTAAACCAGAGTATAAATGGTTTTGTATTTTTCTATCTAGTTTTAATTCTCCTAATTTACCTTCTGAAAGAGTGTTGTATACATTATCCATATACTGCCTAGCTGCTCTCTCTTGTTGAGCTTTTTTCTGCTCTTGTTCAGCTAATCTTTTAGAGACAATTTTTTCTTGCATTTTATCAAGCTTCGGTTTAAACTGTTTAGCTTTTTGACCTAGCTTTTCAATGTCAGCCCAATCTTCAATTTCTTGTTCTATTTCCTCAGGAGTTCCGAAGTTTGTAGCAGTTAAATATTGTCTTGCAATTTCTGCTTGATGATTTGGATTGTTAGGATCTAACTCAAGAACTTCTTCAACTTGTGAAAGAGTTCTAAATAATCCTTTAAGATCTTGACCACCATCTGCAACATATTTAGCAGCTACTTGAAGTTCTTGAGGAAGAGATTGAAAAAATTCTTTAGGTGTATTTTCCCTTATCTGAGCTTCTCTTTCTTGAAAGTTAGCTTCAAATAATTCTCTAAAGTCTTTAGTAGTATACTCATCCAAAGGTTTGTCATCATCAAATCCAAAAAGAGTTCCTTCATCAATCATTTTTTGAGCTAGATCTACTAGACCACTTTTTTCCATTCTAGGTCTACCTGTTCTGCTCTCTCCTTCTTCCTCTGCAGTTATTGCATCATCTAATTCAGACAATGCCTCTTCTACCATAGAATCAGGAGTTGAATTAATCTTTTCTTGATCTGATAATCCTTTACCTTCTTTAGTTTCAGTTTTAGTTTCAGTCTTGTCAATGAACGTTGGGTCAAATTCTTCCTTTTTAGAAAAAATTGTTTTTGGTTTTTCTTCTTCTTCTGTAGGCAGCATAACATTTTCTGCTCCTACATTTCCAAAGATTTCATCAATATTTACATCTACTTCCTCTACCGTTGTAGAGTCTTGTACTTGAGTTTCCTCGTTTAATTCTTCACTCATGTCTATTTTTTTGTTGGTTATTACTTTAATATACTAAATAAATATTAAAAATTTAAAATATCGTAAAAAAAAATATTTAATTTTTTGCATTATATAGCTAAATTATTTTTTCTTATCTCTTTGTGATGGTTTAACATCATATTTGTTCTTATTCTCTCTAGCTATTTGAAGCTGTTTGTCTGCTATTTCTTTTTGAGCTTGTATTTTTTGTTCTTCTATGGTCATCTTTTGAGAATGTTTAACCATATCATCACTCATCTTCTGTCTCTGCATACTAGTTTGCTGTGCATATTGATCAGTTTTCCTAATCTCTTCCATAGCATCTCTGTAGTCAGACATTTGATTTTGATTAAGATCAACCATAGAACCATATCCAGCAGCTCTAATTTCTGCAACAAGAATATCTTTTTGTCTTTCTTTTTCTGCTTCTTCTGCTTCAGCAGCAAGTTTTTCTTGTTGCATTTGTTGTTGTTGTTGTAATTGCTGTTGTTGCATTTGCTGCTGTTGCTGCATTTCTTCTTGTCTTTGTTGCTCTTGTCTTTGTTGACTATCTTTAAGTACACTTGAAAGTTCTGCAACAGATTCAGATTGAATAATCTTACCAAGATCATATATACTAGCACCACTGGTATTGTTGCTCATAGCCAATTGTTTTAATTGCTCAAGAACAGCTCTACCATTTGCAGTAGTAGTACAGAATATATTAAGTTCTCTCATTAGCATATCAGTACCATTTATTTCAAAGTTTACTTTTTCCTCTTGAGTTGTTACATAAGTAAGTCTTTTTGAAGGATTAGTACTATGATAGAATTGTGCTAGATCTGTTCTCATTTGATGAACTCTAGGCATTAAATAATCAGAGTGTTGTATAAAGTACATTTCTGTTTGAGCATATGATGCACTAGAAGCTTGTTCTACACCTGTAGCTGTCATTTGAGATAATTGTTGACCCATCCTTTGCGGATTAACACCAATTACCTCATATGCTTGTTGTTTAAAATAATTAGATAACTGTATCCTAGACATTAATCTATTAGTCTGTTCTAGATCTAGTTTTTGAAAATGCTGAAAGTTTAATGCATTCTCTGTATTTGTAATAGATGTATCAAGTGGTAACATCTGGAAATCTTTCATGGCTACATATGCTTTAGCCAAGTTACCTTTGCCCCAATCTTCACCTAAAGAGTGTTTAGGTAATGTATTTTGATCTAGCATAATTACAGTACCTAATTCATCTACTAAGATATCAGCTATTTGATTGTTTACTAAATTATATCCAATTTGATAAGGCTTCATTAAATCTATCAGTGCAGTTGACTTAGTATTTCTATCAGAGAATACAGCACCTTCTACAGGAAGCTTGCAACCATACAAATTATCATCTCCTTTAAATTGGAATTTAAGAGGTCCTACAGTTTTTCTATCAATACCTATATACATTGGAGAAAATCCATTTGATATATCCATACCATAGTAGCTAGGAAGATTTGGTCCAATCTTAACTCCACCCCATACTTGGTTTATCCATATCCAATCAATATGTTCTCCAAATAATAAATTGTCTTTATTTTTATTTTTAAATAACCTATTATCATAAATAGGTTTATCCATTACTTTATAGTCTTCTGTAACTATTTCAGTAGTTACATTACCAGTTTCATCAATCTTTGTAAGATGTCCAAGTTTTCTTTGGGACTTCCAATATGCTGTAGTAACTCTAATTAAAAAATTAGAATCATATAAATTAGCTGTATAACCTTCACTTTGTGACAATATTTGATTTACTACATCTCCATCGTATCCTTGCATATTAGCCAATTCAGTAGTATACTGTCTCATTGCTAGTGATGGCATCTGTGTATTCCAAGCATGTGATTTAGTAGCATCATAGAAAGTACCATCATTTTGATAACCACCCAAAGAATAACCTGCAGCTTGAATAGGATATGTAGCTTCTAATGTTTCTAGTTGCTCATCTGTCATCAAATATCCATACTGATCAATTACATCTGAAGGAGTTAACATATCTGTTTTACCTACCCAATTACATTGAGATATATATCTTGCCTGTGGAGATTTATGATAGAATGTTAGAACAGGATTCCATAGTTCTACTTCATAATCATTCTCCATCATTCTCATGTGCCAGAATTCTCTATCTGTAATAAGCATATCACGGAAAGCTCTTTCTTCTAATTCATCTAAAGAAAATCTTTCTGTATCTACAGCATGTTGATGAGAAGCCCACTGTTCTATCATAGATCTATAATCTTTTTTAAAGAAGGCTTCTATTTCTGGTAATGTTTTTATATTTTCATCACTTAATTGTTTTTGAGCTTCTTCAGAATTTGGATCTAGACCTTGCTCTAAAAATGCAGCAATGAGTTTTTCTTCAGCATCTGCCATAAGAGTCTCTTCAACCATCAATCTTTTTTCTTCAAGCAGTTCATTATATGAAATATTATCTACAGCTCTATAAGTTAATTTAGTTGATCTCTTTGCAAACTCTGCAGTAAGTACATTTACTACATTAGGTATAATAGGATAAAACTTAAGTTCTAAAGCAGTATCTTCATTTCTATTTGCTATTATATCTACTATATCTGCATATTCATTATCTTCTTCTACAATGTAGTCTGTTCTGTCAATTATACCTTTTGCAAGTTTATAATTTTTAGTTAGTTTTCTAGCATTTCTTCTTAATTGCTTTAGACCTTCCCATTCTAACCAATCTAAATTCCAAGCAGCCCACTCTTCATCTTTCTTTTTTTCTGATAAAAATTGAAGAGGTTGAGTAATAGAGCCCATTCTATTTCTTTCAACTTTTGCTCCTTTTTTTAACTGAAGTGCATTATATACTTGCATAGTTTTTATTTAATATTTTTAAAAGCAGATCTTCTTAATGATTTGCCATTTATAGTCTTTCTTTTTCTACCCATATGTCTAAACGGACTACTATTTAATTTAAACAAATTTTCCGACTTTTGCAAGTTTTTAGCTGCATCATCCCGTATAGTTTGTTTTGCATATCCTCTATTTGATTCTTGTATTCTCATAAAAGAAACTAAAGCTACAAATGATACAAGTCTATCCACGTTGACTCCATCTGCATATTCTTGCATTTCTTTTATCAACATTGGGTCAGGAATTCTTTCTACTCCATAAGTTGTCCTAACTACAGTTCCATCCTCTTTTGTTTCTTGATCTAGTTCTTCTCTGACATATTCTATACCATAGCTAAGAAGATGAGCTTTAAATAATGTACCTGTATTTTTCCAACCATATTCTTGAAATACATTAGCATTTGCACCAAGATCTTTTAAGAATAGTATTTGGCTCTTTGGTACAAGATACCTTTGTTTCTTTCTATGTATCATGTAATTGATAAATAAAGATATGTTGTTTTCAATTACTGTCCAGGCATTATACCATTCTATAATAAGTTCTAATCTCTGATGAGTTTGTTTAATGTCATCAAATCTTCCACACCAAGCTGCTACTATTTTGCTTTGTTCTACATAAGTCTCAGATTCTGTTCCTGTAATCTTAGTTACTTCTATAGAATTCTTCATTACATAAATAGAACATAATGATTCTGATGTTGTAGTCTTACCTTCTGATACAGGGTCAATAGATGCATAGTATGTTCCAAAATCTGGTTTTTCTTTATTTGGTCTTTCCCATACTACTAAACATCCTGTTTTATCTTCCGTTTTTTTCTTTACTGGAAAGTCTTTTATAGGTTGTTTATTACTTTTCTTTACTGCAGGTTTACCTTCAGCATCTGCATATATATCTAAAAACTCATAACCATATTCTTTTTCTTCTATTCTTCTTGCTTGAGCTGATAGTAAGTGTGTTGGAAATACTGATACAGATCTATTGTCAAATGCCTCTTTAATATTTCTAGGATGCTGAGATATCCTTAACTGATAATCTTCTGGAGATAGTTCTCTTTTCCATTCATCAAACTGATTCTGTAAAGCTTCTAAAGCTTCTTTTACATTTGAGTTTCCATACTCATCTATGTGCGGGGGCATGGACCATTGCTCAGGAATAAATAATCCTGATAGACCTTCTGTACCTTTATTATCTATTAAATTAGTTTCCACAGCATATACATCTTTAGATGTAGGATTCATAATCATATCCTTAAGAGGATTACACTGTGACAAGTCACCCACAGATCCTGCAGCTATAAACATTCCTGTAGTAGTAAGTCCTGATCTCATTGCAGGTCTCATGTACTCGTATGTTTTATCCATCTTAGGTGCAATTCCTGCTTCCTCATGAAAGAAGTACTTTACTGGACCACCGACACCATTTGTTGGATCTTTCTCAAATGACATACCTTGTATTGTACCTTTAAGACCTACTTCAGTTTTTCTGTCTCCTTTTCTTACTTCTATCTTCTGCTGCCACATCATTACTTTACTTGGATTCATAGGTCTATACCAAGCAGTATGCTCATTTAAGAATGCTGCATATTCATCTAGAAATTTCCAAGATCCTTTCTCATTAATATAATCTTTAAGACTTGCTCCTATTTTTAGAGTGACCCCTGGCTCAAACCATTGTTGATTTATTAGCTTAGCCATGTGATAATAAGAAGAGGCAATCTGACGTTTTTTGAGTATTGCAACATGTTTATAATTTAATTCTGCAAGAAACTCATATAATGCCATATGATATTGTGCATCACGTATATCTGCAAAACCAAATTGTTGTATTTCTTTGTTAAAGATTGGTAAGAAATTTAACCACATATAGTAGTCTCTAGCAATATACCAAACTTTATCTTTTGATTTAAATATTACTCCTTTTCTGCATTTTAGTTTTTCATGATCCCAATATGCAATAAAGTCTCTTGATTTAAAAGGAGCATCACAATAAAAACCTCGTTCATTAAATTTGATGGCTTGATAATTAAATTCTTTACTTGTTTCATCAAAACCATACTGACCAGGTTCTTTAAATATATTTCTTATGTATGTAGCAAATTCTTCTCTAGAAGAAAAATCTGTAGTAGTCCAGGTTCCATTATCCCAGGTAGGTATATTCTCATATATTGCACTATCCTTGATCATAACCTAATCCAATACCACCTCTTACATTACTTTGCTGTTCTTCTTGAAGATCTTTATAAGCACCTTTAAATGATTCTCTAATTTGTTGATACTTAGCTGCAGCATTTACTAAAGAATTTATGTTACCATCTCTCCCGTGTTCTATAGGTGTAGTCTGCATATATCTACCTAATCTGTCTAACATAGCTGCAATACCTTTGTATGCTCTTGAAGTTGGAGTCTCATACATTCTTTCACAAAACTTTAATGCTGCATATACATCATCATCTTCAGTGCTAAATTCTGCATCAAGTTCTTTTAATATTAAATCTTCTTTTTCATGTTCTGGAGTATGAAAGAATGGATTCATATCTGGATTAGGACATGTCATGTAAAATAGATACTGATATATTTTAAGATAATCATCAGGATGATTTTCCATTATATCCTTTAAGGACTTTAATGTATAACAATGCTCTGTTGGTATTACTTTGCCGTTTTGTATGTCAAATAGTTTTGCAATCATTTACTTTTCATTTTATCTTTATTATCCTTTAAGTAATGTATTATTGAGATTACTTCATCCTTTAAATAAGGTACGGGTATCTGCACTACATCTTGCACAATAGGATCTCCTTTATCTGTGTATTTTGTTATAGGATAATCATACTCATCTTTACCCTCTACTTCAAACTGAACATGATATATAAACATATTTCCTGGTCTAAGTTTGGGATTGTGCTTTAATATAATATACATATAAATACTGAGCTGTAGGGCGTAGTGGTTAAAATTACAGTCATCTAAATGAGATAAAGGAAACTTCATTTTTTGTGATATTCCTTCCCAATCTTTATATGATTGCATTTTAATCTCCTTATTAGTTTTATAATCAATAATTGATACTCGACCATTAACTACCTCTACTAAATCTGATTGTCCACATATACCTGCAGATTTAAGATATACCATATGTTCTGGATAAACTCCTGGTTCTAGCTTTTGTTCTGGAGCAACTTTTACTCCTTGATCTTTAAATATAGGACTAAATACAGGAATGTTTACACCTTCTCTTTCTATTGATGCAAAAGAACATAAATCTGATTCTCTTTGGTTATGATAAAATGTACCTAATGACATAGCTCTTTCAGATTCTTGTTTCCATATTTCCTGAATTTGCTTAGGTTTCATTCCATACCATTTAGAATTTTTTCTTTTGCTTACTTTTTCTGCTACCTTTTTAGCATCAAAAGGTTCTTTAAAATGAGATGTTAAAGATGTAACACTAATCCATTTTATACCTTCTCCATTTGAACTTGTATAACTATGATCTTCTTCTTTAAATATAATACTCATAATTCTCCTAATTTATCTTCATCTTTTTCACTCATTAAAGCTTTCCATTCTCCTAATGGACAATCTGCAGATAGTGCTCTAGTTTTAAAAGCTAATGAACACCCGCATTCATTGCAACAAGGTCCTGTTCCTGGCACTTCGCATTTATTACCTTTACTAGGACACTCATTACAAATAACCATTCTTTTAGCAGATATTGATTCTACAAATTCATCTCTAATTGTAGCATTCTTAATACCTTCATATATCTGCTTTCTATTTTTCCAAATCTTCTTTAAATCCATTTTTTTCTTTTAAAAATTTTTCTTTCTTTTCTTTTTCAGCTTCTATTTGATCTTTTAAAGAACACAAAAACTCTATCTTTTCTTCTAGCATTTTTTTGTTATAGTATGCTGAATAAGTTGAGGTATCATGATTCTTTAAATATTTTTCTAATCGTGGAATTGCTTTTGTAATAGAAGCTTCTCTAGCTATAAATAAACCTAATCCTGTTATATTAATTCTTGGATGATATAGTTCTGTTAGTAAAGTTCTTACATTTTTATAATAAAAATCAACTAAGTCTTCTACTAGTTCTTTAGGTTGGTTATTTCTTCCAGATATATCTTCACATAACAATCTAGCTTTTTTTGGTTTCATTTACCTAGAAATTTATAATCTAAATAAATTACACCATTTGTTTCTACTTTAACATTGTCATCTAAAGAAACTAATTTTTTATTTTTTGCATCTTTTTTAATAAGGTTATTTTTAATACACTTATTAATACAATTTCTCACCGTTTGTTGAGATTTGAAAATATTATGCTCCTCAGATGCATCATAACAAAAATGAGTAAGTTCTATTGGACCTACAATACTAAGTAAAGTTAAACAATCAAGATCAGAATCACTCACTGTTATTTTGTTTATATAACAGTGAGTGAGTAATTGAAACTTAATAATGTCTTTTTTAGACATTACAACTTTTTTCTGAACCTGTTTAACTACAGCCATTACGCCTCTTCTTTTCTCAAGACTCTCTTTTTAGGAGCTTTAGGAGCTTCTTGTTGTGGTTCTTCTTCAGGTTCGCTCATCATCATACCAAATTGCATTTGAATTTGAGCTCTTTTAAATCTTATTTCATCTATTTCAGAAAGAGCTTTTTCATACTCATACTGAGCTTTTAAGTAAGGCATTGATTCTGTATAGAATTTTAGCATTTCTTCTTTTCTTTCTGCTAATTCTTCTGGTGATAATTCTTGTTGGTTTTCCATTTTTTTTTATTTTAGTTATTAATTATTAAAGTATAGATATAGTTACATCAAAATTAGAATGTCTATCCGCAGTACTAATTGTTTTAACTGATACTAAATATCCATTATCTGAATGTATTTCTTTAACCTCAAAGTGTGTTGCATATGGTTCATGAAATTTAACATAACCAACTGACTCACCTTTACTATTTGTAAATTTAATTTCATAATTTGAGTTCATTCCGCACCAGCATACTCCGCTAGATGTTGTACTACATGTAGTAATTACATCATGATCTAAGGTACACCAACTTGGATTAATTACTACATCCTTAATACACTGCTCATAATCAGAACTTTTCCATACATGAATAGAATCATCTAAATTACTGTTTCTAAATGCGGCTGCATCTAATGAAATTGTAGCTTGCAATGAAGCTGAACTCCCTTTTCTCCAATCACCTACACTGTTATTAGGAGCAACTAAATAAATCAAACCCACTAATACTCCTATACCAATTAGTGTTGATTTTTTTGTAAAAAAGCTTTTAACTTTACTAAACATTTTTTTCATAATAAATATTATTTAAGATTAATAACAAATATACTAAAAAAGTTTAAACATCAAATATTTAAACAAAAAATCCAGATATTGGTATACCTGGATTTCTATATATTAGATAAGAGTAACTATCCTCCTCTTCTTTCTTTAGCTTTTTTTATTTGATTATATATTAATTGAGTAGCAGCAAGAGCAGCAGTAGGAGCAGCTATCATACCAGCTTTAACAAGATTGTTTCCATATCTCCATTTATCTTGTACCCAATCAACACCTTGATCTAAAGTATTAGAAATAGCCTTACCAACATTAGTTGGTTGATTTAGTTTACGCATTTGTCTTTTACTTAATAATCTACCGCCTGGTTCTAAACCTTCTTGTATACTTTTACAACCATCACTAGATTTAGTACGACCACTATATTTTTGTACACAATGTGCTTTTCCTTTATTAGCTTTAGGAAGAGATTGTTTAGGTTCAGACATATTATATTTATTTTCTCTAAATTGTCTTAATACTTTTTCTGCGTTTACTTTATTTTTTTTCATAACTATAAACTTAATAACATATCTATTAACTCTTGCTGAGGGAACATATCAGACTTCCAGCTTACTACATTACTATGAGTATATAACCCAGGAGTTTTATTTGCTTTATCTAAATCTAATACCTCAAATCCATCAGCACCTTTTTCTTTTACCCATTCTACTAATCCTACTCTAGGATCTATTGAGTATTTATTTGCTATATGCAATATCCATTTTTTAAGTACTTCAATCTGCTTATCAGAATATCTATGCCAGTATTGATGACCTTTAAAAGGTTTTGCTAGTTTAACAACTTGTGAAGGATCTGCAATAGTTCCTACATAAGTTTTACTATTTTCAATATAACCCATATTACATACTTCTATAGCAACAGAGTTTCTATGCATTCTAGAATTACCTGTTCCTGTATGCCAACCATATCCACATTCTGGAAATGCTTGAACTAGATCACCATCATATTTATCAGTACCATTCTTTACATTTTGTCCACCTAATATAAATTCAGTAGCTACATTACCTCTTTTATCTCTAGCCCACATATCAGCTACTTGATAAGGATTATCCCATCCTGCTGTATGATGTAAAAATATCCACTCTTTTGGAACAGGTCCTTTAAAATAAGTACCTGCAGGCATATGATGTTCAATTACATTAAGCTCACCATTTTCAGTAAATTTCTCAGATAAGTCTGTACTTAAAAAACCCATAGAGTTTAGAGTCTGTGGTCCTACTATACCATCAGCAACAAGTTCATGTGCTCTTTGGTATTCTTGTACAGCTCTTTCTGTTATAGGTCCAAATATACCATCAGCAGTTAGTCCTAAAAACTTCTGAAGTTCTTTTACTTCCTGACCCTTACTGCCTTTTCTTAGTATCATTTTTTTCTACTTTTTGTAAACTTATCAATAGATGTAAGTCCTAATGCACCAAATGCAAATAATGCTACAGCATCTACAAGATATTCTGCTGGTCTGATATCATTATGAGTAAATGTATTTGCAATTAATGAAGTTACTAATGCTAATACACAAAGTAAACCACCTAACCTTTTAGATGAGTAATTACCTGACTCATCACTTAATAGTTGTTTAAAAAATTCTTTCATGACTTTTTTTTTATTTTTTCTGCTATTATAAATTTAAATAATCTATATGCTCCATATAATAAAGCAATAAGAACTAACCAATTTATAGTCTTTTTCCAGAATGGAGTTTTTTCATAATACTTTACAGGTATTGTTCTTTCTATAACTTTTTCTACTGTTACTGTATCACACTCTCCATGTATAAATACATTCTTTTGAATTGTATCATGAAATATCTTTACAGTCAGTCTTTCTTTTTGCAGTATTAAAGTATCTCTAGTAATTTCATGAAAAAAGTGTTCATTTATAATTGTATCATGAACTACTTTCGGAACTTCAACTCTAACAGTATCTATAAATGATACTGAATCTATTTCTAGTAGGTACGGATGTTTATCTATAAGTCTGTTAAATCTAGTTTGAGGACTACATGAAAGTAACCCTATACAAAATATTATAATCCAAGGTTTTATCATTTATCTTCTTTACCATTAATGGCTTGGATAATTCTAAGCTCCATAGCTGCCATTTCTTTTACTATATCCGCAAGTGCTTGATCATTTCTTTCTCTGTTATTATCTACTTTAGAAGAAAGCTCATCAATTCTTTTATGCAATAACTGATTATTATCTTTTTTGTCAGATTTTAAATCAATTATTTCTTTTTGTAAATTTTCCAAAACTATTTGTTGAATTGCTACTTTATTCTTTAATGTAAACCAAACTGTTAATGCGCCCACTAAAGCTGACAGGATTGATACTAAAGCATCAAAACCAATTTGTAAACTTGAAACCTCCATTGCTCATTTAAATAAATATATAATATATAATATACAAAATTTATTTAAATCTACATAAAAATACTTAGTTTTTATAGTGGAAATTTATAAGAATCTACTTGTTTGTTGTAATAATCTTGTGTTTCTGTTTTAATTCTTTTATAACTTATTTCTAAGATTCGTCCACCTGTAGGCTTTACTGGTGCTCCACGTTCTACATGCCACCCCTTGCTACCTGCTCCATATTCCTCCTTGTACGTGCCTGTAAGCATTAAATGTAATTGCTTTTGAACGTGCCTATAGTTGTTTGTTCCTTGTACTATAATATCTCTTACATCATTTCTAGCAGCATTTTCGTGAATGTGACCCATAGTAAATACATCAAAGTCTTCATACATTTCTAAAGCCCTAGTCAAGTTTAACGCTCCTTTTGTTACTACTCCACCTCCTCCTGAGCCGTGAAAATATTTAATCTTACATACTCTTCTGTCGGGTCTTCCGTTGGGCTTTTGCCTTAAGGCATTGTTTATTATTAGCCATCCTCCGTAGCCTCCTACTTGTACGTTAGTGTGATTTCTTAAGTTAAGTAATTTT
>Ga0208018_100238_pt1 | contig 17796 bp, 26 predicted proteins | sample 31_taG_FD_184105 | JGI IMG/M metagenome (GOLD analysis project Ga0208018, IMG submission 184105) | Marine viral communities from the Gulf of Mexico - 31_GoM_OMZ_CsCl metaG (SPAdes) (version 2) | ecosystem: Environmental > Aquatic > Marine > Oceanic | place: Gulf of Mexico | collected 2015-07-12 | reverse complement strand
GTAAGCAAAACACCCGATCCCATCCCGAACTCGGCAGTTAAGTGCTACTGCGCCAATGGTACTGCGTCTTAAGACGTGGGAGAGTAGGTCACCGCCAAACCTAGCAAAACCTCTACGTATCTCTCAACGATGACAATAAATAAGCCAATACAATAACATTGGCCACAGCCGCGGGATGGAGCAGCCCGGTAGCTCGTCAGGCTCATAACCTGAAGGTCGTAGGTTCAAATCCTACTCCCGCAACCAGATTTAAAGAACTTTCGCATTCACCAACGCCCGCATCATCTGCGGGCTTTGTGGCGCTTTGAGCCAACGTGATGCCGCGAGGGGTGACCTGATAGTAACGCAGGTACCGCGACTTATAGCTGAATTTGCGGAAGTGGGATGCTTCGGAAACACGAAGATTCGCAGAGACACACCTCAGAAAGAGCGCAAACTGTAACCGCTCCACTCCATAAACCTGAACGCGCCCTAGAGCCGCAGCAGGCGTGCCTCATGGCGTTTCAGCGTGTTACGCGCGGCGTTGTATTGCTTTATGCCGCATTGCTCTGAAAGCGCGGGGAACAGCGCCAGGATCTCGTCGCGTTGCGCTTGGCCGATGCTTTGGAGTGTTTCTACTCCCGGCTGAAAGCTTTCTGTCCATGCCCCGTCTGACAGCACAAGCTGATGGCTTTCGAACATCAGGTGCACGTATTGTACAGAAGATGGCGTGAACGTCCGGATCGTGTCACCATTCACCAAGTGCTTTGCGGCGACGAGGACCTCGTCCTGACCAAAATGTAGCATCGATCGCGCATCGGAAAGCAATATTCGGTGGTTGGGTGAAACGATAAGGTCCCGTTCCGGCGTTCCAGCGCCGAGAGCGCCCGCCGTGATCAAAACGGGACGCAGGTGTGGATAGACGACCAGCTCCGCCGCTGTCAGCTGACGTGCACCGACCCAAGAGACTTTCTGCATTCCGTGGTCGCGTGTGATGACAGCGTCACCGGCTTTCAAGTGCTCTACAGGGGTTTCGCCTTTTGCAGTGGCGATCAGGCTGCCCGCGGTGAAACATGGGACGGTATTCCCGACATAGAACTTGCCGTTGCCATCCTCCAACGTACCGGATGCGATGGAGCCGTCGCCGTCAAAATCCTGATCCGTATTGCGGTCGATCTTGAGTGTGCCGATATTGTCGCCCGCTTTGGTACCTGGTGCCACCAGTAGATTCCCAAATGTCGGCGCGCTTGGGTCGTTGGCACCGCTTTCAGTGCGGGGCACCAGAACGTTGGCGTTGAACCGTACGTAGGTGTCGCCAAGTCCGCTGACATCGCTTTGGATATTCGCCGATTGGCCGGGGTTCATCGGAACGTAATTATATTGGACGATGCCGGCGTTATAGTCGGCAGCACTGGCATAGACCTTGATCCCGATGAAGGACGAGCCCCCGTCAAGTTCACCGTCTGCCGTTTCATTCTGTGTGATGAATTCGATGATGGCATCGTCAGCGAAGGGCTGGCTGCCACCGGAAAGTGTCATCTGACCAGCGCCGTCTTGGCCTGCGCTGGAGTTTGTGGACACAGCGGGATTGTTGATAACATCAATACCAAACGCAAAAAAGCTCGCCATGTCTTTACCCTCTGGTGGCCTGTGGGTCGGTCAAATGATCCGGACCGGCCTAGTTTATAGTAATTTCTGCAATTTCATTAGCGATAAGTGGCGACAAATCGACTTAACTTTTGACATATCACATGGATGTGAAGCGGGCCTGACGCCAGTGGGGCGTCTTTATTGGCGCTGTCGATGGTGGCTGGTATGCCGCAGATGCGATGCTGATTTGAAAGGGCAGTTCGATGGGCGGGGACAACGATCGCTAAGGCAGCACTAAGTAACAGTGAAACAAAACAGCGACTTATCGGGGATAAGTGGTGCCCAGGAGAGGCCCCGAACTAACGTGTCATCTAGTGTCAGCCTATATCATCATAATCGTAACCGGTTGTTTTTAAGTCATTTGATTGTGTCAGGGTGTATCATCCGGTCCCAAACCATGCTACATATGGGGGTGGATTAAAAGGTGGATGGAAAATGCCAGCGCTTCATAAGCTCTCATCAGCGAAGGTAAGAGCCGCCCCGCCCGGAAAGTACTCAGACGGTGGGGGGCTTTGGCTCGTTAAGCGGGTTGATGGCGGGGCGCAGTGGGTGCTGCGGCTGACTGTTCATGGACGGCGTCGTGAGATGGGGATCGGAAGCCTTCAAGCCGTCACCCTTAAAGAAGCGAGGGTAGCTGCTGAGAAGTGGCGTGCGGTAGTCCGTGATGGCAAAGACCCGATAAAGGAGCGCGACCGCCAAAAGCGATTGGCCGCAAGGGGTGACCATACCTTGACGTCAGTTGCTGTAGAGGCATTCGAGGCTCGTAAGGCTCAATTAAAAGGTGATGGGAAGGCAGGCCGCTGGTTTTCCCCGCTCGAACTGCACGTCCTTCCCAAAATCGGCAAAGTTCCTGTCGAGGAAGTCGATCAGCAGGATATCAAGAACACCCTTGCACCTATCTGGCACGAAAAAGCAGAGACGGCACGAAAAGCCATGAACCGGCTGAATATCGTCTTAGGTCACGCGGCAGCGATGGGCCTCAATGTGGATTTACAGGCAACCACAAAAGCGAAAGCACTGCTTGGAAAGACACGTCACAAGCCCAAGAATATCCCTTACATGCCGTGGCCTGAGGTGCCCAACTTCTATGCCAGCTTGGAGGAGCATACCCCGACGCAGCTGGCATTGCGGTTACTCATCCTGACGGTCACGCGGTCTTATTCCATTCGATTTTGTCATTTCGACCAAATTCAAGGTGACGTTTGGACTGTACCGAAAGCGAACATGAAGGGGCAAGAAGGGGTGGCTACTGACTTCCGCGTTCCGTTATCTCGTGAAGCCTTGTCAGTGATCGAATTGGCGAAGCCCTTGGCTCGTGACGGCTTCTTGTTTCCCGGGGAGCGAAAGGGCGTCATTTCCGATGCTGCGATGCTCAGCCATTTGAATAGACAAAAGATAGAAGCGCGTCCTCATGGCTTCCGGTCCAGCTTTAAGACATGGTGCGATGAAACAACCGACATACCTGAGGCAATCGTGGAAACCTCACTGGCACATGTGGTCGGAAACGAAGTTGAGCGCTCCTATAGAAGAACGGACTTTTTAGAGCGCCGTCGGCCTCTGTTGGCACGATGGGCAGATCACGTGACGGGTAAGAACGCCAGCGAGGTAATAAAAATTGCCTGATTCCCGCACCTTAAATCATGTTGAAACCATGTGCTGCTACGAATGGTATCATTCATTAAACAAAGAGATAAAGATGACTGATAAATTTCTACGCTGCCAAGACGTTCAGGAGGTGACAGGTCTAAGCAGGTCCACGATTTACCGTATGATGAACCGGGATGACTTCCCGAAGGCCACCAAGCTGGGCATTCGGGCCATTGGTTGGCGGCAGAGCGTTGTGCATAGCTGGATTGAGGGGCGTTGCGATGGCTGATGATGGTATGCTCAGGGAGGGCGCAAGATACCTTCCCGTTGGTCAATATTCTGCTCATTCGGAGGTCGGGTGGCCACATATATTACTCGGGTTCATGAACTACCCATCAGATGTTAGGAGCGCTCACCATTTTGCACAGGTAATCGGGGATGATGCGGCTGGAATAGAGTCCGGTAATTTTGAGAAGCACTCAGCCATCGCGGAGTTAATTCTAAACAATGCGATGAACAGGCAAAAGCAAGCTGAGCTATCGGGTCACATTGCCTTAGCCATGATGGAGCTCCGCGTCCACAATCGACGCGTCAGCTTAACACGAGCGATTCACTCGATCGAGAAGTTCGCCGGTGATACTGACGCGGAATTCAAATACGGGCTTCCCCTTTCCAAGCGGTCCATTCGGGCTGCATTTAGTGAGTTTGGGAATGTCTCACATTTTTGGGCAGCGATGATAGCTTTTCCAGATTTGTATCTGGGCTCAATTCAGAGCCAGCAAGGGTTTAGTGAATTCCTAGCCGTGTCGGCAAGTATTCAGGGGTTTCTTGCAGACCACCTCGACCCACAGACGGCATGGAATCCTTGGCGTGTTCCGCCGGAGTTCGCCGCACCCGAGTCAGTGATAGTCGTCCCTCGGCTAAAAGAGGAATTTTTAGACCACGCCGATGCTTACAGAAAGTCTGGGGGTGCGTAGTTCCCGCCGCCACCCTGATACCTGAGTAGGCGGTATGTCATGTTAGCTCATGTGTAATCATGGAGCGAAGCATGAAATATCTCAACCTGAACCAACTTTCCGACAAGATGGGCGGGCGTTCACGCAGCAGCATCTATCGTGATGTTGACGAGAAGCGCATCCCCTCACCAATCAAAATTGGCAGCCGTCTTTATTGGGTCGAAAGCGCGGTAGATGACGCTATCGCCATAGCCCAACATCAAGCCGCCTAAAAGAAAACCCCAGCCGTACCAGGACGAGCCGGGGCGAAATTTCTTTTCAGCGGTGAACAAGAGATAGCGCGTTTGGCCCGTCCTTTCAACAAGAAAGGAAAACGGCAATGACCAACCAATTTAACCCCGAGCCAAAACCACGCTGGATTCTCTCTGCAGCTGATCTGCCCGAAGCCCGTGGGCGCGCCCGATATAGGGTGACTGATGTCGACGGGAGATCCGCAGAGGTTGTTCTGGATAAGCGAAAGCGCCAGGTAGTGGACGCGCTACTTGCTGGTGAATTGTACTGCGCTTCGACCGTGCGCATTGGCGATATTGTATTTCGGCTGAAAGAAGACAATCGCCTCCACGCAGAGACGAAAACACTGTCGAACGGTCGCAAGTACTACACCCTTCAAGGCACGGTCCAGTTCTTGGGTTCAGTCAGCAAGGAGGGTGTATGCTGATGGTCCTTAAAATCCAAGTTGCCCGTCTACAGCGCCTCTATGGCTTGACCTCAGCCCAAGCTCGCCTCGTGGCTGGCTTGCACTACGGGGAGGGCGTGTAATGAACGGGTTGCATATGCCCGCGAACGACCGGGGCCAAAGTGCCTCGGTCAACCGCACTGCCCACCGTATTGATAGCGTATCCCGGTCTCTGGGATACTGCTTGCTGTTGGATGATCTCGACGCGTGGCTAGGCCTCGCTACCATCCTGCGCGCCCAACTCAGCACGACTGAGCGATCAGCTTTGGCTTACGTCGCGTTGAAGGCATTGCCGCTACAGCAGTCACAGCTTGTCGCTGAGGCTGTTCTTCGAAGTCCGATACCCACGGCAGCAGGCCAACCCATCGCACCGCTGTTCAACCAGATGGACGAAGCCGCATTCTGGGCTGATATGACGGACGCGGACGAGCGAGAGGCGTATTGCCTCGCCAGCTTCAAGGCGATGACATTCGAGCGCCAGTCTGCCTTCCTCGACTTCGTACAGGGGAGGCAAGCGGCTTGATGCGCGATTTCTCCAGTATGGCAGTGCAATTGGATCAACACCGAGCGGAGCATCCGACCGGCACCCACCGCTTGCCAACTGCTTTCAAATGGCAAGACCCGAACTGTCTGCCGCGCCGCCCGTGGGTCTATGGGCGGAACCTTCTACGCAAACAGGTCGCGGTGACCGTCGCGCCCGGTGGGGTCGGCAAGTCATCTCTGACCATTGTGGAAGGGCTGGCAATGGTTTCTGAGCGCGAACTACTTGGTGAGTGGACCGCCACGGGATTAAACGTTTGGCTCTACAATCTCGAAGATCCTCGCGACGAGATGAACCTGCGCATCACAGCGGCCATGCAGCATCACAACGTCCAACCGGGCGAAGTGGAGGGTCGTCTGTTCGTCGATACTGGCCGAGAACGTGAACTTTGCACTGCTGTACAGACCCGTGACGGCGTTGTGATCGTGAAGCCTGAGATTGACGAACTGGCGCGGGAGATCACTGAACGCCAGATTGACGTACTGATTGTTGACCCTTTCGTCTCATCCCATCAGGCGGGCGAGAATGACAACGTCGCCATCGACCTCATTGCCAAGGAATGGGCGCGGCTTGCGGATCGTTGCAACTGCGCCATTGAACTGGTTCACCATACCCGCAAGACCAACGGTATAGAGGCTACCACTGAGGACAGCAGGGGCGGTTCGGCACTCTTAGCTGCTGCGCGGTCTGGTCGAGTTCTTAACCGAATGACAGCGGACGAGAGAGAGCAGGCAGGTATCTTGCCTGGCGACCTTACCACATATTTCACCGTGACCCGTGATAAGTCCAACCTCGCTCCTGTGGGAAAGCGCACATGGCGGCGCATGGTCTCTGTCGAATTGGCCAACGGTGAGAGCGTCGGCGTTGCTGAGGCTTGGGAGTGGCCGGATACCTTCGATGGATTCACCAGCAAAGACCTGTTGGCAGTGCAACATGCCATCGACGGAAAGCACCCGCGCTACTCGGATCAGGCAGGCAAAGAATGGGCCGGCGTGATCGTTGCAGAGGTTCTGTGTCTTGATGCCACAAAGGACAAGCGCCGTATCAAGAAGATGATTGAGGCTTGGCTGCAATCTGGGGCGCTTATCAAGCTGTCGGTTATTGATGGAAGCAGACGTCCTCGCCCCTGCTTGGAGGTAGGCGAATGGGCAACCGAGTGACCTGCTCCACCACCCCTGAAAACGTAGTGGAGCAAGGTGGAGCAAACACCCCCCTAAACCACTGCTCCACCACCCCTCCCCCTAAAGGGGGGGGAGGGTGGTGGTGGAGCGGCTAGTGGTCTCCCTGAGGTGGTGGAGCAGGTTGGTAGGTTCAGGGCCCTCAACCGTTCTCAGAAAAGGTATGCAAGATGAGCAAGAGCAACGACCGTAAAAACGGGTCAAAAACGGAGGGGCGCAATCCAGACGGCACGTTTGCATCCGGAAACCCCGGCAGGCCACGAGGTGCGCGCCACAAGGTCACGCAGGCTATTGAGGCAATGCTAGAGGGCCAGCAGGAGGCGTTGACGCAAGCGGTCATAGACAAGGCGCTGGAAGGCGATGTGACAGCTCTACGCCTCTGCCTCGACCGCATAGCACCTGCCCGTAAAGATGCGCCGGTTTCGTTTGCCTTGCCAGAGATTGAAACGGCAGAGGACGCAGCCAAGGCCGCACGAGCTATCCTTAAAGCAATTGCACAGGGTGACGTCACTCCGCTTGAGGCAGCAACTGTCATGGCCGTGGTCGAGCAATTCCGCCGCACGCTGGAAACCACAGAAATTGAGCGCCGCATCGTCGCACTGGAGGCAAGCAAATGACACTATCAAACCGCTTAAAGAAAATCGAAACGGTGGCTGGCTTGAGCCCAGCTGAGCAACCAAACTGCATCTATCTCTGTGCAATGTCCCAAGACCCGAAAGGGCTGCCCGATCCGCAGATAGCAATCCTTATGCGAGGCAAGTTGCATGACGATGTTACTCGCCACCCCGGTGAGAGCGCCGACGCCTTTAAAGCGAGGGTCGAACAACACTTCGGTTCCGAAGCCGAACCCGCCTTCAGTCTTTAACCACCTCCACAACCAGAAAGGACACCGCCACCATGTTTCAACGAAATAAAGGTCCCGGCTTTTTCAACCTCGATATTGATCCGAACAGCACCCCTGAAATGCTGGACAACCAACGCGCCTTAATAACGTCGCTGATGGGAGGCATGGGGCGGGCACGAAGCACCGGTGAAGGGCTCGGACAACTCGCCACAGGTATCGTCGCTGGTATCCAAAGGCGAAAAATGAATGAGTTTCAAGGAGGCAAGCACAAAGAGGCGAACGACCTCTTTAGCCGCATTTCGAATAGTTTCTCAAACCCACCGCAACAGCCACTTAGCCTCTTTGACTTTGGTCAAAACAGCCAAGTGGCATCGCCTAGTAACCCTGCGAAAAAGGCTCACCCGAACAAGGTAAAGGGTCCCTTCCCTGGCTTCTTTGGCGGGGGATGGGGCCGCAAGTAATGAGCAAGCAATCGCACAGCAGAAAGACAACAAAATGAATGACCAATTGTCGGAAAGACGAACTGAATTGCGACGCCGCCAGCTTGTGGCTCGTCAGGAAATGGCGAAAAGGAGCCAAGCCGGAATGACAGATATGGATTTGATCGGGATCGCAGAAGCCGAAGCGATGGCAGCCCAAGGAGAGAAAATTGATATGAACGCAGCCGAAAAAGCCCGACTTCGCGCCGAATTGCGCCGTAGGCAGGCGCAGGACCAGAAGCCCCAAACCAACCTGCGTGAGCAGACCATGAGCGGCGTCAATGAAGGCATCGCTGGGATGCTTGGCGCGCCGGTCGACATGGCCACCAAAGTCGTAAACGGAATGTTCTCTAAGCCGAAGTACGCGCCTGAAATGGTGCCGGGGCCTAACGGTATGCCCATGCCCAGCCCCGATGCGCAAATTGAACAAGGTCCGCAAATTCAAAGCCCAGTTGGTGGCAGCGAGACATTCCTAAATCTCCTATCCCCAACAATATCGGATGTGGCCCCCCAGAATACAGCCCAACGCTATGGCCGGCGGATTGGGCAAGAGGGCGGCGCTATGGTTATTCCCGGCGGCGTAGCAATGCGCGCTGCCAAATCGCCGCTTATGCTCGGGGCTACAGAGGCCGCGAGCGCTGCGGGATCTGGCATCGCGGGGCAAACGTCGCAAGAGGTGGCTCCGGGTAATCCCGTGGCAGACACGATTGCGTCAATGATTGGCGGGCTCACCCCCGTTGGTGTGGCGCGCAGTTTGCGGCCCAGCCCACAAGCTCCGACGATAGATGAACTCAAAGCGCGACAGAGCGCCGCCTACGAAGCAGTTGAAGCATCTCCCGCGCAGTTGACGCCCGACGCCACCCAGCGACTACAGGCGGCCGTTTCTGACCGCTCTACACGCGACGGGATGGATACCTACCTTGCTCCTAAGGCATCGCGCACCGCAGATAAGATCAAACAGATGATGACACCCCGCATTGCGGAAGTTGAAAAGTCTCGTCGCCTCGTCGGACGAGATGTTGCCGGCGCGCTAGATCCGACTGAAAGCGGCATCGGAATGGGCATGAAAGAAGAAATCACGCGCTACCTCGATAATATCAGTCCGCAGGACGTCACTGGGGGAGACCCTACGGCTGCGGTTGCATCGTTGCGGGAAGGTCGAGACATGACGCGGCGCATCAAGAAAAGTGAGGATATTGATCAGCGGATGTACAAAGCTGAAAACCGCGCCGCCACAAGCGGTACGGGCGGCAATGAGATCAACGCGATCCGCCAGAACATTCGACAAATCCTAGATGATCCCCGAAAGAAGCGTAACTACAGCGCAGAAGAAATCAAAGCCATGGAAAGCATCGTTCGCGGTACACCAACACAGAATGCACTGCGAATGTTTGGGCGGTTCTCACCTACGTCAGGAACGCTTCCCGCAATGGCTGGTGGGGGGATGCTTGCCGGCGCAGCGAGTTCAGCAAATCCACTCCTAGCGATACCGTCACTTGCGGCGATGGCTGCAAAAGGTGGAGCTGAACTATCGACAAAACGCGCTGTCTCCGATTTGGGCAGCATGATCCGGAACGGTGGCCCCATGCCTAAGAAGCAGACTAGTCAGGACGAGAAACGCGCAATGATTTCTTCTTTGCTCGCCCAGACTGCCGCACAGCCACAATAGCGTAGATCCATGATGCGCCGATGCAGCCAGCCAAATAGGGCCAAGCCGCAGGCCATATTAGACCGGCAACGACGGCCAATAAGCCGCCGATGCCGGCGATCAATTCGATGTTCCAATATCTCATGAATACGGTCCTCATCATCTTTCACTAGCATGGGGTGCCTCAACCTCCAAAGCAAGGACAAGCCTCAATGCGATATGAAGGCCAAGAACCATTTCAGCGCCCAATGCGCCCCGACCGCGTCGAGATGATCCGTCATACTGCGATGGCCGTGGCTCGTGATGAAGTAGGGCAAAAGCTCGCTAACAAGTCCGAGAGCTTCGATGATTACGTGAGTTGCATCACATGGACGGTTTACGGCGCGCTGGCAGAGCAATGGCCAGATACGATGATAGCTGAGTTGCAAGCCGGGCTAACCGAAGCGGAACAAGTGTGCCGATCAGAGTTCGAGCGTTGCCGGTGACCGTTTTCTAACGGGGAATAGCGGTATGCTCGCTGCTGTTAATACAGCGGAAATTCAGGGTTGTAGACACGTCTGTAAAAATTGAGGCTTAGCAGTGTTGGGTGTGCACAACCATACAATGGGGCAATAAATTTCCGGTATTAGTGGTATTCGAACTGCACTACGGTACACAAGATTTGCGAACACTATTGGCCCCTAGTAGCTGTCTGACAGAGACCCCCCCAAATTAAGTGCGCGGAACAATTTGGATCACCTTTCAGTTTTCAAAGAGATGACTGCGAAAGGGAACCCTCATGACGCCTAAGATCACAGTTCTATTTTATTCGACTTATGGCACCAATCACGGTGTCGCACTTGAAGCCGCCCGCGCTGCCGAAGCAGCGGGTGCCGAGGTAAGATTGCGTCGGTGCAAAGAAACGGCCCCAATCGAGGTGGTCAACGGGCAAGATGCTTGGCGAAATCAGCTTGAAAATATGGAAGACATACCGGAAGCGACGCCGGATGATATGGAATGGGCAGACGGATATTTCGTCTCTGTGCCAACCCGGTTTGGGGTGCCGTCCAGTCAGTTCCGTGCGTTCGTGGATACTCTAGGGCCACTATGGCAGAATGGCGCTCTAGCAAACAAAACTATTACCGCAACCACATCCGCACAGAATCCGCAGGGTGGGCAGGAAATGACGATTCAGTCAGTCTATACGACTGCAATGCACTGGGGGGCGATCATTGTGCCACCAGGCTACGCCGATCCAATTAAGTTTGAGGACGGGGGAAACCCTTATGGGTATTCCTGCACACCTGGTGAGCTGAGCGACATCGGGAAGAAATCTGTGGCCTTCCAAGCAGAAAGACTTGTGAAATTCACTAAGAAACTGATGGGATAAGCGCGAACTGACACTGCCCTCAGTTATTGATGCGTAACACATTTCTCGCATCTCGTTAGAAGAACACCGGAGAAAAGTATCGAAACATTGGAGGAAATTAGCTTCCAATGTTGTGTTACATTCCTCCGGTGTTGATGTACTCACTTAGGGAGTAACGGGTAGAGATTGCCCTAAACCGCAATCGGCATCCTAAACCTCTCTGTCGATGGCTACGCCGAGACCCGTAGAGACCTCTCCACTCACCATGAATTGGATGCCATGACTTTCGAACGCTTTGCGTATCGCGTCATGCGTATCTGCGTATCCAGCCAGAGGGCCGTCCTTGCTCTCTAGCCGTTGTATGGTTGGGTAGCTTACTCCGCTCACTTCAGCGAGCTTTTTCGCTGACCACTTCAGCAGTGCCCTTGCCGCTCGAACTTGCTCACCTGTCATGTGCTCACCTAACTTGATAGAAAATCTATTGACTGTGTTTGAGGTCAACCTTATAGTATTTCTATCAACCACGATAGGCAACCGCCATGACAATCGCAGCACCCTACGACCGCAAGGCCATTATGACCGCAGCTTGGGAAATCGTCCGTAGGGCCAATGTGGCCCTGTACGGGTTCCGGGTCATCATGCGCCGCGCACTGAAAGCCGCATGGGCCAATGCCAAGCACAGCCGAATTATGGAGGCGTTGCGGGAAAAGCAGGAGCAAGCTTCTCCCCAGGTGTCTCGCATTCAAGAGTCAATCGCAGCCCTCGAAGGCAAAGAGCGCTGGGCACAGGCGGACTATGCTCGAATTGGCGTACTGCGGGCGGCTTTAAGAGCAGCTCAACAAAATGATCAGGTACGTCAGACTGTGCCTGCTTCTCGTGATCGACGGGTTTCGCAAGCAGCGTAACTTTCCGCATCGCCAATTATCCGACGTTTTCTTCAGGCACACTGGATGAGGTGCTTGGTCAAAGCAAACATCACCCTGCGCAAGCAAGACAGGTGTTGGCGACACAGCCATCTGAACTTTAATGAAAGGACTACATCATGACTACGAAGGTACTCAAAACCCGCCAAGATATGCAGGATGCTGCGACGGTACTGCACGGCTTGCTGCAAGGATTGGAAATCTTGATTGATCAGACAACGGAATCCAGCCACCTGCACAACGCGATTTACACTCTCTGCGGCCAATCCGTGAAAGCCGCTGATGTTCTCGCTAGTTCGCTTGACAGCACAAATTTCGAACGGGGAGCCGGCGCATGACACGTTCAATTTTGGATACCGATTTGCCTGACACGCCAGACCGCCGCCTGTTGACTGGGATCAATAGCCTTTACTCTTTGGCCCGCGTGGGCATGGCGGCAAGCGATACTTCTATTTCTGTGGATTTGCAGAAGGTGGGCTACACCGAACTGTTCGGGGTGATGGGCGGTATTGCTGAAAGCCTGTTTGATGATCTGGACAGGATTGAGCGTGCAGCAGGAGTTCGTGAGGTCTACGTTGATGCAGATAAAACAGTTGGTAGCCGCTTGGACCACTGGAAGGCTCTAAAAGGTCGGATCGCCAAGATTGAAGGTGACGACGACGCTGGCGAGTTCGCTGCGCTGGAAAGCGAGATTGAGGCCGTTGGCGTGGAGATTGCCAATAGCTACCCGTCTACCCACGAAGACGCCGCAGCAATGCTTGAGTGGGCCGAAATCGATAGCGCCGGTGGCGTTCAAAGTGAGCAATACACTCAGGCACGCCGAGCGGTTGCTGACTATCTGCGCAAGCGCAGTGAATACGTCGCTGCGAAGCCACGCGAAAGCTAACCTGAAATTTGAACCATAAACTTTCGCCCGCGCTTCAATCACGAGGCGCGGGCAACGCGGTGGGGGCCGCATTGGAGACTGTCAGCAAATGAACTGCTACACAAACAACCGGAACTGGTCCGACAGGTTCTTACCTGAGATTAAGCAACTGATTGGCGGTTACCTACTAGAAACTGCTGCCGACCCCTTCGACCATATCCAAGCCACTGACCTCATGATGCTGGATGCGCGCGATATGCGGGTTGCGGCAAGGGTGCGGCGTCCCGGCTATGCACAGCGTTACCCCTACCAGTTCACCATACGCTCGGCAGTGGCATCTGGTGCTCAGACAGAGCTTTCCAAGATTGTGAACGGCAACGGTGACTGGATGTTCTACGGCCACTCCAACGCGGATCAGACAGGCCTTGAGGCTTGGTGGCTGATCGACTTACGGGCCTTTCGGGCCGCGCTGATCCGCAACCGGGTGAATGCCCCGCAGATTGTCATGGGCGACCAAAAGAACGCAGATGGTACCCGCTTCAAGTGGTTTGACCTTCGGTCGTTTCCTTCCGACCCGCCGCTGGTAGTTGCTGCATCTCAAGGTCGAAACTTGAATTAGGGTTCTAAATTTTCCGATTTATCCACAAGACCCTCCAGCGATGTTTTGATGTAAGCAGCCTCCAAGGAAAGGTAAAATGGGTGGTTGTCAGCAATCCGGGGCTTGGCTGACCCCTCATACCATTCAGAAAGGCTGCCATCTTTGTTGCGCCTGCTTTCCTTCTCGAAAATGTTGCGATAGCGCCTTGGCGAAATACCTTCAAAGTGCTGCAAAGTAACCCTTCCGGGTTTTGCCTCGCCTACGTTAAGAGCGTCGTCATGCAGGTCAGAAGCCCGGCTTTTGTCATAGGGCTCAATATAAACCACCCTTTTGATGCCGCTTGCGATGATATGTTTCGCACAGTTGTGGCAGGGAAACGTGGTCACATGCAGGGTGGCGTCAGACACTTGTCTACCCAATCGAGCTGCATCTGTAATTGCTGACATTTCGGCATGTGTCATACGCCCAAACTCAGTGATGCTCTCAATCTTTGAACCGTCTAGTGCCTCTTTAAGCTCGTCGGAGGAGAATAACTCATTTACTGACCTACCCGCTGCCAATAGTTGGTTCTCTTCGAGGCGCTTTAAGAAGTCGTGAATAATTCGCTTTGTCTCGACCTTATTGCTTTCAGTCTGAACCTCCATGTCACGCTGGGGGTTGTCTTCATCAGACCAGTAGTTCCCCCCACCAAACTTTGGAACCTCGTTGCAACCTACTGTAATTAGGTCGCCATCGGCACTAAGAATCGCTGCGCCCACTTGTCGTGCTGGATCAATGCTTCGCAAGGCCGCCGCCTTGGCTAGGTATGCGCCAAACTCATCCTTTGTGGGGCCAATAGAGTTCTTTCCGAAGAATGCCTCTATAAATCTCTGAGTAGTGCGCTTAACGGTTTCGCTGTTGCGACCCCCTATGAATGCATCCGCCAACGGATAAATTTTAGATATCCGTTGCCCATGGGGATGAGACTTCTCATTGTTATCGGTAGCGACTAGCTCGCGAGCAATGGTTTCACATTCCACCGGAGAAATCCCAGATGCCTCCATTCCAAAGCGGTTAGCGAGGTTGCGAACTCTCGTTTGTTCGTCAAGCGCCACAGAAATCTGTACAAACTTCTCTCCGTACACCTTCTTTAAGGCTTTGATCTCGGCTGGATGTTTGAGCTGCCGTATTATGTAAGCAGTATCCGGAGCGCTCTCGTTTGCGGGGTCAAAAAGCTCGGTGCTCCCAAGGTCCTCATGTCGTTTTTTCCGAAGGGCACGTATTTCAGCGATAGCGAGGGTGGCCATGACATCATCAGAAATTGCTTGGCGGAGGTTGTTCGCCCTGTTGATTTTTTCTGAGTAGCTTATGGCTAAGTCATCTTTCACGGTGGGAGGAGAAGGGAAACGCTGCTCCATCACTTTAGTGAGGTGAATGGTTTCAGGATGATATCCCACCGACTTCAGTGAAGAGCAAAGCCTCTCCTGAACAAGATCCATGTCCACACCGATTGGGCCCACTAACCCAAAAACTAACTCTGGTCTCATTGCTGCCTCAACTATGAACTTTTGTCGGTTGAATAGTGCTCATGTTTGATGTGTAGCCATCGAACAAGTTGCGAGCTGAGTCGTTCTAAGGCAAGGTGATTAAACATGGAGGACAACATGGATGCAGAAAACAAAATGAGCAACAGTCAACCAGAGCGAGAAGCGGTGGTGGTGAGCCAATGTATGCGTGAGAGCATTCAAGAAGTTAGTCGAACTGTTCAAGCGCAGCCGGAACATATGCAAAGTCAGCTAACAAGGTATTTCGCTTCAGTCGCAAGCTAAGAGCCAACACAAGCAAACCCATTGCAAAACCCGCCCCCTAGTCCGAGGGCGGGTTTTTTGCTGCCCATCGTGCTGACGCTTTGAGCTACACTGTACCAAGAGTTTGCATCCCGCACGATGGCGAAGCCAGCTCTAATTTTGAGCTTAGGTCCATAATCGGCTCAGGACGCAATCAATACAGAAGGGTGGATTGAGGAGTGGATAGAAAAAATCAAATTCGCAAAATGTGAAGCTTTATCAATCGCTTACTGCGGAATTGTGGTGCCCAGGAGAGGACTCGAACCTCCACACCGTTGCCAGTACTAGCACCTGAAGCTAGCGCGTCTACCATTCCGCCACCTGGGCACAGGGGGGTTGTGAGGGAGCGTTTATTGTTGTGGGGCGGGGGTGTCAATTGGATTCTCGCAACAAAATGGAACGGCGTGAAAATAAATCCGGAAAACCGAGGTTTGGTGCGGTGGGACGGGCTTTCAAGGCGATCTCTGCCGGAATTGCTGCTTGTTCCCGAGGGGGGCTGGATGTATCTGTAGCGCTAGATTTTCTGGTCAGGGGTATCATCATGGCAAAGCTGGTCACGGTTTACGGCGGCTCCGGGTTTGTGGGGCGGTATATCGTTCGTCGCATGGCGTTGGCGGGATGGCGGGTACGCGTCGCGGTGCGTCGCCCGAACGAGGCGCTGTTTGTGCGCACCTACGGCACCGTCGGCCAGGTCGAACCGGTCTTTTGCAACATCCGTGATGACGCTTCGGTACGCGATGCGCTGCAGGGCGCTGATGCGGTGGTGAACTGCGTCGGTATTCTGGCCGAGGCGGGGAAGAACACCTTTGACGCCATTCAGGCCGACGGCGCAGAACGCATTGCGCGCTTGGCCGCCGCCGAAGGGATCGCGCGTTTGGTGCAAATCTCTGCCATCGGGGCGGATGCCGAAGCGGATAGCGAATATGCCCAGACCAAGGCGATGGGGGAGGCCGGTGTGCTCAAGCATATGCCGCAGGCTGTTATCCTGCGCCCCTCGATCGTGTTCGGCCCCGAGGATGACTTCTTTAACCGTTTTGCCGGTATGACGCGGATCAGCCCCGCGATCCCTGCTGTAGGGGCGGATACGCTGTTCCAGCCCGTCTATGTAGATGATGTGGCCCACGCGGCGGAGCTTGCGGTGACAGGCAAGGCCGCTGCCGGTATTTACGAACTGGGTGGCCCCGAGGTCGAAAGCTTTCGCGGCCTGATGCAGCGTATGCTTGACGTGGTGAACCGTCGTCGCATGGTTGTCGCCTTGCCGACGTTCATGGCGAAGGTGATCGCCTTTGGTCTTGATGTGTTGCAATCGGTGACGCTCGGCCTGGTCAAGAACAACACGCTGACCCGTGATCAGGTCAAGAACCTGGCGCATGATAATGTTGTGGGCGAGGGGGCGCAGGGCTTTGATGCTTTGGGGATCAGCCCCGTGTCCATGGGTTCCGTCCTGCCCGAGTACCTGTGGCGGTTCCGCCCCTCGGGCCAGTATGACGAGATCAAGCAATCCGCGAAGAACCTGCGGACCTAACGATTTCGATGTCGAATTTGGAAAGGCTCTGCCGGCGACGGCAGGGCCTTTTGCGTTAGCTGTAGGCGTATACCAACAGCGCTGCCCCCAGCAGGATGCGATAGATGACGTAGGGGGTGAAATTCACGCTGCGCAGCAGGCGCATCATCAGGACCAGTGCCGCTAGTGCGGCAACAAAGGCAAAGCCCGCAGCGATCGACGCGTCGCGCGCGAGCTGCGCGTCGGCTTGCCCGATCACATCCAGTGATAAAAGCGCGCCAGAGGCGAGGATCGTGGGAATCGACATCAGCATAGACAGTGTGGCAGCGCTGGCGCGGTCATAGCCCAGTTTGCGGGCTGCGGTGATGGTGATGCCCGACCGCGACGTGCCGGGGATCAGCGCAAGCGCCTGCGCCAGTCCCATCCAGACGGCACCTTTGATATCCCAGTCGCCAGTATCCCGATCGCTGCGCCCCGTGTGATCAGCCCAATAAAGCACGATACCGAAGAGCAGCATGGTCCAGCCGATCACCGCGACAGAGCGGAGCATTTCGTCAATCCCCAGCAGCTTGAACGTCAGCCCGACGACCAGCACCGGTAGTGTTGCGAGGATCAGCAGGGCGGCCAGCCTTGCGCCGGGGGTGTCCATCTTGCCGCGCAGCAGGCGACCAAGCCCGATGGTGGCTTCTGCGACCTCGGACCGGAAGTAGAGCACGACCGCAAGGAGGGTGCCCACATGCACCGCGACATCAATCGCAAGCCCCTGATCCGGCCCGCCGGTCAGCGTGGGCAGCAGGATCAAATGACCCGAGGAAGAGACAGGCAGAAACTCTGTCAGACCCTGAATGATTGCGACAAGCAGCAGTTGGAACAGGGTCATAAGGGTGGCGGCCTTTGGGTCATTTGCGATGCCCTAGGCGTATAACTTTGGGGGGCTGGAAGGGAAGTCCGTTGTTGGGTCCGAATCGGACATAAATATATGGTAAATTTGAGAGAATATCGGGGTTGATATGAAATAAACCGCATATAGGTCAGCAATGCTGCCTTTATAATCGTTTGGCCCCTGTGTATGAGGGGGCAGCAACGTGTTTCAGGCGGAGAGATCCAAGATGGCAAAGCAGCCAATGCTCAAGT
>Ga0208018_100237_pt1 | contig 17824 bp, 36 predicted proteins | sample 31_taG_FD_184105 | JGI IMG/M metagenome (GOLD analysis project Ga0208018, IMG submission 184105) | Marine viral communities from the Gulf of Mexico - 31_GoM_OMZ_CsCl metaG (SPAdes) (version 2) | ecosystem: Environmental > Aquatic > Marine > Oceanic | place: Gulf of Mexico | collected 2015-07-12 | reverse complement strand
CCTGACAAGGTTCGTCAGTTTATCCCAGTGGAACTCACCAAGACCGAGCGTGAGGAGTACGACCTAACCCAAGAGGAACACTGGCAGGTCATTGACTCACACGCTGCTCGTGATGAACCATTACCCAAAGGCTACATGCTCAACATGCTGAACGAACTACGCCACATCTGTGGTCGCATCAAAGTTCCGTTTGCTGTTGATTGGATAAAGCAGTACTTGGAACAGACCGACAAGCAACTGGTTGTCTTCACCCATCACCGTGACGTGCTCCAAGGCATCGTCGATGGCATGGGTAAGAACTACACTGTGTCCACCATCAGTGGTGATGTCAACAGTAACGAGCGACAGTTGCGAGTTGAAGCCTTCCAAGCCGGTGAGATTGACGTACTCGTTTGTAACACCATGGCTGCGAAGGAAGGTATCACACTCACTGCGGCTGACACCGTTCTCTTCCTTGAACGAGAGTGGGTGCCGACCGATGAAGAACAGGCCGAAGACCGTGTGTATCGCATTGGTCAGGAGAGCCAAAGCGTCAGCGCTGTTTACCTATCCGTTGTGAACAGCATCGACGAGCACTTCGACAGGGTTGTCGAAGCCAAGCGTGAAGTCGTCCGAGCAGTGCTCGATGGCGGCGACGTACAAGAGCGACAAAGTTTGGTCAAGGAATTGGTCAAGCGATTGAAGCAACAGAACGGATGGACAATGGAGGAATAAAAATGATTGACACAGACAAATACGAAGGACACACACCTGCACCGTGGTTATGGTATGAGGAAGATGAAGGTTTGGATTTGGTAGTCGCTGACGACCAATGTAGAACCGTGATAGAAGAAGTGAAGGCGCTGAATACTAAGGCCGACGAACAACTCATAGCAGACGCACCACTTCTCCTTGAGGAAGTCAAGCGGTTGCGTGAGAGCGACGGACAATGGGAAACGCATTGGTTGTTCGTACGTAATTGGTTAGAAGAACAAATGAGTGTTGATAACACTGTTTCCACCAAGCACACTATTCCGATTTATACAACGGTGTGGAGAGTGATGGAAGCGTTGCGTCCAAGAGGTGAAGAAGAATGATTGACACAGACAAATACGAAGGACACTTAGCGAGTGAAGGACAGACTTGGGCTTGGTCTAAATGGATGCTGAAAAACGCTGAAACGATTGAACAACACAAGGCTACCTCCGCACTACTGAATGACGCACCAAAACTTCTTGCCGAAGTCAAGCGGTTGCGTGAGATATTGGGAGACATTGTAGCCATAGATGAGTGGGGCGGTGATGGTAAAGAGGTTGGAATCACCATCACATTCACTGAAGGTGGTTCCTTTTCAGGTTGGTTAAACAAAGACGATGAGGTGATTGAATGATTGACACAGACAAATACGAAGGACATACACCCGCACCGTGGGATAAGTTGAGTGAATACTGCCCTGTTGGTAGCATTGACAAACAACTGATAGCAGACGCACCACTTCTCCTTGCCGAAGTCAAGCGTTTGCGTCAATACGTCAGTGAATTGTTGAAAGAGTTCAAGGTAGGTCACTCAGCGGCTTGGAGAAGAATAACGGAGGAGTTGAATTGAAAACAATAGACGAACACATTGACGAATTAGCACAAGAGGCACGAGACTTGGAGAAGAAACTGACACTGATGTCAGACCTCAAGCAGTGCATGAGGGAAGGACACACATGGCAGTTCACAGTTGAGGACACGTTCTCGACAGTGGATAGTGTCAAGTTGTTCTGTACCAACTGTGGTGCGGAGTGGACTGCACCTTCATCAACGTCGAAGATTATGAACAACAATGCTCACAACTTGGGCATCGACTTGGCTGACCTTGAGCAAGAAGAGGAACCCGATACCCTTGACGAAATCACTCAGCCGAGTGAATCAGAATACAGCAGAGACCACAAGGATGTTCTCAAGCCGTTTGAAGAATACGACAAGAGCAAACTCTTCAAGCAGGTGGGAGAAGAATAACACGAGTCCATCGATTTTTGGTTTGGGGTATTTAAAGAAAGAAGAAAATAGAGACTGCAAACCTCCCCAAAGTTAGGGGACTAATCGAGACGATTGAAACAAACAATTGAAATAGAACAAAAAAGAGGAATGAACATGACAGGAACAACTGTAATAGGAAAGATAACAGAAAGCGGACCGAACGGGTTTACCATTGAGTACCCTTCGGTCTCAGGAATACGAACGACAACTGTACCGCAAGGAGAGTTGGAGCGCTTTGAGGTATTGGGCGACGGTCGAGTCGCACTGATGGTCAAGGACAGCGCAGGTGAACTGGTCGGCGACGGCGCCCCGTTCATCGTGACAGCGAACGACATTGCAATAGCCGGTGCGCTTGAGCATGGTGAGGACATGAGTACCATCACCATCGAGCCACAGGAAGAAGTGCAAGACGAAGTACCTGCCTTTGAAGCGGGTGAAGTTGAGGTGTCTGTCTCAGACAACGGCGAGGTACTCGTCGCTGAGGTTGGTCCTTTCGACGACATGCTGTACAGCGGTGGGCGCAAAAACAAGGCTACGGCTGACTGGGACTTCATCCCAGTCGAGAAGATGGGTCACATTGTCTTCGACGATGTCGAGTCCAACATGGGTCGAGTGGCACGCATCAACAATCTTGACGGCAAGCCTGTGGTCAAGCACGTCTTCAACCCGAACTACAAGTCTGAGGCTCGCCCTGCGGGTGCTCACCTTGGGACATTCAGTCCGTCGTACTACGCCATGCCGTACGCTAAGGGCTTCCGCCCTATCTTGGAACTGGCTGCGAAGAACGGATGGAATGCCAAGGTCTTCGCTTACGAAGAGGGCAAGAAGGCACGGCTTGACTGTGACGTATCGAGCAGTGTCAACTGGGACGACTACGGCAATACTCACCTTGGGAAGAAGTGGCAAAACCACGGCTTCATGAAGCAAGGTGATTACCGCATCGGCTTCTCAGTGCACAACAGTCTTGACGGCTCATCGTCCTACAAGGTCAATGCGATTGCCATGCGACTTGCCTGTACCAATGGTATGGTCTTGGGCAAACAACAGACGCTGTTCAGTCTCAAGCACACTGAGGGTGTGATGGGCAACTTCGACTTCCAAGGTCTTGCATCCAAGATTGATGCAGTCATTCGTGAAGCGATGATGGAACTGGCTGAGGTTGAAGCGATGCGAAACATCGAAGTCAGCGCTGAGTCGTTTGAGAAACTCCTCACCCTGTGTGAGAAGCATGACCTCATCACCAAGCCACGTGTCCACCGTGACGACAATGCCAACATCAGCCACCTCACCGGTGGTCACATGTGGCGAGTCGCCATGGACGGATGGACGAAGCCTGCGAACCACTGGGTGCGTGTCCAAGAAGAGGACAAGAACACCCTGTACCACGTTTACAACATCATGACTGGTGCGATTACACACAAGCCTGTGTATCAGGACAACGACCAGTACAAGAACAAGCCACTTGAGGGCAAGAAACTTGGATTCAATCAGATGGACAAGCGACTGCACGCAGCACACAAGATGCTTCGTGGTGTTGCTGACCAAGTCCAATCAGCATGGATGGTCGACAGCGGCAACAGCGTGATTGCACCTGACAACTTGCGAGACACATCATCCGAACTCATTGAGGGTGTACTTGCAGCAACCCCTATGATTTCGGAGGTCATTTACTGATGGCAGACAGAATGCGAGCACAAGACTTTGACAGCGACGGTTACTTCTGTCCTGATGGTGAGGCGAGATACTCACTGCTTGGACACCCGATTGCCATACCTGCGATGGTTACCTACAGCGGGAAGACTGAGCACGAGGAGATTATCCTCAGCGCTCAGGTTCCCATCGGTGATTGTCCACGGTGCAACGAACGGACTGTCGGTGACACACTCATCTTTGCAACGAACCAATACAGGTTGCTCGTATTGCGCTGCTGCGACAGAGTCATTTGGACGACTGAGGAATTTTTGAAGGAAAAGAGGGAAGAAAATGGAGAACGAACTGAACGAGATTTTGAATAACTTACAGCCATACCAAGTGTGGGACTTGACCGGACAAGGTCTTGTGTACATGAAAGGTGAAGGTGACGAACTGAAACTACTTGCGACATTCAATTCAATGGATGCTGCGAAGGTGCACGGCGTCATCAAGGGTGAGGTCGAGAAGAGGGGATGGGTCCTTGACGAATCAGAAGCCCGTGTGATTGGCGACCCTGATGAACAATTTGAGTTCTCATTGGGACTCAAGCAACAGCAACTGGAGTCAATGCAATGCCCGAACCCTGAGTGTTCGCTACCGATTGCAGCCTACAACTTTGAGGCGGCACGGTGGCGATTCTTGGGCGAGCAAGAAGGCACGGACGACGAAGGCAAGGCGCTGTCCTACGAGGACTGGGGCGTCGAGGTTCCCTGCTCAGTGTGCGACCATCAGATTCTGTTGCCACCACGTGACTTTGAGTTACTTGTTGGTACAGACTTCTTGGAGAACTATCGCACTGAGGTTGTGACCTATCGGGTGGTGCATCCACCTGAGGCGGCTGAGATTGTTGACGCACGAGACGAAGAACTGGGGCGCATGGTTGTCCTTGGTTCCGTCTGTGGTATCAGCGGTGAGCGACTACCGATTCACTTGCGTGGTCGACCTGCGATTTACGAATGGAACGAAGAGGAGGAATGAATATGTCAGAACAAACGATAGTAGACATGCTTGGACACTTGGAGGCTGTGTGCAACGCTGCACTTCAATTGAAGCAATGGGGAACGATTACCGCCGATGAATACGAACGCCACTTCAACAGTGTGATTGCACGAATGGAGGACCGTGTTCGGTCACTATGGGAGGAATAAACAATGAACGAAGAAGGATTAGAAAAGATACAAGACCACACACTCAACTGGGTGAGCGAATGGCTGAACCATGATGATGGTATCAAGAGATTGACAAACAAATTAGCACTGTACTTGTCGCCTGAGGATTTGAACTTCCTTGTGAACGATGTCATTCAAGAGGTGTGGTGCGAAATGGAGTTCACAATGACCGACGCCATCGTCGAATGGTGCGAGGACCGATATTATGACGAGGAGTTGAACGAATGACATGGAAAACACCAATGGAATTGATTGAAGAATTACAAGCAAACTACGGAGTGCACACTCGGCAAGAGTTTGGTGACGCCTTAGAAGTTATCAAGGGAGCCGTCAAACAACTGGAGAATCAGAAGAAGCACTTTCAAAGGAAGCATTTGGAGGTTTGGCAATTCTTAGACGAACACTATCCCGAAGCGGGTCGAGACTTCGACATCTTACAAAGCGGAGGCGAGTTGGAATGACTCGACTGACTGTAGGTCAGAACTCGTACTTGGATTTAGAATACGTCAACGAACACTGGTGGCAGGTTGTACATGCTCACCGAGTCCCGGGTGCACATGTAGGTTACATGGTACGCAAGACGACGCGTGGCTACGAAGCGTTTCACAATCTGAGTGACGCAGGTCCACGAGTCATACTACCGAACCGATGCACACTAACAGACGAGGAGGAATGAACATGATTGTTGGTAAGTATTGGTGTCCACGAAAAGAACGTTTCTTCAAGCGTACACGCCTTGATGGTGGTGCGAAACAATGGAGAAGCGTACCGTATTTCTTACGCTCTTACCAATGTTGGGGTTGTCAAGATGACTGCCATCGAGGAAGATATTGTAAGGGGACGAAATAATGCACGACTGGTATGAAAGAATGGACGCACAGATGTGGGAAGACCGAGCGAATGCATCGTACGAATGTGACGTGTGTGGCAAGATTGTCGACAGCGTTGAGGAGTATGATGTGGACGGTACGATGGCTTGCTCACATTGCTTTGCACTACGAGAGGAGGAATGAAGAATGAAACCTACACAATTTTGTGAAATAGGATGGCTTGAACACATACTGCTGACTGCTAAGGAGTCGGGGCACACCCACTTCCGCATCTTACCTTGCGGTTCTTTCGCAGGGTTTGAGTTTGGCTCAGCAGGTAAGGTTGGATGGTATCGCCCATCCGTCGAGGACATGAGCATCACGGGTAAGGAATGTGTCGAGTACTTCTGTACTGACATAACGTGGGACGAGTACATGGGCATTCGTCAGAAAGCCATGAACAAGTTCTACGGACGAGCCGAGGAGGAATAAACATGACAGAAGAAACATTCAGGCAAAAACTTGCAAGAGAATCAAAGGAACGAAAGGCGTGGGCTGAGGGACAACGCATCGCAGCGTGGAACAAGCGCAGGGCTATGACATTCAAGCAAGCGATTGACAAGGGCTTGTTCAATGTCGAGTGCTGTGCCGACTGTGGTGCAGAACGAACTCGACTCTACATTCAGTTGGAGGGCACGTATGCAGGCAACCGATACTGCCGAGCATGTGCTATCGAGACGCTCAAGAGTGAGTATTTTTGAAGAGGAATGAAGAATGAAAGAGAAATGCATAACTTGTGGTGAATACGAATATCGCTTTTGTGATGTATATCAAAAGCAATGTTGTGTTGAGTGTGGGAGGTATGAAGAATGACACAAACGATTCAATGGCGAAGGCCATGTACAGAACGAAAATGGAAAGGTCAGGCTGAGGTTGTACTCAGCACGGTGACCAATGAAAACGAGCCTGACGACTATCGCATGGACATCCGTGTACGTCGCATTGCCGACCATCCTTCGGGAGCAGGTTGGACAAAGCAGGGTGTTCGGATGAGCAAAGAGGATGCGTACTCGTTGGCTCAGGCTATCATGAACTCGATTGACGAGGTGAAAGAATGAGAGTTGAGGTTGTCCCGATGTGGGGATTGAAACTACGAGCATTGATTATCGAAGAGGGCGACGAGAGTCAGCCCTGTGAGAACTGCGGCAAACCGATGTGGCAACACGAGGACCTTGCCAAAGAGGATGTTGACTGGTGCATGAACTGCAACGACGAACAGAACCGAGCGCACATGACAGACACTGAACTGAGCATGTGGACGATTGACCAACACAACAAAGGAAAGATTGTGGTGGTTGTAACAGGAAGTGAATAGAATGATGAAATTAGAAGACATGAAACAATTTGCAGCATTGACTGACGAGGAACGAACGACGGCTATTCGCCGTGAGGAATTGAGGCTGGAAGCGATTGATGCTTACGACGAAGAGTGGTACAAGCCTGACAGTTGGTCTTCGTTCTTAGAACCTGACTGCGGTTGCGGTGACCCTTACTGGACATTGGACAAGGAGGGACAAGAAGGACTCCTCGTTTGCTTTGACAGCAGGGGTAACATCGGCTCCGATTTTTGGGAGAACGTTCAGATGAGGAATCTTTGGTGCACTCACTGTAGCGGTAAGCCGAAGGCTCCTCAGTCTTACATTGATGAATACATCGCTGAACACATGGAAGTGGACGAATGAAGTTGATACGAACACCTGAAATGAAAAGCGATGATAAAGCAGTCAAACGATTTTGTTTGTACTATGACCTTGACCCTGAATCAGACTATGTTGTGACAATGTACAAGTGGAGTAAGGTTAGTACAGAAAAAAGATTCATGGGCTACAAACCATACAATCGAGTTACTTGGTCACGAAAGGTGCAAATAGAAACACCCAGTGGTGAGGTATTTACTACTGTTTACGAAACATACAACGGTCACTTTTCCACGTACAAGAACGGTTACTCGGCATGGGATGGTATGAAAGATGTGCCTGACCAAAAGTGCTTCGTCAAACAGCATAACAATGAGGTATGGCGACAATTGTTTGTAAGAAAATCACACAATGGTTTTGCAACAAGAGAAGATTGTACGGTTAGTATATTGCACTGTGCCGCTAATTTCATCAGAACATTGGAGCGCGAAGAAGAATGAATGTAAAGTTGTACCCAACCATGACGTGTCCTGAATGCGGCGCATCGTTTGACATCGGTTACGAATACTGCCTGTTTTGTGAAGAAGAGGAATCAGAATGAACATATTCATCTTACACCTTCAAGCGGTCATAGCGGCCATAATGTATTGCGACAAGCACGTTCCTAAGATGTGCGTTGAACTACTTCAACAGATGGGTAGTGCTGTCATTCGTCATGGTGCTACACCTGAGCAAATGCCACTGACAAAGAAGGGAACACCACTTAAGGGTGGTTACCATCGTCACCCATGCACTGTATGGTGTGGTGATTCACGAGCCAACTTTGAGTGGGCTTCTCGTCATGCTATCGCACTGTGCGAAGAATACACTCGACGCTTTGGTAAGACTCACTTCTGTGAGAAGGGCATTCGCCACTTGGCTGAGATGTCCCACATGATACCTGAAGGTGGACTCACACCATTCGCACTGGCTATGCCTGACGAATATCGTGATGACGACCCTGTGGTTGCATACCGTCGCTATTACCATTCCAAACAGTTCGCCAAGTGGGAGAAGGGTACACCTGCTCCCGACTGGTGGCGAGGCGTGGAGGTGACGGCGTGAAGTGTAGTTGCGAAAGAGAAGATTGTCTATGGCTGGATGGCGAAGGAGAGAATGACCACAGTTGCCCTGTCTTTGTCAAGTCAGCGATATACGCACAAATGGAAGACTTAGATGAAAAGACTCGGAAGAAAATAATCATGGAGATAGTGGACTATCTTGGTGACAACATCTCCCCAGTAGGTTGGTGGATAAAACACATGGAGGTGACGGCGTGAGTAGGTATTATGATACAGCAATAGGCGGCTTAGTGAAGTTCACAGGGGAACAGGTATGTCACAAATGTGAGGAAGGAAAGATGATACCTGTTGATGGTGATGGTTACAATTGGATGCTTGAATGTTATGATGAGAACACAGGTTCAGGTTGTGGAAATATCATTCACGTAAGCGTTGCTGTGAGCGTGGAGGTGACGACGTGAAAATTAGGAATGTTTTAGGAACGTTCGACGGCATCTCATGTGGCCGACTGGCTTTGGAGCGAGCAGGTATTGAGTTCGATAACTACTACTCGTCTGAGGTAGACAAGTATGCCATTCAGATTGCTGACAAGAACTACCCTGACAACATACAGTTGGGTGATATTCTCAACTGGCGTGACTGGGATTTGGAGGATGTTGATTTGATTATAGGCGGCTCACCCTGTCAGGGGTTCAGTGTGGTTGGCAAGCAACTCAATTTTGATGACCCGCGTAGCAGGTTGTTTTTCGTGTACCTTGAAATCGTTAAGCATTTCAAGCCCAAGTATTTCCTACTTGAGAATGTAGTTATGGATAAAGAAATTCAGGACATCATAAGCAACTTACTTGGTGTGGAACCCATGGTAATAAACTCAAAACTTGTGTCAGCACAGAATCGCCGACGACTATATTGGACAAACATTCCTGATGTGACGCAACCGGAGGATTTAGGAATCAACCTATCCGATGTGTTAGAATCAAACCAAGACTGGTCTTCGGCACACATCGTATCACGTCGTCTTGGCGCTGATGGTAAGCGCAAGGACAACGACAAGTCAATCAAGTCGAGTAAGTGTGTAGAGGTCGGCAAGAATCCGAACAAAGCATACTGCCTAACGACGGTGAACAAAGACTCCGTTATCTGTAGGTTCACAGAAGGTAGACACACGGATGCTTACGGAGCAAATCTGAACGATTGGAGAAACCTTACCAATGTTGAATGTGAGCGATTACAAACCCTGCCCGACAATTATACGGCTGGCGTGGCCGAGTCAAACAGGCGACGTCTCATCGGTAACGGTTGGACTGTTGATGTGATAGCCCATATTTTCAGACACATGGAGGTGACGGCGTGAGCGTCGTTGACTTTAGCGAGCACGGCTCAATCATCGTCCACAAGGACATCGTCGACGGCGGACTGATGCAGTTCATTCCCGACGACGGTAAACAATCGACTGCACGAAAGATGCACAAGATGCTCCTTGAGTGGGGCAAGAATAATAACAGGGAGATTGGCCTGATGGTCACTGCCAAGGAGGGATGGCCCACACCGTGTGCCATCGTATTTCAAAAGGAGATGAAAGAATGAAACTGTTTAAACAGATGAAAACAAGTGAGAGAGAAATGCTATTGAGCATGTTAGCAAACAACACTGAGAGTAACATGAAGTTGTTAGTTGAGCAAGCGTTCGACGAAGGCAACGAATTTACATTTACAGATGTACTCGACCTTGCTGACTATTTCGGTAGTCGGTGGGGCATCGATTTCAGAACGATTTGCTTTAATGAAGCAGTCAATTACGATGACAAATACTTGATAGAACGAAATGGGTGGAAAGCATGAGCAAAGAATACATTGAAGACAGAATTGAACAATTGGAACGAGACAACGAATCGCTGCGTGAGCAGGTCAAAGACTTACTCCACGAGGTGAATGATTTGTATGAACGTGAGAACAAGACAGTGACTATGTTACTGGGCGCTGTCAAAGAGTTGCAAACAAAGGTCGCTGAACCGCATCAGTTGGCATATCCGATTGAGTGATTCGTATGAAAACAGTAAAAGATATGAAATGTGGTTTTTGTGGAACAATTGGTCACACTGCAAGAACATGTGAAGAGAAGAAAAAGTCAGTGATTAAAGAAGAACGAAAGGCTCGGAGAAAGCAAGCGAAGAAGTATTTTTACAGTGAGTCCAAGAAAGTTATACCACTCACAGACAAGTTGACGGAAGAGGGCAAGACAGCCTTGTTGAACAATGGGTTCATGCGTAGTGCTCACTTCATGGTACAAACCAAGCCTGAAACTGCTGTACAGGAGACACTGATAGAGCCTCTCTTTGAAGAACTCAAGCATCGTGCCTCACGTGAATCGTGCAAAATTAGTTTCAGTCGTGAGCCACACTTTAAGACGACAGACAACAAAAACAAATACTTGGATTACATGCTGAACATATCATTCAAAGGTCATAAAGACCCTATCAAATGGTTGGTTGAGGCAGAGGCTCCCAACCAAACTCACAAAGGTATAGAGCAAATTGAAGATTTCTTGTTGGAAGTACCCAATGTTAATCAGTATAGATTCATAGTAACTGACGGTTATCATTATCACTTTTGTAAACCCACTATCGATAGTGCTTTGGAATGGGAAAGCGTTACTCTTGACGACCACAACTTTTTCTTGGGACAACTCGTTACTGCGAAAATGTTAGACATGAGTCTTGTCAAACAGGTTAAAACTGCCATAGGTACACTCGCTTTAATATCAGGCTTGCTTGCTTGGAGATTTCTTCTTTTGTGAGGGGTGAGTGATTACCTTGCTTCTATCGACTGCTGCTGAGGCAGCACGCACACTCCGTAGGTTGTACTATCGACGCAACAGCGACGACAGTGCGGCTGACTTTCGTGAGTCCATGCGTGCCGTGTCTGATATGGTTGAGCAATCAGCCGAGGACTACGAGGACATCATTGACATCTTCTTCCCGAAGTATTCACGACATCCTCGTCAGTTCATTTCAGACAGCCACATCAGGGAGTCGGTTTGTCGAGAACTTGGTATCTCAGGTTTGGTGTGGGATGAGGCATTGGCGGGGCAACCCATCGTGCCAACTCTCGCATCGGAGAGCAATGAGGAACCGAGCAACTTGACAGTCAAGCAAGCGATGATGCTGATGCACCGACTGAACGAAACACCCGTGTTGGACGTAGCCAAGCAACTCAGTCAACTTGAGGCTGAGGCGTTTTGGTCAAGGGCACTGGGCGAGGCTCCGCCCTATCCAATCGACCGTTTCATTCAGCGCTGTTCACATCTGACTGGTAGTAGGGCGCTGAGCCTCAAGGCAGTGAGGCGCATACTCGACACGATGTCACCCGCTGAGTATCTTGTAAGGACACTCAAGGATGAGAGCGAGGAGGTCAAACCCCTCGACCACATCCAGCCGGGTCAGCCATTCCGTGGACCAGTGTACAAGTCGTGGACACAGACGACTGCACCAAGTAGCAGTTATCTTGAGGTTATCAAAGCGCAGCGTCGATACCTGCACGTCGTAGAGTTCCCTGCGGGGACACTGCGAGGCACACTGTACAATCAGGACAAGCAACCTGTTGGCAAGATTGACACGTTCTTCTTGCCGACTCAGACTGTTGGTGTCTATGAGGTTGAGGTGTCAGGTAATTCGATTGTATCAGTCAGCGACGTGCTGTCGATGGGTCAAGACTGGGAGGTGTACAAGCGACCCTATCGAGAGCGTATCGAGGTTCTCGGCACAGCAACCTTCAAGGTACCCATCAAGGTGGGTAGGCTTCTTGAGGAGGGCGAGAACTTGACGAACGCACTGATAGCCATCAACGACAATGAGCGACTGCGCCTCAAAGATGGCGGTCCCTTCGACATCGGAGGGCATGGTGGCTACGTTGTGATGGACGGAGCATATCAGATTCACTTGCTCGGTCTTTCTGTAAAGAAGGATGCGGAGTATGAAACGCACTTGAGGCTTGGAGTCTTGGATGGCTTCGACCCATACCAAGTGCTTGAGGTTAAATTAAACGCCTCAGTTGCTAACCACTTGAGGACAAGGTTGGCGAAGAACGGAGTCCTCGTCGGCAATCACTGGATGCCGATTGAAGAACAGGCCATTGTATTGGTTGGGCAGGTCAAGGACATGAACCTGTCAACCATGTCGATGGTGGGCGAGGTGATGTATGTTGACGATAACCTCGGATTCAGTGATACAAGTCAACTAACAGACCTTATCGAGATGGTGTAATTTTGTTTGGGGTATTTAAAGAAAGAAGAAAGGGGAGATATGATGACCGAAGTTTGGAGAGAAAAATACAGACCGGAACTTGTCGACCAAATGGTTGGTTGTCAAGAATTGAAAAGAGATTCACGAGAATGGACGGCGGAAACGACACCGCCGTGCCTTCTCTTCGTAGGACCGTCAGGTGTGGGTAAAACAACGGCGGCGATGGCGTTGGCAAGGGGAGCATTGGGGAGTGCGTTTGACCCTGCCAACGTCATCGTCACCAACGCCAGTGACGACAGGGGTATTGGGTACATCCGAGATGAACTCAAGCACATTGTATCACAGAAAGCACTGATGGCTTCGCACCGCTACATCATAATGGATGAAGCGGATTCACTAACAAAGGAAGCACAAAAAGCACTGCGTCAAATCATGGAGACGAGTCACAAAACTGTACGCTTTATACTAACAGCCAATGACATTGGAGGATTTCACTCAGCCATTATAGATAGATGCCGAGTATATCATTTCAAACCTATGACATCTGATGAAATAGAACAGGTGGCATTAAACATTCATGAGCAAGAGCAATTACCTGATGCATGGAAAGAGTATTACAGGAACTTGGGTTCTTATTACTCCGGTAGTGCAAGGAAAGTAGTTGACACATTGCAGTCTTTGTCAAAGACCGACGACGCACTAATGGAACATATACGTGGTCGTGGTAATAACATGGCGAAGGCTGCGCTTAATTTAGCAGGCGGCGACTATAAGTCGCTTGCTGCATATATTCTACGAGAACTTGAAGAAGGTAACAACCGCTTCGGAACATTAAAGAAGTTGAGGTTCCGAGCACGACCCCTGCTGGAAGAGGGAGAGGAGTGGTATGCGTTTATGAGAACATACGGTCGTTTTATTTTAATGACCAACGAATGGCCTGATGACGATATAGCATTCTTTGAGTATTTCGTAGCAACCCTAAAACAAAACATGGAAGTGAAACAATGAATGATGAAGTAATGGAGCGTATAAGAGCGTACGCAGAAAGAACTGGAAAAGAAGAAGAAGAAGCAACGAAGGAGTTTGAGCAATGGCTCAGCGACGAGTTCGGCGTGACTGACTGGCAAAGCGAGGACGCCTATCTGTTGACAGAATGGGCTGAGATGTTTGTCATCGACACACGAAACCTTGGACGAAGTGGCAGCGGTGGTAACCGTGATACGATTCAATTCGTAGGTCACGTCCTTGGATTGAGCGATGCACCGACTGACCTACGCCGACGACAGCGAGAAGAGGCCGTGAGTCTCTTCAAGCGTGACAGCAACCGTGCTATTGAGCAAGGTATGATTGGCATCCTCAAGGCGAAAGAGGGAGTATGGCACGTCAACGGTGAGCCAACAACTGAGCGTGTCGATGGTGACAACCTACCGTGGTTTGCACTTGAAGTCGACAACACCATGGTGGCTCTCCTCAACAACCGTGAGGGTACAGCCACTTTCGGCAAGCCGATTGCACCGACAAGCGAAGTGCGCTACATGCACTTCCTCGGTAATGAAGTCAACAGCCTCATCGAGAACCCACGATTGTGGCGCATCGCATTGAGTGGCAACAGCATGACAGCACAATACGAGATTGGACAACTGTGCCAAGTCCAAGTCATTCCTCCGAATGACCCAACACGAGACACAGTATACACCAACCGTGACTTCTGTGACACAATCACCTACATCGAGAACGACGGCTCCATGTCGGACTTCTCCGATGCAGCACGATTTTGGGTCAGTGACAAGCACGATACTTACGTCGATATGGCTGAACTCCTTGAAGCGTACGACGACCGAAAGATTGCCTACAACGACGGCTTCCTTTCGCCGACGGTTATCACGAAGGGATATGTCAGTCGACTCAACAAAGAGGCGAACGACAACCAGTATGACAGAACGGGACGCAACTTCCGCCTGAGCATCACAAGCCTGAGCGCTCAGTCGAAGTATGGTCGAGAGTCCCCACTGTCCGAGATTACCGTATGGGTTCCGGGCACCCTGTATGACGAGAACAATCCGTTTGAGTTCAAGAAGGGTGATGAATGGGTGCCTTATGCTGAGCGCACACCAGTGCTCATCTGTGGGCAACTCAAGACACGGATGTTCCGAGACGACATGGTACCAAGCCTCACGGCCTTTGGTATCTATGTCCCTCCACGAACAGCACGACCGGGAGCAACGGGTGGAAACACAGACATCGACCAATTTTGAGGTGAAAGAATGACTGAATGTGAATGTGAAATACCAACAATGGAAGAAGCCACCTTTCGTGAATGCGAGGGATGTTTAGAACGATACGACATGGCTGTGGTAAACGGTCGTGTTGTCAACAACAATGGAGAAGTGATGAAATGAGTGGATTAGACGCATTGAAGGCAGCACTGAACAAGGCTGTCGAAGAAAACAAAGAAGAGAAGAAGACCGAACCCCCTGTGCAATCTGAGCCAGTTGAGCCAGTTGCCAAGAAGGAGGCAGCACCTGCTCCGAAGAGTGGTGCTACAACGAACTACCCCGAACTGATGAACGAGTTCAACCAACAGACGGTTCAGAAGAAGTTCAAGCCATCGACCATCTTCTGTGGCATTGCAGGTCACAGTGGTCGAGGCAAGACTGGTATCGCTATGGATGCCTTCGTGAACTACGCTGCTGAGGATGAGATGATGTGGTGTCTCGACTTTGACAGTGGTGCTCTTGATTGCAAGGAGACCCACTACACGGACGACGACCGCTTCCGCCTTTGGAACCCGTGGTCAACGCAGGTCGGTAACCGAACGGCGTTCGACTATCAGAAGACACACCAGCGTGTGATGGACATCTGTAAGTTCGCATTGGAGTATGCTCGCAATCAGCGTGACCCTGAGTGGGACAAGCCTCGATTGAAGGCGTTCCTTGTCACTGCGGTTGACCAGTTCGACCAAGTGTGTATCAACAACATGAAGATTTACGACCTTGAGATGGATGCAAAGGATGCGATTGAAGCAGCCGCCTCCAAACTCAACAAGGAGATTGGTTGGAACTGGAACATCCGTTCGACTCGATTCAAGCAACTGACTGCGTTGTGCCGACAGATGAACATGCTTGGCGTGGACGTCTATTGGGAGACGCACATCAAGTCAGCGGACGACGAGTACAGCCACGATGGTTGGAAGTTCGTATGGGAGAAGCAGGCCAACAACGACCTCACACAGATTCTATGGTGCAAGGACACCAAGGTTCGTGACGAGGACGGCAAGGAGACGGGCGAGACTCGCTACTCCGCTGAGTTCGTCAAGGTCAAGACCAACCCGAACTTGCAGGGTCAGGAACGCACGTTCTTCGTGACGAAGAAGGGACAAAACGCTGAGTGGTACGGCTTGCCGGAACTACGGGACAGGACCCTGTGAGGCGTATGCCTACCTTTGAAGCGGACAGAAAAGCACTGATTGGCTTCGTTGACACCTTTGCTAAGGGTGTCGATGACCTCGTGCTTCGGGTATCGTCGGGCACTATCATCGCTGCCGTGGGTCAATTGACGCACTACTTGCGAAAGGGTATGCCCTGCACCAGTGATGATGAGGGTCACATATACGTGAGCGATGTCGCTCGCCTCTTGGCCTTCCTCAAGTCGGTGACATCAGCCGACGTCACAGTCAACCAACGAGGTCGAGGCCGACCCTTGCACGTCAAGGGTGGTAACAGCAACCTTGAGTTGCCGACCAGCACATACATTGCATCGGACAGTGACGTCAGCCTGATTGAGAAGATAGTCAAGAAAAGCGAGGAGAGCATGTGGACGTCCTTCGGGAACGCACCCCTGCCTGCTGAGGCTGTGGTCGACGGGTCTGACCTGTACCCACTGGCGAAGGCGACGAAGGTGATAGGTAATCTGTTTACCTGTAAGGCCGAGTTGCGACCGAAGGACAGTGACTTCACGGTCATGGCGTCCAAGACCAGCAAGGGCAAGATGTTCGTCAACGCTGAGGCTGAGCAAGTGTCAGGCGACAAGGAGTCGTATGTATCGCACTTCGCTCACTGGTTGCCTGACCTGTTGGGCACGGTGCCGAATCAGAACGTTTCGATTCACATGGGTGAGAACGCACCCCTCGTCATACGAGGGCGCAACGACGACTTCCTACTCATTGTGTTTGACCAAGAGGTGGACGAATGACATCAAGTTTGAGTTCAAGTATACTTCGTTATCTTGTGAATCTTGGTAGATTGAAAAAGGAGAACCCAAGCGCGTTGACAGACATTACAGGTGGTCTTTGGATTCCACAACGAGATATTGACGTCGAACACATGATGTTTACTTGCGCCGCATTTTATTTTTCCAAAGAATACCCTAAATGGTGTGAGATAGTGCAGAAAATTCACGATATGTGGGAGGAAAAGGAATGAGAAGATGCTCCAAACGAAAATGCACGTTACCTGCCATGCGAGGCTTCCGCTTCTGTGCGGGACCTCGATGTGCTGAATTATGGAAGCGTGAGGAAATGGAGGAAGAGGAATGACACTCATCGCAGGCCATGAATGTAAGATGTGCGATACCTTTGGCGACTTTTGGATAGTCAAAGAATCGAAGACCGTTGAAACGTGGGTCTGTCAAAGTTGCGGGAGTAGGTACACACATGACACGAATGTGCATTGATTGCAAGAAGCGACCCATCAAGAACCACTGGTTCAGTTGCAAACGATGCGGTCGTTGTGCACGATTGAAAAGAGAAAGATTAAGGAGAGAGAAAAATGAATGATATACAAAAACAATATGCATCAGCAAACAGTCTGATTATCGATTTGAAAGAAGTGGCATCCATGCAATGGATTGTCATACCTGACGAGTTGGACGAGAATCGAGTCATCAGCGTACGGTTTTACCTACGTGGACACAGTCAGTACTTCAACAGACGAATGTCACGCAAGAACTTGAAGGCGCTGATACGTCGATACAAAGATGTCAACACCGATGTACTGTGCATGGGTGAAGATGAATGATTATCGAACAATACTATCCTGACCCTGAGGGCATGGCTGCGCTGTACAAGCGATGGCGCTCACCCGAAGGCGAACTGATTGAAGAGACGGTGACGGACTTTCAACCCTACACATGGGTAAGAGCCGACACCCCTCCCC
>Ga0208018_100234_pt1 | contig 18097 bp, 17 predicted proteins | sample 31_taG_FD_184105 | JGI IMG/M metagenome (GOLD analysis project Ga0208018, IMG submission 184105) | Marine viral communities from the Gulf of Mexico - 31_GoM_OMZ_CsCl metaG (SPAdes) (version 2) | ecosystem: Environmental > Aquatic > Marine > Oceanic | place: Gulf of Mexico | collected 2015-07-12 | reverse complement strand
CGATCGCGGTGGCAAGGGCGGCGATAACGGGGGCGGCGACGGCCCCGCGCACATGCCGGCCTTCCTGCGCGACGACGACTAAGTCTTCGCATAGTAAGAACACAAGAAAGGCTGCGGGAGCATTGCTTCCGCAGCCTTTTTTCTTTGCGCAAAACAACAAGCGCTGCCATTCGCAGGCAGTGTCGCAATCTACTCCATCAGAACCGCTGAACCCGAAGGTGCCGAGCGCGGCTCGCCGTTTTGCCGCGCGCGTGCCGCTCGCGCGCAATCGCCCCTGGATCGGGTATGGCGTAGCCCTACTGCTGACATTCGTTGCCTGGGCGATCCGTTACGAAATCGGGGAGGGACTGCCGCCGGGCTTCCCCTACCTCACGTTCTTTCCCGCGGTCATCATCACGGCGTTCTTCTTCGGCGTAGGGCCGGGCACGGTATGCGCAGCGCTGTGCGGCGTGCTCGCGTGGTTCTTCTTCATCGCGCCGTTCGGCAGCTTCGATCTGCAATTCGACTCCGCTCTGGCGCTCGGGTTCTACCTCTTCATCGTCTCGGTCGACATCACGCTGATCCACTGGATGCAGATGGCCAATCGCGATCTCGATGCGGAGCGCCGCCGCAGCATCGCACTGAAAGACAACACCGAAGTGCTGTTCAAGGAACTGCAGCACCGGGTCGGCAACAACCTGCAGATGGTCGGTTCGCTGATCTCGCTGCAGAAGAACCGGATGACCGACGAGGGCGCGCGGGCCGCGCTGGACGAGGCATCGCGGCGGCTGGGCCTCGTCGGGCGCATCCAGCGCCAGCTTTACGATCCGGCGGGCGCGCAGGTCAGCCTGGCGGCCTATATCGACCAGATATGCCGCGACGTAATCGCAGCCTCTGGGCGGTCCGGACTGGGATACGAATTCGTCGCCCATGCCGACACCGTGCTGCCGCCGGACAAGGCGATCCCCACCGCGCTGGTGGTGGCAGAAGCGCTCAATAACGCGATCGAGCACGGCTTCGGATCGCGCGAGGGCGGGCAGATCGTGGTCACGGTCGCACCGTTCGAAGGCGGCACCGAGGTGATCGTGGCGGATGATGGGATCGGGCTGCCCGAAGGTTTCGATCTGGCGCGCGCCGAAAGCCTCGGGCTGAAGATCGCGCGGACGCTCGCCCAGTCGCTCGGCGGGCGTTTCACGATGTCGGCTGCACCGGTCGGACCGGGCGCGATTGCGCGGCTGGAGATCGATTCGCACATCCTCGAAGTGCCGGCGGTCGACTGACGCACATATGCGCAGGGCCGCGAAGGCTTTGCCCCCGCGACCCCTGACAATTGCGAAGCGCTGTCCCTCGCCGGATCAGCCCATTTCGAGGATCGGCTTGAATACCTTGCCATCGTGCAGGTCGGCGACCGCGTCGTTGATCTTGTCGAAGGGGTAGCGCTTGACCAGCCTGTCGAACGGAAACTGGCCCTTCTGGTAGAGATCGACCAGCGTCGGGATGAACTGCTTCACCTTGGAATCTCCCTCCACACAGCCGACGATCTTGCGACCCGTCAGGATCTGTTCGTTGGCGTCGAAGGAATATTCGGTCCCCGACGGCGGCGCGCCGACCACCACCAGCGTGCCCCGGTTGGCAAGCGAACCCCACGCACCGCGCGCTGCGGTGGCATTGCCGCTGCATTCGATGGCGTAGTCCACGCCGCCCGCCACGATCTTGCGCACGGACTCGGGCACGTCGGTGTCCTTGGTGACGTGCACGGTGTCGGTCGCGCCCAGTTCCTTCGCCAGCGCCAGCCGGTCCTCGTTGGTATCGACCGCGACGATCGGCGAGCACCCGGCCACCTTTGCACCCATCACGGCGGCCATGCCGACGCTGCCCACGCCCGAGACCAGCAGGCTCGATCCCGCAGGCGGCTGCGCGGTGCGCATCACCGCGCCCGCACCGGTCTGGATGCCGCAACCCAGCGGGCCGAGCAGCGAGATGTCGACGTCGGCGTCGATCTTCACCACGTTGCGTTCGTGCGCGATCGAGTGGGTGGCGAAGCTCGACTGCTGGAAGAAGGCGGCGTTCGGCCCATCCTCGAAAACCGGCGCATCGTCGCCCTGCCGCTTGTTCATGAAATTCAGCGGATTGAAGTCCGCGCAATAGGCCGGGTCGCCTTCCTGGCAGGGCCGGCAATGGCCGCAGGAACCGTAGGACAGCACGACATGGTCGCCCTCGGCAATATCGGTCACGTGCGATCCGGTTGCGACGACTTTCCCCGCACCCTCATGGCCAAGAACGACGGGGAAGTTCGTCGGCAGGTCGCCCGCCTGCACGGCGAGATCGGTGTGGCACACGCCGGTGGCGACCAGTTCGATCAATACCTCGTGCGGGCCGGGATCGGCGATGGCGCGTTCTTCGATCGCGAAGTCGCCCCCGGCTTCAGGGACGATCGCAATACGGGCGGTGGTGGGCATATGGATTCTCCTTCGGGGGTTACCGCACCAACTTTTGCCCGGCGGTCCGCGTTCCGGACTATCCCCTTCGGATCGTAGCGTTTATCGCAACGCCCATGCTGCCCCGTGAAACGATTGCCACCGCCCAGATCCCCGACGGGAAGGAGCTGACGCTGGTCAGCCACGGGCGCGATTTCATCATCATGCTCGGTCGGGACGAGCTGATGGGCACGCGGATGCAGTTTTCCGAGGAACAGCTGGCGGTGCTTACGCTGGCGGAGCTGGATGCGCCGCGCCCACGCATCCTGATCGGCGGGTTCGGGATGGGCTTTACCTACCGCGCCGCGCTCGCGCACCTGCCCGAAGGCGGCAGCGTGACGGTGGCCGAGCTGGTGCCCGAAATTCTCGAATGGGCGCGCGGACCGCTCGCGCATCTCAGCGCAGAAAGCCTCGACGATCCGCGCGGCGACGTGATCCTGTGCAATGTCGAGGCACTGATCGACGATGCCAATGACGGCACGACGCCGAAGTACGACGCGATCCTGCTCGATGTCGACAACGGCCCGGACGGGATCGTGGTCGACAGCAATTTCCGGCTCTACACGCGTACCGGCATCGCCAAGGCGAAGGATGCGTTGAACCCCGGTGGGATCATGGCGGTGTGGTCCGCCGCGCCCGACCACAAGTTCACCACACGGCTCAAGGACGGCGGGTTCGAGGTCGAGGTGCGCGAAGTGCGCGCGCGGCCCAACAACAAGGGGCCGCGCCACACGATCTGGTTCGCGCGCAAGCGCTAGCGCGCTCAGCCTGCCTGTTTGATCCGCATTGCGCCCAGGTAGTCGCGCTTGCCGAGCTCAACACCTGTCATCCGCAATATGTCGTAGGCCGTGGACGAATGGAAATAGACGTTCGGGTTGGAGAAGCTGAGCAGGAAATCCTGCACGGTGAAGTCGAGCCGGAACTTGTCGCCGATGGCGAACACCATGTCGTTCCCGGCGATGTTTTCAAACGAGTCTTCGTCCGTATTTTCGCAAGTCTGCCGAGCGGTCGCGATCATCTCGCGCAGGCTCGCGAAATCCTCCGGATAGGGGTTCATATCGGGCGAGAAGTGCCCTTCGTGCACGGCTGTGAGCGCGAGGTGTGTATGCGTCCAGCAGCTTTTGAACTGGTAGGCCAGCGGCAGCATGTCGTCGATCAGCCGCGTTTCCAGAAGCTCCTTCTCGCTTGCCTTGCCATCGGCAACGAAGCCCTCTGCCTTGTCGATCAGGCCGTCGACCGCGCCGAGCACCTGTAGCCAGTTGGGTATGATCGCCTGATGAAGCGATAGGGCCATGTCTCTCTCCTTCTAGAAATGAGGTAGCTCGGCTATTCGAAGGGGAAGGCTGGCTGTGCGTCGGCGGACACGCGCAACGCCTTGTTCGAATATACACAGCTTATGCGGGGAAAGACGGATGGCACTCCGGGCGGCACACGCGACCCGACAAGACACTTATCTAGCCCCCGATAGCGCGACGCGCAGGCTGGTTCAGCGCCGACTTACGCACGAACGCCCGCAAAGACGATTATCGCAATCTGAGTTCCAGTAAAAATGAACGTTAATGGACTGCGCTTCAAAGAAAAGTACGCAGAAACAAAGCCTGCGAGAATTAAATAATGCGTCAATAAGACCACCGCAGAAGGCGCATAGTCAAGGCCCTGCGGAAATACGAGGCGAGTATATATCACAAAACCAGAAATAGTTAGCCCCAACAGCCCGGAAGCTAGTGATGCTCTTCCTTGTCTGGTAGGGTGCTTCATCTGGCGCCGATCAGCGCACCCGCGGCCCGCCGTAGGGCAGCGGCGGCGGGGGGCGGCGGCTGCCGCGGGGCAGCTGCGCCTGATAGGCGCGCCCGCAATGCTCGACGCAATAGGGGAAGCCGGGGTTCACCGCTTCGCCGCAGAAGTGGAAATCGGGCTCGCCCGGGTGGCCCATCGGCCAGCGACACACCTTGTCGCTGAGATCGAGCAGGCTGGTCTTGTCCGCGATCGACGGATCGGGCTTGGCCGGGACGAGGCGGCGCGGCGGCGCGGGCGGGATCGGCGGCTGCTGGTCGCCGGGCCCCTGCCTCAGGAAGCCACCGGGCCCGACCGACACGATTCGCGGCGAGCTGGAGGTGGGTGCCGGAGCGCCTGTTGCCTGCGGCTGCGCGGCGGGCGCGGCTGGCTGCTGCGGCGCGGAGCTCGCGGGCTTTGCGGCAGGCTTTGCCGCAACTGGTGCGGGCGTCGGCGCAGGGCTGGGCGCTGGCGCCGGGGCAGCCTTTTTCTTCGGTGCAGGCTTGGGCTTGGGCGCGGCCTTCTTTTCCGCCGCCTTGACGGGGGAGGGGCGCGATTTCAGCCCCAGCCGGTGCGCCTTGCCGATCACGGCATTGCGCGACACGTCGCCCAGTTCCTTGGCAATCTCGGTCGCGGTGGCGCCGCCTTCCCACAAACGCTTAAGGGTGGCGGTACGCTCTTCGGTCCAACTCATCGAAAATCCATCTGTCTTGCGGTGGCTGTTTATCTAGGCATTCGCGGCCCGGGTTGCCACCCTTCGTTCACGCGCTTAGGCGGCAGGGCATGAGCGATCAAGCACCGCCCGCCGACGCGAGCCTTTCCGCCGCCAACGCCGTCCCCTCCGCGCTGCCCGAATGGGGCGTCGCGCAGATCCACGGGATCAACCGGATCGGGCTCTGGAGCCTCTATCGCAAGGAGGTGCGCCGGTTCTTCAAGGTGCAGACGCAGACCGTGTGGGCACCTGCCTTCACCACGCTGCTGTTCCTGGTGATCTTCTCGGTCGCGCTGGGGCGGGGCGGTCGCGAAATCCTGGGCGTGCCGTTCGAGAGCTTTCTCGCGCCGGGCCTGATCGTGATGGCGATGATGCAGAACAGCTTCGCCAATTCCAGCTTCAGTTTCCTCTCGGGCAAGATCCAGGGGACGATCATCGACCTGCTGATGCCTCCCTTGAGCCACGGCGAGCTCCTCGCCGGAATCGTCGGCGCGGCGGTGACGCGCGCGGTGCTGGTCGGCTGCGCGGTCGCCTTCGCGATCTTCCTCTATCCCGGCGCCAAGCTGATGGTCTCGCACGTGTGGGCGATCGCGTGGTTCGGGCTGATGGGCGCGCTGATGCTCGGTTTCTTCGGCCTGATGGCCTCGATCTGGGCGGAAAAGTTCGATCACAACGCCGCCGTGACCAACTTCATCGTCGCGCCGCTCAGCCTGCTTTCGGGTACGTTCTACACGCTCGATCGGCTGCACGAGCCGTTTTACACGATCAGCCACTTCAACCCGTTCTTCTACGTGATCTCGGGCTTCCGCTATGGCTTCATCGGCCAGAGCGACATCGGCAACGGCTCCAGCGACGTGCTGCTGGCGGGGGCAGGCCTGCTCGCGCTCAACGCGGTACTGGCGCTGGCCTCGTTCGCATTGCTCAAGTCGGGTTGGAAGATCCGCTCCTGACGGAGCGCTTCGCGGCTCAGTGCGTCAGCGCGCGCCGCATTACGTAGCGGCCATCGGCGAAATCGTCGAACATCTCGGCGATGTTGGGGTGATCGACCGGGCCCGCCGGTCCGTCACCGACCAGGTTCTGCTGGCTGACATAGGCGACGTAGTACGAATCGTCGCTTTCGGCGAACAGGTGGTAGAACGGCTGGTCGCGCCCGGGGCGGATGCTCTCGGGAATCGATTCGTACCATTCTTCGCTGTTGGCGAAGATGGGGTCGATATCGAACACCACGCCGCGGAAATCGAACATCTTGTGACGCACGACGTCGCCCACGCCGAAGCGCGCGCGGCTTTCCAGCGGCACTTCGATATGGCGCCCGGCCTGGTGGGAAAAGTACTGCGAGACCTGCATTGGGCCTAAGATAGATGGCATCGGGCCACTCTACAATGGGCGGTGGACCTTGCAGGCGTAGAGAGGGGCTTGGCAGCGGCCCTGCATTAGGCTAGCTGCGCCGCTCCCGACCCTCCGGCGCGCCGCTTCGACGCGCCGTGAAGCGACCCTTTTTTGCGGAGAGGTGGCAGAGAGGTCGAATGCGCCGCACTCGAAATGCGGTATGCGGGTAACCGTATCGTGGGTTCGAATCCCACCCTCTCCGCCACTCCCCTCGTTCAGCCCTATCCAGCGCTCAGCCTGACCGCGCGCATGGCCTACCGATCTCGCGATGTGCGAACCTCGTTGGCATCACGGCAACCGCTCTGCGATTCAAACCACGCGGGCGATCGCAACTGCGAGCATACTGCCACTAGTCCTCGAGCCGACATCGGGTCTGCGCCGGCGCGCAGTTGCGGTCTCCACGCAAAAGTTCTACCATATGGTAGAATTAATGGGAGGGAATATGCCTGCGGACGCGGAAACAGCGATCTCGAGACAGCCGATCTGCCCGGAAGGATTTTCGATATTCTCTTCCGAACGAACCTTCGAATTTTATCGTAATCTGCACGATCAATTCCGATCGCCGGTGTGGGACGAGGCGGCAAATGGGTGGATCCTGTTCGACTACGAAGAGGTGGCCAAGGGGCAGCGCGACGAATCCCTGTTTGCCAATGCCTACATCAATGCGGACGACACGCTGCGGCGGATCAAGGGTGGCGGGGCGAACATCACGCTGAGTCAGGGTGACGAGCATACCCGGCTGCGCCGCTTCCACCTCAAGCTTCTCTCGCCATCGAACGTGGAGCACTACCGCGTCGCCCACATGCTGCCGATTATCGAACAGACGCTCGACGCGCTCGGCGATGCGAGGCGGATAGAGGCGGCATCGGCGATCGCGGATCGCATTCCGCCGCGGGTAATTTCATCGCTGCTCGGAATGGATTACCGCGACGATGCGGCGATGGATCGACTGCTCGAACTCAATCACGAGATCGTGGCTCTCATTTCAACCGGCTATCGCAGCGAAGAAGGGCGCGAACGCGCGCTCGCCGCCTCGGCGGAACTCAACGAAATACTCCTGCCACACATCCGCAAGGCGCGCGAGACGCCCTCCAACGATTTCATCAGCAGGGTCTGGCAGGAGGCACCGGCTGCGGGCCTGGAACTCGATGAGGAAGCGGCGTTGGGCCTGTGCCGCGAGCTGTTCTTTGCCGGTTCGGATACGACCGTCTACGGGATAGCGAACGTTCTCTTCACGATGCTGTCACAGCCGGAGGTTCGGGCGGCGGTCCGTACGGACCGCGACAAGGCGTTGAAGGCCGTGATCGAGGAGGGGATGCGGCTGCGCAGCGTCGTCATGTTCCGCCATCGGATTTGCGTGCAGGACGTGACGATCGGCGATGCGCACATTCGCAAGGGCGACATCGTGTTCATCGGCAACGCCGCAGCCAATCGCGATCCCGACCACTACCATTGCCCCGCCGACGTCGATCTGGAGCGCCGCCCGCCGACCGATCACTTCGCCTTCGGGCGCGGCAACCGGTCGTGCATCGGCTCTCACTTTGCGCGCACGGAAATGCGCGAGGTGCTGGACATGATGCTGGATCGCTACCCAGACATGCGGCTGGACCCGGACGCAGAGCCGCCTGTGTTCACAGGAACGTTCATGCGCCGCATGTGTCCGCTACACCTAATCCTACGCGACTGAGCTAGCAGGCGGGGCGGGGCTGGCTGGCGATCAGCCCAGATCGAACAGCCTTGCCAGTTCGTGACGGCGGGCGGCGGCGTTGAACCGGCGCGAGATGATGTCGACTGCCCGCTCGGTCTGCATCGCGGTGGGGACGACGTTCCAGACCAGCCCGTACATCGTGTGGCGGCGATAGTTTTCCCACGCAGCGTCCCGCTCCAGTGCGGGGGCGCCGTGCGCTTCCAGAGCGTTCAGATAGTGCTCAAGCAGCTCGCGCTCATTGGCGGCCGCATCGTCGGTGTCCATGCACGAGACGAGGAAATAGTTCACATCGTGCGCCCAGTCGCACTGCATCAGCCGCTGGAAGTCGAGAAAGCCCGGCGATCCATCCTGTTCGAAGAACATGTTGTTGGGATGCGCATCGCCGTGGACGATGCAGCGCTCGTTCGACTGGCTGTCGTAGTCCCATAATTGCTGCATGCCGCTTCGCACTGTCTCTACCGTGTCGAACGCCGAGGGCAGCTCGGCCGCAGCGGGTCTGCCCATGGACTCGTCCCAGCTGTCGGCGGTCAGCAGGCGCAGCACGATCCCGTCGGTGATCAGCGAGCCGCCCGGTGCGCCGAGCTTGTCCAGCTCGCTCGACTGCCAGCGAAAGGCGTGCAGCCGCGCCAGCATGGTCAGCGTTTGCGCAGCTGCATCGGTGCCGACGGGGCGCGCTTCGCTGCCGAAGCGGGCATTGCGTGCCAGCAGGTCCTCGATCAGCTGCCCGGCGAAGCCGCGATCATCGACTTCTGCGAAATAGCCTTTGGGCGCGTTGATCAGTCCGTGCGGGGCGATCTGCGAATAGAACAGGCCTTCACGCTCGTGGCTCGACCGGACGTGATCGGAATGCGGTTCGAGCCCGCTCTTGAACCACATTGTGGGCGGCAGGCGATGCGCGTGCCCGGCATCATTGTAGTCGAGCAGCAGGCGTAGCTTGGTCCCGGTCGCGCGCACGCTGCTGCCCGGGGTCGCGCTGGTCACGACGGTGCCGGGATAGTCGATCTCGAGCGCGCGGGTCAGCCAGTCGGCGGTAATGCCTTCGAGCGTTTCGGGCATGCGGGGAATGTCTTTACCGATGGGGTTTCTCCCGAGGATGTGGGGTGTCCAGAGTGTTGGCGAATACGAGGATGTGCTCGGCGTAGGTGTCGTTGAGGTCGCCGGTGACCATGTGTCCGGCGCCTTCGATGGTGACGGTTTGCAGCCATGGCACGGCGGCCTTGAACGCGCTGGCCTGCGCCGGATCGGTCACGGTGCTGTGCTCGGCCAGCATCAGGAGGACCGGGCGTGTCAGTCGCCGGGCTTCGGTGACCAGCAAGCCACCTTCGCCGCCGTGGCGAAGGTGCTCGTCGGCCAGCATGGCCGGGTCCCATCGCCAGTAGAACCGGCCGTCGGGACCGGTCCGCATATGTCTGCGCAAGCCCGAAATATCGTCCTGAGAGGGCGTGCCGCGCATCGTATCGACCATCCGGGCAGCCTCTTCGACCGAGGCGAAGCCATGGCGCGCCTGTCGCATGGCGTTGCGGATCTCGTCGCCCTTGTCCTCGTCCACCCAAGGGGTGACATCGGCCAGTGCAAGGGCGGATACCCGATCAGGAAAGCGCGCGGCGGCGATCATGGCGATGTGGCCACCCATCGACGCGCCGATCAGCAGCGCCGGTTCGCCGACTTGGGCGATGGTGGCCAGCACGTCGGCGACATAGTCGTCGAATTCGTAATTGTCGGCGCCCGACCAGTCGCTGTCTCCATGGCCGCGCAGATCCATCGTACAGGAGCGAAAGCCTGCACTCGCCAATCTGCGCGCGGCGCCGCGCCATGATGACCGGCTTTGCCCGCCCCCATGGAGAAAGATCGCCGCGGGTCCGGTGGGTGGCCCGAAGACATCTCCACGGACGGTCAGGCCATCATGCGTTTCGACCGCAATCTCGTGCGAAGGCTGGTCAGAGTCCGCCATCGACGTTGACCGTTTCGCCCGTCATGTAACTCGCGTCGGGTCCCGCAAGGAACGCGACGACGCTGGCAATTTCCTCTGCTCTTGCGCCGCGGCCCATGGGCGTGCGCTGGACGTAACTTTCGCGAACGTCCTCGCCCAGGCGGTCGCCCATGCCGGCGTCGACCAGCGCGGGCGCCACTGCGTTTATCCGCACGTTGACCGGGGCATAGATTCGCGACAGCGTGCGCGTGAGATTGATGACGCCCGCCTTCGAGGCGCCGTAATCGGCCTGGGTCGACCCGCGTTTCCCCGCGATGGAGGACATGTTCACGATCGCTCCGCCGCCGCGCTGCGCCATCCGGTCACCGACGGTGCGGCACAGCAGCATCACAGCCCCGACATTGACGGTGAGCGTCCGCATGATGTGCTCGGGCGTCAGGTCCGCGAAGGCGCGATCGCTGAAATACGCCGCATTGTTGACCATGACGGCGATCGGTCCGACGTCATTTTCGACCGCCGAGACAAAACCCTCGATCGCATCCAAATCGCTCAAGTCGAATGCCTGGAAGCTCTCTGCCGGGCCGGCATCGCCCTCGGTCAGATCGCTGCCCACCACATGATAGCCCCTGGCATGGAGCGCGGCAGCAATGGCCCGGCCAATGCCGCCACACACACCGGTTACCAGTGCGATCGGTCGTTCGTCGCCCATTCTCGTCCTCTCTCGTGAGCCGGGTCTGCGCCTGGCTACTATGCTGGACAAGCAAGCACCGATCGGACAAGAAAACAACCAATCGTTTGAAAAAAATTCTGAGTTCAAGAATTCGGCAGATCGGAGAGAGAGCGATGAGGACGGTCATTACCGGCGCTGGCAGCGGGATCGGATTGGCGATCGCCAGGGAGTTGGCGGGCGATCCGGACGCGCGGATCGTGCTGGTCGATCGCAACCCGAAACGGGGGGAGCGGCACTGCGCCCAACTACGTGCAGGAGGCGCGGAAGTCTTCACCGTCCCCGGCGAGATGACCGCGCCCGATATGGGCACGAATGTGATCGAGGCGGCTGTCCGAAAAATGGGTGGGATCGATGCTCTGGTCCACGCCGCCGGATCGATCGGCAACCGCGCGCCTCTCTCGGAATTATCGCTGGAGGATTATGAAGCAGGGTTTGCAATAAATACCCGCCCGCTCTTTCTGCTCGCGCAGGCGGCCTATCCCGCGCTCAGGCAGGCGAAGGGTGCAATCGTCGCGATCTCGTCGACGGGTGCGACTTGTCCGGTGGCCGATTTGGGCACTTACTCGCCAAGCAAGGCTGCCCTTTCCATGCTGGCGCAGCAAATGGCGCTCGAATGGGGGCCGGACGGGATCCGGGTGAACACCGTTTCTCCCGGGCCGACGGCGACGCCGATGGCGGCGGCATACGACGATCCGGCAATCCGGGAACAGCGCGCATCGACCATTCCGCTGCGCCGCATCTCCGAACCCGAAGACATTGCCGCAGCGGTTGCCTTCCTGCTTGGTCCAGGCGGGCGGGGCATCACCGGGACCGACGTTCTGGTGGACGGCGGAATGGGCATCACCACGATGCAGTTGAGCGGTGCCGCGCTCGGCAGGATGAAGAGCTGACGGAGCCTGCCGCCGCGCTCAATCCTCCGTAAGCGGGCGATAATTTCTCGCAGCGGCGATGGTCAGGAACAGCGCTATGATCGCGCTGGTGCAGCACACGATCGCCAGCGATGAATCGACATCCGCCGGGTTGCGGAACACGTGGTCCGTCAGGAAAGCGACCAGCGTGGGGGCAAGCACCAGGCCGATCACACCCGCAATGAAGGTGTAGATCGATGCCACCAGTCCGCGCATCGCGGGCGGTGCGGCGACCTGCAATGCGGTGGCCGCCATGGCTTGCGGAAGCCCGAAGAAGAACGTCGCGATTCCAGCCGCCAGAAGGCCGACCTCATAGCTGGGCAGGAACGCGAGCAGCGCGCCTGCGATCACCAGGCCTCCTGCCGAGATGATGGGCACCCGCACCTCGGGAAAATTCGTTCCGCGTGCGGCGAGAAAACGCCCCAGTACCGGCCCGAACAGCACGCCCCCCGTGCCTGCGCACAGCGCGACGATGCCGTATTGCAGGCCGACGGTCGCGGGATCGGCACCGAGCGAGCGAATCAGCACTGCAGGCATCCAGGCGGGCACCGAATAAAGCACCAGGATGATGGCCGTCATGCCGAGGAAGAACAGCACGAAGAAACTGCGCGCCTGCCACAGGAAGGCAAAGGCCTCGCGCAGAGGAATGGCGGCGGTGGGCGGTCCATTGCTGCTTTCTCCGCGCGCAGGCTCTCGCAGCGCCAGCGTGATCGGCCCCAGCATTATGCCCGGCAGGCCAACGGCGATGAACACGATCTGCCAGTCGGCAAGGCCGGAGAATATCGGAACGAGCGCGCGGATGTCGTCGCCGAGCCCCAAAAGGAATCCGCCCAGGATCATGGCGAGGCCGGTGCCGATATACGGCCCGATGAGGAAGATGCTGAGTGCGCGCGAGAGGCGCTTGCGCTCATACAGGTCGGCCAGCATCGACCATGCGGCTGGGGTGACGCAGGCCTCTGCTGCGCCGATCCCGATCCGTGCCATGAACAAGGTCGAGTAATCCTGGGACAGGCCGCAGAGAATCGTGCACAGGCTCCACACGGTCACCGCGCCTGCCAGCAGGTTGCGCCGGTTGGTCCGGTCCGCCAACCAGCCGAACATCGGGCTGAGCGCGACGTAGGATGCCATGAAGGCAAGGCCCTGCAGCAGGCTGAAATCGACATCGGTAATGCCCAGCGAGCCCTTGATCGGATCCACCAGCAGATTGAGAATCTGCCGGTCGATAAAGGCGACGGTGAAGATCGCCGTCAGGACCGCCAGCGTCCAGGCAGTGCCGCGTCTGACCGGTTGGCGACCGGTTTCATCTGCCGGAATTTCGATATTTCGTGACTCTGAGGTCATCTTACTCTCCCATAGCTTTCAAACCTACGGTTGAAATTAGTGAGCGGCAAGTCGTCTATTTTTATAGGGATTCCGTGGGTGAGGGTTCTACCTCTTGCTTCACCCTTACGATTGACTACCGATCGTTTGATATTAGGCTGATAAGAAAAGATGCTGGAGAGAGTGGCCGATGCAGGCAGAGCGAACAATACGACGGGGCGATCTGGAGATAGCGACCGGGGACTGCGTCGCGACCGTCACGATCGACCGGGCAGACAAGCACAATGCGCTGACCGGGGCCTTCTGGCACGATCTGTCCCAGACGCTCGCCGAGCTTGCCGCGATGGACGATATCCGCGCCATCGTGCTGACCGGGGCAGGGGATAAGGCCTTCAGCGCCGGCGGTGATGTCGGGGGCTTTCTCGAACTGAAAGACGAAGCGTCGATCCGCGCCTTCCAGACCGATGCGATGCGCGCGTTCCGTGATATCGAGCGCTGTCCAGTACCGGTGATCGCGGCCGTCAACGGGATTGCGATGGGGGGCGGATGCGAACTTGCACTCGCCTGCGATATGGTGATCGCCGCAGACCACGCGACCTTCGCAATGCCCGAGGCACGTTTCGGGCTGGTGCCGGGTTTCGGTATTCTGCGCGGGCCGGATGTCATCGGTATTCAGACCACCAAATACCTGGTGATGACCGGCGCTACGATCGACGCGCACCGGGCGCAGGCGATCGGGCTGGTACAGGAGATCGTTCCCGCTGCGGCCCTGATCGACCGGGCAACTGCTCTGGCGCAGTCGGTCGCGGCCCTTTCGCCCAACGCCGCCTCGGTCGGCAAGCGCATGGTCAATGTCGCTTTCGATGAGGACGATGTGGCTTGGTCGGTCGACGAATTGTCCAGATTGCAGGCTTCGCCCGACCGTACAGAGGGGATCGCAGCATTTCTCGAAAGACGCCCGGCAAGCTTCGCCGCGCGATCGAAGGCTTCGGCATGAGTGGCCCGGAACCGACGATGAGCGATCACATCGCAGAACTGCGCGCACTCCAGGCGCGGGCGCGCGAGATGGGCGGGGAGGAGGGTCTGAAGCGCCATCGCGAATCCGGGCGTCTCCCGGTGCGCGAGCGGATCGAAATGCTGATCGACCCGGACAGCTGGTTCGAGATCGGCGCGCTCGCGCTGCCCGAAATGCGCAGCGAGCGCCACGTGCCGGGCGATGCTGCGGTGACGGGCTTCGGCTTGCTCGACGGCCGCAGGGTCGGGGTGATCGGGATCGATTCTTCAGTCCTCGCCGGAACCACCGCGCCCGTCGGGATGCGCAAGCAGGGCAGGCTGATCGAACACGCGCAGGAAAAAGGCTTCCCCATCGTATTGTTGTGCGATGCGGATGGGGGCCGTATTCCCGACGTAATGGGATGGCGCTTCTCCACGCTTCCGCTCGACTTTCAGACCTTTCTCAAGCGCACCGACGGCGGGCCCGATGTGCCGCGTGCGGCGGCGGTGCTGGGTCCGTCCTACGGGGACAGCGCGCTCCATGCCTCGACTGCCGATTTCGTGGTGATGGCCGAATTTGCCTCGCTCGCGCTGGTCGGCCCGTCGGTCATCGAACCGGCGACGGGCGAGAAGTTGACAGACCACGAATTGGGCGGCCCCGAGCGCGCGACGGCAGTCGGCAATGCGCACATGGTTGTCGAGACCGAGGCCGAAGCCTTCGACGGCATCGCCGCTTTTCTATCCTTCCTGCCGCCCAACAGCGCACGACCAGCGCCGGTTGCGCCGCCCGCCGATCCTTTGACCGATCCGGCCGAGCTCGAGAGCATAGTCCCGCTCGGCGCGAAATCGGGATACGACATGCGCAGCGTGATTGCGGCGATTGCGGATGGTGGCAGCATCATGGCCTGGGCCGACAACTGGGGCCCTTCGCTGCTGACCTGCTTTGCCCGGCTCGAAGGCGATCCGGTGGGGATCGTCGCCAACCAGCCGATCATTCGCGCAGGCGCGCTGGATGCCGATGCGCTGCGCAAGGAACTGGCATTCGTGCGCCTGTGCGACCGGTTCAATCTTCCGCTTGTTTTCCTGCACGATGTCCCCGGTCTGATGGTCGGCACCGAGGCTGAGAAGGCGGGGACGCTGAAAGCATACGAGGAGCTCGCGCTGGGCATCTCAACGGCGAAGGTGCCCAAGCTGGGCTGCGTCTTGCGCAAGGCCTATGGCGGCGGGCATTTCGCGATGGGGGGCAGGCCTACGCATCCCGATTTCCTGTTCGCCTGGCCGTCTGCCGAACTTGGCTTCATGGCGCCCGATACCGGCATTCGGACCGTTCACCGTCGGCAACTGGAAGCGACGCTCGCAAAGGAGGGACGTGCGGCGCACGATACCCTGCTGGAACAACTGCAAAGCGAATGGACTGCCATTTCGGAACCGTGGGAGGCGGCGGCCAATCTCGCCTTCGATGACATTATCGAGCCGGGTCGCACGCGCGAGGTGCTGATCCAGGCGCTCGCCGTCGCGTGGGGCGAAGGCGAAAGGGTGCGCCCATGACGCGGGCGACCCTCTCAAACGCAAGCGGGACGATGCGCGCATGATCGGCTCGATCCTTGTGGCCAATCGCGGTGAGATCGCCGTCCGTATCATCCGCACGTGCCGCCTGCTGGGTCTTCGCGCGTTCGCGGTACATAGCGACTTCGACGAGGGCGCACTGTGGACGCGGCTGGCGGACGAATCCCTTCGCATCGGCCCGGCGCCGGTTGCCCAGTCCTATCTCGATATAGCAGCGATCGTCGATGCAGCCCGCACGGCGGGCGTCGAAGCGGTCCATCCGGGCTACGGCCTTCTGAGCGAAAACGCGGACTTCGCGCGCGCGGTGGAAGAGGCAGGGCTGGTCTTCGTGGGCCCGCGCCCGGATACCATCGCGCTGATGGGCGACAAGACCGCAGCGCGTGCTGCCGCGATCGAGAGCAAAGTGCCCGTGCTTCCCGGGTCAGACGGTGTCGTCGCCGACCTCTCGGAAGCGAGGCAAGTGGCCGAACGTATCGATTGGCCGGTGGCGGTGAAGGCCAGCTTTGGCGGGGGCGGTCGTGGCATTCGCCGCGCGGGTGACGAATCCGAGCTGGAGGAGGCTCTCGCCTCGGCAGGGCGTGAGGCGACAGCGGCCTTCGGGCGGGGCGAAGTCTTCCTCGAAAGATATGTAGATCGGCCGCGTCATGTCGAAGTGCAGGTGCTGGCAGATCACCACGGCAATGTCGTCCACCTGGGCGACCGCGATTGCTCCGTCCAACGGCGCCATCAGAAATTGCTGGAAGAGGCACCGGCACCCGCGTTGAGCGACGACATGCGCGCTGCGCTTGCGAAGGCTGCCGTCGACCTGTCCCGCAAGGTCGAATATCGCGGTGCCGGGACGGTGGAATTCCTGGTCGACCCGCAGCGGGAGGAATTCTTCTTTCTCGAGATGAATACCCGGCTGCAGGTCGAGCATGGTGTGAGCGAGCTCGTAACCGGGATTGATCTGGTGGAACAGCAGATCAGGATCGCTTCCGGCGAACCGCTTGCCGTACAGCAACACGATATAGTCTTACGTGGAAGCGCGATCCAGGCGCGTATCGCGGCAGAAGACCCCTGGGATCAATTCCGGCCGTCGTCGGGCCGGCTGGAGGAGCTGCATCTGCCCTCGACCCCGTGGGTGAGGTGCGATTTCGGCTTCGAACGGGGTGATGCGGTCGCCCCGCACTACGATTCGATGTTCGGCAAGGTGCTGGCCTACGGGCCCACGCGTGAAGCGGCCGTCGCGCGGCTGGTGCAGGCGCTGGGCGAGCTGCGAATTGTGGGCGTGCCGAGCACTGCGCCTTTTCTTCGAAACGTGCTGCGCGAACCCGATTTCATGGCTGTCCGGCACCATACCGGATCGCTCGAGCGCGATTGGCAGCCCGATCCCGAGCATCGGCCTTCACCGCACGCGGATACCGCCAGTGATGGCGACGCGCCGCAGCTGCGTCAGGTCCGCCTTCCGTGGGGTGCAAACAGCGTGGCCGTCACCATTCCGCTCGACCGAAGCAGTGGGCGGCGGCGGAGCGTGGTGACAGGCGGCATGCGCGAGAGCGGCAGTGCGCTCGCTGTCGAGAAGGACGGCGATCCCACGGTACGCGCACCGATGGATGCGGTGGTGGTCTCCTTGCGCGTCGCAGCCGGTGCCGAAGTTGCCAAGGGCGATACGGTGCTGCTGCTCGAGGCGATGAAGATGGAAATGGAAGTTTGCGCGCCAGTCGCCGGAACGGTCCGATCGCTCACGCTCCAGGCCGGGCAGTCGGTTCAGTCGGGCACGGTTCTGTTTGCGGTAGAGCCAACCGGCCCGACGTCCTGAACTCCCCGCTTCGGCGCGGCGAGACTACGCCTTGCCGTAATCGCGCAGACCCTGGACCACGAGACCAGCAGTCTGCACTGCGATCCGCTCAATCGGGATCGGGCCGCCCGCGCGGTACCAGTCCGAAATGCCTGCCGAAGACTGCAACGCCATCTGCGAGGCTACGAGCACGTCGATGTTCGGCGATACCTGGCCGGTCTTGACGGCACGGTTGATGAGCCGTTCCACCGCATCGCGATACAGGTGGCGTTCCGAGATGATTTCCCGCTGCTGTTCGGGAGGGAGAAAATCGAGGTCGCGGCTGAAGATTCGCAGGCGATCCCCGTGAACTCCCGCATAAATGCCGATCTGGACAAGGAAGCTGCGCAATTCGCTCAGAGCGTCCTCGGCGTCGAAATTGACGCCGGCGACCAAGGCCTCGCCACCATGATGGAGATCGCGCAGGATCTCGAACAGCAACATCTCCTTGGAATCGACGTAATAGTAGAGGCTGCCTTTCTGCAGCTCTACCCGGTCGCTGATGTCTTGCATCGACGTGGCGGCAAATCCGCGTTCGTTGAAAAGCGCGGTGGCGGCCTCCAGGATGCGGTCCCACCGCTTGCGCGACTTGGCGTGCTGCCGCTTGGCGACCGCTGTGCCGGTTCCCTTGCGCGCCTTCGCGCGCTCTTTCGTTTCCGTTTTCGTTTTCGGCATGCCCTGTCCTGGATATTCGACCGCGCGTTTTAACCATGCCGCGACGGAGCGTCTACCCGTCGCCCTGGGACATATTGGGCGACGGGTAGGTCCGGATCATCAGAAGGTGAGCGTAAGGCGT
>Ga0208018_100232_pt1 | contig 18105 bp, 14 predicted proteins | sample 31_taG_FD_184105 | JGI IMG/M metagenome (GOLD analysis project Ga0208018, IMG submission 184105) | Marine viral communities from the Gulf of Mexico - 31_GoM_OMZ_CsCl metaG (SPAdes) (version 2) | ecosystem: Environmental > Aquatic > Marine > Oceanic | place: Gulf of Mexico | collected 2015-07-12 | reverse complement strand
TTCGGCCAATGCGCGGATCGCGGTCGATCCCGGCCGTGTTCTGCCGGTGGGTGTGGCAGTGGGTGCCGGCGCGTTCCAGGAAGAGGTGTCCAATTCCGACCAGAGGGTCCGCGATTTCTACGGTCGGGGCGACCTGACCTTCCCTGTCGGCCCGGGTCTCGCCGTGGTGGGCGGCGTCGGTTACGAATATGTGCAGGTCGCCAACCGCGATGTGGTTCGCGATGGATCGGGCAATCCGGTGGTCGGCAGCGACGGACGCTACCAGACCGATGACAGCTCGCCGCGCAAGATCGCGTTCGAGACCGAAGGCCTAATCTGGGATGTGGGCGTCGTTTGGAAGCCGTCGCGTCGCACCCAGCTGGAGGCGCATTATGGGCGGCGTTACGATAGCGACACCTATTATGGCACGTTCAGCTGGCGACCGAGTTCTCGCTCGGCGTTCAATGCGGCGGTCTACAGCGGCATCAGCGGCTTTGGCGGGGTGCTTACCAACTCGCTGGCCAACCTGCCGAGCGGCTTCATCGCCTCGCGCAACGCCCTTACCGGCGATTTCAGCGGCTGCGTGTCGGGCACGGGCACTGCGGGATCGGCCGACTGCCTTGGCGGTGCGCTGAGCTCGGTTCGCAGCGCGGTCTTCAAAAATCGCGGCGTCAACCTTGGCTACTCGGCGACCAATGGCCGGGTCACGACCGGTTTCGGCGTCGGTTATGATCGCCGCAGCTATTACGGCGCGCCAGGCACCTTGCTCGCAGCGGCCAATGGCCAGGTCGATGAAAGCTTCTACGGCAACGTGAGCCTGGGCGCGCCGCTGGGCCCGCGCGGCTCGGTCGCGGTGAACGGCTACGCCAGCTATCTGAAGCAGGCCGACGATGCGTTGAGCGATGCGCTGCTGCTGGGTGCTTCGGCGGCCTACAGCCGGTCGATCCTCGGCAACCTTTCCGCCCGTGCCGCGCTGTCGCTCGACACGATCGACAGCGAACTTATCGACGAAACCAACGCGTCGGCCCTGCTTGGCCTGCGCTACGACTTTTAAACGCCCGAGGGACTAAGGAAAATCATGTTCGACCAGTATTACGGTTTCTCGGGCCGACCCTTCCAGCTGACGCCGGACCCGAATTTCTATTTCGAGAGCATCACGCACCGCAAGGCGCTGAGCTACCTCGGCTACGGGATGGCGCAGGGCGAGGGCTTCATTGTCATCACCGGCGAGATCGGATCGGGCAAGTCCACGATGGTCGCGCACCTGATGCGCAAGGTCGATCCCGAGCAGATGACCGTCGGCCAGGTCGTGACGAGCAATCTGGACGGATCGGAGCTTGTCCATCTCGTCGCGCAGAGTTTCGGCCTCGACGTTGCCGGACAGGACAAGGCGAGCGCACTGGGTGCGATCGAGACCTTCCTGCACGAGGAAGCGCGCGACGGTCGCCGCTGCCTGCTGGTGGTCGACGAGGCGCAGAACCTGAGTTTCGAAGCGCTCGAAGAGCTTCGGATGATGAGCAACTTCCAGCTCGGCTCGCACCCCTTGCTACAACAGCTGCTGCTCGGCCAGCCGGAGTTCAAGCAGACGCTCGCCCAGCACGACCGGCTCGAACAGCTGCGCCAGCGCGTGATCGCGGCGCATCACCTTACCGCGATGGAGGTGCAGGAAGTCGCACCCTATATCGAACACCGCCTGTCGCTGGTGAACTGGAAGGGATACCCGTCTTTCGATCCCAAGATCTTCCCGAAGATCCATGATGCAAGCGGCGGTATCCCGCGCCGGGTCAACCAGATCGCGACGCGCCTGCTGCTGATGGGTGCGGTCGAGCAGCGCAGCCAGATCGATTGCGCAATGCTGGATCAGGTCGTGGAGGAAATGGCGCGCGACAGCCGGTCCGAGGAGGCCCAAGAGCGCAAGCCCGCATTCTCCCGGCCCGCCATCGATCTTTCGTCGACGTCCGCCCCGCCGCGTGCCCCGACACCGGCTCCGGCTCCGGCTCCGGCACCAAAGCAGGGCAGCTCGCCTCCGCGGCCCAACGATGACGAAATGTCCGATCTTCGGGCTGCGATCGCCACGCTGTCGCGTGCGATCGAGGGTTCGCCGCGCACTGATGGCGATCTCGCCAAGCGCGTGGAAGCGCTGGAAACGCGCCTTGAAGAACAGGAGCAGAGCGTTCGCTACCTGCTGCAACTGCTGATCGAATGGCTCGACAAGGACGGTCGCCAGAAGGCCGCCTAGTCATGGACCTCGCGCCCGCCCACCAGCCTCATCCGCCCGCTCCGAAGGTCGTCAACGGCCTGTCGGTCGACGTGGAAGACTGGTTTCAGGTCGGCGCCTTCGAGACCACTATCGAGCGCGGCGACTGGGATGGCTGCGAACTGCGCGTCGAGCGCAATGTGGAGACGATCCTCGCGCTGTTCGAACGCACTGGAGTGAAGGCGACGTTCTTCACGCTCGGCTGGGTGGCTGAACGCGTGCCGCACGCGATCCGTGCGATCGTCGATGCCGGGCATGAACTCGCCAGCCACGGATACGACCACCAGCGTGTATTTACCTTTGCGCCGTCCGAATTTGCGGAAGACTTGAAAAGGTCGCGCGGCATTCTGGAAGACATCGGTGGTTGCAAGGTGACCGGATACCGCGCGCCGAGCTTCTCCATCGACGCGCGCACTCCGTGGGCGCACGAGGAACTTGCCGCGCAGGGCTATACCTATTCGTCGAGCGTCGCACCGATTGCGCACGACCATTACGGCTGGCGCGACGCACCGCGCTTCGCCTTTCACCCGGTCGAAGGGGCCGATCTGATCGAACTGCCGGTGACCACCGCAATGCTCGGCCAGCGCAGGCTGGCGGCTGGCGGCGGAGGGTTCTTCCGCACATTGCCCTATGCGTTTTCGCGCTGGGCCATCGCGCAGGTCAATCGGGAAGAGGGCCGACCGGCGGTGTTCTATTTCCATCCGTGGGAGGTCGATCCGGACCAGCCGCGCGTGGCGGGAGCGCCGCTCCGTTCGCGCCTGCGGCATTACACTAGGCTGGCGGCGATGGAGGGCAAGCTCGAACGCCTGTTGCGCGATTTCGCGTGGGGCCGGATGGACGAGGTCGCCGCTGCCGAAACGATCAGGACTGAAGGGCGGGCCGCATGAACGCACCCTTTGCCCCCGCATGCGCCGGCGCGACCACCGTCTCGGTTGCAAACCTGCACGACGACGCGGTGACGGACCGAATTGCCGCTTTCGTCGAAGAGCGCCACGGCAGCCCATTTCATCTGCCCGAATGGCTCATCGCGGTCGAACGTGGGACAGGCCAGCGCGCGTGCGGTCTTGTGGCGGAGCGGGCAGGGCGGATCACCGGCTGGTTGCCGCTCACCCTGGTTCACTCGCCGCTTTTCGGCCGGGCGCTTGTTTCGAGCGGCTTTGCCGTCGATGGCGGGCCGATCGCGAGCGAGCCGCATGTTGCGCAGCGTCTTGCCGATGCGGCGTGCGAGCTTGCGGTGCGCCATTCCTGTGCCGAGGTCGAGCTGCGCGGCGGCGCGACGCCATCGGGGTGGGAAGCGATCACCGGCAAGCATTGCGGCTTCGTCACCGATCTGGCGGCGGACGACGAGGCGCAGCTGCTCGCCATCCCGCGCAAGCAGCGCGCCGAGGTCCGCAGGAGTCTCAAGAACCAGCTCACGGTCACCGCCGGGGTCGCAGAGCGCGACCGTGAGGCGCACTACGCCTGCTATTCGGCCAGCGTGCACAATCTCGGCACGCCGGTATTCCCCCGCAGCCTGTTCGATGCGGTGCTGCGCAACTTCCACGAGCGCGCCGATATCCTGACCGTCTGGGAAGATGACGAGCCGCTCGCCAGCGTGCTGACCCTTTACCATCTGGGGACGGCATACCCGTTCTGGGGCGGCGGCGTGTGGCGCGCGAGAGAAACGCGTGCGAACGAGCGGATGTATTACGCGCTGATGTGCCACGCGCGTGGTGCGATGGGCTGCACGCGCTTCGATTTCGGCCGCTCCAAGACCGGCAGCGGACCCTATAGCTACAAGAAGAACTGGGGTTTCGAACCGCAGCCGCTCGCCTATTCGCGGTGGACCGCACCGGGGGCCCAGGCGCGGGACGTCGACCCCACCAGCAGTGCATTTGCGCGCAAGATCGCAGCGTGGAAGGCATTGCCGCTGCCGGTCGCCAACAGGCTTGGCCCGGTCATCGCAAGGGGGCTCGCATAATGGGCGAAACGCTGTTCCTCGCACACCGGGTTCCGTTCCCGCCCGATCGAGGTGACAAGATCCGGTCGTTCCATGTGTTGCGCGCGCTTGCCAAGCTGGGGCCGGTGCATGTCGGGACGTTCGACGATCGTTCGGGCTACGGCGACGAGTTCCTTTCCGGAATTGCCGCCAGCCACCACCTCGTCCCTGCGCGCAAGCGCGACATGATCGCGGCGGCAGAGGCGATGGCCAAGGGCCAGCCCGTCAGCCTGGCGGCCTTCGCCAATGATCGCCTGCACGAATGGGTGGCGCAGGTGCTGCACTATCGCCCGATCGATGCCATCTACGTGTTCTCGGGCCAGATGGCGCAATATGTGCCGCCGCATTTTCCGGGTCGGGTCGTGCTCGACCTGTGCGATGTCGATAGCGCCAAGTTCGAAGCCTATGGCGATGCAGGGCATGGACCCAAGGCGTGGATCCACGCGCGCGAAGGCAGGTTGCTGGCCGCGGCCGAGGAACGCTTCGCGCGTGCCGCCGATACCACGCTGCTGATCAGCGAAAACGAGGCGAACCTGTTCCGCACCCGCGTATCCAGCATGCACCAGATCGACCTGCGCGTGATGCGCAATGGGATCGATGCGACATTCTTCGCACCGGGGGCGGTCAAGCCGGAGCCGACGCTGTACGGACCGGGGCCGAACATCGTGTTCACCGGGCAAATGGACTATGCGCCCAACGTCGCCGCGGTCGAGCGGATGGCGCAGCGTATCCTGCCCGCCATTCGCGAGGTGCATCGCGATGCCGAGTTCCACATCGTCGGCCGCGCACCCACTCCGGCGGTGAAGGCGCTTGCCAAGCATGCCGGGGTCACCGTGTGGGGCGAGGTGACCGATGTGCGACCTTATCTGGCCGAGGCGGACATCGTCGCTGCGCCGCTGACGATCGCGCGCGGTATCCAGAACAAGGTGCTCGAAGCGATGGCCATGGCGAAGCCCGTGTTGCTTTCGCCCGAGGCGGCAACGGGGATCGACGGCGAGGATGGCGTACATTTCGCTATCGCCGAGGGAGACCGGATGATGGCTGGCCGCGCGCTCGCGCTGATAGACGACCGCGCAAAGTCGCAGGCGATGGGCGAGGCGGCGCGTTCTTTCGTGCTTGAGCATCAGGGCTGGGCTGCAATGCTCTCCGGGCTGGGGGAACTTCTGCGACCTTCGCTGGCCGATCCGGTGCGCGATGCCGCCTGAGCTTACCCAGGGGCTAGACCGTCGACCGAAAGCAGGCGCGTTTCGGCGCCTGCCAGCCGCATGGGCGAGGTCGCTTGGCTGGCTTGCGCTGGCCTGGTTCGCCGCGTTTCTGCTGACCTCACCGCAATGGATCGCGATGGGGCACCAATGGCTGACCGTCTCGGCGTACCAGCATATTCTCTTCGTGCCGCCGATTATCGGCTGGCTTGTCTGGAACCGGCGGACGGTGCTGGCGCAGATGACCCCGCATGCGTGGTGGCCGGGGCTGGCACTGGTGATCGGCGCGCTGCTGCTCTGGCTCGCCGGATCGCTGACCTCGATCGACATCGTGGCGCAAGGTGCGGCGGTGCTGTTGCTGCAGGGCGTAACGATCGCCATGGTCGGGCCAAGGGTGGGTGCGGTGCTTGCCTTTCCGCTCGCCTTCGCGTTCTTCCTGGTGCCCTTCGGCGAAGAGATCGTGCCGCCGTTGCAGGCTCTCACCGCAGAGATGGTCATCGGCCTGACCCACCTGAGCGGCATCGACGCGACGATCGACGGCGTATTCATCGCCACCCCGGCGGGCCTGTTCGAAGTGGCCGCAGCATGCGCAGGCGTGCAGTTCGTGGTCGCGATGGTCACGCTTGGCGTGCTGGCCGCGAAGGTCGGGATGAGCCGCTGGCCGCGCCGGATCGCCTTCATGGCGCTGTGCGTGATCGTGCCGATCCTCGCCAATGGAGTGCGCGCGTGGGCGATCATTGCGGTTGCGCAGGTTGTCGGTGCGGAGCGGGCTGGCGGGATCGATCACATCGTCTACGGCTGGTTTTTCTTTGCTATCGTCGTCGCGCTGGTCATGGCGCTGGCGTGGCGCTGGTTCGATCGCGACCCGGAGGCGGAGGGGCTGGCGGCCGCCGCATGGGCGAACAAACGACTGATCGCGGCGCTCGATTCCAGGCAAGCTCGCGCCAGCACGATGGCTCCGATACTTGCCGCGGCAATCCTGCTGGTGGGCCTGTGGTCAGGGCTTGCGCGTGCGGACGATGCGCCTCTGCCGGGCCTTACGGCCCCGACTATCGAAGGATGGACCTTGGTCGAGACGCCGCAGAAGCCCGCTTGGCAACCCATCGGGCAAGAGGCGGGTAGACGTCTGCACGCGATCTATCGGAACCCACAGGGTGAAGAGGTCGATTTCTATCTTGCCGGATATGTCGGGCAGGCCGACCCCACCGCGAATGCCGAGGGGGCGGTCCCTCCCGACACCGCGTGGCGATACGTGACTTCGGTAGCGGCTCCCTCGCCGATGAAGGGCGAGGAACTGCTCGCCTTCGGTAGCGAAAGGCGGCTTGCATGGTCGAGCTATGTCGCACGCGGCAACGCGACAGCCGATCCGCTCGCGTTTCGTCTCGCGGGGTTGGGCGACAGGCTGATGCTCAGCGCCGAGCCGCGCTGGCTGGTAATCATCTCCACTGCCTCGCCATCGACCTCGCAGGCGGGCGATCTCCTGCGCCGTTTCAACGATGAGTCGGGCGGGCCAGAGGCGCTGGTGGCTGCGGCGCTTTCTCGCTAGGGCACGCGAATGTGCGGCATTGCTGGCCTTTTCACCCACGACCCCGGGGCGAAGATCGACCTTTCGATCCTGACGCGAATGCGCGACGCGATGCGCCACCGCGGCCCCGATGGGGCGGGGGTATGGAGCGACGATGGCGTAGGCCTCGCCCATCGCAGGCTCTCGGTCATCGACGTGGAAGGATCGCCGCAGCCGATGCATTCGGGCGATGGGCGGGCGGTCATCTCCTTCAACGGAGAGATTTACAACTATCGCGAATTGCGGAGCGAGCTGGCGGCGCTGGGGCACCGTTTCAGGACGCAGGGCGATACCGAGGTGATCCTTGCTGCGTGGCGCGAATGGGGCACCGATTGCCTTCAGCGCTTCAACGGCATGTTCGCTTTCGCGATCTACGACTGCGCGACGCGCGCCCTGTTCCTTGCGCGCGACCGGTTCGGGGTGAAGCCGCTTTTCACCGCGACCTTGCGCGACGGGACATTTGCTTTCGCTTCGGAACTCAAGGGCTTGCTGGCACATCCTGCGATTGATCGTAAGATCGACCCACTCGCGATCGAGGATTATTTCGCGTGGGGTTACGTGCCCGATCACCGCTCGATCCTCGCCGGGGTGGAGAAGCTGCCTGCGGGCCATTACCGCATCGTCGAACATGGCAGGGGCCCGTCTTCACCTGTCAGCTGGTACGACGTGTCCTTCGATCAGCAGTACCGAATGACCGAAGCCGACGAGGGCGAGGCAATCCGTGCACTCCTCAACGATGCCGTCGGCTCGCGCATGGTCAGCGACGTTCCGATCGGGGCGTTCCTGTCGGGCGGGGTGGACAGCTCCACCGTCGTCGCGCTGATGGCGACGCAGGCCGATCGCCCCATAACGACGTGCTCGATCGGTTTCGACGTGGCCGAGCTCGACGAGACCGAGCATGCCCGCCTGATCGCAGGGAAGTTCGGCACCCGGCACCACGAGCGGATCGTGGATCCCGGCATGTTCGACAGGATCGATGGCATCGCGGCGATGTTCGACGAGCCCTTTGCCGATGCCTCGGCCCTGCCTACTGCGGAGGTCTGCGCGCTCGCTCGCCAGCATGTAACCGTGGCGCTATCGGGCGATGGCGCGGATGAAGCCTTCGCAGGCTATCGCAGGCACGTTTTCCATGCCGCCGAGCAGGGTGCGCGCGATCTCCTCCCGGCGCCTCTCCGCAAAGCCCTTTTCGGTCCGCTGGCGGCGCTTTACCCGAAGGCGGACTGGGCACCGCGCCCGCTGCGCGCCAAATCGACTTTCCAGGCGCTGGCGATGTCGGGTGAGGAGGCCTACGCCAATGCCCTGTGCGTCATGCCGCCGATGGCTCGTAGCGCGCTATTCTCGGATCGGATGACGCGCGATCTTGGCGGCTATCGCGCCGAACAGCCGCTGATCGATCTCATGCGGGCGGCTCCTGCGCGCAATGGTCTCGACCGGGCGCAATATGCCGATCTCAAGTTCTGGCTCCCCGGTGACATCCTGACCAAGGTGGACCGCACCAGCATGGCGGTAAGCCTCGAAGCGCGCGAGCCGCTGCTCGACCATCGACTGGTCGAGTTCGCCGCCGGTCTGCCGCAAGCGAGCAGAGTGCACGGCACGGAGGGGAAGGTTGCGCTCAAGCGGTCGATGCACGGCCTCCTGCCGAACGACATCCTCTATCGACGCAAGCAGGGATTCGTCCTGCCGATCGCGCACTGGTTCCGCACCGATCTCAGCCAGGCGGCCCGCGCAGCGACGCGCAGCGAAACGTTGCTCGATACTGGCTGGTTCGATGCAAAAGCCCTTTGCCGGCTCGCCGAGGATCATATTGCCGGGCGTCGCGATCACGCACGCGAGCTGTGGCAGCTGCTGATGCTGGAGCGAAATGTGAGTCTTTTGAGCAACAATTAGACTCGTTCGATGGCAAAAATGATCCAAATTTGGGTTATGGTAAATAAATCGTTGCCGCGGAGTCCCCCACAGGTCTAGCTTCGCATTGCGCAGCGGGCTTCCGCCCGTCCGTCAAAAAGAACACGGGGGTCGCAATGAACCGGGTCAGCACCAATTTCGAGCAGCACATCATCCTCGATGGATCGGGCAACCCCTCGCTCGTTGAGGATGCGCCCGCGATCAGACCTGCTCTGCTCGCGCTGTCCGAACTGCGGGTCGAATATGATAGCGATACCAAGGCGCTGTGGACCCATATGGTGCCTTCGGGCCGCCCGAGTTTCACTCCATCGATGCTGTGCGATTTCGAACGCTGGCAGGATTTGATCCAGGCGAGTTTCGGCCCCGACGATCTGCGCTATCTTGTACTCGGCAGCCACGCGCCGGGCGTATTCTGCTACGGCGGCGACCTCGCGCTGTTTCGCGAACTGATCATCGCGGGCAATCGCTCGGCGCTGGTCGACTATGGCCATCGCTGCTGTCGCATACTCCACCGAAACATCAACGCGCTCGGCCTGCCGATGCTCACCATCGGGATGGTACAGGGCGATGCGCTGGGCGGCGGGCTCGAGGCATTGCTCTCGTTCGACTTCATCATTGCCGAGGAAAGCGCGACCTTCGGCCTGCCCGAGATCATGTTCGGCCTGTTCCCCGGGATGGGCGCGCATGCATTTCTCAGCCGCCAGCTGGGCTCCGTGGAAGCGGAACGGCTGGTCACGTCGGGCAAGACCCTGTCCGCAAACGAGATGCTGGAACTCGGCCTTGTGCATGACGTGGTGCCGGACGGGACGGCCGAGGAAGCCGTGCAAAGCTTCATCCTCAAGAACGACCGGCGGCACGCAGGCTTGCTCGGATCGCGGCGTGCGACGAAGCGCAACTGGAACCTCTCGCTGTCCGAACTGACGGATATCACCGAAATCTGGGCCGATACCGCGCTCAGGCTGACCGAGCGCGATCTCAAGCTGATGGGCCGGCTCGCCGATAAGCAGCGCCGCACATCGTCGGCGCGCAAGGTCGAGCCGGCCTGACGCGTCAGCGCGAGTCGACCAGCACCACTTCGGCGTCTTCCAGCGCCTCTACCGTAAGCACGCCTTCATCCTTGGTGGCGACGCCGTCTCGCGGACCGGCTTCATGGCCGTTGACCTTGATGCGCCCGGTGGGCGCGACAAGGTACTGGTGACGGCCCGGTGCCGCCCGCCATTCCGCGGTCTGACCGGCCTTGAGAGTCGCGGCGGCCACCTTCGCGTCGGCCCTGATCGATAGGGCGTTATCGGCTTCGGGCGTCCCGCTGGCGAGAATCTCGAACCCGCCATCGCGGCTCGCCTTGGGGAATTCGCGCTGGTCCCAGCCGGGGGCCTCGCCCTGGCTGTCGGGCAGGATCCAGATCTGGAACAGCGTCGTTTTCTCGTCTTCGACGTTGTACTCGGCATGGGTGATGCCGGTGCCTGCGCTCATCACCTGAACGTCGCCCGCAGCGGTGCGGCCCTTGTTGCCCAGCGAATCCTCGTGCGTGATCGCGCCGGTCCGCACGAAGGTGACGATTTCCATGTTGTCGTGCGGGTGGGGCGGGAAGCCGCTTTGGGGAGCGATCGTGTCGTCGTTCCACACGCGAATGCGGCCCCAGCCCATGCGGGCGGGTTCGTAGTAGCTGGCGAAGCTGAAATGGTGGCGGGCATCGAGCCAGCCGTGGTCTGCAGCCCCGAGGCTGTCGAAGGGTCGGATATCGATCATGCGAGTATCTCACATCGGCGGGGAGAGTTTGTCCGCCGGAACGCGCACTATGTGGGCGCTACCAGCGGCCTGTTCAATCCCGCCGCTGCTCACTCGGTCCCGTGGCCCAGCGCCATGTAATCCGCGCTCTGCATTTCGCGCAGGCGGCTGACGGTCCGTTCGAATTCGAAGCTGCCGTCTCCCGACGGATAGAGCGCTTCGGGTTCGGCGGCGGCGGTCGCGAACAGTTTCACCTTATGCTCGTACAGGGCGTCGATCAGCTTGGTGAAGCGGATCGCCTCGTTGCGGTTCTCCGGCCCGAGAACCGGAATGCCGACCACGATCACCGTGTGAAACGCGCGCGCAACCGCGAGGTAATCGGCCGAGCCGCGGTTCTCTCCGCACAATCGCTTGAAGCTGAAAACGGCGACGCCTTTCAGGCACTTGGGCACGTGGAGCTCGCGTCCACCGCCAAGATCGATCGAGCCGCTCGGCACATGCTCGGCATCCTCGGGATTGTAGTCGGTCAGCCGGAAGAACGCCTCGCGCACCTGCGCCGTGGCTTCATCGCCCAGTGGCGTGTGCCAGCTTTCGAGCCCACCCAGACGGTGAAGCCGGTAGTCGGTCGGCCCGTTGAGCGAGAGCGTGTCCAGTTCACGCTCGACCAGTTCGATGAAGGGTACGAACAGCGACCGGTTGAGCCCGTCCTTGTACAGATCGTGCGGCGGGCGGTTGCTGGTGGTGACGATGGTGACCTTATGCTGCTCGATCAGCGGAGTGAACAGCCGCGCCATGATCGCCGCGTCGGCGGTGTTGGTCACCACCATCTCGTCGAAGGCGAGGCAGCGGACGTCCTGCGCGATCCGCTCGGCCACGCGGCGGACGGGGCCCTCGATCTTTTTCTCGCGCTCCTCCGCGATCATCGCGTCGACTTCGAGCATGAAGGCGTGGAAGTGGACCCGCCGCTTGCGCCCGATATCGAGGCATTCGAAGAACAGGTCCATCAGCATCGACTTGCCGCGACCGACGCCGCCCCACATGTAGAGGCCGCGCGGGTTCTCCGCCTTCCGGCTGCGGAGTTTGCCGAGTAGGCCCTTGCGCTCGCTGGTCGCTTCCAGCTCCGATTGCAGCCGATCGAGCCTCTCGACCGCCGCGCGCTGGTCGGCGTCGTCGCGCAATTCGCCTGCGGCCAGCAGGGCTTCGTACCGTTCGAGCACGCCGGTCAAGTCAGGCGCCGCCTCGAGAGGATAGCTTGCGAACGATGCCGGAGAAGCTCGCCACGACGTGATCTTCCTGGACCACCTGACCGCGCAGGAACACCATGCGCCCGGTCTCGCGCACGATCTCGGTCACCGCGTCGAGCGGGAGGTCGGGCTTGCCCGCGCCGACGAACTGCGTCGAAAGCTCCAGCGTGACCGACGGTCCCGCTTCGCCGTTGCCCAGCGTGTGGACCGTTGCGAACAGCGCGATGTCGATCAGCGCCAGCGTCGCCGCGCCGTGGATCATTTCCTGCAAATTGGTGTGGCGATGTTCCGGCACCATCCGCAGGCGACAGACTTCGCCAGCTGGGCCGGCTTCGCGCCGGGTGATCAGCTCGCCCAGAATGGCGTAGTTGAAGCGCGTGCGATCGATCGGGTTCCAGCTGTACCAGCCGTCACCACCCGGAATCTCTTCGTAGTCGAAGTACTCGTTGGCTCTGCTCACCGGACGTTAGCGCGCGCGATCAGATCGCGCGCTCGGCCATCATCTTCTTGGTTTCGGCGATCGCCTTTGCGGGGCTCAGGCCCTTGGGGCAGACGTTCGCGCAGTTCATGATCGTGTGGCAGCGATAGAGCCGGTACGGATCTTCCAACTGGTCGAGCCGTTCGCCGGTCATCTCGTCGCGGCTGTCGGCCAGCCAGCGATAGGCTTGGAGCAGGATCGCGGGGCCGAGGAACTTGTCGCTGTTCCACCAATAGCTGGGGCACGCGGTCGAACAGCAGGCGCACAGGATGCACTCGTAAAGGCCGTCGAGATTCTCGCGCTCTTCGGGGCTCTGCAGCCGTTCCTTACCGCTCGGCGTCGGGCTGACGGTCTGGAGCCAGGGCCGGATGCTGGCGTATTGCGCGTAGAAGTGCGTGAAATCGGGCACCAGGTCCTTCACCACTTCCATGTGCGGCAGCGGAGTGATGCGGATGTCGCCCTTCAGATCTTCGATCGCGGTGGTGCAGGCGAGCGCGTTGGACCCGTTGATGTTCATCGCGCACGATCCGCAGATGCCTTCGCGGCACGAACGGCGGAAGGTCAGCGTCGGATCGATCTCGTTCTTGATCTTGAACAGCGCGTCGAGGACCATCGGGCCGCACGCATCCAGATCCAGCTCGAACCGGTCGTAATGCGGGTTTTCGCCGCTGTCGGGGCTGTAGCGGTAGATCTTGAACTTCTTGACCCGGCCGGAACCCTCCGGCGCGGTGTGAACCTCGCCCTTGTCGCGGATCTTGGAATTCTTGGGGAGGGTGAAAGTCGCCATGGGAAGGTCCTGAATTCTGCTTGGGTCTCACCTAGCGCCTGCGGCGGAAGGTGCAAGGGCACTAAAGCCTGTCTTTTCGGTTCGCCTGACACACCTGACACAGTGTCCAGGAGAGGAAAACGCAACCGGGGCATCCGGTGCGAAGATGGCAGGGCACGGGTTTAGACGACATGACGGAAGTAGGACAGCAGATTGACCGGGCGATCGTTTTCGGCGCGAGCGGCGGGATAGGCTCGGCGCTGGTCGCACAACTGGTGACGCGCGGCACCGAGACGGTGTTCGCGGCGGCACGCACCCGGCCTGCAGCCCTGCCCAAGGGTGCGATCTGGGTGCGCTTCGATATCGATGACGAGCGGACGATTGCCGCCGCAGCGCAGGCCACCGGCAGCATGCCGCTCGATTGCATGATCGTCGCCAGCGGCGTGCTGTCGCTGGAGGGCGGGGCGGGGCCCGAGCGCAGTTACAAGCAGGTCGAGAGCGCGGCGATGGCGCGTGTCCTGCACCTCAACACCATCGGTCCCGCGCTGATCGCCAAGCATTTCCTGCCGCTCTTACCGCGCGATCGGCGCTCGGTGTTCGCTGCGCTTTCGGCGCGGGTCGGCTCGATTTCCGACAACCGGATCGGTGGCTGGCATTCGTACCGGGCGAGCAAGGCGGCGCTCAACATGCTGGTGCGTAACTACGCGATCGAGCTGGGTCGCACGCACAGCCAGGCGATCTGCGTCGCTCTCCATCCGGGGACGGTCGATACCGCGTTGTCCGAACCCTTCCAGTCGAACCTGCCCGAAGGCCAGCTTACTGCGCCTGCCGAGGCAGCGCGCAACTTGCTGGGCGTGCTCGATGGACTGACGCCCGAGAACAGCGGCAGCCTGTTCGACTGGGCGGGGGAACGGGTGGAGTTTTGAGCAGTCGCTAGTAAGACCAGCCGCTTGTGCTGAGCTTGTCGAAGCACTGTTTTTCTTGAAGAAAAGTGCTGCCCTTCGACAGGCTCTGGGCGAGCGGCTCTCTATATTTTCGGCCGCCCTACACCCCAGCGCGCTTGGCAGTTTCGAGGATTACCGCCGCAAAGCCTTCCGGGTCGTCTTCCTGGATGAAGTGATGCCCGCTGAGCGTGCGGTGCAGCGGATTATCCCGCGCGCCGGGCACTTTCTCGCGGAACTTGGCATCACCGCCGCGCGTGATCGGGTCTTTGTCCGAGAAAGCGCAGGTGAAGGGCTTGTCGAATTTCTCCAGCACTTCCCACGCCTTGAGCTGGTCGGGCACGGCCTCGTTTTCGCCGAGCGGGACGAGCGAGGGAAAAATGCGTGCGCCCGCCTTGCTCTGCCGGTTGGGGAAGGGCGCGTCGTAGGCGCTGACTTCGGCCTTGCTCAGCGTGCGGACGGTCGCCTTTTGCAGGATCTTGCCAACCGGGAAGATCGGGCTGTGCTTCGAGAACGCCCGCCATTTCTTGAATGCGTCGGGCGCGGGATCGCCGGCCGGCAGGCCGCCGTTCGACAAAACGACGCCTGCGAACCGATCGGGCATCTCGGCGACCAGCCGCAATCCAATCAGAGAGCCCCAGTCCTGGCACGCCAGCACGATATTCTTGAGGTCCATCGTCTCCACCCAGTCGCGCATCCACGCGACGTGCAGGGCGTAGGAATATTCGCTTTGCCGCGTGAGCTTGTCCGACTTGCCGAAGCCGATCAGATCGGGTGCGAGCACGCGATACCCCGCCTCGACCACCGGGCCGATCATGTGGCGGTAGAGATAGCTCCAGCTCGGTTCGCCATGCATCATCAGCACCGGCGTCGCGGCGGCATCGCCTTCGTCGATATAGTGCATCCGCAGCCCCTCGCGCAGCAGGTGATAGCGCGGCTGGAAGGGGTAGTCGGGCAGGTTTGCGAAGCGGGAATCGGGCGTGCGGTGGACGAGGGGCATCTTAATTGCTTTTCCTTTTACATCCACCGCACGCTGTTCGTTACGCCCCGAAGGTGCGCTGCCACCAGCCACCGCGGCGTGGCTTGTCGTCGTCGCCTTCGGTGCCATTGTCGGCGTCGTTCGACGATGCCTTGGGGGCGGGGGCCTTCTCGGCAGCCGCTTGCGGATCGGCAGGCGTATCCTCGGGCCCGGCAACCACGGCGATATCGTCGTTCAGCTGCTCCTTGGAAGTGGCAGCCTTGGCAGCCGGTTTCGCGGCCTTCTTGGCCGCAGCCTTGCGCGGTGCCCGTGCAGCGGGCTTCTTCGGCGCTGCATCACCATCCTCCGCCGTGGCGTCGTCGGCCTTTTTGGCGGCGCGACGGCGCGGTTTCGGCTTTTCCTCGGTCTTCTCGTCCGCAGGAGAAGCCTCGGCGGTGTCGGCCTTCTTGGCACGCGAGGCGCGCTTCTTGGGTGCGGGCTTTTCGTCGGCCTTTGCCTCTTCGCCTTCCGCTTCGGCTGGCGCGTCGTCGGCCTTCTTGGCGCGCGAACGGCGCTTGGGCTTGGGCTTTTCCTCGGCCGTGGCGGCATCCGCGGTCGCGGGCGCATCATCCGGCCCGGCTACAACCGCCATGTCTTCTACCACGTGCTCGGAGACCGCTTCCTGGCCTTCGTTGCCGTTCGAATCGTCCTGCTTCTTGCGGCGACCGCGACCACCGCGACTGCGACGCTTGCGCGGCTTTTCGTCGCCATCCTCGCCGTTCGAGTCCGATTCCCTGGCGGGCCGATCCTCGTCCGAAGAGGAATCGTCGGGCTGGTCGTTCGAATCCTCGCCTTCGCCGTTTTCACGCCGCTTGTTGCGACCGCGGCCACCGCGGCGGCGTCTGCGCTTTTTCTTCGGGCGACCGTCTTCGTCGTTGCCGTCATCGGAGCGGTCGTTGGAGCGGCCGCCGCGTTCGTCGCGGTCCTCGCGCTCATCGTCCTCGTCGCTGTCCGCCTCGTCCTCGATGTCATCATCGGCGTCTTCGATCACGATCGGCTCGAACCGGGGTGCCTCGGTCGGCTTGGGGCCCGAGCTGGCAACCGTCATCTTGGCGCCTTCGTCCTCGCCTTCCGGAACGATCTCGACCTTCACGCCATAGCGTTCCTCAAGCTCGACCAGATCGGCGCGCTTGGAGTTGAGAAGGTAGACGGCCGCCTCGGTGCTGGCCGACAGCGTGATGATCGTGCCCTTGCCCTTGGCTGCTTCGTCTTCGATCAGGCGCAGCGCGGAGAGGCCCGCGGAGCTGGCGGTGCGGACGAGGCCCGTGCCGTCGCAATGCGGGCATTCGCGCGTGGTCGCCTCCAGCACGCCGGTACGCAGGCGCTGGCGGCTCATCTCCATCAGGCCGAAGCCTGAGATGCGCCCGACCTGAATGCGCGCGCGGTCGTTCTTGAGCGCGTCCTTCATCGCGCGCTCGACCTTCCGGATGTTGGAGTTGTACTCCATGTCGATGAAGTCGATCACGACCAGCCCGGCCATGTCGCGCAGGCGCAGCTGGCGGGCGATTTCCTTGGCTGCTTCGAGGTTGGTGGCAACCGCCGTCTGCTCGATCCCGTGCTCCTTGGTGGAGCGGCCCGAGTTGATGTCGATAGACACCAGCGCCTCGGTCGGGTTGATGACGAGGTAGCCGCCCGACTTGAGCTGCACGACCGGTTCGTACATCGCGCGCAGCTGGTCTTCCGCGCCGTAGCGCTGGAACAGCGGCACCGGATCGGAATAGGCCTTCACCCGGCGCGCGTGGCTGGGCATCAGCAATTTCATGAAGGCGCGGGCGGATTTGTAGCCTTCCTCACCCTCGACCACGACCTCTTCGATCTCGCGGTTGTAGATGTCGCGGATCGCGCGTTTGATCAGGTCGCTGTCCGAATGGATCAGCGATGGCGCGCTCGAACCAAGCGTGCGCTCGCGGATCTCGTCCCACAGGCGGGCGAGGTAGTCGAAGTCGCGCTTGATCTCGGTCTTGGTACGGCTGAGGCCTGCGGTGCGCACGATGAGCCCCATCGTGCGCGGCAGGTTGAGGTCGCCGACGACCTGCTTCAGCCGCTTGCGGTCCGATGCGCTGGAAATCTTGCGCGAAATCCCGCCGCCGTGCGACGAGTTCGGCATCAGCACGGTGTAGCGTCCGGCGAGGCTGAGATAGGTGGTCAGCGCCGCGCCTTTGTTGCCGCGCTCTTCCTTGACGACCTGCACCAGCAGCACCTGGCGGCGCTGAATGACGTCCTGGATCTTGTAGCGGCGACGCAGCGCCTGGCGGCGCGCGCGCGCTTCGTCGACTTCCTTGGCGCGGCTCGAACGGCCCTTGCCCTGACCCTGGCGACGCGGACCGCCACGTCCACGACGACCACTGCGACCGCGACGACCGCCATTGCCTTCGCTCGATTCCTCTTCGTCGGAATCCTCGTCGTCGTCGTCATCGTCGTCCGAAGAAAGCTGGCCTTCTTCGATCGTGGAGACACGGTCCTTTTCCGACGTATCGATTTCCTCGAGCCCGTCTTCGGCGAGGTCTTCGGCGAGCGCTTCGGCGGATTCTTCATCCTCGGCGTCGTATTCAGAGCCGGGCATGTGGCCCGCTTCTTCCTCTTCGGAACGCAGCCGCTCTTCTTCCTCGGCGGCTTCCGCCTCTTCGGCGAGCAGCGCGTCGCGGTCTTCCTTGGGAATCTGGTAATAGTCGGGGTGGATTTCGCTGAACGCCAGGAACCCGTGGCGATTGCCGCCGAAGTCGACGAACGCCGCCTGCAGCGAAGGTTCTACCCGCGTAACCTTGGCGAGGTAGATATTGCCCTTGATCTGTTTGTGTTCAGCCGACTCGAAGTCGAATTCTTCTATCCGGTTGCCCTTGAGAACGGCCACACGGGTTTCTTCCGTGTGGCGCGCATCGATAAGCATGCGCATTGCCATTGTGTAATCTCCACGCGTCCCGCCTGCGCCAGCCTGGTGGGGCCGTCGCGGCGAAACGCGCCATCTGTCTTGAAAAATCGCCCGGCTTTGCAGCCTGAGCGGGATGGAAAATCCGCCGCCTGCCCAATGATGGGCTTGCGGGGAGC
>Ga0208018_100231_pt1 | contig 18172 bp, 16 predicted proteins | sample 31_taG_FD_184105 | JGI IMG/M metagenome (GOLD analysis project Ga0208018, IMG submission 184105) | Marine viral communities from the Gulf of Mexico - 31_GoM_OMZ_CsCl metaG (SPAdes) (version 2) | ecosystem: Environmental > Aquatic > Marine > Oceanic | place: Gulf of Mexico | collected 2015-07-12 | reverse complement strand
TCTTCAGCCGCTTGGCCTCAGACACCGTCATGCCGCCGAATTTGGCCTTCCAGTTATAAAAGGTGCCTTCCGACATGCCGTGCTTGCGGCACAAGTCCGCGCATTTTGCGCCTGCTTCGTGCTCGCCCAGGATGCCGATGATCTGTTCGTCCGTGAATCTCGTTCGCTTCATTGTCCGTCCTCAAGTTGGGCCGGACTCTAATCGACGGTGGAGGAAAAATCCCGTGGCAGGTCAGAGGGGACAGTGGCTGAATCGCCATTTATTCCGCCTGAACCAGCTAACTTCAAACAATGTGTGTCAGTCGGTTCGAATGACTCAACTGTTCGAACGCTAGATATTCCCACCAACGTCTTTAAACCTCTCGACCAAGGCAGATATTTTCTGGAAAACGCTTTGCTTCTTCGTGCGGAACTGAGGGTTCAGCGGACTCATCTTGGGCAAGATATCGTTTAGATCATCTCCGTTTTCGCTAGCAAAATTGCGTTTGATCGACGTCGATATATAGCGCTTGGCCTCTTTTGGCTTAAGGTCTTCGGAATTGATGAGATCTTCGACTTCGCGTTGCTGCTCTGCCCGTGCAAAGGTAAAGAATGCATCAATCACACTAGCTTTATCGTCCATCTGCCCCAGATCGGTTGTGTTGATGAACTCGATAAGCAGACCTTCCTTTGCCCGGTGTCCAAGGCTGGCACGGATAATGCGACGGGCTTCCTCAATCAGGTCCCCTTTGTCTTTGGCATCCTTGTTTTTCTCAAAAATCAGCTCAAGGATATAATCCAGATTGATTTCCTGCGACTTGAGAAGGTCAACCTCGAACACGATATCATCCCAGTCGATGCTGGTTTCCTCCTGCTCTTTTCCCGCCTTCTCTTGCCGCAACCAGTCGCGAATGTCGTTATAGGTTGACCGGTAGTCCTGCACCGACCTTTCAGATGGCAACTTGATTGCAGCCAGTTCACGCAATTCCTCGTCGTTCAGGTAGTGTTTTTCCTTAAAGGCCTCAACGGCGTCTGCATCATCGGGGTCAATGTCCTGAAACGCTTTCAAGGCCGCGAACTCATCATAATTCTGAAGAATGTTCTCAGCCCTCAGGTATTCACCAAACAGTTTTGCAAACGCCTTCTTGTCGGATTCTTTGACGATATCTTCAGGAGTTGGGAACCGCTCTTCCAGTTCTTCCACAATCTCAGTGAACCCGCGCCGTGCCTTACCGGTTTCCTGATCCTGAAAGCCCTTCATATATTCATCGTAACTCTTTTCGAGAACGACATTTTTCGTATTTTTGTCACCAAAGAGCGTGATCGCATCCACGGTGGCCTGCTCAAGATCACGGAAGGCAACTATATTCCCAAAAGTCTTCGTCGCATCAAAAATCCGGTTAGTGCGGGAAAAGGCCTGCATCAAACCGTGATACCGCAGGTTCTTATCGACGAATAAGGTGTTCAGTGTCGGCGCATCAAAACCGGTCAGGAACATTCCCACAACGATTAACAGATCAATGTCCTGAGACCGCACGCGCGCAGCCAGATGACGATAGTAATTCTGAAAACCGCTGCTATCGACGCTGAAGTTCGTTTTGAAATATGCGTTGTAGTCGCCAATCGCAGCATTCAGGAACTCTTTGGCGCTGCTGTTCATGGCAGACACGTCAAAGCTTTCATCCTGAATGTCGCCGATGGCATCCTGTGCTTCATTCGCGGCAAAGGAAAAGATCGTAGCAATCTTCAAAGGCTTGTCGCGGCCCTTCTGCAGCTCGGTCAGCGCCTCATAATACAGCTTGGCGGCATCGACACTGCTGACGGCGAACATGGCGTTAAAGCCGCCTGTGCCCGCCTGTGTCCGATGGGTTTTCTGGCGGAAATTGTTCAGAATATATTGCGATACCTCTTTGATCCGCTCGGGATGCAAAAGCGCCTGCTTGTTTTCTGCGGCACTCAGCTTTTTCTCGTCCTGCTCACTCTCAATCGCTTTGAATTGCGGGCGGACATCATTGTAATCAACCTTGAACTTCAGAACCTTTTCGTCTCGGATCGCATCCGTAATCACATAGGAATGCAATTCGCGCCCGAAGACGCTTGCCGTAGTTTCCGCCCCAAGAGCGTTTTCCGGGAAGATCGGCGTACCAGTAAATCCAAACTGATAGAAGCGTTTGAACTTCTTTTGCAGGTTCTTTTGCGCCTCACCAAACTGGCTGCGATGACATTCATCGAAAATGAACACCACCTGCTGCTTGTAAACCGGCAAATCCCCTTCGGACTTCATCAGGTTGTTCAACTTCTGGATTGTGGTGACAATGATCTTGTTGTCGTCCTTACCCAGATTGCGCTTTAGCCCCGCCGTACTGTCGGACCCGTTCACACTGTCAGGCGAAAACTTCTGGTATTCTTTCATTGTCTGAAAATCGAGGTCCTTGCGGTCCACCACGAAAAACACCTTGTCGATGAAATCCAGCTCGGTCGCCAACCGCGCCGCCTTGAAACTGGTCAGCGTCTTGCCTGATCCGGTTGTGTGCCAGATATAGCCGCCGCTTTCTGGCTTGCTCCACGTTTTGGACTGATACGAACTTTTGATCTTCCACAGGATCCGCTCGGTTGCCGCGATCTGATAGGGGCGCATGATCAACAGCGTGTTGCCCGCGTCGAAGACCGAATATTGCAACAACACATCCAGCAGAACACGCTTTTGAAAGAACGTCGCGGTGAAATCTTTCAGGTCGCGGATCAGGTCATTGTCTGACTTTGCCCAATTCATGGTAAAGTCAAAACTGTTCTTGTTACGCTTAACGGTATTGGCGAAATAGCGCGTGTCGGTGCCGTTTGAGATCACAAACACCTGCAAAAACTTATACAATGAGTTTTCGCTATTAAAGCTTTCCTTGCTGTAACGGTGGATCTGGTTAAACGCCTCGCGAATAGCCACACCGCGCCGCTTTAGCTCGATCTGCACAAGGGGCAAACCATTTACCAGAATCGTCACATCATAGCGGTTGGCGTGCGTGCCCACCTGCTCAAACTGTTTGATCACCTGCAGTTTGTTGCGTGCTTTGTTTTTCTTATCAAACAGGTAGATGTTCTGAATGCGCCCGTCATCAAAAACAAAATCAAGGATGTAGTCATCGTGGATCTTGCGCGCTTTGTCGGTGATGCTGTCGCTGGGATTGTCCAGATAGCTGTCATTGAATCGTTGCCATTCATCATCGGAGAAACGGACGTTGTTCAAGGCCTCTAGCTGCACCCGCACGTTGGCCAACATGGCTGAAGGATTGGTCAGGGCAGGCAGGAATTCATAGCCTTGGTTCTGCAAATCCTGAACCAACTCGCGCTCCAGATCGTCTTCGCTTTGGTACTGGTCAGCGGCCTCCCAGTCCTTGGTATACTTATCAAGAACGATGTAATTCGGCGTCTCCGCAATAGGCGTAGTCTGCTCAGGCATTTTGGTCTTTCGGCTTAAAAAAATGGTAGTGGTCAAATAATTGATGCACGAGTTCGCCCAGCTTCTCTTGGTCGCGCGGCTCAAGCTCTGCGACCTCTTCGCCAGAGTGCGCTGAGTGGCTCGACAAATTCACTATTCGAGAGGCAAATGGATCTTGGCTCCCATCGATCTTTGGCAGCAAATCACCCCACCTATGGTAACCCAGGAATGTAGCGGTCTTCTCCAGAACGTTCCTCAAATAGTTGAAATGGAATTTCTGAACTTGGCCACTATCGACGGCTTTCTTTAGCTCCGACAACAACAACAGATGGTAGGAGAACGGCGAGTCATTCCCCTGCTCCGCTAGAGCAAACGTACCATCAGCACCTTTACTTAACCTGTATTTGGCTGAGCGTTCTCTCTTGTAGATCATCTTGGGACGGGTCACTGCGGCAATTGCAGCGTCATTGTCAGGTACTTGCAAGGCTGCAGCGACGCTATCTTTGTCGTCAGGTGCCACAAGTGCATCGAGAGATTCAACCACATCGCCACCGTTAGCAATGGCGGCCTGCAACGACGCCTTCACTTTATCGACATCCTTGTATTTCTTGTTGTTAAATTCATTAAAGAGAACATTGTAAAACAATGGGTTATGTGTGGTGATGATAAACTTAAGATCCGCCTCTGTTGTTTTGATCAACTCCGCTAAATCAACCGCCAGCTCAATCAAATGGCTGTCATCAAGAGAGCTGACTGGATCGTCAATGAACACGTATCTCAGATCGTTATAAACATCTTCTTCTCGTTTTGCTGGATCCGGCTCCGCCAAGACCTCAACTACTTCCTGCAACAGCGTATAGAAAATGCTCCAAATCAGGTTACTTTCCTCACCCTTTGAAATCTTGACATCATTTTCAATGTTGTCGCCGCCAGTGTAGGCAAATCGGATTTCTGGAAAGGTGTCGACTTTTTTCCCACTATCCCTAAAGTCCACTCTGGACTTAAGGGGAAAACTTGGCGTGATACTTCTGCTCGTGTAGCGCTGAAAATTGGCAATGATGTTCTGATCCTGCCCTCGGTCACGCAAGACCCAATCGGTAAAAGAGTTCGGCTGGATGTCGATTTTTCGAACTTCGTCGTTATCCCGATCATTGTCCCAAACGAACAGGTCTTCGGTAAAGGCGCTGTAGTAAAGGATTTTGCGCCGTGTGGGCTCTTCCTCTTCGCCTTCTTCGGGCTTTGGGGCCACTAGCCCTTTCACAGCGAGGGACAAACGGGTTTTGCCGGTGCCGTTAAAGGCATAGATCAGCTGTACTTTTTTGTTCGATTTAACGAGCTCTTCCGCAACAGCCTTGATCTTGTCGTCTTGCTTTCTTTGGACTTCAGTCTGCTCCGGCATCTATGCAGGTTCCTCGGGTTTGGGGGAGCTCAAGAGCTGGTTGCGGTAGTGGTTGTATTGTTTCTTGCGGGCTGTCAGCTCGGCTGTCAGCTCGCCTGTCAGCTCGGTGAAGCTGTCCAAAATCCGAACAACCTCTGCTTGTATCGCTAACGATTTTTCTGGGTCTTCAGGGCATGGGACTGGGATCAATAACACTTTCAACTTGCTAGCATTCAAAGCTGGGATTCCATCGAAGGTGCAAAGCGCGTGTATTTCAGCCTGTTTTTCAAGCAAAAGGTGATAAAGATAGCGAGTCTCTAAATTCGCTTCGGGTTTGATACTGACCGCGTAATTGAGGTTGCCTCGAAAGTACTTGCCCTCACGCCATGTGATTGAGCCAACTCCAGCACCCCGCGTCGTAACGCCGATTGGATCATTGTCTGTATTCCACTCATCAATGAAGCCCAAAGGTTCGCGCCCGCTATTGATAACAGCGTAAGGTCCAGGATTGCTTGCAATTTTATTCTTGTTGACCGATTGACCCGTCTTTACGTTTGTCATTTCGCCAAGCGGCTTCCATTCAACATCCGCCCCATCCAGAAGATTTTCCAAAAAGCCCAGATCGCTTACCCCGATATCCGCAATGATGGCGTCAATGTCAGAACGAAGCTGGTCTATCTTGGCAACGGTCGTTACCAGCTTTTCATTCAGCTCCGTGATGTTGGTCACAACGCGGGTGTCTTTGGGCTCTACATAAGCGCTGACCGACAAATTATAGTCCTGCTCAATGATCTTGGATTGATCAACGGTTTCGGCGATATGCGCCTCGTTTTCCTTACTGTCAAAGAGCCTCATGACCTCGGCAATGTGATCATCCGACATTTCATTGTTGTTGGTTTTCTTGTCGAAGAAGTCTTCGCCAGTTGCATCAATGAACTGCACGTCTGTGTTTTGCTTGTTCCGAGCCAGCACCAGAATATTCACCGCAATCGTCGTGCCGTAAAACAGGTTAGGTGCAAGCGCGATGACGGCTTCAACATAGTTATTATCCACCAAATACTTACGGATCTTCTGTTCCGCCCCACCGCGATAGAAAATGCCGGGAAAGCAAACAAGCGCCGCGCGGCCCTTGGCAGAAAGATAGCTCAGCGCGTGCAGCACAAAGGCAAAATCAGCCTTGGACTTGGGGGCCAGGACACCAGCAGGTGCAAAGCGTTCATCGTTGATCAAGGTCGGGTCATCAGAGCCCTTCCATTTGATCGAATAAGGCGGGTTGGACACGATGGCATCAAAGGGCTTATCATCGCCGAAATGCGGATCAGTCAACGTATTGCCCAGCTGGATGTTGAACTTGTCATAGTTGATGTTGTGCAAGAACATGTTCATGCGGGCGAGGTTGTAGGTCGTGTGATTGATTTCCTGCCCGAAGTAGCCCTCCTCAACCCCGTGATCCTTCAAGAAGTATTTGGCCTGCAGCAGCAAAGAACCGGAGCCACAAGCAGGGTCGAAGATCTTGTTGATGGTCGTCTGGCCATGGATTGCAATCTTCGCAATGAGTCTAGAGACGTGTGGCGGGGTAAAGAACTCGCCTCCAGATTTACCCGCATTGGCTGCGTAGTTCTTAATCAAAAATTCATAAGCGTCGCCGAACAGGTCGCGCTGACTGTCATCGAAGGTCAACGGCAAGCCAGCGACGCCCTTAAGTACCGCAGCCAGACGCGCGTTTTTGTCTTTGACGGTGTTGCCTAGGCGGTTGCTGGTGGTGTCAAAATCGGCGAACAGGCCTGAGATATCCTCTTCAGACGGGTATCCGTTGGCCGACCCCTCAATAGCGGCAAAGATAGCGGCGAGATCTGTATTCAAGCTGTCGTTCGTATTCGCCTGTGACACGACATTTGAAAACAACTGGCTGGGAAAGATGAAATATCCTTTGGTCTTCACAGCCTCGATGACAAAATCATCTGGGACGTCGCTGTCAGGCATGCCTGCATAGTTGATGCTATCATCGCCCGCTTCGGCATAATTGACAAAATTTTCACTGATGAAACGGTAAAACAATGCACCCAGAACAAACTGTTTGAAGTCCCAGCCATCAACGGCCCCGCGCACATCGTTTGCAATAGCCCAGATCTGACGGTGGAGTTCGTCGCGCTGTTGTTGGCCTGTCATTTCCCTGCCCCTTCTTGTTTTTGTTCTTGTTCGGCGATCCAGCGATCAATTTCGCTTTTACGAAACCGCCACGCGCTCCCCACTTTGAAGCCCGGAACCTTGCCCTCTGATGCGAACCGGTATGCCGTTTTCTCGGCAATTTTCAGATACTCAGCGAGTTCTTTCACGGTCAAAATATCAACGTTGGGCATAGCAAAATGTCCTCCCTTGGGAATTAGGATTGAAACTAGAGGAAAGATGGGTAGCCAGCAAGCACGACGTTTAGATCGAGGAAGCCTGCAGTGATGGCAACAGCGGCTTGCACATAGCAGCAGAAAAATCAGATCAAGCCGTGTGCTTCAAAAAAACAGGCAGCCACGCACTGTGACTGCCTTTTTCTAGATTTGTCCTCCCCTCACCGCGCTCTAAGCTTTAGCAGTTAGCAACTGCCCCACCGCTAGATCCTTAGCGTTCAGCCCCAATTCTCGGATGATGTATTCGCCGCCTCTGCCACTGATATTTCGGCAATACCCGTTGCCTTCCTCATCGAGGAACAAGCAACGTATGTTGCTATAGTCACCCCAGACACCGGCAATGGCCATCAACGGGATGCCTTCAGGCAGGCGCGTCACCTTCTCGAATTCTCGGTAGTCTATGCCGTAGTCACGGGATTGTGCGTATGACATAGTGAAGTGATCATGCGGGAAGTTCATATATTTTCCTTTCAATTTAAAGGCCAAGGCTATGGCCACGTTCCTGTTCGTTCAGTTCTCGTTCAGCTGCTGTTCGGCGCGTTTCGCTAATTTCAAGCTGGCCTCTAAGCCCTCTTGAAGAGTCTCGTAGGTCTGCTCCTCTCTCAGCAAGTCGGCCAATGTGGCGACCGACAAGAGATGCGATTTCATCAGCAGCGCCACACAATGCGCCAACCCATTCACTTTGCTCTCGATCCCGTTCGTCGAGCGCGCTTCCAAAGCGCGCAATTCCTTCGCTGAGGCTTCGCAGGCCGTCACCAATCGCTCGACGCAGGCGAGCAAATCGCGCTCCAAGGCTGTCAGTGGCGTCGTCATTTACGGCCCCCTGATTTCGATGCAGATGATCGGTGTTCCCGCCATCGTGCAGGTTTTCATTTCGATCTGATCGGGATCCAGCGTCAGCCAAATCTGCCCCGCCTGTTCGATCCGTGTCAGGCCCAGTTCCTTCAGTTCCGAATGCGTCAAAAAGGTCATCCAGAGCCAGCTCACCGCCGCGGTCGAGGCGATCCACGCTATGATCAGCCCCGCGATCACCCAAGGTGAGATTGTCAGCCAGCGCCGGATCGTCTCGCCGCGCCTCTGCAATTCGCTCCGGCTGTCGCTCAGAAAGTAGCGGATATCGGTCTCGATTGTATTCAGCGCGCTGGTCGCAATGCTGCTGAAATCGGTCCTGAAGCTCTCCAACTGAGAATTCATCAAGGCGGCGTGTTTCTGCCGGATCAAGTCCAGATCCGCGTTCAGTTTCTCGCTCAACCGGGGTGACTTGCCAGTTTTCATTGAAAATCTCTCCTTTCAACCGCCAGCGTTCGCCGGTGTCGGGGTCGCGGGCAGTGATGTAGTTCTTGCTACTGCGCGGGATTTCGAAGCCCGCGTCAGTGAGTGCGTCAATCATGCTGGCGCGGTCAGTGATTGTGCCGACGCTGACCTGATCGAGGATCCAATCGTGCAGCGCCTCGCGCCCCTGCACGCGGGTTGGGGCCTCAATCGTTGTACTTACTTCGCGGGCGCGTTCTGGGTCCAAAGGGTCTGCCCATCCGTAGGTCTTGTTCATCAAATCGCGCAGGCCGGAAAAGGCGTTCTCATGACCTGGCGGAGCGATGTTCAGCGCCTTGCCTGTGCTCAACTCAAGGCGGGGCGTGCAGAAGTGCAGCTCGACGTTGCCCTCATGCGTATGGCGCACCCAAAGGCAGTCGTATTGATCCCTGTCCAGCCCGGCAAAGGCCAGAGCCTCAAATAGCTCAATGGCCTCTTGCTGGGCGTCGGGACTGGGATCATCACCCTGTGCAAAGCTGATGACGCCTGCCGTGTAGCTCCATTTGTTGGGGCTCGCATCGATCAGGTCGCGGGTCAGATCCGGATTGCCGTGAAGCACCTCAGGCAGCTGATCGCGAATCTTAGTTTTCGGCTGGCCGGTGTCGTCGCGGATTAGGTTGCGGTTCTCGTCATAGGCCAGAACTTCGCGCGCTGTTAGGTAATCCACGGGGGCTGTGCCGCCACCAGTGCCGGTGGAGAAGAAGGATATGATCATTCGCCTACGCCCGTGTGTGCCGCAACGATCTGCGCCATCTGCCGCTCGATGACCACCAGCTGTGTCGCGACCTTGAGCGCCTCGATCTGGCTTGCGCGGCCGGATTTGACCGCGCCGTTGATCCAGCGGGAGAGCTGATTGAGGTTGCCGCCGACGCGGGCAATCGCAAAAGTCAGCTTCGGATCAACACGGGGTACGGGCTTGCGCCGACGTGCTTCGGTCAACCCCAAGGCCTCGCGCATCAGCGTGGCATTGGGCAGGCCAGCGGCGCGCGCTTTGGCCACAAGTGCTGCCTTTTCCGACGGTGTGCATCGAAAGATCACGCTCTCGGAAAGGCACTCTTTGACGCCGCTTGCGCGCGTCCGGTTGGGGTTTGAAGGGGAGGCTTGCCGCCCCTCACAAGTCCCGCCGATGTAATCGGAGGGTAACCTTGCTCTTTGCGGAGAACCGAACATCAAATCAGCTCCTTGCGCGCCTGTTTGGCGATCATGCTATTGAGGGCTGAAGAACTTGGCTTGTCTGTGACGCTGGAATTACGAGGCGGCGAAACGTTTAAGGTTTTTTGATTTATTGTTTTTTCTTCTTTTCTCTTCTCTTGTTTCGAAAGGGTTTCGATACCCTTGCGAAAGGGTTGAACGCTATGCAACCCTTCGCTCGGCAACATTTGATAGCAGGACTGGATCGCGCCAAATGTCACCCTGCCGCGTTTGTTGATTTCGTCCATCAAGATAAGATTGAAATCATCGCCGTATTTGAAAAACTGCGCCTTCAAGAACGTCCTGAAGGCATCGTGTACTTTCTTGTGTTCCGGGCTTAGGTCTTCCCATGACAACGCCTGCTTGAAACTTGAGACCGTGAACTCGGACACGGCACGACAAAACATTTCTGGCGGGCATGTTGGCAGGCCCGAAAAGCTCTTGATGTGGCCTTTCATTTGGTTGCCATTGTTCGGGGCATTCAAGGAACTGAACCAGCCAACCAGACGCAGCGTTTGATATTCAAAGTCGTATTCGATGAGGTCGCAACGCTGAAGTTCAGAAATTGCGGCCTCTATCTCTAGCGGCTTGGCACTCGCATCGTAGCTCCAAATATCTACAGGATAACGAAACAGACCAATGTAGTTACTCAGTTTCGAACAATGCGCCGCCAGATAAATGTAGCGGATATCATTGGACGAAAGCGCTCGATATTTTGGGTTTGAAAACAGATCAAAGTCGATCTGTGCGTAGTATTTCACTGCCATGATCGCCCTCGCTATGCAGAAACGATCTTCGACAGGATCCAAGCATCCAAATCTACGCGCCGATACAGGATGCAACCTGCGATATTGGCAAACTTGGGACCACGGGCGCGGTTTTTCTGCATCCGCAACTTGGAAAGTTGGCTTTCGGATATCTTCAGATAGGCTGCGGCCTCGGCGGCGCGGTAGTACTCCTGCAACTCGTCATTCTGTGTTTCTTCTGCATGCATCGCTGACTCCTGTGATTCATCTGCATGCACTCAGAATGATTAGCGTTGCCGGGAAACGCATGTGTTTAGATTTTGGAGATTTCTGTTCATCCAGAACATAAATCCGAATCTTTTATACCAACTGTTTGATTTCTCTTTATTTTCAAGCCATCGCAGCATTGACACCTCATAGCGCATTTGCGCACGGTGTTGTCTTTTCCAGATGCGCTTGATGACGCTGGGCGTCGGCTTGCCCAAGCTGCTATTCACATATTCGACATGGGAAAAACCGTCGGACACCAAAGCGGTCGCATTCGGGCACGTTTCCATCGCGTCCGATTCAAATTGCATCCCCAACTTCTCACATAGAAAATCTACGCTCTCAAAGATTGCCAAGTTGCGCAATTTGTCTCGTGTAATCGCTGGCCCCTGCTTATTAGGAACAGGAAACGTCCCTGACATTACCTCGCCAGCGAAAACTCTCAATTTTGCTGGAACTGCAACATTCAAGGTCAGGTTTTCACTGACCACTTCAGCCAAACGCGTGTATACTTTGAAATCGACTTTCGCTGCTTCATAGACACCGTTGGCCCAAATCGGATCCATCGCATACCCAGTCTTTCGCTTAACGATTCCGATAGACAGGTCAAAGCAAAGATAGAAAAGAACAGTTTCGCTCGAATTTATGATCGCCGTGTAGTGATCCGCGATGGCCACAACTCGATCTTGCGCATCGGAAGCATCCATCTCAGGATCAACGACTGCCCCATCAAAAGAAAAGTCGCCCCTGCTTGAATACACATCACTCCCAAAATCCTAATCAATAAAATAGTTCACAGCATTCAGCCAATGAACGGGCGCAACTCTTGCGTTCAGTTTTTCGATAATACGTTTAATGCCTGCCTCTTTTCTTCTCTGTAATTTGCCCGATCATAGACCGCAGTAACGCTTCGGTCCGCGTGGCCAAGAACGCGCTTAACGATGAACCTTGGGATTTTGTTCTCTGTCATCCTCGTTGCAGCGGTTCGGCGCAAATCATGAAGCCGCCGATCATCTACACCCGCCTTCTTTGCCAAGCGGTCCTTTTCACGTGAACCGAGGCGCAGCTGCTTTAAACCGGTTGGCCCAAACACAAACGGCCCTCGTTTGGGCTGGTTTTCCATAATCTCTATTAACGCTGGTGTCAGCGGCACCTCGTGGGCTTTTGCGCTCTCCTTCTTCGTCGCTTTGAACTTTTCAGCGGGGATCGTCCAAAGGTTGCCATGTATCTCTTCCCATTTCATGCTGGCGACATTGTCTTTGCGCTGCGCCGATAACATCAAAAACCTGAAATACGCCCCAAGGTTATCCTTAAACGTGGCATCCCATACCTTTTGCCATTCTTCATTCGTCAACACGCGATCACGCGGTCTAGCAACCGCCGTAGCCTTCAACCCTGCCCAAGGATTTTCATCAATCAGGCTTTCATCAACAGCCCAAGAAAACATGGGCCGAATGTACCTGATGACAGCACTCCCGCGAAGCTCAGTCGATTTTTTTGAAACATGGTTGCGTAGTTCACGCCCATGATGGATCGAAACATCAGTCAATTTCAAATAACCTAAAAACTCCTCCCCCCAGACATCCCAAGCGGATTGAACGTCACGCCATGCGCGCATTTTTGGCTCTCGTGTTTTTCGATACTCTTCGAACAGATTAGCCACCGTTTTGATGTGCTCAGGTGTCCAAGGAGCGTTCGCATTTGCTTTGGCTTGGATAGCCGCCATACGTGCATCACGCACCGACATATGCGGGAATAATCCCAAGCGAACCATTCGGCGTTTTGATCCGCGATAAACAAACGTATGCCAATGTTTCGCGCCAAATTTCTTGCCGACGCGTAGCACTAAGCCGCGTTCTACCGTGTCGCGAACATCATAGCGTTCTGACTTGTGCTTCAATTTGGTGATATATGTTTCTGTGAGTTTTGCTTGCATTTTGGTGGCGGTTTGGTGGCGTTTTCAGTTTTAGACACAACTTCACCCTGATTCCTGAAAATTCATAAGTCAATGGTTTTAAACGATTTTGAAAGCACAGGAACCCACAGGAAACAAGATTCTAAGAATTGCAAATCCGTGTACAGGAGTTCGATTCTCCTACTCGCCTCCATTTAGATTCAGTGGGTTACCCGATTTTGAAGCGGTAACTAGTTAGCGGTCTAAACAAATGTCTAAACATTCTGCTTTTGTTCTGTTCGCTTTTGCTGCGCCTGACGTGCTCTAATTTTTTGTCGCACTTCCTTTGTGTAGTGCAGGACCATCGCAGGACTTTGACCAGTAACGGCGGCAATCAGGTCATCATCGCAGCCTGCTTCCAACAGTTCGCAGGCGGCGTTGTAGCGCCAACTGTGAATGTCGAAGTCTAGGGCTCCGATCTGTTCTCTTACTTTGCGGACGGCCTGTGAGGCCCCACGATAAGACCAACGATTGGTTCCCCGCTCATTGGTTAGGATGAACAGAGAATGGCGGCTAGCCGCGTTAAGTGCTGTTTGTAGTTCCGGTAAGATCGGAACCCATAATTCTTTGCTCGTTTTGTTCTGGCGAACAAAGACCGCTCCGTCCTGAATATCAGACCAGCGCATTTCAAGGACGTCTCCAATCCGTTGCCCTGTTCCTACGCAAAGCTCCATAACAAGGCGCTCTCTGATCTCTACCGAACAAGAGGCGCGGTAAGTTTCGAGAAGCTCAATAGGCCAAGGCTCGCGTTCGCTTCTTTGGGTTTTAATTTGGGATACGCCCTTTGCGGGGTTATCGTCTCTCCAGCCCAGATCGACACAGTGTTCCATCAGGATGCGCAAAACGCGGATCGCATAATTTGCAAAATAGGGTTTGTCTGCATTGGTATCGCGTAGCCGGATCACATCTTTGCGTTTCATGTGGCTTGGGTTTGCGTCAGCCATGATGGTTATGAAAAAGTCTAGATATTTGTCGTAGTCCAAAGCCGTGCGGGGCTTTAGCCGTGTGTATCTTGGGGATTTACGGTAGCTTTTTGTCAGAGCCGCGAAATTACGGAAGGTTACCCTCTTCGGTGTTGCTGCGCCGGAAAGGATTATTGCGTATTCTTGCCAGAATTCTGTTGTCCCAAAACCGTTCTCGAATTTTCGTGATGGCCAGCCACGCCGTTGGAAATAGAGACCGTTCCGCTGTTTGTAGACGTGTTTTGGTAGCTCACGTTTTGTCATGGCGCATTCCGATCTTATCAAATTCATCAATGGATTGTTCGATAGCTAGCACGAGTTCAATTTTCTTTCCGTCAATTGTTATGCCCGTGACAGTTCTGCCGGATTTCTCAAAAGCGTTGACCAGACTCAGTGCACGCTGTTCGATACTCGACCCTGACATCACAGCCTCCCATTTTGCTGAGGAAAGCTAAGCCAGCGAAAGGCTGGGCAGACAAACTATAATCTATGTCTGGGACCACTAATCCTATATAGATTCTGTAACAATTTGTTACCTGGCTGCGTTGCAAAGTAAAACTTTGGAATCGAATTTCCTGTCTCACATGACGGCCATATTGTCTGTGCTACGTAGGACTTTAGGCAGGAGATACCGCAGTAGGTCGGTAGTTCAAATAGAACTGCGCCGCGCGAAAAATCGAACGGTAGACCGTGCTGAGCGCTGATTAGAATTTGTAGTACTCCCGATGCAGACTGCTGACCTTTTATAGTCCCTGGTAGCTAAGTGGCCCCAACTGGCAAAACTTCCGCGCTGGGGCTTTTCGACAGTGTTTGTCAGTAGGGACCACTAGGTAGATATATCATCAAGGGGGTATATGAATGCAGCCCCGATCCTCCTCCGAATAACGATGTTCTCCGGAGGATCTGGGCTGGGGCGCTCTGCGCTGAAATGGGCGTCTGGGGTGCCGGTATCGCTTTAGCTTAGGGTGGGTCGCCCGGATGGGCGACTTGGCGCTGTTGAGCGAATTCAGACGGGTGAGTGGCTAAATGAAAGGTTAGTACTCGTTGTGTAGCGGGATTTCGGACCTTCGTTGCTAGTGTAAAATTACCTGGAGGGCAATATAGGCTCGCTCATACAGGTTTTCTGCAAAGTGCCTCGTGCGATCGAGATGGATATCTTAGATGGTTCACTTCCCGTATCAATCTTGCAAAGTTGAGCCTTAACGGTTGTTAAGTTTCAGAGAACTGCGTTACGACTAACTAAATCTAGTTAGGGCTGCTTCAGTCCATCTATGATCCTAGTCCGGAGGTGGAATCGATGATTACTCAAGAAGAACAAGACCTCTGGAACACCCCGCCAAGAGATCTTACCACCAGCTTAAGCGACCCGGAAATCAATGAGAAGTATTCCAAGGGCGAGGGGCGTATCGTCGTAGAAAACAATCGTGAGAAGCTTCCCGGTTTTTATCAGCAGTTGCTTAACAGCGATTACATGGATCTCCGCCCCTTCTACCAACGAAGACCTCGCTGGGAACCAGATCGTCAGAGCCGCTTGATTGAGTCTTTTTTGATCAACTTACCTGTGCCGCCAATTTTCTTGTACGAAAGAAATTTCAATTCATATGAGGTGATGGATGGTCAGCAACGTATTACTGCGATCAAAGACTTCTTCAGCAATCAACTTAAGCTTAAAGGGTTGCAATATTGGCCCGAGCTTAATGGTCGAACTTACGAAACGCTTCCGCGGCTCGTACGCTCTGGTATCGACCGGAGATCGATCTCATCAATCGTGATGCTAAAAGAATCGGCTCCAGAAGATGAAGATGCAGCAAGGCTACGTGAGATCGTATTCGAGCGGTTAAATACTGGAGGTATCGAGCTCGAACGTCAGGAAATCAGAAATGCACTTTATCCTGGTCAATTCAATGAGTTACTGCTTGAGCTTTCAAGACACAACTTGATTAGGCAAGTGTGGGGCATTCCGGCGTATCATCCTGATGAGATGAACGGTGGAGATAGAAAGCTCTTAGACAGCAATTTCTTCCGAAAAATGGAAGATGCCGAACTCGTGCTTCGTTTCTTTGCTCTTCGTAATGTCGATCACTACACTCGCGGTATGCAAGGCTTTCTAGATCTCTATATGGGCAGGGCATCTAAGCTCAGTGAAGCAACGCTTTTAAAGCTCCGTACGCTATTCAAAGAAGTGATGCGCGTGGTAAGTGAGATATATGGCGAACTTTCCTTCCGACCGTTTGATGTAAAACAAGACGAATGGAGTAGCCGTCCTCAAAAAGCATTTTTCGATGCAGTTACCGTGGCCGTTTCACGAAATTTGGACCATTCAGATATACTAATTCAGCGCAAAGATTTGGTTATTAAAGAGACAGAGAAGCTGTTTAGGCTACATGAAGACGGTACGTTTTCGGGTAGAAAGAACAGTAAAAAGGACATCCAAAATCGAATAGACCTATTCACGACTATGCTCAGTTCAGTAGCTGCGTAGCTTTGCAATGACGCCGGCGTTCCATTCATTTGTTTCGCAGTGCGATCAGTTGTCGCGCTTCGTTACCGCTACGCATTCGATGCGGATTATTTTTGCAAGTGCTAAAGAATATTCGGAACCTGACTCGCTGCAATACGAACTGAATAACTTGAAGATAAACTCACCTAGCAGTGTAGACTGGCGAGTTTTGGAGCATACTCTTACCGTCACGCACCTATATGCGCTTTTTGAACAGTTCTTTGAGGAGACTATCGCCGATTGGATGGATTTTTTAGCTTCCGCCTACATTTTTCACCAATTGCCAGCGAAGATGCAAGCTGCATATCAGGCGGGGTTCGCAAAGGTTGTAGGAAAATTGCCCTCGCCAAGGTTTACCGCTTTTACGGTAAACAACTTAGTGGCCGATTTTCACGAGGCATTAAAAGGTGGTAAAACGTACCGGCTTGAGCCGAACTTTATTACATACCGTAGCAATAATCTTAGATGGAACGAAATCTGTGAGATTATTAGTCGTTGCGATATTCCGGATCTTAATGGTTGGGTTAACGCAAATGACCGCGTGCTGGGTCACCTAAGAGGCCCCCCTCAGAACAATGCAGAGCAAATTGAATCTAGGTTAGCAGATTTTGTTCAGTATCGAAACGACTGTTCGCATGGCGTGGCTACGCCGGACGAAATCTTAGGTCACGATGACTTGCTGGAGATGATTGAGTTTGTCACTGTTATTGCGGATTCACTTAGCCAGCTCATCTCTTGGAAGAAAGTGGAAACCCTTCTGAACAACAACCGTGCAAAACACATCGGCAAGGCGGATGAAGTTTATCACCAAGCTGGGGCAATAGTGGTTCAAAGCTCCAACACCACTATCAGCGTGGGTCAAAAACTATACTGGAAGACAGGAGGCAATTTTGGTGTCACCGAAGTTCTTTCATTGCGCGTTAACGACGTTAATATGACAACTATAGATACCACAGACCCTATCGCAGTGGGCTTGAAGTTAACGTTCCTTCCAAAGAAGGGCACCAAATTATTGTCTGATGTCGCTGTGGAATGATTTTTGAGGGAAATTCGCGATGCCGAGTTGAAAAAACATTTAATTGCGCGCAATTTCCGATTTACGCTAAGGGTTATTCTAACTCATAAATATTTTCATATTTCCACGTTGGCGTGCGGCGGCTTTCCAGTGTACTTTTCGTACACCTTTAGGCTCTAAATGACGATACTTTCCGCCGGAGAACTTCGGCCAGTCAAGTGCTAATCCCGCTTTGACCATTTCGGCGCTTAGGTCTCTACCATCTGGCAAAAGACAAGTTGCGACGACACGGTCATATGAAGTACTAGGTTCTAGTTCCGCGGTAATTACCTGTCCCTTGCAAAGTCGAACGAGCTCCCATTTAGCTTTTTTCCCCCAGGGATGCTCCATTTCTGGGGCGTCGATGCCCGCAAGCCGCAGGCGCATTTTTCCGATTTGCAAAGTGTCACCATCAATGACGTAGCATTTTCCGGTTATAGTTTGTGGCAATGAATTTGGCGCTGATGCGGTAGATGGGGTGACCGGTTTAGGCAAGGTTTGGTTAGAGATTGGTCGAGTATATTTTGTAGGAGACACGCTTTGTCGAGGTGGTGCTGCAGGTCTTCTATCAGGTTGACGATAGCGTTTACCAAAGATGGCTCGAATTAGAGAGCGAAGCAATTTTACCCCCATAGGTTGCTGCTGTTTTAGGGTAAACACGGTTTGAGTGTTCCCTCAAGGGTTAATCTCGCTAACTTACGGTCTAGACATTCTGGATGTGTTCTGCGGTTTTTAGTGCTTGGTCTAAACATAAAGCTATTTAATTCCAATTAGATGCTTAGTCTTGCAAATCCGTGTACAGGAGTTCGATTCTCCTACTCGCCTCCACTATATTTCCCTCTCTAAATTACGTTTCTCACAGGCTGACCGCGCGTGGCATGCGTCGTGGCTATGGCATCCTCTATGTTTTAACCGTATTATCCGCCAAACACGGAAAATTGCGCCTATTGACCCGACTGGCCGTTGCCCGGCGGGCGGTGATGTGGCATCTCACG
>Ga0208018_100229_pt1 | contig 18225 bp, 25 predicted proteins | sample 31_taG_FD_184105 | JGI IMG/M metagenome (GOLD analysis project Ga0208018, IMG submission 184105) | Marine viral communities from the Gulf of Mexico - 31_GoM_OMZ_CsCl metaG (SPAdes) (version 2) | ecosystem: Environmental > Aquatic > Marine > Oceanic | place: Gulf of Mexico | collected 2015-07-12 | reverse complement strand
GAGCGTCTCCGAGCGTTCATCTCCGATCTTGAGGTAGCAGACGGCCATGAGTTGACAGGCCAGCCGATGGTCATGTTGCCCTGGCAGTCATTCTTTCTCGGGAGCATCCTCTGTTGGAAGTTCACCGAGACCGGGGGTATTCGGTACAAGCAGTCGTACTGCACCGTAGCCCGCGGCGCAGGAAAGTCCACGATGATGGGCGTCCTGCTGCTCTATGTCAGCCGATATTGGGAAGGGTCTGATAACCTCTGCCTTGCGAACAAGGTGGACCAGTCCCGCCAGGCGTTCGACGCCGCGAACAAGATCGCGATGCGGGCGTATGGCGACTGGCGATCCGAGGACGAGGCGGAGGCTGACGGTGCGTTGTACGAATGCACCATGCGAGAGACGAGGTGCCGAGAGAGCAAAGGGCGATTCCGCCCGATGGCTTCCAAGACCAGCACCCTGGACGGCACCAAAGCCATCCTGTACGTCTGCGACGAGACGGCCGAGGCGAAGGAGGACTACCTCCAGAAAGTCGTCTCGGCCCTGCCGAAACTCCGCGACAGTTTCATGGTGTCAGTGACGACGCCCGGCTCGCCGGAACTCGGGCTGGACAGCCCGTACTACACCCGCGAGAGAGTGGCCGTCGAGGCCATCAAACCGGAGAACTGGGATAAACTCAACGTCTTTGGCTTGTTCTACGGGCTGGACGAAGGGGATGACCCGGAAGACCCGAATGTCTGGCAGAAGGCCCAGCCGTCACTTGGCCATGTCATCCCGGTCAGTGCCTACAAGCGTCTTCTCGAAGAGTATCGCGCCCAGGACGCCCTGCACAATTGGGAGCGATACCAATGCTGTATCTACTCCCTCTCGGGGCTGTCGTGGCTGCAACTGGGCGAGTGGCGGCATGTATCCCGGCCCGTCTCCACGACGCCCCCAGCGGGAGTACCAGTCTACGCGGCTGTCGATTTCTCCAAATCTTTTGACCTTACAAGCCTTTGCTGGGGCTGGTGGGCCGAGGGCAAGTTCCACGTCCGGTGGCACCACTGGGCGATCCGCGACCCGCAGATCAATAGTCACGTTCGGCATTACCAGAAGTTTGTTGACAACTGGGCACGCCACGACTATGTAGATGTCGTCCCCCACCGCGTATCTTATGACGCGGTGAAAGAAAAGATCCAGAGTCTAGGCCCGAATGTGGTCCGCTGCGGGTATGACGCCCTTGGCGGCATGAAGACGGAAGTTCAAGCCTGGGGCGACATCGAGAACAACTACAGCCCACTTCGCGGCGACATGCCGATGTGGAGTCTCCCCCAGACGATTGTGAGCCTCGGACCGGCGACGTACCTGCTTGAGTCGTACATCCGGAACGAGACGATCGTGATGAATGACGATCTGATCGTCGAGTACGCCCTTCCCAATGTCCAACTGCAAGAAAACGCCAATGGCGACCGCCGCCCCTGCAAGATGCAAAGCATGGGCATCATTGACCCGATAGTCGCGTGTGTGATGCTCATGGCCGTCCTCATCAAAGAGGGCGCGGAGAGGCCCGGAGCCTACGCCAAGGACGAGGACATCGTGGTATGAAGAATCCCCTCAACGAGATCCGTCGTCTGTTCAAGATGACGAAGTTCGGCGGCAGCGTTCAGCAGTTGCCGGACAGTTGGTGGAACTGGGAGCGCAAGACTTTCAGTCCCGACGATCTCGTCGCCGACCCGTTCAAGGCTCTCGGTTTCACGCCGATCAGTCGAGCGATCCAGGTGGTGTCAAACGACATCGCCCGCGTGCCGATCCGCACCGAGAAGAAGATCGACGGTCACTGGGAAGTCGTGGACGACAACCCGGTGATGGACGAGATCCTGAACGAGATCCCGAACACCCACTTCTCGGCGTACGAGTTCCGTGGCTGGATGTGCCGAAGCATGATGCTCTGGGGCAACGCCTTTGCCCTCATCAGTCGGTGGGGCAACGAAGTCCGTGAACTGATCCCGGTGCGTCCGTGGGACATGGCCCTGTTGCCGGACACGGAGCGTGGCGGTTGGTACTACCACTCGTCCGAGTACGGCGACATCAAACACACCGATGTCCTGCACTTCCGCATGCCGTCGTACCAGCGGATGCTTTGGGGCGAAAGCCCCGTGATCCTCGGACGACACGCCGTTGCTCTCGGGCAGGAGCAGGAGGCCGCCGGTCGGTCTGCGTTCCAGATGCCCGGCCTCGGCAAGATCGCCATCACGACCAAGGAAACGATGGGCGGCGAGGCTGTCCGTCGTATGCAAGAAGCCTTCCGGGGAGCCCATAGCGGACCGGAAGGTATGTTGCGTCCGATCGTGGTGCAGAACGAGTCCGACGTAAAGCAGGTTGGTCAGAGTCTTACCGACCAAGACTGGATCGCGGCTCGGAAGTTCTCAATCAACCAGGTCGCCCAGATGTACGGCGTCCCGCCGCAGATGCTCTACAACTTCGAGGCCGAGTCGGCTTCGGGCGTTTCGGAGCAGGCTCGCCAGTACGTCGACAACTGCCTGAGCCAATACACCGCAACGTGGGCCGCGGAACTTGCGTGGAAGTTGCTTCCACACATGCCGGACGGCGAGCGGTATCGGTTTGTCTTTGACACGACGCAACTCGTCCGTGGCACGTTCTCGGAGCAGGTCGCTGCTATCCAGATCGCTGTCCAGACGGGCGTCATGACCCGCAACGAAGCCCGCGAAATGATGGGATTCAACCCCATCGAGGGCGGAGACGAGGTGCTGATTGGACCCAACATGCTCCCGGTCGAACAGAACCAGCAACAGGCTGGAGATCAGGGCAACGGGGATGCTGACGAGCCTGGGGGAGAGTGACGGTCCCGTCATCTTCCGCGGCTGCGCAGTTCCCTACAACGAGACGAGCCGGATGCTGTACGACCGCGCCCGTCCGTACCGCGAGCGATTCGTTCACGGTGCCCTTCAATGGAGCGAAGACACGGTGATGCTGGTGCAGCATGACCAAAGAGGCGTTCCCCTTGGCCGTGTGGCTGCCGGGACGCTGGCGTTCGAGGAGGCGGCAGAGGGACTCATGTTCCGCTGCAACCTCCCCGAATCACGAATGGATATCCGCGAGGCGTTGGAACGCGGCGACCTCGACGGCTCTGTATCCATCGGCTTCCAGTGTGAGGACGACGATTGGATGCATACGAAGTCGGCCAGCCTTCGCACGGTGCGTAAGGCACGATTGGCCGAAGTTTCCGTAGTTACCGCTGGAGCCTATCGTGGTGCCCGCGGCTATATGAAGGAGTCCTGAAATGGACGACCTGCGTTCGCTGCGGGAGCAGCGTGATGAACTCCGTTCGCAACTCGATGCGATCATGGAGCGCAACGACAGCATCGACGACACTGAGTCGATCGAGGCCCTGGAGCAGGGAACCGCCCGCATGGCGGAACTCGACGCTTCCATCCGTTCCGCCGAGGCGAAGGCCCGGTACAACGAGATGCGAGAGGTTTCTCGCGGTTCGTACTCGTTCAAGACCGAGAAGGCTTCGGCCGGCCAGTCGGATGGCGAGTACCGCTTTGTCATGGACGGAACCGACGTCCGCGTCGAGGGCCGCGCTGCTGGTGATGCGGCTGCTGTCGGCGGCGTTGATCCTTCCTCGTCGCTTCCGGGCATGTCCTCGGCGACTTGGGGTGATATGTCGGCGGCCATCCCGGTGGACCTCCAGGCGGAACTCATCCGCAAGTTGCCCGCCAAGGCTGTGATTCGCCAGTTCTTCCAGACCCGCACCTACAGCAACGACATCGAACTTCAGCGAGTCGGTACTCGTGTTGCGAGCGAGGCGACGTTCAACCTTGGAACCGCCAACGCGGTTGCCAGTGTCGACGAGTCCGGCTCGTACCCGGCTGTCAGCATGTCGCTGGATCGTGTCCGAGTGAACAACTTCAAGACTGCGGCGAAGTCCAACGTCACCGAGGAGTTCATGAAGGACGCCCGCGGTCGGGCTGTTGCGGAACTCCTGCTTCAGCATGCCGAAGAACACGCTCGACTCTGGGATCGTGCCTACGCTGCTGGTGCTGGCGGGACTTCCGGACCGGAAGCCTGCTTTGACGGTGCCGAGACTTACGTCACCGACAACCAGGCTTCTCTGAGCATCGCGGCAGCCGAGACTACAACTGGAACCACCGCTGCTGTGGCGTGGACCAATGCTCTTACCGATCTTCGGTACGACGAGATCCCGGCGCAATATTGGGGCGGTCTCCGATGGCTCATGTCTCAGGAGGCTTTTGCTCTTTTGACCCGTCAGGTTGACGCCAACGGACGGCCCCTCTTCCAGCCGCTTCTCACCGGAACTGTTGCGAATTCGCTTGAGGTCGGCACGCTGCTTGGTCTGCCGGTCTATGTCAGCAACAACCTTCCCAACGGTTCGGTGACTACTGGCAACACGGCGGCAATCCTCGCCCACGTTGAGGACTACTGCATCTTCGACCGGGCCGGATTCAGCCAGCAGGTCGATCCGTACTCGGCTGGTGATACCGGAGAGATCATCTACCGTACCCGTATGCGGTCGGACGGTCGCTGGCTGCGTCCGTTCGCGTCCGGCGTTCTCCTCTGGGCAGACTGATCTCAACAACTCACGGAGTCCCCCCCTCCCTTCGGGGAGGGGGGGGCTGACGGATGACAACCATGATTGAGTTCGTTTCCAAGGCAGCCCACAACTTCCAACTCGCGGAGTTCGCGGACCATATCCGTCTGGAGACGACCGACGACCATCCGGCGGCCCAGAGAAGCCTCGACGCCGCCGTCGAGGCGATCGAGGACTGGACCGGGAGGCTTGTCCGGCTTTGCACCGTTCAGCAGAGCGAGGGGTACTTCATCCCGCCGTTCCGAGCCGCCTATTACCCGGTGGTGAACGCGAGCACCATCGTGACCCGCTACGACTCGGAGACTGACGTTTCCGACGATGTGAGCGACTACTACTACGTCCTAAAGAGCCGCGGCGGCTACCACCTCGTGCCCGTGGTCGGCTCCTACCTCGACACGATCCGCAAGACCGTGACCTGGCAGTATCAGGCTGGCAACACCGATGTCCCGGCGAATCTGAAACTCGCCATCTTCGGCGTGGCTGCCCACTTCTACGAGAACCGCGAACTAGTAAACGAAGCGAAACTAGAGACGGTCCCGATCGCGTACCGATCCATCATCGAGTCCTACCGAAACGGTGAGATGTGATGCAGGTCGGCAAGTTCCGCCATCGCATCACCGTTCGAGTCCCGTCCCAGTCCACGGACGTCGCGGGGCAGGCGTCCTATAACTTTAGTTCGTTCGACTGTTGGACAGACGCCAAGAGCATCCGTGGCTACATCTCAGACGCGGGGATGCAGGAGACGGCGGGACGCCGGTACTACAAGTTCACCATGCGACACGACGACCGCATGGACTACGGCTGCGAGATCGTCTTCAAGGAGACGACTTACCGCCCGGAGCGGATCGACCGCTGGGACGAGCGTGACCGATACCTGATCGTGTACGCCTACGAGGTGGACCTGTGATGGACGACAGCCACATTCAGCAACTCTTCGACGAGATCGAAGACATCATCCGAGTCAAGGACAAGGTGGCTATCGGTCGCCTAAAGCGAGGGCTTCGCCAGGCCATGCGGATTGTGGACGCTGCCAGCCAAGCCGAGTACGCCGGTCATCGCTACCGCTACGGTGCTGGCAAGCACAAGCACAAGGAACGAGGCGGGCGGTTCCGGGACTTCGCGTCCAAGGCGACCGCCTACCGCTACCGATTCAACGTCGCCAAGGGAAACAAGCCGTGGCGGTATCAGTCGATGATGAAGCGGAAGGGTAGGGACAACACCTACCAAGGCAACCTGTCCCACCTGCTCGAAGACGGTGCCTGGAACGTGAAGTACCAGAAGCAGAACCGGGCCTACAAGGTTCGGTATACGGCTTTCCAAAAGTCCAGAAGCGCAGCACTTGCGCGTGCGATTCGGGCGTTCAAGGAGGCAATCGGTGTCGGTTCCTGAAACCATCCACGACTTCCTCGTCGCCGCTGTGAACGACGCGACCGTCAAGGTCTCGCCGTTCGTTCGTTCGCACGGGACGGACTTTCCGTTCGTGATCTACGACTTCCAGCAGGATGTCTACACCGGCTCGACACCATCCAGCCCCGGCCCGCCGTTGATTCAGTGGGAGGCTACGGTGGTCGATCGCACCCTCTTGGGTGCGGAGACCATCGCACAGCGGATTGTGACGGCGGCTCCGGGCGACTCTTGCCCTGTTCGCGTCAAGTCTCTGGTTCGGTCCTACGAACCCTCGTATGACGGGCAGAGGCCCGGCGAGTACGTCATCACCATCAACATGGAGAACTTCTGATGGCCCGAGTCATTGGAAACGGTCTTACGGCAACATTTACGCCAACGGATGGCGCAGACGCCTTCACTATAGCCATCACCAGCATTTCCCTCGATGGCGGCGAGCGTCCGATGATCGACATTACGTCATCGGCAGACGGTACCCGATTCGCCCTTCCGGGTCTTCGAGCGGTGCCCACTGGTTCCATCACCGGCGTTCTTCAGGACACCGACCTCACGGCAATCGAGGGCGAGTTGTCTGGCTGTGATATCAGACTGCAACTTACGGTCGCAGGCAAGAAGGACGATTGTTTGACTGCTTTCAATTTTGTCAACAGTTACGTCTACATCACCGGGTACACTACTGATGCCTCGATGGACGAGGCGGCGACGATCACCGTGAACTTTATGATCGCGCCTGTCCAAACAGCCCCGTAACCTGAGACCCCTTGATGTTTACCTTCAAGACCAAGACTGTTGAGATCGACGGGCAGTCCGTGACGCTCCGGGAATTGAGCGGTGCCCAGTGGAACGAGATCACCGAGGACTCCGACATGGCGGCCATCATCGCCCTGTCCTGGGATCCGCAAGGGGCGGTGACAGCGGAGCAGGTTCGCCACTGGCCGTTCTCGATCCAGAAGCGAATCTATGACTTCTGCACTGAACTGAACGGTCTGGACGAAGAGGGAAACTGACGGAGCGGGATCTGGCAAATCACCGTCTCGCCAAGGAACTCGGCATGACGGTAGGCGAAGCCCTTTCCCGCATGTCCGCTCGCGAGTACCTGAACTGGCTTCTTTACTGGCAGTACGAAGCCGGTGAGAAGCAGACGATGGGCCAAGCCCTCCAGGAGATAGCCAAATGGCGACGGTAGGCAATCTCTTTGTCAACGTACGAGGCCGCACCAGCGGCTTTGTGCGCGACATGAAGCGGGCACACAAGTCGGTTCGCAAGGACTTCTACGTCAACGAAGCGATGGCGATGCAGAACCTTCGCAAAGCGAGGGAACGTGTCGGGTTTCTGAATCTTGCTTCTGACGAGAGGTTCGCCGCTGGCATGAAGGGTCTCCGAGTTGCCGAGGCCAGAATGGCAATCGCCGCAAAGCGGCCCGGTAGCAGGTTTGGCACCGAAAGGCGTAGAGAACTGGAGTTCAAGAAAACCCAAGGCCAAGTCTTTGTGAGAACTGCATTCGCTGGTGTTGCGGCAATCGCTGGCGTAACTGTAGGGGCTTTGGCGGCTAGCGTCAGGGCTGCAACTAGATTTGCTTCCGCCGCTTCCGCTCGTACGGAACCATTCAGATATCTCGGACCATCTGGCGGAGCAACGGCTGGAGTTGATGTCTTCAGGAAGATGCAGCAGATTGCAGCAGCCGAGCGGCCTGATGTTTCAGCCGCAAAGTTGAACAAGGCCCGTTCGATGGCTCTGCTAGAGCAGACTGGCATTGAGTACGGCATCATGTACGACAATGCCATTTCTACAGCAATCAGCGTCATAGATGACGTTCTCAACGGGCTTACAAGTGGTGCAAGCACCGAGCAACTTTTGAGGTCCATGACCGGGCAACCGTCTTGGCAACAAATGATGCGGACTAGAGCGATGTCTAGGGACATTTCGGGGTACGACTGATGCCGAGTTTCACCTCCGCCGAGTTCAATGCTTGGGAGCAGGTTGGGTCTCGCCGTTTCAACCGCGGCGGCCTGTTCCAGCCGACTACAGTTTCCATTCGGATTGTGGTTCAGATGCTGTGCGTCGAGGGTTCGCTGACGGCATTTGACCCTGATGCCGTCAGGTACAAGATGCAGGCTGCTGGTTTTGTCATGGAGGTCGGAAGACCTTTTGGCTGGGCCGGATACACCAACCCGGCATTGTCTGACAAAACGCTCTTTGCTGGATACACCGCCGCGGCGGGTGCAATCGGCACAGCAGAAGGCTATGAGGTCACCAGCATCCGCGGCACGCGAGACACCAACTCGGCAAACATCTATTACTTCGACATCGAGTCGGCAATTGTCGAGCAGCAATATCTGAACCACGCCGAGATATCGCTCCAACCGCAGGCTCGTCAAACCAGAGGATTCCGTGTCAATGCAAACAGGCCGACACTGGCAAGCACCACGTCTGGCCTCGTCGACGATGTTCTCCTAGATTACACGCTGTCATCTGATATCAGCGGAAGATCGGTCGATTTCAATACCCAGCCAATCACGCTGACGCTTGCCGGTACGCAACTCATGTTTTCTTGCGTGGTGCGTTCGCCGTACTTTGTCAAGGCGTCGGATTCCGGTTTGACCGTATCTCCGATCTGGTCTTTCTGGACCTACGGGAACGGCGCGGCGGCGACGGGTGCGAGATGGAAAGACGCAAACTCGTTGATGCCGAATATCGCCGGATACCGCGATTATGAGCCAGTCGTAGAGGGTGTCAGTTTCACCAAGATCGTCAACACGTTCCACCGTATGGATATCGTGCTTCGCATAGACGAGTGGTACAACCTGGAACAGATCCCGTTTTCTGTCGATGGCACGATTCCCCCAACATCCGTTAGGCACCAAGGCGGCATTGGTAGCAACAAGTTCAAGATCACCGAAGCCAAGGGTGTTGCGTGGATTGATCCGAACCCGCGTACTTTTGAGCCAGACCTCTCTGCGACTACGACGCTTCCGTTCAATGCTTTGGCGGTCTGGAAGAACGGGCTTGGAACCATCTGATGATTGGACCGCTGACTGGAGTTTGGAAAGGACCATACCTCGGAACCATCACGGGTTCCGAGGTGATTGGCGACAACCGATGGTCCTACAGCATCCAGTCCGCCGCCCGCGAATCGACCGGGTTCTTTGCGACAGGAGACCAAAGCACCTGGACCAACGCCCTGAACCTCGCAGAAGCCACTAACACGACGACAACCGTGCAGGGCGACACCTTGGACACCGGAGAGTCAATCCTGCCGATTGCTGACGGAGAGATCGTACTGTTCTGGGTGAATGTAGAACACGCCTGTTTCGATAGGCCGAATATGTGGGACTGCGGCGGATGACGAGTCGGCGGTGCTGTTGCGACGGTGGCGTTACCGGCTACTACCTATTGCAGCCGTGCTTCAACACCGACGTGTCCCAAATTGTCTACATGCGGTCCGCCGATTTCCTCGCGTGCGGTTTCACCGAACTCGATGTTTACAAGTGGGACAGTTCCGGCCCATTAGACGACCCGTACTGCGGCTTCTGGCTGTTCGCCCCGTACTCAGGAGATCTTGAGGACACCGATTGCAGCAACTACACGCTCAACTCCGAAGGTTGCTGCGGCGGCGACTGCTTTACCGATGATGAATGCTGCGGCTTTGACCAGTGCTTCGATTGGTATCAGATCAATGCGCTTCAGTTGGCCTCGGTCACCGGATATTCCGGCGGCAACGGATCGCAGACGGACTGGTCAGTCGCCATCAACAACGTCTCAGTCTCTTCCTGGTATTGGACTGGCGGCAATTTCAACTATGACGTGACCGTGGACATCACCATCACCGTCTCTGGAATCGGAAGTCTGACGTGTGATGGGAACTCGAACTTCACGACAGCCGGGTCATTCACCTTTACGGTCACGCATTCAAGGGGTGTAACATGCTTGGAGTCGAGCGATTCTGGATTGACGTACCCAGACCCAGATTGCGGAATCCGCGTCTGCACCGGAACGACATCGGACGGAATCACTGATACGTCTGACTGCAGCCAGATCGCCGTAGATGTTGGAACCCTGTCTGCGGCGACACCAAATCTTCGCGAAAACTGCCGGGTACGATCAACATACTCTTTGACCGTTCCGCTCAATTACAACCTCGTTGCTGGAAATCAATCTCTGTGTACGGCCTGTGATTCGGACGGTCGTTGGGCAAATGCAGCACATCCAGCCACGACTATTTCTACCACTCTGACTCTCGTTGGAACATGGGCACCATGAAGCCGCTGAAGAGACTTGACGGCCTGGGCGACCTGTTCGAGGCCGTCACCAAGGCCACAGGCATCAAGGCCGCAACCGAGGCCGTCGCCAAAGCCACAAAAATGGACTGTGGCTGTGAGGAGCGGCGTGATAAACTGAACAAGTTGTTCCCATTCCGGAGGGGCACCGATGGCGTGCAACGCAACGAGGATTGAACTCAGTAACTCGGCGGTGACGACACTGACCGTCACCCTTACCAGCGACCCTGGAGATAGCACGACCGTCTTGCTGATCGTGGACGGCCTCGGCATCACCACATCTGGCACGACCTCGGGCGGCTCGGCGACCCTGACGCCGGTTGCCGCCGTCACGGCTGACACGAACAGCCTGTGGGACGCTGTGATTCAGGTCGGCACCAACCGGCCAGCGGTGGCCGAGGTGCTCATCACCGAGACCAACACCGCCCAGAGCCTCGGTATCACCATCACCGATTCGCAGGTGACCTATTGCGCCCCGACTGGGGGCGGCGGCGTGAGCGATCACGGCGCACTGACCGGCCTTGGCGACAACGACCACCCCCAATACATGCTGAAAAGTTCGGCGATGCCGCCGAACATCAAGACCATCGGAATGGGTCGAGGCGGCTATGCCTCATACACCGCCGAAAGTTACGCCTCAGCGACGATCTGCACGATCGGCGACTCCTACTACACCGCGGCCAGTTTGTCGAAGCCTACAGAGGTCAGCAGTTCTGCCGTGGCTACGTCTTGGGCCAACTTCATCTCGGCGGTGGTGCTGGAAACGCTGACGGCGGCAGATCACATCGACGGCCAGCCTATTCTGATTGACCCGGAAGACCTCGGCGTCGACGGTGCGTTGTATCTGCAAGACTGGCAAAAGGCGTTGAGTGCCAAAAGCAGCACCAGCATCACCCCCAATGCGCCCTATGACGACGCTTCGATCAGTTACACAGGATCGGAGTTCCCAGGAGGCACTGACTGGTCAGTTGCGTACCCGTTGATTCTGGACGCGATGGAGCAGGTCACAACGGCCGTCCGTGCGGTGTGGCCGAACTCGCCGATTGGATGGTACAACGGCGGTCCCGGCGTGTATTTCCCTGGCTGGGTTGCCTCGATCAGAAAGCCCTACGATGGCAGCAACATGTACGAGGCTGCCGAGGAGTATTACAGCAAGATCGCGGCGCAGGACGCGAACTACACGACATGGCGGCTGATCGAGGAGCATGGGGTCGATTGGGCCTGGCTGCCGATGTATCAGTCGTCAGACGGCGGCGTCACCAAGTCTTGGTTCTCCGGTGTTGCGGCAGAGGACCGGCAACGTATCTGGTGGCATCTGATCCTGAAGTATTTTGGTCCCTCGACCGCCTCATGGCCCGACTACGCCAGCAAGTTGTTCTTTGCGGTCACGCCGAACTGGATCTCAAGCGGCGGCACAGATTACAACTACTCCGCGAAGGAGTGGTTCGCCTCCGACGTACAGGATCAAGCCGCCGTGGTGTGTCCGAATTGGGATGACGCAGGAACCCAGTTGCACCCAGACTTCTCAGCGTTGATGTCTCAGTTCTTCGGCGCGCCATCGCTATTGGACATCAATGATCCGATGCGGTCCATTGACGAGTCGCAAGATTACTTGGCGTGGCTGTTTGCTGAAAACGAAGACGAGAAGCCCAGCGGCTATCAGGTGCTGCCGCATCGAAACGAATTCGATGCTGAGGAATTGCCCGATCGTGTCCGTGACCTGAACCTGGCGATCTGGGACGAGTTCTTCAAGTCGCCGCGGTACTACTCGTTGGCCGATGCGGCTCCGGTGTATCAGTTCCGAGACAAGATCGCCTTTGGTGACTTCGACGGTGCCACACCGCTGAACGATACGGATAAAGAACGCTACCAGCGGATCTTCGCAGCGAACGATGTCTACGAACAGGTCAACCTGTATTTCTCGACCGAGCCGTGGAGCGAAGGCGTTGCGGCGATCCTCGACTGGCGTGCGTTGCGGCTGGCTGAGATCTTCACGACCCGGACGGCCTCGTTCTTCAACTACAGCAGCAACACTCTGGACAGCCTGTTCGATGTCGATGCACCGACTCCGGCCGACGGAGAGGTGCTGACCTGGAACGCTACCAGCGGTTTCTGGGAGCCTACCGCTAACGGCAGCGGCACCGTCACGTCCGTCGGGCTGACCGTGCCCGGCGGCTTCACGGTCGGTGGTACCAACCCGATCACGGCTTCTGGCACGTTTGAGATCACGTCGTCGCTGTCCGGCATCATCAAGGGCGACGGGGCTGCGGTGTTCAGCGGTAATGCTGAACTGAACGACCTGGCCGATGTGAACGTCGCCCAGGGTGCTGGCAACGACGGCGACCTGATCACCTATGACCATGCAGCCGGGGCCGGTGCGAAGTTCAAGGGCGTGGCCCGGTCGTCGATCGGCCTGTCCGAGTTCAACGACGATTTGCCAGCTGTGAAGGACTCGTACCTCATGCTGATCGAGTCGCCGAGTGTGAAGGCGTACACGCTCGACGGCAGCGTCACCGCCGATCGCACCATCACCGCCATCTACGCGAAACTCGGTGGCGGCACATCTGCAACCGTTGACTTCAAGCGGACCAGGTCCGGCACGACGGTCGACATCGCCAGCGGTGTCTCGGTGACAACGACGGCTGCTACGCCGTCACTGAGCAACACTGGTCTGGAAGATGGCGACCGCCTGTGGATCAACGTGTCTGCGATCAGCGCGCCGGAGGACATGGAGATCGTCGTGGAATACACCCAATGACGCCGCCGACCGTGCAGTTCATCCCAGCACCTGCATCCGGAGGTCTTGTCTGGGATATTTCCGGCACATTTGATGCTTCGTTCGGTACGGGCGCGAGAGACACATCTCCGACCGTGACCCTTCCTTCTGGTGGAATAACTGGGCTAGTCAATATCGGAGCACGTCAAGACCAATCGACTGGTATCAGGTTTTTTTTCGACAACAACACGAACCGCAACGCTTTCGTTGCCTCTTTCCCGGACGACTTCGCGCAGTTGACGTATCGAGACACGTTGAACAATGTAGATGTGACCACAAATAGCGGTTGGTCTTGGGACACTGGCACCTCTTTAGCGGCCTATATCAGATTGACCGAGTGGTCTAACTGGCAGACCGTATCAGCTTCGTTGCTTGGCGAAACATACACCCTTCAGGCTTGAACCATGAACACTCTTCCCGACTTCGCAAACGCCGTCAAGAACCTTTCCGCCCTGACCTCTGTGCTTGCTGGCCTTGGCTACAAGTTCAAGGAGGCAGCACCACGCACCGCCCTGGATGAGCAACTCATCGACGGGTTGGTGGCGTCTGCCCAAGAACTGATCGCGGCGGCCAACGCCCTGAAGACGATTGCCTACGACCCAACGCCCGAACAGCCGGTGTGACGAATCGTCGGCCATCGGCCATATGAGGCGACCTTTTCTCACCTGAGAAAATGGGGGCAACGTGGCAAGAGTCCTTGCGGTAGGCGACATCCACATCCCAGCCGAACACCCAGGTTATCTGGGGTTCGTGCGGGGTGTCCGTCGCCGCTGGCGATGCGACGAGGTAGTGCTGATCGGCGACGTGTTCGACTGGCACGCCATCTCGTTCCACGCCAAGAGCCACGATGCCCCCACAGCCCTCGGGGAGTACGAGGAGGCCCGTAAGCGGGTCAGAGAGTGGGTCAGGGCATTCCCGACCGCCAGAGTCTGCATCGGCAACCATGACGAGCGTGTGGAGCGTCTCGCGTCCTCTGCGGGCGTTCCGCCCCAGTTCGTTCGTTCGTACGCTGAGACATGGGGCACCGACGGCTGGGACTGGAAGCATGAACACCATATCGACGGTGTGAGGTACTACCACGGGACCGGCCTGAGCGGTCAGAGACCGTCTCTGCGGGCAGCGATTGCCAGTATGACCCCAACCGTCTGCGGGCATGTCCACAGCCAGGCGGGCGTTGCGTGGTCGGCCGGTCCCGGTTTGAACGTGTGGGGCATGGATACTGGGTGTGGGGTCGACGGAGACCACCCGGCCATGTCCTACGGCAAACACCTACTCTCCAGACCCGTCCTGGGGTGCGGTGTGGTGATCGACGGGCACCCCTACTACGAGAGGTTTCAGCCATGAGTGACCCTGAGTATCGACCTGCGGAACATGTCGCCCGTGAGTTACTCGGGATGCTTCTAGAGGATGGGGCCGACGCCGTGGTAGTCACTTGGTGCCGAACCGTGAAGAACGAGACCCGCGTTTACCACGCGAGTCTCGGGAACCGCTACGCAATTGTGGGGATGCTTTCGGATGTCGTCGAGGAGATGACCCGAATCGAAGACGAGATCGAAGAGGAAGACGAGGAAAGCAATCGTGATTGAACTACTTGGAGAAGCAGGCGGAGTTTTGGTCGCGGGGGCCATCCTCTACGCTGCTCGGGAACTCAGGAGGATTGGTGATGCGGTACGCGATCTTGATCTGCGGGTGTCTCGCGTTGAACACTGGTTGCAGCGTCCGGGGGTTCAGCAACCTCCCCGATGGCCCGGCGATGCCTTCGACACTGAGGTCCGCAGCCGCGGTGGCGAGGGCTGAGGCTGATGCACTTGACCAGATTGCTGACCAGAATGAGGGCATCATTCGGCAGGTCATTGGAGCGGCTCAGCAGGCTGCTAGCGGCCTGGGGGCACCGGCTGTCCTGACGGGTCTGCTCGGTGCCGCGGGCGGCTTCTTCGTGCCGACGCCGGGCCAGCGTAAGCGTGAGGCCATCGCAGAGAGCAAGGGCCGCCTCGGTGCTGCCGTCGAACCCAAGGCATAGAAAAAGCCCCAGCGTTTGCTGGGGCTTTTCTTGTCAGCCCTGAGCGTCAGGCTGACCGCCAGTATCTTGTATGCCGCCTCGGCGAGCGATTCCTTCCGAATCGCGGCTACTGGCTTCGCGGCTGGGGAAGATCCTTTCGGATCGACGCCATGTGCTGACCCTTCCTAGTCAACTGGCCCTTGGGGTAAACCCCGCCTGAAGGCTTGTGGTGGCTTCGGTGTCATGCACCGTGCGGATTGGGGGCGTCAACGCCAAGCGTTCCACCAACTGCACGTTCAAGATAGACCGCGATTCGGGGCGTGTCAACCCTCAGCACGCATAATCTTCTGGAGGTCTCGGCGGAGGTTCCCGCTTCGGCTTGACGAGGTTCTGGTCCAGCCGCCGGTGGCACTCCTTGCAGCACGGCAGCAGGTTCGACCACGACAGGGCCAGGTCTGGCCGGTGACGCACCGACTCGATGTGGTGCACATCAGTGGAAGCCCGTCTGCCGCACTGACGGCAGACGGGCTCCCTTCGCAGAACGGCGTTTCTCAGTGAACGCCACCTGCCCGACCCCTGCCCACCGCGGGGGTCTCTGTCTCCGTAGACATCTCTGTACCTCACGGATCGTCCCGGCGAGGCTTCTTGTCTTCCTCCCAAGTCAGAGCCGACAGGCGGTCGTGATGCTCGCGGAGGTAATCAAGCATCACGGGGCCGGACTCGTTGTCGTGACGCTGCTTGTCCCAGTGATCGCGGAACGGTTCATGTGGGTTCTTCTGTTGTGGGTCGATATCAGCCATTGCGACACTCCAGAGATTCGATCCATCCGTGCGATACCGCACAGTCGTTCAGCCTTCGGATCAGATCCAAGGTCTGACCTTTGCTGAGGATGAAGCGTGGCCCGCCCTGTGGCTTGTTGGGTTTCCCGCTTCCACTGTGTCTGAACGCAAACACTCGGTCTCGTTTCGAGTTGACTTCGACAACAACCCATTGCGGTTCTTCGCTCATACTGTCTCCTAAAAGGGTCTAGAGAATCGTTCTTCGGTATCAACCTTGATGTCGATACCCGGCTCGATGTCGTCGCCGTAGTTCTGCGTCGTCATGTCCTGCACGGAAAGGTAGCGGACGAAAGAGTCATCGACAAGGATGCCCGCCTTGACCAGAGCGTCGAGGCAGACCTTCACAGGACCGTCGATGTCTCTCTTTCGCCGATCAGGCCACCAGATGCTCATGTGGATGCGGTAGCCCATCACGCACGGGATCTCGGGATGGCCGGACAGGATCTCCTGCGCCTGCTTCTTCCACGCCCGCATCTCGCTGCTCGTAATCAGCCGAGTGCGACCGTTGATCTTCGCAGGGATCAGCCGGTGGTTCGAGGTCGGGGGTAGAGGGAGCCGGAACACAGGCGGTAGATCAGTCGTTGTCTGCGAGGACATACTCGGTATCCATAGTGGTTCCAGACTTGATGACGCGGTTCTTTGCGACCAGTAGTCGCATCGCCCGCCCGAATGGCCCCTGGGCCAACTTGGTTGCGTCCTTGATGTCCGATCCCTTGACCATCATGCGGTTGGCTCGCATGGCCGTCAGGATCGTCTCGGAGTCGTACTCCGCTTTCGAGATGAAGCGGTCGAAGACGCCGGGCAGGTGGTGGTATCGGCCCTCCTCGTCGCAGTGGCAGACGATGGAATCCTCAATCTCGGGAAACCGCCCCTTGCCCGTCAGAATTCGGACGCGGTGCTTCTGCACGCCCTCGGCCTGCTCGATCTCCTCTCTCTCACCCAAGGCACGCAGGGAGAGGATCACATCGGGCTGCTGCTGCCATGCAGAACAGCCCCGAGGTTCGTTTCCTCCCTTCGTGGTGTGGTGCAGAAGGACCAGAGCCGCCCCGGTCTCGCTGGCGATCCGCTCGAACGCCATCAAAGCACGCAGCACCTCGCTGTTGTCGTTCTCGCAGGTGATGGCCCCGAAGCGGGTGACGGGATCCACGATGACGAGGCCGATATCGAGAGCCTTGCACATCTCGATGACGGCATCGACCCACAGGACCAGTTCGTCAGACCCGCCGGGGGCGACACGGCCATGCCCGCGGTGCATGATCTTGAACCAGTCCTTGTCGCGAGAGTCGCCATCCAGCCCCTCGGCGAACTCCTGCCATGCCCACCCCGACTCTTCCGAGACTACGAGCGTACGCTCGGGCCGGATGAAACGGTCCGGCATCATCGACGCGACAGGATCGTAGGTGGCGAATGCCGCGTGGATCCGACGGAGGATGTCGCGGATCACGGTGGACTTGCCAGCCTTCGGGGCACCGCTGAAAAGCGTAACGTGCCCCTTGTAGATCATTCCAGGAACAACGGCGGCGGGGCTGGGCAGGTCGCTGTCGGCCAGTTCCGAGCCGCTGCTCGGGACCGGCAGCACGAACCGCTGCACCTCGTCGCCGTTGTTGAGCTTGAAGACCTTGACGCTCATGACGTCGCCCCCAACACGAGATTGCGGAGGGCTTTGTTTCGCATGTCGCCGGACAGGCCATAGAACATGACCTTGAAGTCTCGGCTCTGAGCATCCCATCCCTTCAGCATCGTGTCGACGGTCCCACGGGAGATCCCCAGCACACAGTCGAGTTCGGACACTGACAGCCACATGCGGTATCGCAGCACGCCGACGATCCCCTGCATGCAGCAAATGCGATCCTCAGAGGACACGCAGTTCAGGTCTTCCAGTTTGTACCTTGTCTTCGAGCAGATGAAGCGATGTCCGATCGCTGCCCTGCCGGTTGAGTTATCCCGCCACCACATCAGCGGGAGAGCCTTGTAGCCACCCAGCCTCCGGATCTGCTCCTCCGGCAGCGTCGGGAGGGAATACATCGCAGAGATGTCGTTGGCGATGATGAGCATCGTCGCCCAACGGTCTGGGTTCTCGATCCAATAGTCGAATGCCGTCTCCATGGCACACCCCCAAGACGTGCGCCCCGGGTCCGAAGACCCGGAGCGCAGTCCGAACGAGAGAAAGAGATGATTCCGCTAGAAAGGGAGGTCGGAAGCGTCCACCTCCGGGACATCCGCAAGGGTGGCAACCCCGCTGATGCGGATGTCCTCAAGGTTCAGGTAGGGACGGCCACCCTTCGGGTTGGGCTTCTCCACCACAGTCGCGGTGAAGGACGAGCCGGGCGACA
>Ga0208018_100227_pt1 | contig 18379 bp, 18 predicted proteins | sample 31_taG_FD_184105 | JGI IMG/M metagenome (GOLD analysis project Ga0208018, IMG submission 184105) | Marine viral communities from the Gulf of Mexico - 31_GoM_OMZ_CsCl metaG (SPAdes) (version 2) | ecosystem: Environmental > Aquatic > Marine > Oceanic | place: Gulf of Mexico | collected 2015-07-12 | reverse complement strand
GAATCGCTGACACCCCTCTATGCGGTGCTTGCTGCGGAGGAGTGGCAGAGTGGTCGAATGCACTGGTCTTGAAAACCAGCGTGCGTGAGAGCGTACCGTGGGTTCGAATCCCACCTCCTCCGCCATCATACCTTTTCTTTGGATGTGTACGGGTCGCTTTGAGCGGCTTTTTTTGTTTGTTTGATTGGGTTTGTGGGCGTTTCCCGATTGCCTTGAGTTTCTTTCGATGTTGCCTATATTTGTTCCTTGAGTGGTATGGAACGTGGTATTTTTGAATGGCCCTATCCGGCAAGCTGACTAAGAAACTGGTCGAGAATCTCGGCGCTGGGCGGCATGGCGACGGTAACGGTCTATACTTGGTGGTCGATCCCTCAGGCGCGCGGCGTTGGATCGTGCGGGTTGTGGTCAAAGGCCAGAAGAACAAGAAAGGCGCGCCTCTGCGCACCGACTTTGGACTTGGTGGCGCGGATATCGTCACCATCAATCAAGCTCGTGAGCGGGCGCTGGAATATCGCCGGATGGCCAAGCAAGGTCTGAACCCGCGTTTCAATGCCCGCCAAGAGGTTCCAACCTTTGAAGAGGTCGCTCGCCAGGTTCATATCGACCGGATGCCGACGTGGAAAAACGCCAAACACGGACAGCAGTGGATCAACACCTTGCGCGATTACGCTTTCCCCAAAATAGGGCGCATGCCCATTGATAGCATCGACCAGCCAGAAGTGATGATGTGCCTCGCGCCGATCTGGACGGAAAAGCATGAAACTGCAAAGCGCTTGGCGCAACGTATAAAGGTTGTGCTGGACGTCGCGAGATCAAAGGGGTTTCGGTCGGGGGAAAACCCAGTGACCTTGGTCAAAGAAGCCCAGGTCCTGCCCAAGGTTAAGGTGAAGGTAAAACACCATAAAGCGATGGCTTGGCAGGATGTGCCCGCCTTTTATGCGGATCTTATGAGCCGTAACGCTATGGCCGCCAATGCGTTGCGGTTTACCTGCCTTACAGGGTCGCGCACCACCGAAGTCTTAAAGATGCGTTGGGAAGAGCTCGACTTTGATGCGGGCGTTTGGACATGCCCGGAGGAGCGCATGAAAGGCAACGAGGAACATCGCGTCCCTCTGACCGCTCAGATGCTTGAGATAATCGAGCCTTTGAAAGCGCTCAAATCAGTTTTTGTCTTTGAGGGGCAAAAGCGTAATCATCCCTTATCAAATATGGCAATGCTGATGTTGCTGCGCCGGATGGGGGTGGAAGGTGTCACCGTGCATGGCTTTCGATCCACGTTCCGGGATTGGGTATCCGAGACAGGCAAAGGACAGTGGGAAGTTGCTGAAAGGAGCCTGTCACACAAGGTTGGCTCGAAGGTTGAGAGAGCTTATGCGCGATCTGATTTACTTGAGAAGAGACGCGCCTTGATGGAAGAATGGTCACGCTTTGTCACAAGCGTTTAGGGTTGGAGCAAATGCTTAGGATCACGATTAATGAGCCAGAGTTGAATTATATCGAATTAATACGGTTGGCGCTGAGTGAAGAAACGAAGGAACAAAGAGAGCGGGCGATCAAGAACGTGAAGCATGAGGCGGTGGCTGCACGGCTCGATTTTCTTGCAGAGGAAGGAGGCAGCAGTTGGGCTACCGATCCAGATAACGCGAGCTTCGTCCAATGGACAATTAGGACATCCGCAGAACGACGCGAGGCTGCATACGAGTTTTCCGAAACTTCTCGTCGCTATGATGAAAAGAACTGGCGTCGGCTCAATATTGCGGAACATATCGGAAAACTGATTGTGCTCTCGATCCTTGAGAAAAAATTTGAGGGCGTTCAAACTGAAATCGGGATCTTGCAGCAGGTTCGTAATGACGCAAAGAGCCATGCCGTTAGTGGGGCAAGAGACATTGATACCCTAAGAAGAGTTTGGGCTCACTACAAAGGCGTTGTCCATTTGGGAATGGCGCTCGACTTCTGCGAAGAACACCCGATGCCACAGGCAAATCTGCTTCATCTCGCTGAGCAATATCGTCAGGAACTGAGCCATAACTGTCCCAAAGGTACGTCCAAGCCCTATGTCTCTTCTGAGGAGCAAATTTCTTTCGTATATTTATCAAGCCTTAAGGGTCCCCGATTTCGAGATCGGGGACTGCCTTACGCGGTAGTTTAGGGCGCATCCCTTCGTTGCAATTCAATGCAATGGAAGGACGGTGTACAGTGCCTAACCTCTTCGAAAACGATCGCAACTATGTATTGGGCGATCCGGAGCTCGATCTTATCGGTGATCGCGCCAAGCTGGCGCAATGGCGTCACAAAATGAAGGGCCCTGCTTTTTACAAACTGGGCCGCAAAGTCATCTATCGCGGCTCCGATCTCAACGCTTGGGCACAAGCTAATCGCACCGATCCCAACGAGAACGGCGTGGCCTAATGTCGACCCGTTTTGCCATTCAAGCATTCCAGAAAGACTTTACCGGTGCTTTTAGCAAAGCCCTGAGTTGTTGCCCCTTGGCTGATCTTGGGTGGGCCTGATCGTGCCAGCCAATTCAGATAATAAACAACTCGGTCTGTTTGAGGGGCTCGCACCGGATCCAAAGCCGAAAGCTGACACGCCGAGTAAACCGCTACCGCTCTGCACCCGCTGCACCGAGCAATACCTTTCAGATCACCAGGTAGCTGCCCGCTTTGGTATCACAAAGGCGACGGTCTGGCGGTGGCACTATAAAAACCCCGATTTTCCCCGGCGGATTAAACTGAGCCCGGGTACGTCGCGCTGGAAGCTAAGTGATTTGGTTCTGTTTGAGGCGAAGATGCGAGAGGCGTGCGCCTCAAGCAACCTGGCCAAGGTCGAGGGGCGTCCCTGATGACCAAATCTTATAAAGGCATACGGCTTAAAAAGCACCGAGTGTACTCTGTCGAGCAGTTGGTATCGGCATATTCAGTCACCCCAAATACTGTATCCAACTGGGTTAAAGATGGGTTGCAGCCATCCGATGGCAAAAAGCCTTATCTGTTCCGGGGCGCAGCAGTAGAGGATTTTCACAAGCGCAAGCGTCTGACGGTCAACAAAAAGTTGCAGCCCGGACAATTCCAGTGCTGGGGGTGCCAAACCTCAGTGTTTCCGGATGTCGAAACGGTCGTCGATTACTTTGCCGATAACGGGCGACACATGTACACCGCCGTCTGTCCCTACTGCTCGACTAAGCTTCAAAAGATATCAAGTGAGACTGATCGAGACTTGATTGAGGATTGTCGCAATCCCAATACCCCCACGGAGTGCCTACACGAAGAAAAGGCCTCAGTTCGTGGGGGTATTTGGAGTAAAGCGGAAAATGATGTCCCAAACTTCCAAGCGGAGAACGACAGGATCATCCACAAATGGCAAACCTATGCTGGTGGTTATAGCGAAAAAACCATCGATAAGCATCTTGCGGCGATCCGCTTCTTCGAGAGAAATTTGAAAGGCAAGTCTTTTGCCAAGCTCAACACAGATGATTTTGCGGCTGTGCGCGATGAGCTGAAAAGGCTTTCGAAAGCGCAATCCCCGAACAATTTGTCCGCATCAACGATCAAACATTACGTCTCTCATCTCACAGCATTCTTCGATTGGTTGTTGAAGCAGGAGGGCTACAGACGCTTGCCGGGGGACTTTGCGGGGTATCTGAAACTTCCGAAGGCCATTGTGGCTCAGGCCACGCAAGTTAAACAAAAAGATTACCCAACCCTGTTCGAGGCCGAAGAACTTTTGGACGCAATGCCGCGCAAGTCTTTGGTCGATCTGCGGGCTCGAGCGATTTTTGCTTTGGCCTTTCTGGGTGCATTGCGAGCAGATACTTTGGCCTCTCTTCGGGTCAAAAATGTCGACATCGAGCGGCGGTTGATCTTGCAGGATGCCAGCATCGTCCGGACAAAAGCAGGTAAAAGCCTGAACATCATCTGGTTCCAGATCCCTGAGGCGTTTGAAAAAACAGTCGTGGATTGGGTGGTTAGGCTCCAAAACCTAGGCTTCACGGGAGAGGACGCCTTGTTCCCCGATACGAAAAACTTGAAGCATCGTATCCGTGTACCTGGACGCGACGCCGCCCCAGTTCCGGTATTGTCCACAACCCACGCTGTGACCCATGCATTCAGCGTCGCCAGCCAAAACAGTGAAGTCAAGTATACGCCGCATGCGGCTAAGCACACCATCGGCGCTGAACGCGATATCCGCTCTCTAACCCACGAAGAGCGCAAGGCATGGTCTCTCAACATGGGTCACGACAGCGAGCTTACCACTGAGCGTCATTATGGGACTATGCCAGATGATAGACGCTTCGAGGTTTTGGAGGGCATTGGTAGCAAAAGAACAATTGACCCAAGAAACTTGTCAGAAAGTGAAAAAGCCAAGATCTTCGACAGTATGTTCGAGGCATTTAGCGAGAGAAGGTGAGGGCAAAGTGGCAGCCCCTTCAGTCGAGAGGGGCGGAATGCTGTCATTCGCTGCGGGTGCGCAGTTAGCTAAAACGGTACGAGAAAGCGGACATTCGGCAGTACTTAGGACTTTTGACCGCAGAGAATGGCAGCGATAAAGGCCCCACTGCCGCTATTTATCAATGATGCAGCGACAGAGAGCTTCCTGACCAGCCAGACATACACTGAAATAGTTGCGCAAAATTCTTCCGGTGCGCAGGGACGAAGCCTTTAGAGTGTGACCTCTTGACGTCATGGACCCCTGCAAGGTGAAGCGTGGTTCACTAACGTTGTATTTGCGTGACTATGATACTATGTATGAGTTACGAAGTTGTGGTTCTCTCCCGGATAGGCGCATTAGCCCGACAGAGCCGACCATAACCCTTCATCATTAAAACTCAGTTGTCAGATTCTTTATCAGGGATTTGGTGTTTGGAACCGTTGCCGTTGGCATAGGGTGGGGTCAGGTCGACTGTGACACACTCCACCTGCGCATGGTCGCTGCACACGGGGAGGAGAGACACAATGACGAATATGATGATTGTTAGACGGCGCAGCCGCTGAAGGCTCAAGCTCTGCGGCGACACCGACGAAGAACGATACTCTGTTCGGTTTATCTGCGCAGTGGGAAGGCAAGACATTGCGCCGCAGTTCATTGAAGCCGGGAGCTGGCTTTAGCCCAGGACCAGGCAAATACAATCACGAACCTAATCAAAACAGTGAGGCGGGGCTTTCGCCGTCAGAGGATCGAACATGACATTTCCCGAACGGACAAAACCCAACATTTACGGCCCTGTAGTTGGCGCTGGTGCTGTCTTGAGCCTTGGCCTCGCCTGTAACCGGTTGACCATTTTCAGCGGCACACAGGAAATCGCCGACGGCCCTGTGGAAGAACGAGTGACGTTGGCCTCGGTGCCGGGCATTGATGCTGCGAGCCGGGAACTGGCAGACGCCTGCCATGCGGAGTTTAAGAGAGATGGATCGTAAACCACAACTCAGAGGGTCGCGCGGCCCGCATGCAATTGCCTTCTGCGGCCCTTCGCAAACCCACACAATCATCGGTCTGTTTGTCGGTTCAATCTTGGCGCTCATACTTTCTGTGCTACCTGCTCTGCCCCAAACCAGCGCGCATGCGATGCCGGAGAACGCCAGTGCCAGAAGTTACGGCGAAGGCTGGGAATGTAATATTGGTTTCCGCTTGAACGAAAATGCCTGCCTTGAAGTCATTGTACCGCAAAATGCATATGACACAAAGCGGTCATACGGGTCCGGATGGGACTGTCTACATGGGTTTCGCAAAACCGATACGGAAACCTGCATTGCAGTCGCGGTGCCTGAGGGTGGCTTCTTAGACCCGTCAGGCAAACGGTGGGAGTGTCTACGTGGCTATGTCAAAGTCGATGACTCATGTCAGGAAATCGTTCTGCCAGCGCATGCGTATTTGGTAGATGCCTCATATGGCTCCGCGTGGAGGTGCGAGCGTGGGTATGAAGCAACTGGCAACCTGTGTAACGAGATTGCGGTTCCGGCCAACGCCTATCTGAATGGAACGGGATACGGTCAGCCTTGGACGTGCGAACGTAGCTTCGTTGAACAGGCCGGTCTTTGCAAAGCCGCCGTTATTCCCGAAAATGCCTATTTCGATGGCGCAAGCTATGGAAAAGGCTGGAAGTGCGATCGTGGATATGCCGCATCGGGCAATAGATGCGAATTGATCGACATTCCTGAGCACGCGCATCTGGGCAGGTCGGGCAACCGATGGGAATGTAACAAGAATTTCCAAAAATCCAAAGGGCAGTGCATCCTTAACAACTAAACGCAAAACACAGCATCACGCGGATCAACCTTGGCTGCCGCAAACGGGCCTATCGTTGATGCGAATATAAATAGAGAGAACAAAATGGAAACGAAATCTGACACTGTCGATACCATCCGCCGTACGGCCAGCGGTGCGCAAGCTCCGCCAATGAGCCGGAGCAACGCGCCTGTCGCACTATCAAATTCGCAGATCTCGGCTCACCCAACAGCGATTGTCTATTGCGAACTCAACTTCACGCGGATTGATGGCAAGACTGCGAACGGCCTTGTACGCCATTCCCAAGCGTATCGCATCCTTTCAGTCATCGACAGCACCTATAGCGGACAAGACAGCGGCCTCGTTCTCGATGATAGGGCGAACCAAATACCGATTTTTGGTCATTTGGAGGCAGCGGTTGCTCATGAAGCCGTCACGCCCGATACGCTGATCTATGGGATGGCCCCTTCAACAGGGCGTCTCTCGACTGCGGACCGGGGCGTTGTTCTGAGAGCGATCCAGCTTGGGATGAACATCGTAAGCGGTCTGCATGAATATCTGTGCGATGATACAGAAATAGCCAGCGCTGCATCGGACCGGAATGTCACGATCCGCGACATCCGCAAGCCAAAAGCCAGCAAAGACATGCGGCTCTTTGATGGGAGTGTCGCTGATGTCAAAGCGCTGCGGATTGCTGTTCTTGGTACTGACTGCGCCATCGGAAAGCGAACAACGGCCACCGTTTTGGCGCGGGCGCTCAACGCACAAGGCATCAAGACCGTGCTTGTAGGCACGGGCCAGACCGGCCTGATGCAGGGCGCGAAATACGGGATCGCAATGGATGCTGTGCCACCTCAGTTCTGCTGTGGCGAGCTTGAGGGCGCGATTGTTGCCGCGTCTGACGACGAACAGCCAGATGTGATCCTGATCGAAGGTCAGGGTGCCCTCAGCCACCCAGCCTTTTGCACATCAGCCTTCATATTGCGGGGGAGCCAGCCGGATGCGGTCATCCTTCAGCACGCGCCAAAACGTGCTCATCGCTGCGACTTTCCAAATATGCCGATGCCCACGCCATCAAGTGAGATCGCTTTGATCGAAGCTTTCGCTGATACCAAGGTCATCGGTGTTACGCTCAATCACGAGGGAATGTCTGAGGGCGAGATTACCGACACGATCGCGGCGCAATCACAACAGCTTGGGCTACCGGTCACCGATGCATTGGCCAGACCGGTTGCAGATCTGCTTGCGATGGTAACTGCCGCATACCCAGCACTGACGCGAAGGCCTGCTGTGGCAACGATATGAGCTGCCCACGCATCGAGGTGGACCTGTGTAAGATCAGGCACAATACGCAGTTATTGGTCAAGCGTTTGGGCCTGCGGGGGATCGGCGTCACTGGCGTGACGAAGGCTGTCTGCGGGCATCCTGCAATCGCTCAGGCCATGCTCGATGGTGGGGCCACGGCGCTTGCGGATTCACGTATCAGCAACGTGCAAAGGCTACGGTCGACAGGGCTGTCAGGCCCGATCACGCTAATTCGGACGCCGATGTTAAGCCAGGCTGACGAGGTCGTTCAGTCTTGCGAAGCGAGCTTCAACACTGAAATTCTTGTCATCTCGGCCTTGGCAGCCGCTGCGATCCGCAATGGGTCAGTCCACGGTATCATCCTCATGGTCGAGATGGGGGACCGGCGCGACGGCATATTCCCCGAGAAGCTGGCTGAAATCGCGCAGCAGGTCCGGCAGATGCCCGGGGTCACGCTGCAGGGGATCGGTGCTAACTTTGCGTGTTTGAACGGGCGCGCTCCGACAGCACCTCAAATGGCCACCTTAATTGAACTGGCAAATGAGATTGAGCGAGAGGGCGGCCCCAGCCTCAAGATCGTATCTGGTGGGGGATCTGCCAACCTGCCTTGGGCATTCGGCGGACACGCAACAGGCCGCGTCAATGACCTCAGGCTGGGCGAGGCGATCCTTCTGGGTGTCGAACCCCTGTCCGGTGACCGGATCGGGGGGATGCATACGGATGCTTTCACTCTGGTTGCCGAAGTCATTGAAACGGGAGCAAAACCTGCGCCTTTCCCCATTGCCCTGATCGATCCGACCACGGAACGCCTTCTCTTTAAGCCTGCCGGTGGTGCGCCCGCGCTCATGATCCTCGCGCTTGGGCATCAGGACACTGACATTCTGGGGCTTTCACTGCCTGCCGGGAACGTATTGATCGGCGCGACCAGCGATCACTTTGTCGTAGGGACAAACCTATCCCCGCAGCCGGTGGGTTCCGAAATGAAAATTCAGATGAACTACAATGCGTTGATGCTCGCCATGTCTGCGCCCGACATCGAAGTGAGTCTGTTAGATAATCTACCTTCAGGACCGTCCGAGTGCAGCAAACATGAGATTGGCCACTTGGTGCCTGCTTGAAAGGGCGAACTTGATTCAACCTTATGCAACCCAAAGAGGAAACTGAAAAATGTCAAAGCCCACAAAAAAGAACCTGTCCAAAGTGTATGATGCCAAGCCGGAAACCGCGATGGAAAAGACAACGCGTGTCGTCAGACAAATGGTTGACGAAGACGCGGAGCAGCGACATGCGAAAAATTTCAGACTGCGAACTGCGCGCCTTGAAAGGGAAGCGAACACGCCACCCGAGACCACAGCTAAACCAGTGCGCAAAACCCGCCGCACTGAAACTGGTTCTTAACGGCAACCAAGCTCCAGCAGCCATTTGTTAAGTGGCTTCCGAATAGGGTAACAGACACTTCAAGCATATTAAAGTTGGTTGAGGCCGCTCTTTAACCTTCCAATCCACCCAGTTGTTTCCAAGGAATCATTCGTGACCGACCCAGAACCTTCATCAGAAAAGATCCACTATATCTGCCAGACCTACATAACAACAAAGGCTGGGCGCAATGGGCAGACTAGCCTAAAGATTGCCAAGCAATTTGAGTATTCCTCCGCGCAAGAGGCACAGAATCGTGCGGAACGAGAGGCTTTATCCGACGATTTTATTGGTGCCGACGGTTACATGATCCGCGAAGATCCGGACAGCGGAGAAGTCGCCGATCCAAGCTTCCTTGTGAGGCTGGGAAATGTCCCGGGGTTTGACGAATGATAAAACTCTGGAAGTAGCTGGCCCTGCCTGTGGTCCGTTTCGCTTGTCAACTCTGGAACCTTAGCTACCAAACGGAGCTACTGAAACTGGCTATTGGCCTCTCGGTGTCATGTGCGGCGATAGACTGATCATTGAAGCAATCGCGGCGAATTCATTCTCTGTTGCGCTCTGCCAATCTTTATCCGATGAAATGCTGCACGATGAACGAATGGCGGGTCCGAAGAAGCTGCTCAGCAGCGTCCCGCCACAAGGCGAACGGCAGCTTTGGGCCGTGAGTGGCGACGGGCCTGTACACCTGCTTAGAAGAAACGCGCGCTGCGTCACCGCGAGCCCGCATCAAGCCCAAGGAAGCTCATATGACTTTCTTTCAATAGAAGCATTGTTTACCAATCCCATTATGAAAAAAACTATGCGCTTTATCCTGGTTTCGTTCGCATTAGCTCTAGACACCTCTGCGCAAGCTGAGCCAGTAGACTTGACTGGTTTAACCTGCGTGCGCATGACCAATTTCGGCCCAAACACTTGGGAGTTTTACGGTGACATCGCGGTGAGGAGATATGCCCAAGGTCAAGGACGACCCCAAAGGTTTGTCCGTGTGGGCGAAGGCGCTTACGAAAGATACAGTCGAATTGATGGAGAATGGGACGCTGTCTACTACTTTTTTGACGTGGGCGAAGGGGTGCAGGTGCGGATATTTTCGAGACCGGGTCTCGATGTACGGGAAGAAAACCCTCGTGCCTCTTGGGACGAGGGCATTTTCACTTTTGCCGCTCAGTGCGTGCCGCTTGGGGAAAGGCAATGACGTTTGGCGTGTAACGCCCCCACCGAACAATAGAGGTGCGGCAAAGCTGTTATGGCGTCACCCATCTGTAACGCTGAACGACTGCTTTGGATAAGCTGCGCAGCGGCATTGGGACCAACGGCGAATGGCGGGTTTGGGCCGGGAGTAAAACGTTCCCATAAGTCTAAGATACTGAACCAAGGCAAGCATAATTTTGGGGCTGCTCAGTTTACGATCTCAAAGATTTGTAGACCGTCGCCCTCCCGATCCCAAGGTGCTTGGCAATTGCGGTCGCTCCCATGCCTGATTGACGTAATTCTTTGACCTTAGTGTCATCGACAACCTTTGGGCGGCCCTTGTAAAGGCCTTTGGCCTTTGCTTTCGCGATCCCCTCAGCCTGGCGTTTGCGAATGATGTTTCTTTCAAATTCAGCAAAAGCTCCCATCATCTGCAACTGAAGTGTGGCGAAGGCATCGTCCGATTTGGCTGAAAACGTAAGGCTTTCGGTTTTGAAGGTAATTGAAACGCCTTTGTCATTCAGTTTTTGTATTATCGATTGCAGGTCGCGGAGGTCTCTGGCCAAGCGATCGATGCTATGGACAATCACAGTGTCGTCTTCTCGCACCCATTCCAGCATAGCGTTGAGCGCTGGGCGGTCTTTGGCACTTTTGCCAGAGAGCTTTTCTTCAAAGAGCTTATCAACAGCTCCTAAATCCTGCCGGTCGAAATTTTGTTCTACGGTACTGACACGGCGATAACCAACAATCGACATGATGTCTCCTATGGTGCTAGACCTTTTCAGAATACTGTCTACTAACTCTAAATCAAGTCTAAATGTGCACCTCCGGCTTAGATTTGCTGTGTCTCCTCAGGGTAGACCTTTGTGTACAGCTGTTAGATCGACTGGTGCTGCTCAAGTGAAAACCAAATCGCTCACTTGCAAACATACGAAGGTGGCAACGCCATATTGCAACTCCGGCTTATTCATGCACAGCTTGCGACTAATTTACGTAAAGTATTTGAACGATTTATGCAGATAGATGACTTTATTGAACGCTGGTTGGGTTCTGGCGGCAGCGAAATGGCCACGGCGCAGTCCTTTGCGATTGAACTTACCGAACTTTTGGGTGTGCCGCGTCCTAACGTGTCGGACAAAGATGGCGACTTCCTTGACTACCGCTTTGAACGCCCTGTTACGCTGACTCATACCGGGCGCAAGCGGAATGGCAGGATCGACCTTTACAAAAAGGGCCACTTTATCCTCGAAGCCAAGCAATTTGCGGCCCCTGAATCTAAGGACAAAGATACGCTAGAGTTGTTCCAAGCCAAAGACGCGCCCAAGCAAACCGGCCATGGCAAACGCCATACGCCCAAGTTCGACGACACCATGATGAAAGCGCGCAACCAAGCCGATAATTATGCCCGCGCGGTGGCCCGCGAGGACGGTTGGCCCCCCTTTCTGATGGTCGTGGACGTGGGCCATGTGATCGAGCTGTATGCAGACTTCTCCGGGCAGGGGCAGGGCTACAACCAATTCCCAGATGGCAACCGCTACCGCATTTATCTCGAAGACCTCCGTAAGACTGAAACCCTAGACCTGTTGCGCGCAATCTGGACGGACCCGACAAGCCTCGACCCTTCACTAAAAGCTGCCAAGGTCACGCGCGAAATCGCCACTCACTTGGCTGAGCTTGGCAAAAGCTTTGAAGGGCAGGGGCATGACAGCGAAACGGTCGCCCGATTCTTGATGCGCTGCCTGTTTTCTATGTTTGCCGAAGACGTCGACCTTATCCCAAAACGTAGCTTTACAGAACTGCTGATCAAACTGCGTGGCCACCCTGAGGATGCCGAACATGCGCTGGCTGGCCTCTGGGAGGCGATGGACAAGGGCGAATACGCCCATGCACTGCTGACCAAGGTCAAGCGATTTAACGGTGGGCTATTCAAAGACCCAAGCGCGCTTCCTCTGAACAATCTTCAACTTGGCCTGCTCATTGAGGCCGCTGAGGCGGATTGGAAACAGGTCGAACCCGCGATTTTTGGAACGCTGCTGGAGCGTGCCCTAGACAAACGCCAGCGGCACAAGCTGGGCGCGCATTATACGCCGCGCGCCTATGTCGAACGGCTGGTCACCCCCACGATCATGGAACCCTTGCGCGACGACTGGCGCGATGTGCAAACTGCCGTGCAACGTCTGGCAACCGATGGCAAGGAAGAGGCTGCCCGCAAGCTGGTCCATGCCTTCCATAGCAAGCTGTGTGAAGTTCGCGTTCTCGACCCCGCCTGTGGGTCGGGCAACTTCCTCTATGTCGCTCTTGAGATGATGAAACGCCTTGAGGGTGAAGTCACCGCGCTGCTCGAAGAACTGGGCGAAACCCAAGTCAGCTTTATCACCGTGGACCCCCACCAGTTCTTGGGGATCGAGCTGAACCCGTGGGCGGCAAACGTGGCAGAGCTGGTTCTGTGGATCGGCTATCTGCAATGGCATTTCCGCACCCATGGCCTTGCCGCCCCGTCCGAACCTGTCCTGCGCGACTTCAAGAATATCCGCAACGGCGATGCGGTGCTGGAATGGGCAGGTAGAACGCCGCGTCTGAATGATGATGGCACGCCTGTGACCCGCTGGGACGGCGTGACCACGATTAGGCACAACGTGACCGGAGAGGAAGTGCCAGACCCCGCCGCGCGCATTGCCGTCTATGACTATGCCAAGCCCAAGGCAACCAAATGGCCAGAGGCGGAGTTCATCGTGGGCAACCCCCCGTTTATCGGCGCGTCACGGCTGCGCGATAGCTTGGGCGATGGCTATGTCGAGGCGCTGTGGTCTGCCTATCCCATGATGCCGCAATCGGCTGATCTGGTGATGTTTTGGTGGGAAAAGGCGGCGCTGGCGGCGCGGGCGTGGAACGCCAAAACGGGCAAGGGCACGCGGCGGTTCGGGCTGATTACGACGAACAGCCTGCGCCAGACGTTTAACCGCCGCGTGCTAGAGCCTCATCTGAACGATCCGAAAAAGCCGCTCTCGCTGTTGTTTGCGATACCGGATCACCCTTGGGTGGATACGTTGGACGGTGCCGCTGTGCGAATTGCGATGACTGTCGGGGCAGTGGGCAAAAGGGCTGGAAGATTGTTGACGCTCGCGACCGAGAGCAAAGAACGAAGCGAATCGGACGGGCGGATCGTTTCCTTTGACCACCAAATAGGTAAGATTTTTGCAAAGCTTGAAATTGGGGCAGACGTTGCCGCTGCTAAACCGTTGGCTGCAAATGCCAAAATGTCATATCGAGGTATGCAACTTATAGGGTCGGGTTTCATTGTTTCGTCTGAAAAGGCAAAAGTCTTAGGACTCGGAAGTGTGAAAGGTGCGGAGCATCGCATTCGACAGTACCGGAATGGGAAAGACCTTACTAACAGGCCGCGCCACGTCATGGTGATTGATCTATTTGGTCTAACCGAAGAAGAAACGCGCGAGCAGTATCCGGCGATTTACCAACATGTTTTTGACAATGTGAAACCTGAGAGAGATGCCAAAGCAGCGAATTCAAAGGACAGTGCTGCATATGCGAAACTTTGGTGGTTGCATGGCAAACCACGGCAAATGCTTCGCCCCGTCTTGGAAGGTTTGCCTCGCTACATCGCTACCGTGGAGACTACTAAGCATAGAGTATTCCAGTGCTTAGATGCTTCAATTTTGCCTGACAACATGCTTATCGCGATTGGATTGTCAGAAGTTGCTTATCTTTCAGTTCTTTCAAGCAGATTTCATGTTGTTTGGTCGCTTGGTATCGGCGGCACGTTAGAAGATCGACCGCGCTACAATAAGTCTGTATGCTTCGACCCGTTCCCTTTCCCAACCCTCACCGATACCCAACGCACCACCCTCCGCGCCCTTGGCGAAGAACTCGACGCGCACCGCAAGCGTCAGCAGGCCGCGCACCCCAAGCTGACTCTGACCCAGATGTATAACGTGTTGGAAAAGCTCCGCGCGGGGGACACCATCGAAGGTAAGGACAAAGACATCTATGACCAAGGCCTCATCGGTATCCTGCGCGACCTGCACGACCAGATCGACGCCGCCGTGGCAGATGCCTATGGCTGGCCTGCGGACTTGAGTGACGAGGAAATTCTCCTCCGCCTTGTCGCCCTCAACAAAGAGCGCGCAGAGGAAGAGGCGCGCGGCCATATCCGCTGGCTCCGCCCCGACTATCAAAACCCCACAGGCAAGCACGTTGCCAAAGGCAAAACCGGCGATATGGACCTTGGCGTGGTCGCCAAGATCGAAAAAGCCCCATGGCCCAAAACCATGCCCGAACAAATCGCCGCCGTGCGCGAAGCCCTTACCGAGATGGGCGAAGCCACCCCCGAACAAATCGCCCGCCGCTTTGTCCGCGCAAGGGCAGGGACCGTCGAGCCACTCATGGAAAGTTTAGCCGCGCTTGGTCAAGCAGAGAAGGGTGAGGATGGTCGGTTTGCGGCCTAACCACCTGCGCTACCGTATTAAGCAACTAGATGCGAATACACTGCGCTACCGGGAGTTGGAGTTAGCGTTGGAGGAAGGCGTTGGATTTGGCGGGGCGTGGTATTCCAGCCAGAAGGAGCATTGGTTGGGATGGTTGGGCGAGTACGACGGCCCGGGCGCGTATGGCCGGGCAAGCGTCCCCGGACGCGATGCACGTTTTGTCTACAACCACATCCAATGCGCCCCAATGCTGTTTTGGTTAGCAGAGGCGGTCAATGCGCCGACTGATGGTCTGGACTGTGCTTTCAAGGCAGTAGTCACCGCTCCAAAGCGAAACGCGAGCCAATGCGCTGCTCTGAGGAGGATCTTGCCTTGGGAAGATGTATGCGAGAAATTAGTTGATCGAACACATGGGACCCTTTGGTCTCGGTTTCGAATGAACTCGAAGCGATAGAGAAGAAAAAGAACCACACCTCTTACAAGCCAGACCATGCAGTAAATGTTGACCGCAGTTGGCTCCGTCGCATGTTTGACGGAGCCGCTTCGGCCTGGCTAGGGACCTTACACATCTGCCAAGGCTAGTAGCTTTGAAACGCACAACTTCCCAATAGTGAAGCTAGATCGTAAAGTACTTAGTCAATAGGAACGATTGAGTTGCTTTTCGAGAAAGCGTCTGCGGCTTTCGATTAATGAAATTTCGTCCTCAGTCCACTCGCACAGTTGTGGGCAAATGTTTCTGCGGTTTAGCATGCCGTTCAGCTCTTCAAGACTGGTGACGGTGCGCAATTTTGCTTCTAGGTCGTCGCTCCTAACGCCTACCTTTCGCCTAACCGATCTCGATTGGGAATAGGGCACGAAAGTCCCCGCTACTGGCTTCAACGTCGGATGGGATGAACATCGAGGAGCCGGAGGAGTTGCATATCGTATCGAAGGCTCAATGTACCTGTTTCTCGCGGCCAAATAACTATCAATTGCCGCCTTTGTGGCAGCCTCTTGGTTCCTCGCCTTTTGCATTCTTCGACTTAAGCGCTTTCGAACCTTGTCAGGATTCGCTGCGTTTGAGACATCCAGCCGCTGACGACGCCTTTCCCGGTTGACCGAAGGTGAGACTATCTCAAGGTTTTCTGCTCGATTGTCACTGGGGTCATGGTTGATATGATCAACTTCATGAACTCGGTCCACCCAACGACCCAACGCACTGGCCGCAATGATCCTGTGTAATCCAGTAATTGTTACACCATCCGGTCCCCATAGCTGGACAATTCTATACCGTTTGCCGTCACGGTTCTCTGGGCCCAGGAAGTATTCCAGCTGACCGGCCTCAAGTTGTTCTAACACTTTATCAAGGGGCGGTAGGGACCTTTCATTTTCATATCTCTCCATGTGATCGCTATTCACCCCTATCAAACCTGTCCAGACCACATCCGGCTATTTGACGACATTCTACGTCTGGTTTGGCAACCTGAAAAGCCACTTATTGCGGACTCGTCCCAAGCAAGCCCTAGCTGGACAAGCAACCGAGCCGGTTCGGCGAATGACAGAGGACCGGTACTTGCAACAGACGACGGGAAGCTTGTTCTAAGGTCTGTTTAGTTAGCAAATTACCAGTTCTCCCACGAGGTGCTGACGGTCAGCTATCCCAGTTTTAGGTCAAGATGTGTGGGTCCGCTTCGTGCTGGCAAGAGACCTTGGTGCAGTATCTGACAGCGGCAGCTCTGTCTCGCATGTCGGCCGTTGCGTAGTGCCATAATAGCGTCAGCATTCAAAACGCTATGCCACCCTCTAACAAATCCTCTGGTGAAAACGATCACAAAAGCCCGTCCCCTCAGGGATGTTTAAAGCACAACCAACATTTACCGCAGGGGAAGGCTTCTATATTGGGTGGTAGGTTGTGTGGTATTGTAAATATCTCATGTAAGATAAGTAATTAAGATCAGTGTTTTGTGATAGATAGGTTGCGGACACCTCCTCCGCCATTATCCCACCCCCTCATTACGCCTCTCCCCAATTCCGCGCCTGTCGTGGAACCGTCACCTTTGCGTTACGCGGCTGTTACCAGAATCGCGCATCAGGGGCCGTCTTTAACGGAGAGCCCTTATGAAACACCCTATTCTTCCTCTTGCCCTATCCCTTCTGGCCGCCCCTGCTGTCGCGCAAGAGACGTTTGATGCCGCGCTTGCGGGCCATGCCTATCTGCCTGCGCTGAGCCTTGTCGCGCCGCCTGCCGATGCGCCGAAGGATGCGTGGATCAGTGGTAAATTCACTGGTGGCGCGCGCAATGGCGTGCCGATGTCGGTGCCGGGCAATACGGGCGGGCTGCATGGTAAACGGCTGACGGGGCTGAACCTGCCGTTCATTGGCCAGCCGTTGCAGGGGTTTTCCGGTTTCGCGATGAACCGTGCCGAAGATGGGTCGGTCTATGTACTGACGGACAACGGCTTTGGCTCAAAGGCGAACAGCCCCGATACGCTGTTGTTCTTCAGCCGGATGGACGCTGATTTCGACACAGGTGAGGTCGAGATCAAGGAAACGGTTTTTCTGCGTGATCCCGATTTCAAAGTGCCCTTCCGCATCTCCTATGGCGGGACAGACAGCCGCTATCTGACCGGCGCGGATTTCGATCTGGAGAGCATCCAGCGCGTTGGCGACAGCATCTGGATCGGCGAGGAGTTCGGCCCCTATCTGATCGAGGCCACATTGGACGGGCGGATCAAGGGCGTCTATCCGACGATGGTGGATGGTGTGCAACTGAAAGGGCCGGACACGCCCGGTATCTCGGCCACATCGGTGAAGGGGACGGATTGGACCGTGCCACGCTCGGGCGGGTACGAGGGCATGGCGCTGCAGCCTGAAACGGGTTTGCTTTGGGCCATGCTCGAGAAACCTCTGCTGGCTGCGAGCGGCGAGAACGAAGGTGATTTCCTGCGCGTCATGGCCTTTGACCCCGAGGCACGCGACTGGACGGGCGAGGGCTTCAAGTTCAAGCTGGCCGAAGGGGCCACGGCGATCGGTGACTTCAACTTCATCGACGAGACCCGCGCGCTGGTGATCGAACGTGACAATGGCGAGGGCGAGCCTTCGTTGAAATGCGCCGGTGACCCGCAGGCAGATTGTTTCCCGAACCCCGCGATGGTCAAGCATGTGGTTCTGATCGATACCGCCGATGTGGATGCCGAGGGCTATGTGCGTCGCATTGGTCAGATCGACCTGATGAACATCGCCGACCCCGACGGTAAGGCCCGCATCGAAACCGATGGCGGCGAGGCAGGGCGGTTCAGCCTGCCGTTCTTCACCATCGAGGACGTGATGCGGGTGGACGAGACGCATATCATGGTCGCCGTGGACAACAACCTGCCGTTCTCATCCGGGCGCAAGCTGGATGCCGCTGCGGATAACGAAGTGGTGCTGCTGAGCGTGCCCGAACTACTGGCCGCGCAGTAACCCGACGCGCCCCTGTCGCAGAGGATGCCGAGGGGGCGTTTCACACCCTAGACACACCCCAGGCCCCGCCATTGCCCGCGCGCCCCCAACCTTCGGGAGGATGCCGGTTGATGTGCGGGGCTTTGCCGTGTCAGAAAAAGCGAGCGCCCGCCTGCTGGCATCAATGGGCCCTGACCCCCGCGGCTTGGGACAGGGCACAGGGATGGTACGGTGGGCCTTGGCAAAAGGATCTCCCCCATGACGTTTCAGATCGGCATTGGCCCGAATAATCGCAAATCCGCCTATTTCGATGCGACTGTCGCAGAGGGTGTGGCTTGTTTCTCGGTCTATAATCACATGTTCATACCAGCGCATTTCGG
>Ga0208018_100224_pt1 | contig 18754 bp, 5 predicted proteins | sample 31_taG_FD_184105 | JGI IMG/M metagenome (GOLD analysis project Ga0208018, IMG submission 184105) | Marine viral communities from the Gulf of Mexico - 31_GoM_OMZ_CsCl metaG (SPAdes) (version 2) | ecosystem: Environmental > Aquatic > Marine > Oceanic | place: Gulf of Mexico | collected 2015-07-12 | reverse complement strand
TTCTGAGGGTTTATGGACCCATGCAATAAATGCTATTAATAATTCTCATTATGGTGAAACAGGAAGTATAGGTAATGAACCTTCAAATACTTTTTGTGCAGAGGCTCCATATGACATTATAGGATATGCTCATAAAACTAAAACAGAATGGGTTATATTCTCCACAAATAATATAAGTTCTGAGATAGGTATTTTTGATGAATCTGATTGTTCTTACAAAGCTTTAATAAATGATAGTTGTTTATCTTTTAACAGAACTAATTTAATAACAGCTGTAGTAAATGAAAATTATGATTGTACATGGTCAGTTTATTGGCAGGATAATTTAAATCCTGACAGGGTAATGAATCTTGACAACATACCTTATTTATGTGAACCTGCAGAAGATCCTTGTGATGATGATGTTTGTACAGATAGATTAGATTGTGATGCAATTAGATTACATCCTTTAGTTCAACAACCTTGTGTAAAGATTTCTAAATCTCAAGGTGCTGGTCAGCTTATTAATGGTAGCTACATGGCTGCTATTGCATATTCTGAAAATGGTGTAAGACTTACAGATTATTCTATGCCATCTAATGCACAATCTTTGTGGAGACATGATGCACAAGGTTCAGGGTTAGACGTTACTATTTCAAATCTTGATCCAAATTTTGAAGAATACGAATTAGTTATTATTGCATTTGTTGCACAACAAACTATAGTTAAGAAAATAAATAATTATTCTACAAATCAAACAACTGTCACAATTGATTTAATACCACTTTCTAATGAAACTATACCTACAGCATTGCTTCCTTTAAAAAATGTGGTATATGAGAGGAGTGAAGGTATGTTTGAAGTAAATAACTATCTTATCAGAACTTCTGTAACAACTCAACTTCAATTTAATTATCAACCTTTAGCTAATCAAATTAATACTAACTGGGTCGCTGTTAAGTATCCAAAAGATTACTATTGGGATGGTGGTAACTTATTAGGTTACTATAGAGATGAGGTTTATGCATTCTTTATAAGATGGGTCTATAAAACAGGTGCAAGAAGTGCATCATATCATATTCCTGGTAGAGCTCCAACAGCTAATGATGTAGCCCCTGTTACAACCTCTGATGTAGTTTATCCTACTGAAACTGAATTTTGGCAAGTTTATGATACATCAACAAAAGTATTAGCATCAGGTACAGAACAAGATGGTGGTGAAATAGTTGCTAAAGGTCGGATGGCATATTGGGAGTCAACAGAAAGATATCCTGCAAAACCTACAATATGGGGTGATTTATGTAATGAGCCTATACGACATCATAAGATGCCATCAAATGATCAGATACATATACATGATCAAGGAGGTGAACAGATTATAGTTTTAGGTGTAGACTTTTCAAATATTCAACATCCATTAGATAATGATGGTGTTCCTATAGAAGATATTGTAGGATATGAAATATTAAGAGGTACACGAGAAGGTAATAGAAGTATTATAGCAAAAGGTTTAATTGGAAATATGATAGAGTTTCCAATTGAAAAAATTACTAATAAAAAAGGATTGTTTGCAAACTATCCTTGGAATGATTTAAGACCTGATCCATTTTTAACACCTGATTATTCAGTATTAGGAATTGATGAAGGAGATGAGGTTTCTGTAGATGACACTGAAAGACTTGATACTTATAAAAAAAATTATTTATCATTTCACTCTGTTGAAGGAAGTTTTTTAGGAACATCATTAGGTGCTACTTATTTACAATTATATAATGAACAATTTGGTACAGCAACTGGTCAATTTGAATTTCCATATAGACATCCTAAATTTAAACTTATTACAGATGGTGCATTTGCAACAGGGTTACTTGTTGCATTAGGTTTAGCCGTAATAGAATCTATTGGTACAACAACTGCAGGCCCTTCAGGTGTAGATCTTGAAGCTTCTATTCCACTTGTTGGTACGGTTACATTAGTTAATCGTTTTCAAAAAGAATCAGGACCTGCATCGTCTATTGGTGATGCATTCAATTATCTTGCTTCATCTGCTACATCAGGTTCAGTTGGTGCTATTACTGCTACTATCGTTGCAATTGCAAGTTTTATACTTTCAGTTAGTTATTATATGACAAAAACTATGGATCAAGTTCTTAGCATAATGAGAAATGCATCTGCTTGGAGAGATTATTATTTACAATATAATGGTCATGGTTTTTATAGTAAATATAGTAGTATTCCTAATGCTGAAGTTCCTTTTGGCACACCAACTTGTGTAAGAAGAAATGTAATTAATGCACGGTACATAGGCTCACATCTACAAGATTTTGACAGCACTTACAGAATAAATAATCTTTACAGACCTAAATATATATGTATAAATACTGATGGTGACATACCTGATCCACAAACTATTGACGATTCAAAGAAAAGAGTTAGGGATATGCCAGGAGTCTCTGATCCACAAGAAGTTGGTCAAAATTATAAGGATCCTACTGCTTTTGAATTTGTAAGTACTATATCAGGGCATTATGGTGCTCTAAAAAGAGATTTTCAAAATCAATATGGTGCATTAGATTCAGTTTCTCAAATACCAACAAATTCTTGTATTTATAATACTGAACCAGAAATAGGTGTTACATATAATACTAATACTATTTTTGGTGGTGATGTTTACATAAACAGGTTTACTGAAAAGAATCCATATTTTTTCTTTAACACTTGGCTTTATGATTTTGTTGATGGGACTGAGATTGATTATACAAAATATGTAAATGGTCCTGCACCTATATATTATGCAAGATTACAAAATTTTGACTTCGCAGATTTTGATGTCAGCGTTGACCTTAATCTTTTTAATTCAGATCCTCCAGATATTGATATAACTTCACCTTCTGATTTTTTCAGATTTGATGAGCCTCCTGGTTATGCACAAGGATTAGGAGTTTTTCCGACAGGAGCTTTTATAAAGAAAAATTCATGGGCATATTTGTTTTATAATGGAATAAAAGATTTTTATACAGAATCTGAATTAAATATGGCATTTAGAGATTATGGTGAACAATCAGATTCTGAAAAATTTTATGATGTATATGGTTATTCTTTTAACGATTTAAGTACTATATTTAGATCTGATATAATAAATAAACCTTCTTTTTATAAATATGATTTATCACTTTCTGCATCAAGAGTCCCCATTACTTTCTCAAAATGGGGTTCAGTTTTGCCAAGGGATTATGACCCTGACGTATATGAAACATGTTTTCAATATTACCCAAACAGGGCAATATACTCTTTACAACAACAATCAGGTCTTAAGAGGGATAACTGGAGAAACTACTTACCACTTAACTTCAAAGATTTTGATGGAAAAATAGCTGTAATAAAATCATTAAACGCAACAGGTGCTATAATACTTTTTGAAAATAATGAGCCTTTACTATTTACAGGTGTAGATCAGTTACAAGTTCAAGGAGGTAGTACAAAACTTACAATTGGTGATGCTGGATTATTTGCTAATAATTTTCAAGCCGTTGTAAATGCTGATGATGCTTTAGAATATGGTTCAAGTATTTCTACTAGATCAGCAATTAATACGCCTTTTGGGTTGTTTTATGTTTCTCAGAAACAAGGTAAGATATTTACAATGGGCGGCTCTTCTTTAGAAGAAATATCCAGAGCAGGTATGAAGTTCTGGTTTTCTGAACATCTGCCGTCTAAGCTTTTAGAGGTATATCCTGATTATCCACTTTATGACAATCCTGTTGCAGGTATAGGATGCCAAGCAATATATGATCCTACATATGAGCTAGTTTACTTTACTAAAAGGGATTATAAACCATTAAGAACTGATTTACTATTTGACAACGCAAATGGTGTTCCTTATTACTATTGTGGATTAAGTACTGTAGATACTGATCCTGATAATATACCTGCGGCTGTGGGTACAGGTGTTACTGCTGATTTACAAATATCTAAAAATAAAGCTGATTTTGGTGAGCGTGTAGAATTAACCTGGACAACAACTAATGCAACAAGTGTTGACTTAAGAGTTAACGATGATATTATATCTGCACCACTAGATGGAAGTCTTACAGTTGTTGCTAAAGCAAATACTGATTATTGGATTGAAGCATCTGATGGAATGGGTAATACTGCTGTTGATAGTAAAGTGTTGACAGTAAATCCTGCAAAACTTACTTGTCCATGTCCTTTTGATGATCCTACATGTTTTGAACCATGTGATTGGACAGTGAGTTATGATCCTAAATCTAAACTTTGGATTAGTTTTCATGATTGGCATCCAAGTTTATTCTTGCCATCTTATAGAAACTTCCATACAATAAAAGGTAATGAGATTTGGAAACATAATGACAATTGGGAAAGCTATTGTAATTACTATGGAGATGACTATCCATGGGAAATAGAGTTTCCTGTAAGTACTCCAAATAATGTAACAACATTAAGGAATGTAGAGTATACATTGGATGTTTATAAATTTTACAATGACGGTAATGATTATTTTCATATATTAGATGAAAATTTTGACAGAGCTATTATATATAACTCAGAACAAATTTCTGGACTTCTTAGACTAACTATTAAAGGTAAAAACTCTCCTTTAGATCTTATAGAGAAACCTATTTATAATGGAACATCTATAGACATTAAGTATAGCAAAGAAGAGAATAAGTTTAGATTTAACCAGTTTTGGGATATAACAAATGATAGAGGCGAGTTTACTGGAACACAACTTCCAATGTGGATAACTAAGTGTTCAGGGTATGAAAGATATATTAATCCAGACTATGTTGATTATAACAAGCCTGAATTACAACATAAAAAAATCAGACATTATGGTAACAAGGTTATTCTTAGAAAGAATATCAGTAACGATAAAAAAATGATTTTAAAATTATTAAATACAAAACAAAATTTAAGTCCTAGATAAAATGTTTAATAGCGGTTTACTTAAAGAATTTGCAGCAAAACAAATGCAAAAGCAAATGGAAAAACAAATGGCTGAGCAAGCAATGATGCAAGAACAAGCCATGCTTTCTAATCCTGTATATCAAGTAGGAGGAATTAAAAGTATAAATGATAGAAGAAGACAAAAGGTTTTGCTTAATCTTGCTTCTCAATTTTTTGATTCAGATAATGAAATGCAAGTTTCCCCTGTAGAATTTATATCTTATTTGTCAGAACAACAAGTTTCTCCTGAAGAGATCTTGGGAATTTTTAGATATTTTGGACAAGATGATGCAATGGTTTCTGATTTAATTGGTTCTGTTTTCGGACAATCTCCTCAAGAATATGTTGATTTTGATTCTGTAGCAAGTGCAAAGTATGGAGGTAAATTAAAAAGAAAACTGCGCAAAGCTCAAAAGGGTAAATGGAAAACAGATTTAACTAATCGTATGGAAGGGTTTGAAGATCCCTCTGATGTCACTGTTGTATATGATGGAGATGATAGGTATGAATCAATATTTGATCCAGCATATAGAGCTGCTGTAAGAAAAAGGCAACAAGATATTGCAAATCTTGAAGGTGCAAAAGATCTTTATAATAAGGTTTGGTATACTGATTATCCTAAAACTACCTTTACTACTGCTGATGAAAGAAGAGCTTGGGTAAAAGCAAATCCAGAGTGGCAAAAGGCAAAAGCTATTTTAGAGCAATTTGGTGATGCTCCTGCTGGGGTTAATGTACCAGTTACAAATGCTGCAGGTCTTGTTTATGATGCACCAAGATATAATCCTAATGTAGATATGAGTTCTGTTTATCCAGCAGCAGTTTCATTTTATTCATCTGGTTTACCAGAAGACATAGATGAAGCTCAATTTAGACAATGGGTAAATACTTATTATCCTCAATATGCCGCAGCAAATGAAATAGGATTAAATGTTCCATCAACAAGGAATAATAGATATATTAGAAGTGCATGGTATGAGTTAGGAGATCAATACAGACCAATAGCTGTTGAACCAGTTGAAGAAGCAATAATTGTTGAAGAAACTCCAAGTCCTATTATAGAAAAAAAGGGATATGAGACTAAACCTTTAGAAATAAAAAAACAAAACATTACAAAAGATTATCGTTGGGATGATACATTAAAAATGCATGTTTTGGATGAAAAAGTTAAAGGAGTAGACTCAACAGGAGTTGATATAGGAGGTAGAACAATTACAAAAAAATATGGTGGTAATAATATAAATAATAATACAATGAAGAAAAATTTTTATGGGCAAATAGTCAATGCCATGAGAAATGGGGGCTTGCCAAAAGCACAAAATGGAGGTGAAAATGAATATTATATTCCTCGTTTACCTATTAAAGAGTATGATGATACAACTCAATATCATGCTTTAAATAGACCTTATAATGAATTTGATATGTCAACTCAATTATATGCTTTAGATAGACCTTATGATATGAGTAATATGTTTAGTAATTATGGACCTCCTCGTAGAAGACTAAGAAATAGAATGTCAGGATTTATGGATAATGTTAAACATGGTTATTATCAAGCTCTTGATAGAATGGGGTTTAATCCATATAATAGAGAATATCCAGATTTTATTGACAGTTATGATAGGGATAGTCCTTTTTATCAAGAAGTTTATCAAGGAGATGATATGCGTAATAATTTTGTATATAATCCTGATGATTATTATGAAAGATCTATATCTAGGCGTGCTGAACCTTTACCTAAAGCATATCAAGATGAATTAATGCGAGAGGTTATCAGAAACCTATATAATAAACGATAATAAAATTTTTAACCATGGCTACTAGAAGAATAGATGCACCACCAGTTGAGGAAAATAATTCTTGCCCAGAAGGGTATTACTTTGATGCGGTTGCTCAAGCATGTACAGAATTTCCTAAAGAACTTGACGGTGTTCCTACTGATTTATATGAAGATGATTCTGTAAAAGAATATCTTGAATATATTTCTCAGAAAGAGTTTGAAAAGGCTACAGCTGAGGGTAGGATTGAAGAACTTCGGTCAAGCATAAAAACATTAGAAGATGTTACAATACCTGCTGAAAAAGTTAGAGTTGAAAATGTAAGAAAGAATGTTATACCTGAAGCTCGCAAATTAGATAAAGCTGATGATTGGATGCTTAAAAAGCATAATCTTATGGCGCTTACCAGAAGTGATGCATATGACGCATACCTTAATGCTAAAAATCCTATTGAGCTAAAAAAGGCAATAGACAATCTGCCTGAAGAATTAAAAGCAGTTTTGCCAAACAGAGGTCAATACAGTATTGCTACATATGATAAAGCAGCTGAGGACTGGAAGCCAGGTGTAGGGCCTGACAGAGAATTGTTTTGTACACCATATGGTTGTGAAGTTTATCGTAGAGCTGGTGCTAGCGATTTACCTTATATTGGTGGAAACGTGGGGTTTGTTAATCCTGAAGTTAATCCTTATTTTGAAAAAATTTCTAATGAAGAAAAGCAACCTGGTGATGTGCAAGTTCTTTCTACCTATACAAAAAAAGATTTTACAAATCCAAAATTGGGAAAGGCAATAAGACCTCATCATACTACAATATATACAGAAGGTGATATAGAGGATGGAGAAGTTTCTGGATATAATGCTCGTCAAGGTACTCGCTTGATGTGGGATGAAAGTTCGTGGGATACAGCAACTAAAGAAGAAATTCAAAAATTAGTTGATAGTGGTCAAGAAGAAGATCTTCCTGAATATCCAGAATATTATAGATATATTGGTCAGACAAAAAGACTTCAGAATCAGTTGAATCAACAAAGACAAGAATTAGAAGATTTGACTGCTAGTTTGGAAATGTCAAGAATAGATGATAAAGATATTCCTGCTCTTGTAAAAGCACTTATGGATATTGAAAATCTTCCAATTAGAGAAATGAGATCTATAGATTCTGGAGAGCGTGGATACTTAAGGGATGCTCCTTTATATGTAGCTCCTAAGAAATCATTTAATACAAGACTTGAGCAAAATGTAATGGATCCAGCTAGACACAAGCTTTATCAATTTATGAAAAAAGTAGGATTTAACCCATATAAATAATGGACTATAGTAAAAAAATATTTAATCTTTTGTCTGAAGCAGGCAGTGCAAAATCTGGCATTACTGATGCGCAGACTAAAAAGATTTTCTATGATAATGGTGGAATTACTGATAAAAAACTTAGAGAACTTCAAGAGAAAAAAAGAAGAGAGCTTGAATTAAGATCAAGACTTTTGGATCAAGATCCCATAATTAATAAAAAGATTAACTTACATTTAGAAAATCAAAATCAAGAACCTAGTTCTGACAATTATAATTATGGGTTTGTACAACCATCTGAGGAAGGATTATTTGGATTAGCAGGATTTGGCAGTAACAAATTTGGAATAGAAGGTACAATAGGCGGATATGTACCATATGATTTTGCAACTAATCCTTATTTTAAAGGAAATTATTTTGCAAATGCTCAAAAACATTTTCCTAAGCTTTCTGTAGGAGTTGGTGCAAACAAAGAAATATTTGGTTATCCTGACCAATCAGGAAATTTTACAAGAGTTGCTTCAGGAATATCTCCTAATTTTAATTTAAAATTTAACTTTCAAGAAGGAGGTCAGCAAGAAGAATCAGAAATTCCATATGCTTTATTAGCTAGTACTTTTTGGCCTACTGTTATGACACCTTTTATTTCACCTCAAGAAACAATAAATCATCTTTTTCAAAAAGAAGATAGTACTCTTGAAGATTTCTTAGAAATAGTTGATCCTGCTGGCGAACTCTCATTTGATGATGCTATTAGAGCATATCAAGAATGGCAAAACTCAGGAGAAGATTTACCAACCTTTCTTCAAACATTAGACATGATTGGTGTTGTGCCAGAGTTAGGTAAATTTTCAAAAATTAAAAATATTCCTTGGCAAAATATATTAAATACTATTGGATACGGTGACGCTGTCAACGACATCTATGAACACTTTAAAGAAGAAAACACAGATTCTTCTGGTAGTGGAGGATGGAAATTTGGTGGAGAGTTACCAAAGTTTCAGGTAGGTGGTGAAGAAAAAAATGGTGAAAAAGAAAAGCTATGGAATTTTACAGAACCAGAATATCCATATGCTCCTTCAACTATAATAGATGATGTAGAAGTTTCAGAATCAACTAGACCAGTATTAAATCTTTCACAAGAGGGTAAAGATCAAATGACAAATGAGATTGCAGACTGGGTTAGTGCTAAAGAAGACATTAGACAAACAGGTCTAGATTATTCAGATCTAGCTGTAAGAGTCATTAATTATCCAAGAAATTGGCAAGGTAGCTATGTTCGTGGAGTAGGAAGTACAGGTGAAATGGATCCTGGTCATATTGAGGCTGTTATAATTAATAAGAACACAGGTGAAATTGTTGAAGGATTGACTCCAATAAACAGATGGGCTTATACTGATGCAAAAGATGTTAACTTTAGTGCTCTTGGTTATGAAGGGGTTAGGTATGTTGATCTTGAGCTTGATCCATTACAATTAGAAACTTTTCTAACCGAGGCAAAAAAATTTAGAGAAACTGATTATAGCAATCTTTCAGAAGAACAAGAAAAATTTCATGAAGAGGTTTTTAAAGATAGAGGTTTTATATATCCTGGAAGTTTTGGTACAGGTAGTCCAGATGAATATGACTTATTTAGAGCAAATTGTGCTGATGGTGTTTGTCGTGGTTTGGGCATTGCTGATACAGATGCACTTCAGACAGCATTTGGAGCAACTGATCCAGAATTAGTTTTTGATTATATTATCAATTCTGGTGATTATAAGTATGACACTGCTTATGGTGAAAAAGGACCCACTAATGCAGAGCTTGTTCAAATCAAAACTGGACTCTCACCACACTCATCTCAATTGATAGCAGACTGGGCGGAGGGACTTACTGAAGCAGATTTAGCAAGTTTAGAAAAACATGCTCCTCATATATATAACAAATATTACAAAGGTTTGGTAGATTCTTATGATCCAGCTAAAGGGTTTGCAGGTTTACTTTACGCAATAGCTGCATCACCACAAGGAACAATTCCATTATTAAGTCAAGTTTTAGTTCAAGAGGGTCTCATTGAGCCTGTAAAGAAACATTTCACTGAAGGTAGAGTTCCATATCTTATGCCAGGAAAATATAGAGAAGGAGGTGATATTTCTCAAATGGGATACAGGGATGACTCTCCATATAGAGATAGAGACTATATAGATATTGAAACTAAAAATGGTTTAATTGATATGTCAAATACAGGTAAGACATTATTTGCGCATGATGAATATGGTAATGCAAAAGTTTTACCACCTTACTCAGGATTGCATAAATTTTTAGGACACAGAGTAAGAGAATATAATTTAGATAAATATAAATTTTAAAATATGAAAAAGGGATGCTATAAATGTGGTGGAAGAATACATGAGGAAGGAGGTACTGCTTCCAACCTAGAAGGTATGTCTGAAGAACAACAAATGCTAATGATGATAGCATCAGCTCTTCAAGAAAATATTTCAAAAAATGGTCAAGAAGAAGGTGTAATGATGACTCTTCAAATGCTTGCTGAAAAAGGACTAATTGATACTAGTACTGATGAAGGTGTTAAGCAAGGAATATCATTATTAGAAGCTGCTGTAGGTCATGTTCAACAAGCACATGGTAATAGAGATGTTTCACCTGAAGGTCTTCCTGAATACAATTCTGGTGGATATGATGAAATGAAATATGGTGGTTTACCTAAAGCTCAAGTTGGTAAAAATTACGTTGAACCTTCTGAATCAACAGCGGTAGCACCTGGAAGTATGTTAGTGGATCCAATTAATTTTCAGCTTATTACACCTTGGCAAATTGAAAATGAAGATAGAAATGACCCTTACCATTATTACCGCAAGAGGCACTTATGGACACTACCTCAAATGGAAATAGAACAGAAAAAAGGAGAAGAAGCAAAACAGTTTATAACAGATTGGAGTAATTCTCCTATGTATGAAAAAATGCTAAGAGAAAGCGCAGGAAAGGATTATGATTTTATGGCAAACCAGAGAGCTTTAAATTTAGCAACTGCGCCTGATTATGAAGTACATGAACATCCTCATGAAGAATGGAACGCTGTTTCTTGGAGTGATACTGGAAAAATAGATTTTCATACTGGTGCTTTTGATAGACCTGGTGTTTGGGAACATGAATGGTCCCATACTCAAGATAGACCTGTTTCCTGGGAGGAGTCTATGGATCGTATAATTCCTCAAAAAGACATTGACATGATCAAAGAATTTTCTAGTTATGTAGATCCAGATTCTGGTGATGAATATACTTATAATTGGAAAGGAAATAAGGTAAAAGCTGAACGGGCAGAATATCTTACAAGGCCAACTGAAACTAGAGCAAGATTAAATGCAATTAGATCTATAGCACAACAAGCTGGAATTTATGATCCTTTTACTGAGGAGATCAATGAAGAAGCTTTTAATAAGCTTTTAGAAAATGCAAACCATCGAATAAGCCATCCAGATCTTGAATTTAAAATTCCATCCAATACAGCATTAACTGATCTTAGAGAAGTTTATACAGATGAGCAAATCATCCAAATGCTTAATTCAATTGCAATGGATGACAGTGAACAATATAATGATTTTGGAGATGAACAGTTTGCTAAATATGGTGGGCGTAAATTAAGAAAGGCTCAGTGGGGTAGGCAAAATAATAGATTTCTTAATAATGTATTAAAACCAAGGAAATTAGATTTTAATTTAACTCCTCGATTAGATTTTACAAGTCCCTTTGTTAAACCACTTGGTGCAGTTGGACCTTCTTTTACAGGTATGGATTATACTGCTAATCCTTTTGATATGTCTAATTATGATTGGAAAGAACGAGCAACCAAAAGACTCCTGGAAGAAGCAAAAAAGAAAGCTAAAACACAAACAACAGTAGATGAAACAGTAGATGATCAAGAAAAAGCATATCATACTACTACTACAAAAAATTTAGATGCTGCTCCTGTTTTAAAAGGAGACATGAGAAGATTGAGAACTTTACAAAATTTTGGAATAGGTGATCCTAAAAGATCTTTAATGTATGCTGATCAAACTGGCATTGGTGATTATGCTAAGATTTTAACAGGTTTTGCAAAAGCGGTTCAGCTTCCTTATTGGGTTGGACGTAAACTTACATCACCAAATATGAGACAAGATTATGATGCGTCAGGTTTACCAATTGGTGATCCTTATAGGGTTAGTAATAAAGATTTAAGAAAAGAAAGAAGAGATCAAAGAATGATGTACAGAGGTCCTTCTAAAACAGACTTGATAGATCAACAGCTTATGAAACATGATTGGACTAAAGATCATTGGGATGATTTATCTATAGGTGATAAAAATTATGCTAGAAGAACTTATGCTTTTGAAAATCCTGAATACAGAAGACTAAGTGATAAAGTTGTTTTTGGAGCACAAGGAACAAAATTTTATGAAAAGTCAAAAAAACAAAAAGAAGAAGGCGGTCAATATGATTATCGTTCTTTAGAAAGTATTGAAAATAATCCAAAATATAAATTTAAGATTCATGCACCTATGTATCAAGGTGGCGGTACTTCAGAAGATTGTGATTATACTTGGCTTACTTTTACAAAAGACTATCCTGAATACTCTGGAAAAGAACAAGATGCAGAAGTTCAAAAAATATATGAATCTTGGAAAACAATGCAACAAGTAAATTGTAATAAAAATTCTGACATTACTGATACTGCAGGTTCTGGTATTGCGTCAGGTATAGCAACAGGTATTGCAGACATTGCATCTGGATTTGAAAATATAGCAGCAAGAAAACAACAAAAAACTTTTGATCAAATGTCAAGAGTTGCAGGCAATACAATGTCAGGTACAGCTGCTAATCCACAGAATCCATTTATAGGATTAACACCTGGGGCACAAGCAAATCAAACTATTGGTTCAGGTATGATTGATCCTTACTCAGGTCTTTATACTGGTGCTACAGATTTAGGTATTACTGGTTTTGGTAAAAGAGGTGGACAATATAAAGTGGGAGGTGAATATGAGATATCTGAAGAAGAATGGGAAAAACTAAAAGCTATGGGATATGGTGGTACTATCATATGATTCTATTAGATTTAGTAGGTTTTCTCATAATAAATTTGTAAATTTTAATGTATAGAGTGTATACTCTTTTAAAACATATTTTATGCCTAAGGTTAGAATAACACAAGCTCCAAAAGGAGTAACAGGTAGCCAATCTAATTATGGTTTGGTTAGAAAGACAAATGTCTCTACAACTAATAAGGCTGATCGTGATGTAAAAAACACTATGACAGCTTTAAAAGGTGATGATGTAGAAAAAGCCAATATAGAAGTAGAAGGTGGTGAAACTGTTCTTGGTGATATAAATAAAGATGGTCATTTAGAGCTTTTTGAATTTAAAGGTAAAAGACATTCTCAAGGAGGTATGCCTGTAGATATACCTGAAGGAGCATTTATATTTTCTGACACGCCCAAATTAAAAATAAAAGATAAAAAAATGCTTAAAGAGTATTTTGGTCTTAATTCTAAAAAAGGTGGTTACACTCCTGCAGAAATATCTAAAAAGTATCAGATAAATAAATTCATGGATATTCTTAAAGATCCAGAGTCAGATGAAATGGCAAAAAGATCTGCAAATGAGATGGTTAAGAAGAACATGCAAAAGCTAGGTATTTTAGCATTTATACAAGAATTACAAAAAGGTATTCCTGATGGAATTCCTGATATATCAATGATGGCCTTCTCAGAACTAGGATTAGATCCTAATCAATTGCTACAAGAAGCAATGCCTCAACAACCACAGCAGGGAATGACGCCTCCGCAACAAATGCCAATGGCAAAATATGGTAGACAATTAAAATATCCAGATGGTGGAAATACACCTCCTGATGCTCAGAGTAAACAAGTTTTTGACGACTATTATCACTACCTATATGACAGATTAAATCAAGTTTATGGTCAAGATTTTTTAGAATCAAAACCTCCAGAAGTAAATCAAGGTGCTTATGATTTAATATCAAATTTATTAGTTTGGAAAGATGATCGTAAAATACCAAATGATCCAGAAATGATGAGCATGGTTGAAGCAATTAAAAGTGCAGATATATTGCCTGATGATGAAATAAAAACAATTTTATCATATGATATTTCTAAAAAATTGGGAATGCTTGATAAAGCTTCTTTATGGGCTTCACTCTCAGGAGACACTCTTGAAAAGTTTCAAGAATTTAGAGATTATGTAAAAGGAGCAAGAGAAGAAGGATTTACATTTAGAGATGGGGGAGGATATAGAAGAGTTGATGAGGAAAATTCAGGATCAACAGAATTTGGCAAAAAGAAAGTTGTAGATGTGTATAGACCAATGTTTGGAACAAGTAAAACTATAGAGAAAGATATTACATATGCATCTGATGATGAGCCTAGGACAAAGTATACAGAAAGAGAAGTTACAAAACGTTATAATGATGATAGTTTAAAATCTTATAAACTGATAAGAAAAAAGAATAATAAGATGATAGATGAAGCATCTGTCCCTAAGTTAAGATTTAAAAAAGGCACTGTGCCATTTAATCTTGTTCAAAGAGATGGTGGTAAAATACCAGATGATGTTTTGCGATCTAGACTAGAGTCACACATGTCACCTTCTGAAGCTAGTGCTTATTTAGATTCTTATAAAAAAGGGGGTAGAAAAATGGTAAAGCGTGCAGATGGTTCTTATTCACCATGGGGTCTTTGGGATAGCATCAGAGCTAACAAGGGTTCTGGTAAAGCTCCTACAAAAGAAATGTTAAAGCAAGAAAGAAAAATAAGAAAAGCTGAATATGGAGAAGAGGTCAATCCTTATGCTGGAAGATCATATCATATAAATGAAACAGGAGATGGTAATGCAAAATATTATGCTACATTTGGAGATAAGATGAGAAACTTTCTTAAAATGAAACCTAGAATTGGTGGAGTAAGATTTGAATATGGTGGTCTTCCAAAAGCTCAAAATGGATTGTCTGACAGATTTGTTAATAGACCATCAAATGAGCCAATACGTTATGATGGTCCTACTGTATATGGTCCATTGGAGCGTCCTGTATTTAATTTTGACATACCCACTCCATTAAATAATGATCCATTTAATATTCCAGAAAGTGAATTTATAGATATAAATGATTCACGTTTTGACTTTCTTTACGATGAAGAAGAGCAAAGACGTAGAAGAGAGGAAAGAGGCGATGACAAGATTCCACATTGTGTTAATTGTGCAAAGTGGGATGATGTTCCTCCAATCAACATACAAACATGGGATGAGACAACTCTTGATAATAATGCAGAATCAGATATTATTCGCAGAAGAGTTTATCAGCCAGGTGAAAAAACATTTTTACAAAAGATTTTACATCCAAGAAGAAGTGTAAATGCAAATACTGATCGCTGGAAGATTGTAGAACAAAAAGTAGATGACTTAAGAAGACAAGGAGTTAGTGAAGAACGCATTGAACAGATGCGAAGACAGGCTGAAGAGTCAATGAGAAACTATGATTATAGAGAAGATAGAGAAAGAGTACTTGATGAAAAGTCTGGTAAATACAGAAAACATGGTGGTATGATTAACCCACTTAGTAAGTTTGTTGGTGGTGGTGAACTTCCTATGTATCAGAATGCAGGTTATGTAATACCTAATACTATAAAAGATAATTATGCAATTGAGGATTTAGAAACAGATGTTCTTGTGGATAGTTTTGACAGTTGGGATGATCTTCAAAACGAAATTAATAATCCTGACGAAGATGCTGCATATAGAGATGCTTTACAAAAAAGTGTTCAAGCTTTTGAATATATTCAAAAAGGTGATTATAATAGAGCTAGAACTATTGCAAATGATATATTAGATGTAGATTTAGGGCATTGGTATTGGCCAGATTGGGGAGGACCTTTTAATAGTAGAGAAGATAGATTACAAGATATTAGTGCTGCAATTGAAAGAGAGCTTACTAAACAAGCTGCAAATAAATTAGATGCTGAACAAGTACTTTTTGATGAAAATAGAGATGTCTTTAAACAATCTCTTATAGATGCATATACAAAAGTAAATAAAGGAGAATCACTTACAGGTGATAAATATTTAGAGTTTAGTGAAGGATTGCAAGAAATTAGTGATATGCAGTCTCCAATGCAAATGCTGGCTCTTGCCAAAGATCTTGGAATAGATGTTTCTTCCTATCCAATGTTAATGAATGATCCCCGTTCTACTTATCACCATCTTTTTAGTGGAATGCTTGGCGGTGTTGATCAAGAACAATTATCTCAGAATCTAAGCACAGGTGAAGAAATTGGGCAATTTGTTTTCAATCTTATACCTTATCGTGAACTTGCAAGTTTTACTTATGGAATGACTCATCCAACAAATGTAATGAATGACATTGCTCCAAATTTTATAGATGCATTAATAAATTCTTCATATAACATTTCTAGTTATAAAGGTGGAGATATGATATCTCATGAAGATAAACAGTATAAAGTTGGTGATAATGGCGCTTGGCTGGTTAATGTTGGTAAAGGAGATCGTCCTAGTTGGAGTAAAGTAACAGATAAAAATATTATAGATGCTCTAAATAAAAAAATTGGTAGATTTTCTACCACCCCTGTTAAAGGTAATACCACTGTTAAAAGTAATACTACTGTTAATGGTGGTGGTAATGGTGGTGGATTTAATCCTGAGGATTTATAAAAAGAAATTAATAAACAAATGATGTTAAAATATAAAGCATTTAATCCTTCTGACTACATGATGGTAGGAGGAAAAGTTGTCAGAAAAAAGTTACCATCTTATAAAGTTGCGGGAACTGTGGGAGAAGATGATGAGACTGGTGGTAAAGTAGAATACAGCCCAACTGGTGTTGATGCTTTGGGTAATACTTACACTCGCTCTGGAAATCCTGCTGAAGACTATGTAGTAGAAAATGCTGCTAGTGGAACACAAGAAGAAATAGATGCTTGGGCTACTGCGCAAGGGTATCCTGGCTATGGTGATGATAGATATGGAGAAAGGTATTATAAAGAGTCTGCGGATGGTAAAACCAATATATACAAAATTAAAAATATAGATGGCAAAGGTAAAACAATAAATATATATAGAGATAAAAATACTAATAAAGTTGTTAAAACCCTTACTTTTGTTGCAGATGATAATGACAAGCCTGTTGGTGATGTTACTGTTAGGGATTATAAAGAAAAAAATGGAGTAAAATATCATGAAGAAAAATTGTATGGAGCCGATGGTACAACATTTAAGCAAGACTTAGGAATTGGGCCAGGATTTGGAGGTTACGACTTTTTAAAAGAAGATTTTGTAGGTAGTGAAACTTATCAAAATCTTGACAAATATAATCAAGTATTAGATAGTAATCCTGAGATGGTAAATGCCATGTATGACAAATATAAAAAAATGTCTACAGCTGAAGGATTATCAGTTTTACCAAAAGACAAATATTTAGAAATACTTAAAAAGGGACAGCGTGATAATGCTTTAATTTCATCTGTTTATGGTGATGATGCCCTTCAAGGTACTTATTGGGATAAGCCTTTTGGTGACTTTGGATCAAGTATTAGTGGTAATCCAAATCAAGCTTATGAGTCTGCAGCTAGAGAATTAGGTTTTAATCCAATGACTACTGATGAAATAAAACAATTTCAAGCAGCATGGGAAAGTTCTTATTATGCAATAAAGGACGACCCTAATTTTATAGACAATTTTAGAAAACAAGGTCTTGATTTTGAGTCTGCTGGTCCACCACAAGAGGGTAATCCCGATGGTTTATCAGGCGTTGATGGACTTATGGGTAATACAACGCTAGAGTATAGATTTAAAGCTTTAGCACAACAAGAAGAGGAACAAGATGTTGTTGAAGAACCTGGTAAAAATAAATATTATTATTGTGGACCTGATGGGAAACCTATTTCAGTTGAAGTTCCAGAAGGGACTGAACCTACAGCACCTGAAGGAGCAACAGCTGATGTTGCATATACAAGTTATGCTCAGGCTGAAGCAGCATGTGCTCCTGAACCAGAACCTTTAGAGCAAGAAATTAGACCACCATTAGATACATGGTTTGGTAATGATATAAGAAATTATTTAACAGCGCTTGGTCAAAGAATAGAGAAAGTTCCACCAACTATGTTTCAACAACAACCAGGTACTTATGGATATCATACATTAAGTCCTGATACAGCTATTGCAACTACTACAGGTATGGCAAATCAGTATAATAACTTATTAGCTAATACTATGTCAGGACCAGCAGCTGCTGCAGCATCATTAGGAGCTCAAGGTGAATTTTTAGATCAACTTGCACAAAATGTTTCTAATGTTCAGTTTAAAAATATAGATGTACTTAATGCTGCTCAAAATGCAAGAGCACAAATGACAGACTCTCTTAATGCAAGAAACTTAGGATTAAGAAAACAATACGCTGACGAGTTAGCAACGTATAGACAACAGTTAACAGATTCAATGAATAAGAAAGCAGCTCTTGTTAATAATATGTACAATATTGGTGAGCAAAATAGATTTGATGATGAATTATTAAGAGAACTATATCCTCAAGCAAGCTATCCTGATAGACTTACAATGGGTAGAAACTGGGCATGGTCTGGTAGAGGTAAGAATCCTTTTGAGCCAGATTTAAGTGGTCGTTCAAGTTCAACACAAATGGATATGAATGCTGCAATGAGTGTTTATGATGAT
>Ga0208018_100223_pt1 | contig 18765 bp, 15 predicted proteins | sample 31_taG_FD_184105 | JGI IMG/M metagenome (GOLD analysis project Ga0208018, IMG submission 184105) | Marine viral communities from the Gulf of Mexico - 31_GoM_OMZ_CsCl metaG (SPAdes) (version 2) | ecosystem: Environmental > Aquatic > Marine > Oceanic | place: Gulf of Mexico | collected 2015-07-12 | reverse complement strand
ACTTCTTATAGTTGTAACAGTTTGTCCTGTAGATACAGGTAACTCAACTTCAAAAGGATACTGTGTACCATAGAAATTACAGTAGTCATTACATGCTTCATTATGTTGCCATATTCCATCTTTTCTCGTAGTTAGAAAATGACCTTTGCCAGGTAAATAAAATCCAGGAACCCAATCATGAAAAGATACCCAATATTGATTTTTAGGGTCGTAGCTTATTGTCCAAGAAGCATCATGAAAATATCTTTTATCTCCTAATAAGATTACAGACCTACTATTATTATCTATTAAAGTGAAAGTATTATTATCTGCATTTAAAAGCAATCGTCCTTTATATTCTTCTTTAACCTGGAAGTCTCTTTTAGAAAAATAAATTATAGAGTTACTATTATCATAACTAGCTGTACATCCTACACCTGCTACTGGATTATCTGTATGAGGATAATCTGGAAACTCTTCTAAAATTTTAAATGGTAAAAACTTGTCAAACCACCATTTCATATTATTTTGTGAAATCTCTTGTAATCCATCTGATGTATATGCAAATATTTTTCCTTGTTGTTGAGATATAAAATATATTCCCGCAGGAGTTGAGATTACAGAATATTTACTTTGACAAGAACCATATTGATATGGTTGGTCTGCTACTACAATATTTTGAGGAGTTGTTGCAAATAATCCACCATCACCTACTGTAGCTTTAACACCAATATATGTTTCTCTTTGATCAACACCTTGGAATACTAATGGACTACTATTATTGAATGTTACTAACAATCCAGTTTTAGCAAACGTTTTAACAGAATTTAACTCACTCTTAAAGTCAACTTTATTTAAAGCTAAGAACATTAACCAAGCATCATATGCAGTATGTTCTGTAAGTACATTTGAGTATTGTATTCTATTTGGAAAACTTGTATAACATAATTCTGCTACTGTTGGATCATAATTTCTTCCTTGAAGAGCACCATTGTTGTAATACTGACTAAATAAAAATCTTGCTGCACTTAATGAGTAATCATATCTAAAGTAGTTTCCTTTAGTTAGTATTGCTGGATTTTGACTAAACAATGTCTGAAAATCTGTAAAGCTCCATTTGTTATAAGACTTTTCTTCAGGACTTCTTCCTTGAAATCTAAAGTCTGTAAGTACTTCACTTTCTACAAAGAAATCTTTTATACCACAAGCGGATGTATAAAAGTATGAATTTTTAACTCCTAATACACCAGGATATATACCTGTAATATTTAACTGCTCATTATAGTTAACATTATCTAAGTCATAGTAATCTCTTGGAAGTGCACCTTCTCCTGTATCTGGATTACCTCCTAGTATAGATTGAAAGAAACCTACAAATGTAAAATCACTAAAATCCCACTTATTACTATTAACCATAAATCTAGGTTCTGGAACATTTTGTCTTGTAAAGTAATTGAATCTAGCATTATCAGGTTGACCATATAACCACTCATAAAAGAAAGGCATTATGGTTTTTTCTGTATGTCTAGTAACATAAGTATCTCCTCCAAAAAATACTGGAGTTGTTTTAATTTTAGTTTGAGTAAAGCCTATATTACAAAGATTTGGAAAAGCTGTAGTTTGTAATGTATTAGGTTGAGTAGAGTTTGGAGTAAAATCTATTCTTTGTTCACACGGTGTTACCATTACTTGAACAATAGAATCTAGTTGTCTATAAAGATTTCTAAATGTAAACTTTAATCCTACATAGTAACTAGCTATAGCAGTTTCAAATTGATTTGATTTGTTTCTGGGTTTAAAAACATTCTCTGTAGAATTATTAAACAAATCCCAACCATAACCAGGAGTTTTATTTACTAGTCCTAATGTCATAGAAGATTGATCTACACCTTCGGGTCTTGGTGCACCAAATAAGTTTGGATTTTCATCTATTATGAAATGCGGACCAGAAGGATTTTCATTATCATCTGTTGTTCTAATTACAACTAAGTCGGGTCTTAGTAAATTATTTATTCTATAGTTTACTTCACCTGAATATGGTTGATCAGGAAAACTATAATCATAGTTTTGAGCTTGGTATGTAGGAAATTGAAATAACTGATCTCTTACATAAGATCCTACTGCTAATCTAAATCTGTCTTTAGTAGATTGAAGATACTCATTAGGAGCACTTGCATAAGTTCTGAATTCACTATACTCACCATGTCCTATTAATTGAAGAGCATATTGTCTTGTCCTTATAATAGAATATAATACATCTATAGTATCTTTTGCTCCTTCTTGAAAGAAATAAAAAGACTGAGATAACTGCAATAGACCTCCAATAAAAGGTGGATTTTGTAAAAATGAAGGAAGCAATGCATATGCTGTATATGTTTTATTATATTGAGGTAAAGTAAATTGATTTGTATAATCACTTAATAGACTAGCTGTATTTTGATGGGTTTGTGAAAAAAGATCTTGACCTCCCAGAACATCAGTAAAAAATGCTCCTCCATTTAAATAAGCATTTCGTGCAGTCAAATAACCAGTTAAAGTAGGTTGTGCTAATGTATAACCTGCAAGGCCACCAGAATTTGGTGGAACACCAGGTGTAACTGCAGTACCTCCTGGATCAGAAAATCCTGTACCAGTTGTAGTATTACCTACAACATATGGATATCTAGGAACTGTATAATTTACTTCAGGATAGTTTATATTTATTTCTCCTATTGTATTTAATATTACATTTATAATACCTCCTATAGCTGCAATAAGAATTGCATTGTTATCTATTAACTTAAATTCAGGATGTTTTTCTGGCTCAATAAATCTTTGAGTAGCTTGTCCATATAACCATCCATATACTTTCATTTCTGAAGCACTTAATGTTGGATTATTATAACTAGTGTCAGGAGAATGAAAAGATTGAATATCAATAGGAATGTTTTGTCTTATTCTTTTATATGCATCTTGAGGATCTGAATCTACAGCTCTTCTAATTATAAAAGGATCATTATATTTATAATTTGCATAATTTAAATTAGATGCAAGAATACTAGTTCTGTTATTTCTTGGTAACAAACAATTATATGGATAATTTGCATATAATCCTATTGTTCCTGGTGATCCACCTGCAATTGCTTTAGGTGTTCCTGGTATACTATAGTTTCTAAAGTTATTTATCATACCTTTAGCTAGTATAGTTTTATTACCATTTCTAGAACCTCTTAGTATTTCATAACCTACTATATTAGGTATATCATTTCCATCATTATCTTTTGGCATAATGATGTTTTTAAATCTAACTCCCATTAGCCTAATCTTATAATCACCATTATTATCTTTAGTAAAGTGAAATGTATTGGGAGTTAATCCATTGTCTGGAAATTTATGATGTCTTATATTTTTACCACATAGATCATAATCTGTAGATGTTGATCCTGTCCAACAGTAGTAGCTTGAATTCCATATATCAGGTCTATTATCAGGATATACTTCGCTTGATTCCCAGTAGCCCATTTTACCTGAAGCAATTACTTTGCCTCCATCTTCAAGTGTACTTGTTGCAATAGAAGTTTGTTGAGCAGTGTTCCATATATCATATACTTGTGAGTCATCATATAAAGGGGATGCTCCTAAACTATTAATTCCATCTATAGTAGCTCTATCTGTAGTAGCTACATTATATGGTGCGGGAGTTACATAATTACCAGAAGGTCTTCCTGGAATATGATATGATGAAGACTTGTCTCCTGTATCATATACCCATCTAATAAAGAAAGCGTATATCTCATCTCTAAGATATCCTGCATTTTTTCCTCCGTCTGTATAATATTTTTCATCATACTCTACAGAAACCCATTCTGCTTGAATTAAGTTTGCTAAAGGTTGATAGTTAAAATCAAACTTTGATGTAGGTCCTAATCTCAATAAATAATTATTAGCTGCAATTATTTGTTCAGATTTTTCAAAAACATAATCTTTTAAAAGTATGTCTCCTACACTAATATTAGGACTTTGATCTTGAAATAAATCAATGAGTATTCTTGTTGTTCTTGTTGAATAGTAACCTATTCTTCTAGCATCTTGATTTTGATTTGTAAATCTTATAAGCACTACTTCAAATTCATCAAATGCTTCTTGGTCAGCATCAATTTCTATTTCTAAAGAACCTCTTAAATCAGGGTCTAAGTAAATAGGTTGCGGATAACCTACAGAAAAATAGTTTGTTACTCTTACTTTATCTATAGTATATGCAATAGCTACAGCATAAGAACCATTAGGTAATGATCCAGGCTGTTGTCCTTTTTTTACATCAGCACATGGAGTTTTTAAAAGTTTTGCAATTCTAAGTTTATCGCAATCTAATTCATTAATATCTTTACAAATTCTACATTCCAATCTTGTAGCATCAGGATTTCCATCTCCATCTTCATCTACTTGCACAGGTGGTTCAGTATCACAATCTTGCACCCAAGGAACTCCTGGCCATAAAACTCTAGTAGTACCATTAGAATAAAAGTTTATTGTATTAGAACCTTGATCACCTCCTAAATATGTAAATGGTTCATTAATCCAAAGTTTTGGATCTCCTATATTTATATGTCTATCAGGATTTAAATTATCTGCCCAATAAACTTCCCATGAACAATCATCTAATAATCTAGATGCTCCTGTTATTAAATATAACTTATTAAAGTTTAAACATGTATCATTTACAATAGTTCTGTATCTACATACATCTTCTTCAAATAATCCTATTTCAGAACGCTGTGCTTTAGTATCTTGAGTATTATAAGAAACACTAAATATTACCCATTTATCACTAAACAAATGTATAACACCTATAATATCTTTATTAAATTGAGGAACACTTTGCATTACTTTAGCACAAAGAGCATTAGACTCTTCATTTGATAAAGTTCCTAGTTCTCCGCTAGATGTATTGTTTACAGCATTCCTAGCATGAGTCCACATCCCATCTTGTATAAAAGATGGGTCAAAGTCTTTATTCATACCTTTAACAAAGGTATTGCTTTGTATCTCTGTAGTATTTGGTGTATTTCTTTGCTTAGCCATTGCTGTGAATATTATTTCTTACACGAGTTCTTGCCATTACATTAGGAGGATAAGATCTAAACATATCATAGTATCTAGAATACATTGCTTTTCTATTAGCTTTTGTAATTTCCTGAAGCTCTCTAAAGTTAGGTGTATTAACTACGCTTAGTGCATTATTTCTAGCAGCTCTAACTCTTTGCTCTACCAATTGCATTCTTTGTGAAACATCTTCTCCATTCAAATAAAGATTCTCAAGAATTCTAGACTTTAATGCATATTCATAATATTCATTTAAAAGATCATGATCAGGAACAAGTAAATTACCATCTTCATCTTCCATTTGACCTTGGTAGTTTAAATATACTTTTCCTGTTTTAAAATTTGTAAATAAAAAGCCATGTTTAATCCATCCTTCATTTACAGTATTGTGATATAAATTTGGACACTCACAATCAATGTTCTGACTTGCTTTCATTTTTAAAGGAAGCAACTCATGATATACTAAAGTTTCTGTAGTATTAATTACTTGTATAAGTTCATATGTCTCACCTTTACAATTCATAAAAACTCTAGGTTTAATGCAAGCATCACCATATGGTTGATTGGGATCATTAACTAAACAAGTTCCCATATTACCTTTATCATCACAACAACATGTAGGTTGATTACAACTACAAGGATTTGGAACATCCTTGGGAAAGTCGCTATATGTTACAGGAACTTTGCCATCAGTGATTTGCATCTCTTGCATATTAGTTCCTCCAGCAAATCCATCATAACCAACTTTTCTTTCAAAGTTTCCACAAATCAATGCATAATTAAATGTATAAAAATCATCAGGTAATTTAACTTTGCCATGCGTTACATCTAAGATGATTTCTCTTTGCTGATTAAGTCTAAGTCCTAAATCATAATTAATCTTCTTAGCAAGCTTAATAAGCTGCTGTGGCTCAATCATATTCTCTAGAGCAAATGTATTAAGATCTATAGTTACATCTTCTAACAGTTGATCAAAGGTTCTATATTTTAGTGTATAGTTAAAATCCATTATCTAAGTGTATTTTGACTATCGTCTGCCCCATCAGCTGGTACTTGCATAGTCATAGTTAATTCTTGTACTACATATTGTTCTATTTCAGAAAATAAGTAATCTGGTATATTAAGAGCTTGATCTTGTCTAAGAATACATTCATCATCACATTTCTCTACATCATTTTCAAAGATAGCTTCAATTCTAACAGCATCCCAATCAAGATCAGGAAAGTAAAGATATCCTTCCAGATACCACCAGTATTTTCTTTTATTATATTTAAATGTAGTTGATTTAGTCATAGAAACCCAAGTACCTGGATCTGTTCTAAATAACTCTATAGAACCGTCAATTGATGAAACAGTTCTAAATATAGGTCCCTGTATACCTGTTAGAAGATCTGGAACTTTTTCTTTAGTTCTTTTAAAATAACATCCTGAATGTACACCTACACAAGAAGCTTCTACTTTATCTACTTCAATAAGTTCTGCATAAGGCAATACTTTAAATATATTACTAATCTTCATTAGCCTAAGCATGTTATCTTCTCTCTTCATTAGAGATTGTCCATATTTAATAATAGAATAATAAATAGTTCTATCTGTTAAAAACGGATCTTCCTTAACAGCTTTAAGAGTATTTCTTACTCGTGATATTGCTTCTCCAACTGTTGTACTCATAGGTCAAATTCATTATAGTCTTTCAAAGCATATTCCTGCTTTTTCAGTCTTATTTCATTAGCTACTTTTTTAGAGTAAGCTAGTTTTAATTTTCTTTGCGGATCTACTACTATGTAGTTGTTCCAATTTTCAGGATATGTTTTAGCTACAGTTCTTTTAAATTCTCTAGATCCTGAGAATCCCCAGAACTCAATATTTTTTACTTTATGTTTTAAATTACCATTTGTAAAAAATATCTTAGCTAGCTTACCATCACTATCCCAATTTTTGTTAGAAACCTTTACACCATACTTTTTAGATTTAGCAAAATCAATATTCTTTTTTTTACTAGGCTGACAAGTTCCTATAAATAACCATCCTAGTGACTCTGGTAGCTCTACACCATTTCTGTTATCTATTACTGTTTCAAAGACTAGTTTATTAAAAGATTTAATAATTGATCTTAGCTCTTTATCCTTGTAGTTTTTATACTTAGGATACTTTTTTCTAAACCTATCAAAGAACTCTTTATTTAAAACTTCATATGTTTCTGCTCTAAATCTTGGAGCTTGTAAGTCTGGTGTTCTAAATGTTTCCATACTATGTAAATAATATACTAAAAATTAGCGAGATTAGCAAGTATACAAATATACAAAAAAAGAAAACCCCCACTTGTGTGAGGGTTCTCCTGTTGTTAGCCACAGATAACCAACAAACTGCGACAATATTTATTATCCTATTACTGAAACATAAAGTGCTGCTCCAGTGTTTGCAGCATTTAAGTTTGTAAGTGCTACATTATCTGCATCAATAATTGCAAGTGAATAGTCTGTTCCTTGTGTAAGATATGCACCACTTTGTAGAATTACCGTAACTTGATTATTAAAAGTACCTAAGTTATGATTTATGGTTAGAGTGGGAGGTGGTGCTCCTACATCAGTTGGCATAACAAGCGCAGATGTACCATATTTAGCTACATCAGCTACAATTGAAATATCAGTAGCAGTTGAACTTAATGTCATACCTTTACCTGCTTGTAAACCTTTAGTTGCTAATACTGGACCTGTTCCATCATTAACTAATGATTCATGAGTTGCAGTACCAGCATCATTTAAAGTAACATCTGTTCCAGGATCTGCATTTGTAACAGTAAAGTTTGGATATGTTCCAGTAACAGTTATTCCTGTTCCTGAGTTTAAAACTACAGTTTGATCAGGAGCAGCATTTACTAATGGATCTATACTAGTACCACTTCCAGATAACCCTGCACCTATTGTTGTAACACCATCAAAGTCAATAGTAAGCGTGTTATTACCAGGTCCAGCATTATTACCTACTGTAGTAATACTTTCTCCACCTAATATTTCTAGAGTATCTGTAGTAGATCCAGCTTGTAATGAAAGAGGGTTATCACCTATAAAATTAGAATATACAGCTGTAATAGTATTAGTAATTTGAATTGTATTAGGTGCGGGAACGGTTACATCTATTTCAGCTCCACCTACAATATTAAAACTATCAGTATTATTAGTTGCACTACATGTACCACCTGGAGTACCTGAAGTATTTGAACAAGTAACACCTCCAAAGATCAATTGAGATGAACCTGGGTCAGTATTGGTTAATGTAAATACTGCTGCTGTACCAGTACCACTGAGAACTGCATCAATACCATCACCACCTAAATCAACTGTTGCTGGGTTTGCAATAATACTTAAACTAGCATTTCCTGCAGTTGGTGTAACATTAAATCCAGTAAAATCAATTAATTCAAACCATCTTTCAGGATCATTAAATGTATTTTCAATTTCAAGTTGGAAAGTGGCTGGATTCCAGTTTAGTGAGATACCAGTACCTGCAATTAAACCATCAGGAAAACTTGGAGAACTAAATATTACAGTATCCATTATCCAGTTTGCCATTTCAGTATCACTAATTGCAATGTCAAATGTTCTTTCAAAAGCTGGAGCACCACCTGGGCTAGTTAAAGTTGATGTAAGTCTATTATCAACTGCAGTTACTGTAACTTCATCTACATCTAAAGTATAAGTAGTATCTCCTGCAGTTGGAACATTTTGTGTTTCCACAATAGTAATATGACCTTGTGAAGTTTCTAAAAATGTATCTGGTAAAAGATCTGTATCAATACCAAGAGTATATAAAGTTTCATATGGACCAGGAGTTGCAGGGTCTACAACTAATGTAAGTGGAGAACCAGCTTCTACAGCTACTATACTTTCATCAGCATTTATTACATAAGGATCTCCTGCACTACCGTCCCCAGTTACAACAACATTATCTCCTGCAGTTACAATTGAAGCTGAAGGAAGTCCTGCTGGATCTAGAGTAACTGTATAAGTAGTTACATAACCTACTGTAGATGCACTTACAACTACAAAATCATCTCCTGATACTACTACACTAGATGGTAGATTTGCAGGATTAAATCTAGCACAGATATAATTTACAATTGCTGTAAGTGCAGTATCTAGATAATCATTTCTAGATATTACAGTACTAGTTAATCCTGATATAGCATCAGTACAAGTTAAGTCTACTCCTGTGTAGACAATGCAAGAAGCGTTAAATACTTCTGAACATGCGGGTGGACATGTCTTAGAAACTACATAAGTTCCTGAGCATCCACAACTGGGTTTATTGCAATTTGAACAAGCCATTTTATTTTATTTTTAGTTTATATATATAATTTAATTTTTAAGTTAATTTAGTTATAGAAAAAGTAATAACATCTGTTTCATCTGTTGGTCCATATGAAGCCCCATCATATAACCTATCTGTTAAATTTTGAAGAGTTAATTTAATATTATCTAGTGCATTTAAATATACTACTTTTCCACAGCTAACATCTACAGTATTATTTAATCCCGCAATAAGAGGCATTGAATTGCCTACAATCACTTCTGGAAATTTAATAATACCAATACCAAAAGTACCTTCTGCATCAACTGGTAAATTCTCAATTGTTGTTGAGGATGTTCCAAAATCTACACTAGTTACAACTGTTTGTAATGAACCTGTCTGCCATGAAAGTGTACCTTTATTATCAGATTTTAAATTTACTGAAGCATTGACATAGTAAAGACCTGCTTCAGCTACAGTAAAAAAAGATCCTGAACCTGAGTTATTAACTAAAGTTCCAAAAGAAGCTGGAATAATTGTTGCTGCCTGAGCATCTGATACAAAACTTCCTGGTGTAGCAGTAGCTGTAACAACCTGATCATTAAATCTAACTTGATTATAATAAGATACTACAGGAGAGTTAGGAAATCCTGCTGGTGGAGTACTTACTAAACTAGGTATTTGACTAGCTGTATTTAATAAAAATATTTCAGGTTGATATAAACCATTAATAAATACTGTAGCAGAAAAAGTATCTAAACCATATGTATCAGTAAGTGTTACAGTTACATCATTGCCTACAGCGGTAGCTTCAATATTTGCACCTACAAAGTCAATTGAAGATACTGCAGATGTTATTTCTACACCTTCATTCTTAATAGATACATCTACATTTAAATTACTTAAATATTGATAAGTATCACAAACAACTATCCATAAGTTTGTTATTGATTGTGCAATAGTTCTATTAGGACCAGTTGTCCATCCAGATAATAATTGAAATTGTCTACCATCATATAAAGAAAGATCTGTATCTTGGACACATTGACTTAAAGCAGCATTGTTTAATGCTGTAATAGTTCCAACAGCATCATAATAAAAATCACACCACACTGCATCAAAAAATTCTTGAAGAATAGTTTGAACTGGACTATCTGTTCCTCCACCAATTGATCCTATATCACATTTTGATTGAACAGTTAATACTGGATAAGAAGGTAGTGGTTGATTTTCTAGATCATCTACTCTCTCAGCAAGTTGAGTAATTAAATCTCTAATTTCTGTAAGTTCATTAACTATACTACAAATTCTATTTCCTATTAAAGTAACATATTCTAATAGCTGCATAGTAGTTTGAGTTCCTGTTACAAAACAATCTGCTACTGTTACTACACAATCAGGACATCCACTTTCTGTTTGTGATTCAGGTGTTATTCCTTGATTTTCACATATCTTTTCAATAAGAAATTGAATGAGTGCTTGAAAGTCTTTTGGATTACATGCTTGTAAGTTAAAGCATGTTAAATCATAGTTTGAAACTTTTAAAGTTTCTAAAATTGTACAAAGCTCTGTAGCTAATGCAAAAACTACATCAGAAACAGTATCTCCTTTGCACAATTTGATACACTCTATGTCAGGCCCCTGCCATACTACACAGTTGGAAGAGATAGGACTACAAGGCTTATTATCTAAATTTAAAGGTTTCATACTTTGTGTTATTTATAATATACAAAATTTTATTAAGAATTGCAAGAACAATTAGATGCGGTATTTCCGCAACAATCCTTCAATGGTTCACATTTATAATTTGGATCTGTTAGTGCTTGTAATTCTATTAGTTCTTTTTTAACTAACCATTTCTCATCTTCTTCTGGACAACAGTTAGATATACCGTATCTTAGTTCAAGTACTTTCTTATATACAATATCTGCAAACTTACATGTTATCTTATCATATTTCTCTGCAGAACATATAGGCGTATTATACCCTGGTTTTACTTTTCTACTATTTGGAAAGTATTGTACACAAAATCCTGTTTTTACACCAAACTCATCTTCATATATAGTACAGTCACCATAGTAGTTATATATGAATGTATCAGATTCTTCCCATGTTTGAACACAATATCTAAGTGAAAAGTGTCCTGATTTAACTATTGCTGTTTCTTCAGGATCTCCATTAGCATTTATAAAAGTAAATGTTCTATCTTCTGTACTGTTATTAAATACAGTAGAACATCTTGGAGGAACCTGATTACATTCGGGACAAGTTGCAAAGTTTTCCTCTACAGTAACTGCTTCTATAAATTCTGGAACTAGTGTATATGACTCTACAAAGAAACATCCTTCACAGTTCTTAATTTTTACATATTGTCCTAAATATACAGTTAGATTAGTATCTGTAACTATAGTTCTTTCAGGATCATCACAATCAGTTAAAATAAATAAGGTTGCTAAACATGTTTTACACTCATCATAAACCTGCTCTATTGTAATAGGTGTATCTATAGGTGGTTGATAGTTTATTTCTTGTACTGTATAGCAATCACAATCATCTTTAATTACTTTGTCTACATATGCAGATAAATCCTGTGTAGTATATGTATTTACTAATGGATTAGAACATGAAGTAAGCTTATATGCTATAGTAGGCAGACATTCAAAACAACTTTCATAATCTCTTAGTACTATAACATCTACTGGACATTTGCATTGCTCATCACATAAATCACTAAAGAACCCATTTACTATTTCTAAGTTAGGTCCTATCCCATCTTCCCAAATAAGATTTGATACAGGAGCTGGACAAGGTATTTCAGTACCTTTAGTTTCATAAGTTGCTAAAGCATTATCTCTATCTCCAACAGTTTGGCTTACAACCCATATGAAACTTGCAGAATCAAACCAAATATAATATGTATAAGGATCTCCTCCTGGTATTTGACTAGGTATTACAAATGAATATACATTAAAACCATTTGAATCTATATATTCTAAGTATGCATCATATTGTCTAAAAAGGTCTCCTCCTAATTGAAAAGTAACTTTAATACAAGTACAATCTGCGGGTAATACTTCCCAACACCCTTCATAGTTACTTAATTCAACTACAGAACTTGTATTAGCATACTGCGACAAGCTTTGTAAGTTTGAGAATATAAAAGGTTCTTGTTCAGGATATTTTTCAGGATCACAGTTCTTTAAAAGAAAACATTCTGTAGGACATTTGCCATCTACACAATCTCCACCTACTATTAGCTCATAATCCTCTCCTTGAATTTGTGTTATTGTTGGAGGAGACTGAGCACAAAACTTAGCAGGAGAATATGTAAATTGTCTATTACCATTACAGTCTATATAATTTATACCTCCTGTATTACCTAATACTTCATAACAAATACAAGGACAAGGTTCCTGATCAGTTGCTGTTACAGTTAGACTCAGTGTAAAAGGATCACAAATTCCTAGATTTAATTCAACAAACCAAGTTTCAGTAGAACCTTCTATCATTATAAATGTACCTACATATTCAGAAAGATTAATTTTTGTATTAAAACTTAATCCCGAACAACTAGTTAATTTATAACATGTATCATTACAATCTGGACATTGAACTTCTCCATCTTGATATTCACAATCACTTTCATGAACAAACTGTATTTGATTTTCAGGAGGTGGATATGGTAATGAATTATATGTACTTATATCAGGAATTATCTCATCACCCACTGTACCAAATGTTACTGTATAACAATTTCCATTAAATAAGTATACTCCCTGAAAATTACTTAAATCTATAATAGGAGCTGCAGGTCCATATTCTACTTTACCCTTGATGTCAGTACTACCATCTCCTCCTGTACCTTGATATCCTTCTCCTCTAAAATAAACAGGGTCTCCTCCACAACATGGTTCTGCTATAATATAATGAGTACCTGATGGTTTCTGACAATCACAATCTACACTAGCGTCATTACAATCTGTAAATGTTCCTAAAGTATCTAAAGTAAATAAGGTGGGATCAACTACAGGATAAAAATTTAAGCCACTAGTTTGGCTTGTTATTATATAACAATCATCTTGAGTTAAAATAAACTTTGCACCTTCTGTAGCTATGAAAGTTAGTGCACCGTTCCAGATATAAATTCCATCTGATAAACCAGGAGGATCAAGATTTATTAATGTACTCTGACCTGTACAACAATTCTGTATTCTATAAACGGGTACACTTGCCATTTTTATTTAGTAAATTTTGCCAATTTTTGTTTTTTTAATGTCGCTTCATAAGCATTGATACAATTTGTACATACTGAATTTTTATCGGATGCTGTTTTTCTTTGACATCCACAAGATAATTTTCTTTTACAATTTGAACATGTTGCCATAATTTTGTTGGTTTTTAATGGTTAACAATTTTTACAATCTAATTTATATAGAAGCTTCAAAGCATAGTTATACAATGTCATTCCCTCTTGTTGTTCATGACATGTTTCTACTTTAGCTTTAGCAGCATCTAAATACATTCTAATTAATCTAAGTTGTTCTAACTTATCTTTAACTTTTTTTGGAGGATCACAGTCTGCTACATCTATATCACATAGAATCTTTTCATAAAGATTCATTGCTTTTGTTATTCTTAGATGATTATATTCTACATATACAACATGACTAGGATCTACTATATATTTAATTACATATATTCCATCTGGTAAATTCACATAAGTACTATCACAGTTTTGAGTCTGTATATCTAAATCACATCCTGTTAATGTAGGAGATGATTCAGGTTGAAAATGAACTTCTGTAGCATATGTATACCCAGGAACTGTAATTTGTAACTTTGGTTCAAAAACAGCCACTTGTGGAGAATATACACTTGTATCAAATATTTTCATGATACAAGGATTCCCAACATGAGGTATTTCTAAACTTAATACATGATTTGCCATAATTCTTAAAATAAAAAAAGGGAGAGGAGAAACAAGATCTCACTCTCCCTTTAATGAGTAATTAATAGTTATTAAGCCGTAACTGGAATACTTGGAGTAGGACAAGCATCTGCATCTTCAGCAGCTTGCTGGTAGCATGGATTTCCACATGCATCCAAGATTGTTTGTAAGTCAGTAACTAAATCAGCTCTATCTGTACCTCTAAGAGCAAGAGGAGTAAGAACTTCAACTAAATATTGATCATTATCAAATGTTCCAGAAGGATTGTTAAATCGTGGTACACTATGTAAAACCATTAGTCTGTCATATAATCCAGTTCTATCAATTTGACCAGGACCTGTACCCAACATATCATTACCTTGAGTAATTTCACGAATTCTCAAATCAGTTGCAAAATGATTTTGTCTGTAAGATTCTGATAAGATAAAGTCTCTTAAAGCAGTTTCTCCAAGACCATTTGCTTTTCTTCCTTCACACTCATGAGCAATACAGATTCCTGTAAATTCACAAGGAGAACCAGTTAAATCTACTTCAGAAGCATAAATTCTTACTGGCTCAGTTTCATAGAAGTCAGAAGGTTGGAAAGTACAATCTCCAAATCTAGTTTCTTCATATGCACCAATTAAAGATAAACCTGCACAGTCTCCGTTTCCAAGAACCCATGTAGATACATAGTTATCCCAAGTATCAATAGTATATGCAGGATATTGAATTGCGGCAGCAGCCAATACAGCAGCATCAGTTCCTGGAGGATAATATAATGCATCTACTACACCTGCAGTTGCAAATGATACAACTGGAATAAGTAGTGGAGCAGGATTAATTCTTCCATTAGGACCATTACCTGTAACAACTACACTTTCCCAAATACCCGTAGCCCATTGAATCATGATAGATGCTGGATCTACTTCTACTGGAGCAATAAGTGGATCATCTGGTTGATCAGGACAACAACCACCATATGCAGTAACTTCTACATATCCTTGGTGATTTAACATTCTCAATGCTGGAGAACCTTTAACATCAACTCTCAAGTGATAGTTCTCACCACAAAGGAAAGTTGGGCAGCAATTTCCTGCTGCAGGTGGATTAGCTACAGTCCAAGCTGTAGTACCAATATGAAGAATAGAGTTTTGAGCAGCATGTGCCAAACCATCCCATACTTTAGTTACATATCTTGGATTGATTCCTTTTGATTTAATAGATTCTTGGTATCCTCCGTGAAAAGGTCCAACTCTATCATTTGTATAAGGAGCACCAGATACAACTAAAAATTGACAACACTCTGGTGTTAATACATCAGAAGGAGCAAAAGTCTGTGCATTAAAAAGCGACAACTGTCCTGATGTTAAAGCTCCTGTAGTAGTAGCATTTCCTGGAGCTACATACTCAGACATTACAAATGTCTTTCTAAAAGCGTGGTTAAAATAAGCCATTTTGTTTTGTTTTAAAGTTTATAAATAAATAATATAATATAATATACTAAATTTTTTTAAATAATCAAATTATTTTAAGAAAAGTAATTTATACTTAGTAGAATTAATTATGTCTTTTACTAAGTCTAAATTGTTTACTATTTCGGAATATGGTAACATACCTTGTAGTTTATTAACCATTCCATATAAGTCTCTTAAATAAGAAACACCATCTGATACTGTATCTAATGTTCTACAACCTACTTCTTTGTAACTTAGAATTTTTTCTGCTACTCCTTGATATCCTTCTGCAAGTGTATCCGCGTGCCCAGGTAGAGCATCATATAATTCATTTAAAGCTTTATGTGCGGCATATGCACCTTCACCTTTAACTTTTAAATGTAATTTATGAAAACTAGTTGCAGCATTCATAAGCTCAGATATACATGATGATACCATATTATCTAAAGAACTTCCACCAACTCCTGTGTCTCTAGTTGGCTCAGCTTTTACTTCTTCCTTTGGTCTACTAAGAGTTTTAGTAGGTTCTGGGTTTCTTTTTAAAAGTCTAGTTCTTGTTTCCATAATTAGTTATTTCTTTCAGCACCTTGAGTACCTCTTGGGTATTGTACAGGAGCTTCTATATCTCCACCTATTATACTCACGGCTTCATCAATTATTAATTCTATAATATCATCTTTAAATTCACATTGTACTTCTGCTAAGGATTGAGTATCTGTATATGGATCTACACATCCTTGTATTTCTATTTTTCTAGGTTGTCTATAATATATTAGTTTAGCTTCCCCTATTTCAAAATCATCATTAGTATAAATATGAACTCTATCATCAATTAGTGTAGCAAAAGTTTCAGCCCATTCAAAGCTTGGTTTCTTTGACTTATCTCTAAGTAATTGATTTAAGTTACCTTCTTCTGCTAAGTACACAGTCATTCTTCTATCTTCACAACAGTCCTTACATGCAAGTATATCAACTCTTTTCCATTGTAAGTAATCTTCAGGTATAGGGCCGAAGTAATAAAACTTTTTATCAGTTATAGTTAAATCTTCTGATATAAGTAAAGTTTGAAGATCATCTTTTCTTCTAGTAGATTGTTCATCACCTTCTTGTACAACGTTAAGTCCATGCAATTGCCTTCTAGCCCATTCTACTTGAGCTTTATTAAAAGCCTCAACAACTTGCCAGCATTCTATATTATCATAGTCTTGACTGTCAAGTTTATTTAATCTTTGTTTTAACTTTATGACTATTGTACTATTTAACATTATTTCTTTTTTCTTTTTACAGTACCACCTTTTTTATTTTTTATGAGAGTATTCTTTCGTGGTTCTAGAGGCTTTATTTTAGATTTCTCGTTAGGAGCAATTCCTACATTTCTAGTATTTACATCTGCAATTGTTTGCACAGGTCTAAGTGCATTTTTCTTTTGATCTTGAAGAACCTCATATGGATTTTTTGGAGACACCATGTTTAACATACTGGGAGGCTGTATTAGCGCTCTACGAGAGCTATCAAGATAGTTATTTTCTTCTTTTGGTAGTCGTTCTAGTCGTTGTTGTTTTAGTCCTTGTTGCATTTCTTCTTGTTGTCGCTGTGCCCTCCTGAGTTCCAGATCCTCAAGATTCATTCTATCCCACTTCAGCCTATTACTCAATGAAGATATTTTTGGTTCCATATATCCACTTGGAGTAGGTGCAAATTCACTTTTTTTATAATCACCTAGCATTGAATTACCAAAAGTCTTTGGACCTACAATCCCATATTGAGCTTTAACTAAACTTTTTTTAAATTTTTTCATTTCCATTTCAGCTTTAGCTTTTGCCATAGCTTTATTATTATTGAAAAATTTTAAAGGATTTGTTTTCTTACTTTTCATTATTTCTTTTTCTTTTTTCTTAATTTACCTAATGTAATTGCAAACCTTGCACGTTGAGCAGTTTTACCTGAACCTTTTGCTTTTTCTCTTAACCAAGATTTTTTAATTCTTTTATTTTTGGTATCATATCCACCCTGTCTCTTTGCTGTTGCTGTAAGAGAACCAGGTTTCTTAATTGCCTTTTTAATATTTAATTTTTTCTTGGTTGCCATTTTTTAATAATCCCAGTAGATAAAAATTTGATCATCTTCCTCTTCTGGTTCTTTATAAAATTTGTTCATACTATAATATACAAAAAAATTAACATCTCCACTTTCTAAGGGACTTATTAATTCTTGAATTAGGGTCATTTGCTTTTTTAGATCCTGTCATTTTTTTCTTCATGCCTTTCATTCTGGCACAAAAAGATTTCTTTCTTTTAGCTCTTTTACCTTTAGGATCTTTTTCAGTAACGGGTGCTGCTAATTTACTACCAGGATTTGCTTTTCTGTAAGAAGCTCTTCCTTTAGCATTTAAACCTCCAGATTTACTTTTACCAGCTTTCCTAGTCCAAGCGGGACTTTTTTTCTTAGTAGTAGCCATTACTTTTTCTTTTTAGGTTTAGTGTGAGTATAACCAAGTTTTTTTAAACGCAAATGGTCAGCCATTTTTTTAGCCATAACCATCTTACCAGACTTGCTATACATAGGATGTGCTTTAAATGTTTTTTTAGCACCACCTACTTTATACTTACCTGCTTTAGTTGCCATTTTTTTTGCGTATGCCATTACTTCTTCTTTTTAGTTTTTCTTTTTTTTAAAGAGCTAGTTCTTTTGCCCATACCTACTCTTTTCTTTTCAGCTACAACTTTAGATTTTTCTGACTTAGATAAAGACCCCCAAGTTCTAGGAGTCTTTTCTGAAACCTTTTTAGTTGGTCTACACTTTTTAGTTTTCTTATTTTCATCAGAACCGCAAGGATTACCTTTTTCATCCTTCCATTTTTCTTTAAACCACCTTTTAAGTGCAAGACCTTTTGCTGTTTTTCTAACCGCCATCACCCAATTTTTCCTCTACGTTTTCTACATTTTGCAATGTATCCACTAGCATAAGCTGAAGGAAAAACTGCATATTTAGCTTTAGCTTTACTATAACAAGCATCTTTTTTACTACCAC
>Ga0208018_100222_pt1 | contig 18821 bp, 29 predicted proteins | sample 31_taG_FD_184105 | JGI IMG/M metagenome (GOLD analysis project Ga0208018, IMG submission 184105) | Marine viral communities from the Gulf of Mexico - 31_GoM_OMZ_CsCl metaG (SPAdes) (version 2) | ecosystem: Environmental > Aquatic > Marine > Oceanic | place: Gulf of Mexico | collected 2015-07-12 | reverse complement strand
CAAGCGAGGTTGATCTAGTATTACGATCTGAGAAAACAGAACCCTCAACAGGTAGCTTACAACCATACAAGGTAGTATCACCTTTCATTTGATAGCGTAGTCTTCCTGGACGATTCTTTTGTACACCTAGGTAAATAGGATTAATACCACCGGGGTTATTCATTCCCCAGAAAGAAGGGTGATTGGGACCAATCTTTACACCACCCCAAACATCATTAATCCAGATCCAGTCTATGTGCTCACCAAAGACAAGGTTGTCTTTGTTTTTATTTTTGAAAAGACTATTGTCGTATACAGGTTTTTGAGTCACTTTATAATCTTCCCCAATAATACCTGTTTCTACATTTCCTAGTTCATCAATTTTAGTTAGATGGCCTACGCGTCTTTGTGACTTCCAATATACAGTTGTTACTCTTAGTAAGTGGGCCACGCCAACATCCAAGTAATCCTCGCTTTCAGAAAGAATCCAGTTTACAATATCACCACCATTATAAATCCAGTTGTCATATACAGATGTAAACTGACGATATGCAAGACTAGGCATGCTAGTATTCCACTCATGAGATTTGGTAGCATCATAGTAGGTGCCGTCATTTTGATAACCTTGAATAGGATAACCTGCAGAGCGCACTGGGTAAATAGCTTCTAATGACTTAAGTTCATCCTCAGTCATCAAATAACCATATTTATCAATGACATCTGAGACAGATAACATATCTGTTTTACCTACCCAGTTACCCTGGGAGATATAACGAATATCAGGTGACTTGTGATAGAAAGTTAAAACTGGATTCCAAAGCTCTACATCATAGTCATCCTCCATCATATGAAAATGCCAGAACTCTCTATCTGTAATTAACATGTCACGAAAAGCGCGTTCTTCTAACTCTTCAATTTTGAAACGCTCCATGTCATGTTGCATAAGGTGGGTAGCCCACTGCTCTGCTTGTGACTTATAGTTAGTTCTAAAGTAATCTTCAATTTCCGGTAAACTCCTTAGCTTTTCAGGTGATAGTTCTTTTTGACCTTCTTCTGATTCTGGAGAAATACCCATCTCCATCATCTTCTGTGTAATTTTCTTTTGAGCATCTGAGATCAAAACCTCTTCAACCATGGACTTCTTTTGTTCAAGAAGCTCATTGTATGAATACTCGTCAATGGCTTTAAAAGAGATTTTAGTATTTCTTTTAGCAAATTCAGATACAAGAACATTAATTACATTTGGGATAATAGGATAGAACTTAAGTTCTAGTGCACTATAGTCTTCTTGTGTAAGAGTTTCAACAAGATCTGACATTTCATTGTTTTCACTAACAATATAGTCTGTCTTATCAATGATCCCCTTTGCTAGTTTGTAGTTCTTCATAAGGCGCCGCGCATTACGACGCAGTTGCTTTATACCATTCCACTCTAACCAGTCAACATTCCAGGCTGCCCACTCATCAGTCTTTTCTTTGTCAGGTATAAATTGTAAGGGTTGGGTAACACTACCTAACCTATTGTAATCTGCCTTTGCTCCATTCTTGAGCTGTAATGCATTATATATTTGCATCTTATTTAAAGTTTTTAAATGGACTCCTCTTCATACCTACTGGTAATACAGATTTGCCCATGTGTCTAAACGGACTATTATTAAATTTACTCAATTTATCTGATTTTTCCAATTTACCGTCATCTCTAATTACACGCTTTACATATCCCCGGTTTGTTTGCTGAATTTTAGCAAATGCTACCAGGGCAGAAAAAGCAACTAATCTATCCACGTTAAGACCATCTCGATAAGCCTGCATTTCGCGCAACAGCATTATATCAGGTATACGTTCAACACCAAATTTTGTACGTACAATATTACCATCTTCATCTATTTCCTCATCTAGCTTTTCTTGCAGATACTCAATAGCATAAGATAGAAGATGACTTTTAAATAAGGTGCCGGTATTCTTCCAACCATAATCTGCATATACAGCTTTGTTAGAAGTAATTTCTTTCAAGAAAAGTATCTGATCTTTTGGTACCAAATACTTTTGCTTACGCTTCATCATCATGTATTGAATAAACAAGCTAACGTTATTTTCTACAAGAGTCCAGGCATTATAAAATTCAATTATGTTTTCCAGGCGCTCATGAGTTTGCTTAATATCATCAAACCGGCCACACCAGGATGCAACAATTTTATCTCCCTCTACATAACTGTTTACAGTATCTGCTTCAACCTTTGTAACTTCCGTTGGAGCTTTATACACAAATATCGAGCACAACGAATCTGACGTTGTAGTTTTTCCTTCTCCCACAGGGTCAATAGACGCGTAGTACATGCCAAAAGACGGATCCTTAACAGGGCGCTCGTATATAACCACGACGCCCTCTTTATCAACCGCATTTTTAGGGACTGGAAATTCATTAATAGGGAGCTTACGAGTTTCTTTAATAACAACTTTATCATGTTCATCACGAATTAAATTAACATATTCAATAGAAATTTCTTTATCTAAAATACGTCTAATTTGCGCATTAACAAGATGTTGTGGAAACTTTGACTCCTTTCTATAAGCAAAAGCCTCTTCTATATTTCTAGGATGCTGTGATATACGCAATTGATACTTATCTGCCGGCAACTCTTTCTTCCATGTGGCAAACTGTTCTTCTAATGCTACAAGGGCTTCTTCAATTTTTGAATTACCATAGTCGTCGATAAAGGGTGGCATTGACCACTGCTCTGGTATGAATAATCCAGATTTTCCATGGGTGCCGTCTTTATCAATAAGATTTGATTCCACCGCGTAAATATCATTTACCTCTGGTTTTAGAATCATCTCTTTGAGAGGTTCACATTGATCAAGATCACCTACAGATCCTGCTGCTATAAACATACCACTGGTTATAAAACCAGATTTTAGTGCAGGTCTTATATACTCAAAAGTATCATTCATCTTTGGTGCAATACCGGCTTCTTCATGAAAGAAGTATTTACATGGACCACCTACACCATTTGTGGGATCTTTCTCAAATGACATACCTTGAATAGTACCTTTAAGACCAACCTCACTTTTTCTATTACCCTTACGCACCTCAATCTTCTGTTGCCACATTAATGTCTTACTAGGATTGAATGGTCTATACCACGCAGTATGCTCATTTAAGAAAGCAGAATATTCATCTAGCATTTTCCAGGTACCTTTCTCATTGATGTAATCTTTAAGACTAGCACCCATTTTTAAGGTAACACCCTCTTCAAACCAAACCTGATTTATAAGCTTTGCAGAGTGAAAGTATGAACTAGCAATCTGACGTTTCTTAAGAATGGCGCTGTGTTTATAATGAAGCTCTGCTAGTAACTCATAAAGAGCCATATGATACTGAGCGTCGCGAACTTTTGCAAAGCCAAATAGGCTCTCTTCCTTATCGTAAATAGGTAAGAAATTAAGCCACATGTAGTAATCACGGCATACATACCATGTCTTATCACCAGAAATAACGATTATACCATTTCTGTTTTTTACTTTCTGATCATCCCAGTAGTTGACAAAATCTTTGCTTTTAATAGGCGCCTGGCAAAAATAGTTGCGTTCATTAAATATGGTTGCCTGTTCGTTAAAGATAGCAGTGTCTTCATTAAAACCATACTGACCTGGTTCTTTAAACCGGTCAAGTACAAAAGATTTAAACTCTTCGCGATTACCAAATTCTGTAACTTCCCAGTTTCCATTACGCCAGGTTGGTATACGCTCATAGTACTTTACACCACTCCTACTGATCATATGCTAAGTTTTGGCCACCGCGAACTGAGGATTGTTGTTCATCTTTAAGATCTCTGTATGCACCTTTAAAGCTTTCACGAATCTGTTGATACTTAGCTGCAGCATTAACAAGAGAGTTAATATTACCATCTCTACCATGCTCAATTGGCGTATTTTCCATGTAATCTGCCAATCTATCAAGCATTGTTTTGATTCCCCTGTACGCGCGCGAGGTTGGTGTTTCATACAGTTTCTTAACAACATCTAATGCATGCATGATATAAGCATCCTCTGTAGAAAAGTCAGCATCTATTTCTTGAAGAATAAGTTCTTCGCGATCAATATCTGGAACATCAAAAAAAGGATTTAGATCTGGGTTCATACATGTCATGTAAAACACATACTGATAAATCTTAAGATAGTTATCAGGATATTCATCCATGATAGTCTTAAGACTTTTCATAGTGTAGCAGTGCTCAGTAGGCACCACAGCACCATTTTGAATATCAAATATTCTCACCATTGTAATTGATCTTTATACAAATTAAAATCATCGTCAAACGTATCATATGAAACAGTTATCTCTTCATCAGGATAAATATCTCTAGAAGCAATCATTTTATCTTCTTCAAACACTACACAATTTGGATTAGATGTATGATTCTGAAAAACTGAATGATCACAAGATGAATAATAATAATCACCATCTCTCCAAAAATATTTATCTATATGCTTTTGCTGAACGTGATTTAAAGTCTCATATATGTCTTTGTGAAACTTTATATCTAAACCTTCAATAAACTGCCATATAACAGTATCTTTTGGTATGAGCTCGTTAGCAAATAGACCAAAACCTTTTCCTGGTGATTCTGATATGTATGTTTCTACTAGTAACATTAGTCCTTATTGTTAATATTATAATAGTAACAATCAGTGTCTTCACTTACCCATTTATCAGAAACTGTTTCTACAGATGGTAGATCTTCATCAACTTTTATTCTTTTCAACTCAAAAGGAAAATCTTTTGTAATCCAATTTGAATCTCTCCAAACTATTCTATTATTAGGTTGACATAGTAGATAACCGTCATCTGCAACTAGTATGTGTCCACATTTATAATCAGAAGGTTCATCAGAATAAGAGTTGTTATACCAATCTACAGTCATTAAATAAGTAGCCCATACTTTAGAACCGTCTTTTAATATAACTTGACAACGCTTTTCATATAAATAGTCATAAATGGTAACAGAAACGTTTTCACTAAAGCAGTCCCAAAGCTGTTTAAAATCATAAGGAATATCATTTGTAGGAATCTTTATAAATATCTCAGACATAGGAACCCGTGATCTAAGCATACCATAATCTGTCATAACATGAAAGGTTAAAATCTTCATTGTTAATGACTGTATAGCAAAGGCATAACAGTTATGATAAGTGTTTTTATCAGCAGCATCTTTTGTAAAATGAGATGCTCTTACAAAGCACTTGAAACTCTTTATATTTTCGTTTAGAATAGCCATTTATGATAGATGTTTGATTATATCTATAACTTCTCTTTTCAAATAGGGTACATTTATTACGTTAACTCTCTTGACAATAAAGTCTCCGCGCTCATCTTGATGATAAATTGGGTTACCATACTTATCCTCAGCTTTCTGTTCAAACTCAATATGGTGAATCTGCATGTTACCTGGTTTATATCTTGGATTATGCTTCAAGATAATATACATGTAAATACTGAGCTGTAATGCATAATGATTAAAGTTACAATCATCTAGATGACCCAAAGGTTTCTGCATCTTCTTGGTTACACCCTCCCAGGTTTTAAAACCTTCGCGCTTAATCTCCTTGTTTGTCTTATAGTCAATGATGTTAACCTTTGAGTTAACCACCTCAATTCTATCAGCCTGACCGCATATACCTGCTGATTTAAGATAAACAAAGTGCTCTGGGTAAATACCCTCAACAAGATTTTGATCGGGTGCATGCTTGATACCATCAAACTCAATAGGCTTGACAATCTGTAGTTGTCTACCCTCTAGTGTAATGTTATCACATGCGTATAGGTCATTCTCTCTTTGTTGGTGGTAGAAGGTGCCCATGGACATCGCGCGCTCAGATTCATTTTTCCAAATCTTTTGAATCTCAGCTGGCGCCATACCATACCACTTAGACCTCTTGTTTTGAGAAGACTTCTTTGATTGAGCCACAGGATCAAATGGCTCTTTGAACTTGCTAATAACTGATGTTACACTAGTCCACTGAATGTTTTCGTTTTCATTAGTCGAAAGGTAGGTGTGTGTCTCCGGGATAAATTTGACTGCCATGATTAAGATTAATTGAGTTGTCGTTTGAGTTGAAACATTCCACATATCCTGGTGGTAAACCATTTAACTCGCTGATTATGCGAGTGCCTTTGCATGTGGGGCAAATAGCATCTGATAAAACAGGGTTTGAAAATAAACCTGTACCATTACAAATAGGACATTTTTGATAAGACATTAGTATTCTAGATTAAGATCGTTTTTAACTTGTTCTTCTGTTTCTTCATCTGTTAGTGCATCCCAGCGATTATCATCGCAGGCACTAGACAAAGAACGCGTTTTCCATTTAAGATTACAACCACATAGCCCACAACAAGGTTGTGTGCCGGGCATTAAACAAGATTGTCCCTCTCTATCAATATGAGGACACTTGTTACAAATAGCCATGCGTACATCAGCTACTTGCTCAATAGATTCTTTGGTAATAATAGAGTTCTTAATACCCTCAAGAATCTTTTTTTTGTTCTTCCAAATCTTTAATATATCTGTTTTTTTCATCGTAAAAAGTTTTCATGCGTTGTTTATCTTCTATAACCTGCTGTAGAGCGCGCTCAAGATCTACTAGTTCTTCTTCACAAATTTTTACAAGCTTGTAGTTTTGCATGGTATCACGCCGGGAATGCTCAATGATATTCTTATGAGTATCTATCTTCTTTCTTACAGCGTTTTCTTTTAAGTTAAACTTACCAAGACCTTCTACAATAATTTGTTTGTACTTAAGACCAGTCAGAGCTTGACGTAACTCTTTATAGTAAAAGTCTACTATTCGTGTAAGATCTGCTTCAGATATACCCATATCATCAGCAATCTCAGGAATAAATGACTTAAACTTATGAGGGGTCATGAGATAACATTTTGATGTCTAAAAACACAGGATGTTGTATAACAACCTTTATTTCAGGATTTACGTAAATAGTCCTAGACTTCTTACGTTTAAGAACCAGATTCTTTGTCTGCAGTTTTACCACCAGGTTTCTTACAGATTGGGGGTTTGAGAGAATCTCGTGATTGACAATATGGTCACAAAACGGGATCAACTCAAACTCCCCCAAAACTGCAAGATGTGATAAACATTCAATTTCAGTCTCAGTAATTTTTACACCATTAACTAAGCAATGGTGCCAAAACTGATACTTAATGATATCAGCCAAATTTAATCTAGTTCTTTTTTGAACTTGATTAACTATAGCCATCTTAAGACTTTTTTAAATTACGAGACTTAGAACTAGGTTCTGGTGAAGGCTCTTCTTCAGGATCTGGCGCCATATATTGGGCTACCTTAACCTGAATCATAAACCGGTTAGCACGAGCTTCCTCAATTTTTGTAAGCAGCTCTTCATACTCTAGCTGCCTCTTTAAAAAGGGAATAGTTTCCTTGTAATGAGCACTTAGCTCCTCACGCCGGCGAACTAGTTCTTCTGGACTGATGTTTTCTTGTTGGTTTTCCATATCATTAAAGTTTACACAAATATACAAAAAATGTTTAAAGTGTACAAAAAGAAAACCCCGCAGTAAAAACTACGGGGCTCTGTAACCAAAAAACACCTCATTTTATGAGACACCAAATATAATAATTAAAACAACTAGTAAGCCACCTATTACGCTACCAATAGCTGTTCTTTTTTTGATCTTTTTCTCTAGTTTAGTAATGTTTTCTTCTTTAGTATTGATTATCTGAGTGTATATACTGTCTTTATTGTTAATAAGAGAATCCTTGATCCCGAGCGTGGTTTGTAACTTCTTGTTAATCACGATCAAATCCTGGCAGTTTTCTGCTACCTTTTCAAGACTGTCTACTTGTATCTGGGCATATTCATGCTTTAGATAAAGCACGTTTAGGTTACGCTGTTGCTGTTTAGTTATAGCAATAACTGTATCACCTTCCAGCACTAAAATCCTGGGATATCCAACCTGTGAAAAACACAAAGGAGGCAGAATCGCTAAGATTAGACACATAATGAATTTTTTCATCGCGCTGCTTTTTGATTTGTTTGACATTTGTAAGAGTTACATTTACCTGGTTTGAGATTTTATCAGCTTGCACATTTAAAGTTTTAATCTGATAATTTGCGGAATCAATTTTCTTACCAAGATTATAAACCTCCATCTCTAATTTTGTTGTAGAGATTAAATCTTGATCTTTAGTAAAGTACCTGTCAAACATAAAGAATATGAGCATACCTATGCCGGCTAAACTAGCATAGCGCACAATTCTATCAAACAGTTCCAGGCTCATCATCTTTTTGTTTTTTCAGGTTGATGATCACACCTACAGCTTTCTTAACACTTCTAACAAACTCAAATATTCTTTCAGTAATACCTTTTCCAGTTTGCCATCTTACTTTTTCATCAATAGAACTGTACTCTATCCAGATTATAAACAAAGCGGTGAACAGTGTAGATAGATATTCTTTAGGAAAGTACATCATCACAAAATCATTAAGGATCCAGCTATCTAACATAAAGATAAACGTGAGTCCTCCGCCGTATGTAAACATCTTGTTTACAAAACCTTTTCTTGTGATTTCACTAAGTACCTCTTTACCTTGTTTTTTCGCGTACCATCTTCCTGCAAAAGTATCTGCTACAACAGCAAAGAATACTAAAAGTAATAGTGGTACTAGTGGCATGAAGAATGTTAGCACTACTGATATATATGAAAGTAGAGTTGCTTTAAGATTTAGCTTTTCCATTTTGTTCTTGTTATCTTATAATATACAAATTATTCTTGGGTATTACAAGAATGCAGCTAACTGGGCACCGGTGCTTTGAACAGTAGATGCATCTTTTAGTCTCTCTCCAATACTATTAGGTGTAGTAATACTTGCTAGTGGTACATTCCAGATGTCTGTAGGATTTAAATATGCTGTTCCTGTAGTATTATCAACAGGCACACCAATACTAACAGCAGCAGCAGGAGGCACAGCACAAGTACCAGTTAGGTTGTTTGTAGGGCCGTAAACAACACCAGTTCTTACATTAGCCTCAGCAGGATGCCCTGTATTTACTCCAGGGGTGTAAAGTGTTCTATATTGACCTGCATTGGTTGTTAGAAACTGCCAAGATATATCTCCTGTTGGGTGAACGTTTAGGGTAGTGAACAAAATTGTATTTGCGGTAGTTGTTGTTATGTTGCCACTAAATGTTAAATTTATAGCCGCATAGAAGTAATCCCAAATATCTATTGCATTGGTATTAGTTGTAACAGATATATCACCTATAATATTAATGTTTGAGTTTCCATTCGCCCCAATACAAGCCCCTACAAACAGGTTGCCAGTAAGATTAAATGAACCTGTACCTGTTGCTAAATATATTGGAGTGGTACGTCTGAAGACTCCCTGCCCATATACATTACCTGTTAAGTTGTAAATGTTACCACTAGAGACTTGAATACCCCTGCTGTAATTTGAACCTGTATATAGAAAATATACATTTCCTGTGTGATTTACAGTTAATGTAGGAGTCGAAACAAGCTGTATTGCATAATCATCTCCACCGCCACCATAATTACCTGTAGTTACATCTGCAATAATATTAACGGTACTATTTAGTGCGTTTATTCTCATCGTTCTTGTTTGAGCCAAAGGAGTAACAATTCCTTGGCCTGTACACGTTATATTTCTTGATGCAAGAATTGTGAATGCAATATTTGTCCAAACTTGTTGTGATATCCCAGTAGCCGATGTAGTCCTTAGTGATGCAACAGTAATATCTTGGTCAATTGTAACTGAGAAGTTGTTGCCATATACATCATCACTCGCCCCCGGCAACACCGTAGATGCAACAAAACTACCAGTAGAATCGTCTTCCCAAATAGCCAAGTCTGACCAGTTGCCGTTGGCTACCGCTTTGTAATTAGCCATGATTAAAGACCTTTTGCGTTAATGTACTCTTGAATAGCTTCGGTAATCTTAGCAAATGCTTTTAATGCATCGGCATCACCTGAAGTTGTAACATCACCATATACAATAGGAACGTCATATTGAGATGGATCTTCAGGTCTAATTACATTTCCATTTTCATCGTGGGTGTAATACTGCAATCTAATGGCTACAGTTTGCCCAATTTCAGCTTCTCTGAACAATGGCATTGATGAAAGAGATGCTGCTACCTTATCATAGGTAACATCGTTTACTGTAATAGGTTTATTTGTGTTCATAGTTTTTAAGTATAAGGTACAATATATCTGTCATCCCAGGCAACATTGTTAGCATTCAACACAGTTGTTGAGCCATCATTGTTTACCTGTATTCTTTGTATATCCCAATAGGGATCGCTTGTTGATACACCAATTGGTGCCACCCCGCAATAACTATAAGGACTTACCCAGTCACTTTCTGTTTGTAAGAGAAGCTGCCCCGGGGAATAAGTTGCCGTTAATCTATTCGTCCAAGCTACATCATAAGCTGACGAAAATATAACGTCTCCTGTATTTGTAATCTCTAGTCTATCAATCTGCCATACAGCATCTGTTTCTAGTGCTCCCGTGGGCGCGGTGCCACAATATGAATATGGAGCAACCCAATCATGGCGATATTCACCAACTACAGGAATGCCACCACCACCAGATACAGGTTTGTAAGTACCATCATCGGCCAAATACATGTTTCCACCACCACCTTTTGTGATGATTTCTAACACATCCCAGTTAAAATGAACGTGCTCTTTTACTCTATTGGCCCAGGTTTGTTTCACAATCTTACGTACTCTGTACCGGGAATAAACTCTTTAGCATTATAGCGACGAAGTAACTCTTTAGTAGATAAACCAAAGGTCTTTTGAAAGTGAGGTCTATCTATAAACTTCCAATCACCACCCCACTCCCAACCATGGGCTTTGAAGATCTTTACTACCTCCATCCAGTCACTTACTTTGTCGCCGTCAAAGTCTTTCTTATAGTCCCATGATGCATATCTCTTATCAACAATAAGACATATATCTAAAGCTAGGCCATAGTTATGATAAGACTGGCCACCTTTAGCATTAGTTACCTTACCAATACGATTGCCAAAACTATTATATAAAACAGTTCTACCTTTAGCATAGAGCTCATTTTGTTCTTCAAATGTTCTCAAAGTAGATGTAAGGCGACATGTAGCGCGGCCAGATAAGGCAGGTATTATCTCTTCAATGTATATTTTGCGCACCTCATCTCTAAGTTTAGGATGTAAGTGCTCGATTCTTCCTAGTGTTACTGCGTCCATGGTTAAAGAATATTTGTGTTTACTTCAAATTCAGTTGGTTCTCCTAGTACAACTGTTAGACTATCATTAAATAGTATAAACCAAAACGTTGGTTCATCTAATGTTGCACACTGATAGTTAACCCAATATTGAGTTGTATCTTCAGGAGATACTGGAATGCCATAGTGATCAGAGCAATCTTTTCTTGCCTGTTGTGCATCTTCCTCAGTTAAGTATTTATAGCCTAATACGGTCATATTGTAATTGAATAATAGGTGCTCATATTTGATTCGATTCCTGATTTGTAACCAGACTCTTGACTAGTAGGATATACAATACACTCAGATATTTTTCCTAAAAACCATCTTCCAATATAAGTTACATCACTTATGCCAAACTTTCTATTATTAAGGGCTGACGCTGCAAAAGAAGATAAGATATGTGGATTTAGAAAGTTGTCTGATATAGAATGTAAACTTCCATTAAAATACATATTACTTGAATTTGTAAAATCATAAGCGTCTGTTGTACTCGTACTAGGTGTTCTCCAATAATTTGGAGCTATAGATCTTATCCATGGACCAAAACCTATCGATAAACTATCAAAAGAAATAAGTGACTGAAGTTGGTTATATGTAACCACTTGACCTACAGTAAATATACTTTGAGCATTTACATTTTCTAAAGGTGTACCTGTAAAAGCACCTGATATGTAGTCTACGGCAGGCTTTAAATTGATTGTTTCCAGGTTTCCTGACAATACAATTCTTGGTTGAGAGCTTAATGACGACTGTATATTATCTTTTGTATTTCCACTTTGATCATACCATCTTGATATAAAACCATTACCGCTTCCACAAAAAGTTAATAAAGCACTAGTATCTAAAACCCCTGCTGCAAAATTAATGTCTTGTTCAGCATTATCGGTAGATCTTCTAACACGAATTGCAGCACCTGTATAACTACTACTTAATAATCTAAAAGAATATGCAACAGATGCTCCTGGATATGAATCTAAAAGCAAAGCAGGAGGATCAACACTATCGTTAACGGTAAAAGTTGTTGTTCCTCCTAAAACAGGTACAAGCGAAGGATCTCCCTTTATATACCAAAAAGGAGGACTATCCTGATCAGCATAATGATAGTCTACATAGTTTTGGGTAACGCTAGATACTGATATAGGAATGCCATAAAATGCATCACATGCACTTTTTGCTAATATAGCATCAGCTTCTGTATTGTATTTATAACCGTTAAGGGTAGACATTGTAATAAGTATTTATGTCTAAAGTTGCTGCTGCAACAATAGATGTTTGATCACTAGGATATACTGTTATCTCTTGCATGTAACCTGTAAAATTCAATGTGCCGTTATTTCTAGCACCTATATATTTTAGATCATCGGGTTCCCTAGTAGAATCAAATCCACCAGTTGTCGCTGTTGCCAATGCAACTAATGAATTGTTACGTCTAGCTGTAAAAGATACATTGCTTACATTAACAACAGAATTAAGATATTGACCATTAAGTGGACTTGTATTATCACCATATCCATATATCTGACCCGCTAAAAGCGATACAAAAAACTCTGTTTCGTTAGTCAATGTACCACTAACTGCACCATAACCATACAACATCTCAGAAAAAGATGGCCCACTTGGTGATCCTCCATATTTAAGCATTGCCGGCGATGCTGCAGTAATGCTGCTAACACCAACCACATCAAATATAGAATGACTAGTCAAAGGTAAAGCTGTATCTATTACTAAATAGTCGTCTACACCATCAAAGTAAATAGCAGGCTTACCGTTTTGAGTCATAACACCAACTGTTGAATCGTATATTTTTGGTTGAAACAACAATACAGACTGTCTAGCATTGTTAAGTGAAAGGTCTTGACCATATATAGTTGTTACAAAACCGTTTGTTCCTGTACAAAAACTATTTAAGGTAGCAACATCTAACACCCCACCAACAAAAGGTATATCTAACTCAGTATTATCACTAGCTCTTCTTACGCGCACAGCATTACCAGCATAACCTACCCTCTGTTTACGCAAAGAATATGCTATGCCTGCACCAGGATAATCATCCAAAAATAAAGGTGGACCACTCACAACCGGTGGCTCAATACCCCTTACCTTGGAGCCAAGATACTTGCTTATGTTAATGCTATTGCCCATTAGTAGGTATAGGTAATAATAAAGGTTGTACCGGTTGCATCATATGCAAAATGACTAGCAGGATACTTAGCAGCCACACCCGCATCAAAGTTTAATGTTACACCCGCAGGGATACTAACATTACCACCACCATTTACATTCACAGTACCCGGCGCGGCACCAGCATTATAAATAGATACAGACTTAGTAGCTACAGCAATACTACCAGAACCCGTTGATGACAACAAAGCACCGGTAGATGATGAACTACTAGTTGAAAATACATTGAATAAAGCTTGGAGTCCCTCCAATACTTTTAGTTGGTAGGGCATGTTACTACCCTTTTGACCATATGTTCTTATATTACCTACAGACATGGTTAATATGTTTTAGTTAAAGTTACAATTTCGGTGTAAATAGAGTTTAATGGATCAGCAGCGCTCCATTGTGCGGTGATAGTCAGTGTGTTAAGCACCGTTGTATCAAAAGTTGTGTTGTTAATAACACTAAAATCTACCCCTTCATAAGCAGTAGAGGCATCCTTTATATAAGTAAACTGGCCACCGCTAGCAATACTAGCTACCCCAGCGGCACCAATAGCGCGAATAGTGAAGTCCATGTTTAGTTCAAAATGCTGATTAGTCAACCCTGGCATGTTTATATTACCTGTATCAACCAATACTACACTTCCAGATTTCACCCTTATACGCAGATCGTCATTGTTTTTAGAGGATAAATGGCCAATAACTGTTATATGAAAACTATCCCCAACCATAAACACGTTTGCCGGCACACCCAAGCTACCAACACCAGTACCCAAAATGTTTGTCTCGGTAGTAGTGTTCGTAACAGTGGGACCATTCACAGTTTGGCTAAACAATCCCCCGCCAGTAGCGACATTCAAGTTTATATATGCCATGAAATCCTGCACGGTAATAATGGCCGGTCTATAATCACCATCATACTGATCATTTTTTACACCAATCATAAAAAGATCAGAAGCCTCGGGCGCAGTGCGCCGGGCCCCTATCCTAATCAAATTGAATAAATTCAATAAATTGTTTAACATGCTTACCTGCCTTGACGATTATACGGCTTCTTATAGTTCTTGCTACTTTTTAGTACGCTAGACTTCTTCTTAGAATGCACACCAGGACGGCTAATCTTAACCTTCTCCTGCTTTACACCAGAATTTTCTTTTTTCGCTGCCATTTTTGTACAATTATACCTCTTAATATAACCATTATTCCCTACTTATCCAAACTCCCACCATCACGCTTCAATAAAAAATCGCGGATCTCCACACAAATCTCATACTCCTCAGTATACTCATAATATCCCAACATGTCCTGAATAATCTCGTCAGTAATACCCACATCAGGGTCGTGCCCTAAAAACAACACCATGTTCTCCCTCTGAGCACGCTCTAATAACTCCTCATAACTAACAACACCAAACAATATCTTCCTGGTATTATTATAACCAACAGATATCATCACATCCTCAAAATTCTCGGAGTCAAACTTAACCCCACGCATACCATCACCCTCACCATCCAAATAATAAGCATCTTCACTTCTCATATTACTAATATAAACAAAAATAACAATACCCCCGGGTACCTACACATTTTTACCCACCCCCCACCATATTAGGAATAGAAAACTTGATGCAATAGACAGTGTGAGGGGGTCCCAATAAAATAGCCCCCCGCCTTCGCGCCGCGCGGGGCCACCCCCTATGCCACGCGCAAAGGCTCGCGCGCACAGCCCGGGCACCCACCCCCCACATGCCAACAACAACACTCGTTTCACTCGTGCTGTGTGTTGCCATTGTGTGTGGTTGTGTGCTTGGTGCTGTGCTTTGCCTTCTCACACACAGCCTGCTGCGCAGCTCTGTGTGTGTTTTATCTAACAATATCTTACATATATAACAGCGAAGGAATGTCCCTCCGCGTTAAACCCTTATATTATGGCAAAGTCCAAATTAGAACTACCTGTTCGTGTTATCGCCGCTTATATGCGCGGTGAAGGTGACGCAAAGCGTAAAGAATTCATGTTTGAGATTGTTAATCCCGATAAGCATGAAGACACCGTTAAGGCGTATCTTGAGTCGTTTGCTGTGCCACCTGTGCGTGATGAAGACGACGCTCCTCTCTACTTCGCACGGTGCTTTGAAGACGGCAACCTGCGCGTTATGTGGGCCTCTCCACAGTTAGAGCTTGAAGCTGCTGTCAATCACACCGGCTTTGACCTCAGTGCGCTGATCATTCGCGAGAATGAAGACACGGGCTACTGGGATCTGTTCTGCAACAGAGCCAAGTAACAGGCTATGAAAGGGGAGTATCACTCCCCTTTCTTTTTTTTAAAAATATCTCTCATACTCTCAAATCCTTAAATTATTTATTATGAAACTACTAGTTGTTTTGCTACGCGTATGGTTTTGCTCTCTGCTTGCAACCTTTGTTCCTTGGTTGAGCATTGCCTTCGCACTGTCTGTGTTTACAGAGTCAACGTTTCTAGGTGTCACAGGCCACCCCACTTTCTGGGGGTTTGTGTTCGTTACCAAGATTGTAATGCTCGTGGCGTTTAGCGCCTATGAAGGAGACAAGTTCCAGTAACAGTAGCAGTAAAGAGAGAGAGTGGCACCGCCACTCTCTTTTTTATTAAGAAATATCTTTCATAAATGTGAAACCTTTTAAATTATATGCAATGAAAACAAATGTTGAAACCCTTGTGACCAAAGATCAGTACTTTGACACAACATTGAGCAATGGCGAACTCGTACCCGTGCGTATTGAGCGTGTGATCTATCACCGCACCAAGACCATGACTGTACGCAAATGGTGCATGCGCACGAACATGATCATAGACGTGTTCACCGGTTTGCCTGCACCTCGTGCTATTGCGAAGAGCGAAGTCTAGCCCTTTGCTGTTAGTAAGAGAACCCAATCGGGTTCTCTTATTTTTTACCTCTGAATATCTTTTATACAGTGAAATCAATACCTTTTACAAAATGAAACAAAGATCTCAGAAACAAACCGTGAGTGTAGATTTGCCCGTAGAATTTCTTAAAGAACTACTCGCTAGACAACTCGGCGTTGAAACCTCTCATCTCGTTGACTGCATTGTAGAAACATGCGACAACAAAGAGGCTTTGATGCACGTGCTATTAGGTACCTTCGAGGAGCCCAAGTTTGCTGTTGGTGACCTCGTGTATTGCACAGACACCTATTATCACAGACCAGAAGGTGCTGAAAATGGTAGCTACGTTGAATATGGCGACTGCGTGGTGATTGGTGTTAACCCATTCAATGAGCGCTACCGCTATGAGGTACAGCAACAACCGCAGATAGACACTGTTACAGATGAAATCATTCCTGGCAAGCAGGTTTATTGCCGCGAGTCGCACCTTAGCCCTTTGATGCTCCAGGAATGCGATGCGGCCTCAATGATTTAACAGGGGTTTGAGATTAGGCGTGGTGCCACATTTACACCACGCCTTTTCTTTTTTAGCACTTCGTGCATGCGAGCATGCCACGAAGTGTATTTTTATCCTCTAAATATCTTTTATATACAGTGCTTATCATTTATTCACTAAACTCAAAACGTAGACTATGAAAGCAGTATTCGTAAAAGCCCGTAAAGGGCGCCCAGGTGGTATCTATGCTCTTAAAGGTACCAAGGCTGAAATTGCAGCCTATGAAGACATGCAAGGCGAGAATCTTCGTGTCGCAAAAGGGATCAACGGTGTGGCCGATGGCACTCCATTGCTCTTCGATTCTACCCTCGTGCTCGGAACTCAATCCGAGTATGACGTGGAACTCGTTGAACTGCGTGACGGGACTGAGCGCTACTTGGTGCAAAATCCTGACGAGGCCCACTTGCTGGCATTGCTTGACACGCATACCGGCGACGCGGGGCGTGCTTCATTGGCAGGCAAACTCCTTGAAGGCATCAGTTTTGGCGGTGCTCGTAAGAGCGTCATCAAGCAAGCCGAGCAAGACCCGGCGGACAGTGACCCCGGTGAGCCTGCAGAGCAAGCAAAGCCTGCAAAGCCTAGCAAGGCTGAACTAGGCAAGGCATAACAGCCACGCCTAGAAAAGCAAGCCCGTGGCGTACCGTGAAAACGGTGCGCTACGGCGCTTTTCTTTTTTTTATCCTTTGAATATCTTTTATATCCCTTGCGTCTATCGTATATCTCATAGGTGTCGGTGACTCACATACTATGCCACGATACGCAATGCTACCAAAATGTGCCCGAAAGGGTATAATATGGTAACAAAACCAGCAGCATATCGGCAGCGAAGACTAGGATTGTTTACGATACAGGTGGTGCTGATAATCAATCAGTTAGTATCATTCTCCCACCGCTGGGATAAACTTGCGAAAAGGCGATTGTTTACAGTTGCAACTGTGATCACTCTCTATACACAGTTAATACCCCTGAATAATTCGCGAATTACTTTAAGTAACACGATGTAAGTGCTTGAGTATCAGTGAGTGGGTGACAGTATACCCCATATTCTTAGTAACCCGATAATCAAACTAATTTAGACTGGGTACCAGATAACAAGTGGGGGATATAGCACGTTTAACACCTAGCGTTGCAACTCTTATCTTATTTATCTATTCTCTTTCTTATATAAGTAAGAGTTTGATTTGTTGATAAAGAGAATCCGCCGCGGGGTTAGTAGCACAGAACTTTTTACACACATTCCGGGAGAACAGGCTATGCAGGAACCACAGTTAACACTCATATTGTCTGATGTATCAGAAGTGTTCTGCCTCATACCTGTTCTTACGAATCTTTTTTAACTCAAAAACCAAATAGCCATGTTTGAAAAACAAGACCTTTCTAAAATCAATGTGCATTGTACTATTGGTTTTATCTACTGGCTTAAGGAAACTAATGATATGCGTGGGCTTAAGGGTCTAAGCATCATTGATTTCCCCGCGAAACTAGAAAAGCTAAAGAAGGAATACGATAAAAAGTATCCTGATGGCTTGACTGGTTGGTGAGCCAAGGTTGGTAAACCGTAAGCTTCCACTCCTTACTAATCAGAGTTAACTTGAACAAACGATAGTTCTCTGATTAATTATGTTTCTTTTATCAACCGTGCGGGGCAGCAATCCTCGCCGCAACTAGTAAGACTAACCAATAATGTCTTACAAAACAATCTTTCTCTCTTCACTAACCTTAAGGTGAACAGTTGTAATAGATGTAAAATACTAAGTAATGTTCCGGAGTTTCTGGTATTACCCATGTTTTCTATTACAACTGAGTGTTGAGAGGGTAAAACTTAATTAATCACTTAAAAATATACTTATGGAAGTATTTACGGTAAACAAATGGTTTTGGAATTATGATACTGATCATCATCATCGATGGGTTGAATCTGAAATAGTCTCT
>Ga0208018_100217_pt1 | contig 19078 bp, 24 predicted proteins | sample 31_taG_FD_184105 | JGI IMG/M metagenome (GOLD analysis project Ga0208018, IMG submission 184105) | Marine viral communities from the Gulf of Mexico - 31_GoM_OMZ_CsCl metaG (SPAdes) (version 2) | ecosystem: Environmental > Aquatic > Marine > Oceanic | place: Gulf of Mexico | collected 2015-07-12 | reverse complement strand
CTCGAACCAATCGGATACATCACACCAACCGAAGCTGAGGAGGCATTCTATGCAAACATGAACATACTCGATAAAGTCGCTTGAGAAGAACTAAACGGTCTCCGGTAAAGCCGGGGCGGTTCAGTTTGGCCGTGATCTTCTGCTCTTCAAGGGCAGTCATTGCTTCGCGAAATTGCTTGTAGCGATCTTTAATGGGGTCATACGGCAGGTTGAAATCGTCAATTATGCTTCGGGCTTTAGCCTTATCCTTACGCTTGTCTCCATACGCAAAATCAATGAATTGACTAATCCTAATTTTCATTTTGCTATCCTACTTGGTTTCATAGGCAACCTTACGACCACACCCCTCCAAATAAAGAGAATTTTGTTGGTCACAGTTGGCGACGTCACAACAGAGCCCTTCAAGCCTTCATGCAAGCTTTTTGTTAAAAGCTCGCATGAGGGTGAGAGCGGACGTTCATGGAGAGCGCAGCGAAATCCCGGTTCGAGCCCTTCTTGCCCGCGCTGAACATGAAGCTCTTCGCAGTTGCAGCATAGTATCCTGTGCCGCAGACGGCCTTTTGCGGACCTTGGACATGGCTTCAAGATGCTGCGGTGCAGCTCATCATTGCGCGCATTCATTCATCGTGCAGCATTGTATTAATTGAAACGTCGGTCAGCCGAAAAAACTGACCTCGGCCTTCCAGATGCCAAGATCCGCTTTGGGGAATCAATGCACGAATGTGCGGCCTTCAAGGTGCGCGACGGTTATCCCATCCCAGTTCAAATAAGTGATCCTAAATCTGATCCAACGCTGGGATAGGCAGCCGTTGTCGATTTGAGCTGTTTTGCAGTCAGCCCCAGTTTTATCGCCAGCCCGAAAAAGTTGATCAACTCGCCATATTCCGGTCCAAATAGGTGTGCGCCCAAGATCCTACCGTCCGACTTGTCCACCAAGATCTTCGCGGCCGCTGATGCTTCACCGATCCGGTAGTTCGAATACCAGCCGCCTGTGTCGGTGAATCGGACGTCGACATCGTGACCGGCCGCTTTGGCCTCGGCCTCTAACATGCCGACGCGGGCAAGTTCGGGCACCGTAAACACTGCCGTTGGAATGCCCGAATAGTCCGGCACGATCTTCTGCTCCTTGAGCATGTTCGATGCGGCGACCTTGCCCTCGATTACGGCAACGGGCGTCAGTGGCATGCCCTTCGTGTCGGCGGAATCTCCGGCGGCAAACACGGCGTCGTTCGTCGTACTTTGCAGATGCGAGGCCACGATAATGCCCTTGTCGCCATAAGAGACGTCAGCGGCCTCAAGGTTCAGGTCTGCAAGGGCGGCGATGCGACCCGCGCCATGCACGACCAGATCTGTCTCGATGGTCGTCGTTTGGTCGCCTGTTTTCACTTCAACGGCAAAGCCCGCATCAGATGCTGTGATCGAGACGATCTCGGTTTGGCGCCGCAAGTCCACACCGACAGCGGCACTGCGCGCGATGAGCATTTCGACCAGATCGGGGTCAAAAGCGTTTAGCGGGCGGGCACCGCGATCTATGATGACAGGATCGACCCCAGCGCGTGCGGCGATATGTGCAAACTCGAAAGATACGAAGCCGCCGCCGACAAACAGGATACGTTTGGGCAAGGCTTCGAGGTTGAGAAAGCCCGTGCTGTCGATCATCAGATTGGCACCGGTGAAGTTGACCGGTCGCGGTATTGCACCAGCGGCGACAAGGAAACGTTTTGACTGATAGAGATGCCCGTCAACTTCGAGCGTGTTGGCACCGGTAAACCGCGCGGCACCGTGCAGCGTCTCGACACCGTTTCCGGTCAGACCTTTCTCCATCTTATCTGGAACTGGATCGGTAAATCCGCGCTTGTGGGCCATCAAATCCGACCAGTTAATCTTCAGCCCGTCCGGATCGATCCCTTTGCCGCCCATAAGCCGCGCGGCATCGACGATTTCAGCGCCACGCCGCAGGATTTTCTTGGGATCACAGCCCCGCAAGGCGCATGTCCCGCCGTAGGGCAATGCATCCACAATAGCTACACGCCAGCCTGCTGCTCCACATTTATTGGCGGCTGCAACGCCGGCCATGCCCGCGCCGATGACGATCAAATCGTATTCATCTGAATTATTCATGGTTAGTCTCTTTCGCTAAGGGGGGCCTCATGTGTTTGCGCAACACGACAGGCGTCTTATTCGCTTGGCTGCAGTATCGACTGAGCATCTCTTGCCATGAACGGTCGGAATGTCGCTGAGCCCGCTTGCAGCGCCTGAGCCGCACTGAACGAAAAACCAACCGTGTCGCCAGTCTGTTGGCTTCGCCAGCACTCAAGGTGAGCTTCATTGCAAAACCCGATCATTGACTGACACTGATTGGAGGCTGCACATCCGCCATCCTCAACTATACCCGCCCAGATCCGGGCATCTTGCGGTTCGGCCTCCAACAGGGTCAGCCCCTGATCCCCGATCTTGACCGAAACGCAATCGCCGCACGCGCCGCAGTCGAACCGAACCTCCCCTGAGAGGCCCACCATCGCAGATGCGCCAAACGCATCGATCGCGCAGACCGTATGATTGGTTATGCCGGCTATTGTCACGCTATGCGGCATGTCACTGTTGGAGAAAGGATAGGCGTGCTGGATGGTTTCACCGTCCATGACGATCAGATCCCGCGCCTCAAGGTCGTCAAGCAGAGCCTTGTCTTGCGGGTCAACCTTTGGCGGTTGGCCGTGGTTCAAAAATGCCTTCAGGATCGCCAGATGCAGGTCACGTGCTGGCACGGACATTGTGTCCCATTGCTTGCGCGCGCGCCAGTCGGTCAGCAACTGCGGCAGGGCGTGTGTAACATCAGGATCGGTCACAACTGACATATCCAAACTCATGGAATGAGGTTCTTTGGTCATCATTTTCTCCATTACCCTGCGCAACAGCTGAGTTTTGCGACATCCATATCGAAGGTCTGGGCCGCGAGCTTCAGGCCTTCTACGGTGGTCAGATACGGAAAGATCGTTGCGCCGAGGTCTTTGGTCGTCATGCCAAACTTTAAGGCCATGACCAGCGTCTGGATCGTGTCAGAGCCTTCGGGCGCGATGATCTGGCCACCCAGCAGCTTATCTGTAGCCCGATCAGCCACAAGCTTGATCAAACCACGTGTGTCGCGGGCAGCCAAAGCGCGCGGCACCTGATCAAGCGGAACAACCGATGTCTTCACGTCGAACCCTGCGTCCCGCGCCTGTTGTTCGCTGAGGCCGACACCGGCAACCTGCGGATCGGAGAACACGACCCAGGGCATAGCGGCGTTGTCATAGCGTTGATCATCGCCCAGAACGGCGTTTTTCACAGCCAACTTTGCCCCGTAGGCTGCCATATAGACGAACTGATCGCGGTCGGTCACGTCGCCCGCCGCATAGATGCCGGGCACTGACGTCTGCATGTCGTCGCCGATGACGATGGACCCACGCGCGTCGGTTTCTACGCCGACCTCTTCCAAGCCCATTCCTTCGGTATTGGCGCGTCTGCCAGCGGTGGAGACAAGATGATCCGCGGTGACCTCGACAGGCTCGCCGCTCTGCATCACACGCAAGGTTACGCCCGCCGCATCACGGCGCACACTTTCGTAGCTCAGCCCGGTCAGCAGGGTGATCCCCTCGGCCATGAAAGCATCTGCCAAAGCCTCAGACACTTCCGGTTCGGCACCCGGCAACAGATGCGAGCGCGCGACGACCGTAACCTTTACGCCCATCCGGCTCATCATTTGCGCCAGCTCCGCACCAATATACCCCGCCCCAATGAAGATCAGGCTTTCGGGCAAGGTTTTGAGCTCAAGCATGCTCTTGCTGTCCAACGCACCTACACCCGCAACACCGTCAATGGTTGGCAAGATAGAGTGGCCGCCCGTCGCGATAATAATCTTGGGCGCAGTCAGGGTGCGGCTTCCAATCATTACGCCGCCCTTGACCAGTTTTGCCGGGCCAGCGTCGATGTAATCGACGCCCGGATACTCAGGTAACAGGTCTGCGTACTTCTTCTGCCGCATGTTTGCGACCAAGTCGCCCTTGGACTCCACCAAGGTGCGCCAGTCATCAACTTGGGCCTGTCCTGATACACCGGGGAACCGCTTGGCCGCCTGTGCGCCGTGGATCGCCTCAGCCGCGCGGATCATCGCCTTGGACGGCACGCACCCGAAGTTCACGCAAGTACCTCCGATGGTGCCATGCCCGACCAGTGCGACACGCTTGCCAGCATCGGAGGCTGTAATGGATGCGGAGAAACCCGCCGAGCCTGCGCCGATGACAATCAGATCATAGCTTCCGTTACCGTGGTCATTCATGTTGATATCTTTCATTTCAGCGTACCTCGTGCAGATCAGGATTTTTTCGTTTGGCCACAACCAAATAGATGATCGCACCGATGGCTATAAGCGGCGTCAGTATGCCAAGAATTCCAAATAACATGCCGATCGCAGTGCAAGATCCCATCATCATTGCGTCGCTCCTTTTGATTTCATTTTATTGATGAAAAGGGCGTAGACCCCGACAGCTACAAAAGCGCCGACCGTGATGCGCAGAGCAAAGCGGAACTCGATCCAGATGATGAGGATCGACAGAGCAGCGGCAATCGCAGAGGCCCAGATTTTTGGAGCCGGGCCCGGCTTGCCCGCACGCAACCAAAGCGCCTGCGACACAACGGCGAGACAAAAGAAAAGGAGGGGAAACAGCGCGTAATCAAGCCAGCCGGTCAAAGCCGACAGGCCGACACCGGCTACAACGACGACCAAGAGGGGGGTGAAGCAGCACAGGGCCGCAAAGACTGCACCGCCCAGCCCCCACTTCAACATGCGGTCAGGGTTTTTAATGTTCTGGGTCAAAAAGCGCTCTTTCTTTCTGGAGAATGATTGGAGATCGAGGTGCGGCAATTGGCGGACCGGCGAAATTCACGAACAACAAGGAAGGCGAGCGCCGCCACCAGTGCAACGACTATCCAGCCAAGCCCCGACAGCCACGTTCCGAGACCGCCGAAAGCCGCAGCAAGCAGAGCTGTGCCGCCACCGCAGCACACGATCACGACCGGAGCCGCAACTCCGAAGGCCAGTAGCCCGCCCATCAAGTTGTCACCCATTGCAAAGTTCCCCGTGTTTAGGACGCAGTGTCGGGCAGAGCCTGGGCGGGATAGCCATTTGCCGCCACAGCCTTGATGATGTCTTCCACGCTGGTTTCAGCATCATCAAAGGTAACACCGTAAATGCCCTGTCCAAACTCGGGACCGTCAACGAAATCATTAATCTGGACCGATGGGACGCCGCGCATCGAACTGGCAACGATGAACGAACAAGAGGGACAGGTCAGCTCACTGACCGCGATCTCGATTGTGCGCTCCTCGGCAAAAGCCGCTGGGACAAACGCAGCAATGGCCAGCGCTGACGATAACAGTATGTGTTTCATGAGTTTGTTCCTTGCTCAGAATTTGAGAATGAAGGGTGTGATGTAGGGAAAGGCCATCGCCACGGCGACGATGGCGGCTGCGGCCCAAAGTGTCACCCGCATCCCCGTCCGGTTGATCGGGCGGGCACAAGTGCCATCGGCGCAGGCTTCCGGGTCCACCGGCTTGTAGGCCTTATAGAATCCGTATCCGAGGAACACGGCACTCAGCGCGAACGTGTACCATTTATAGGCATAGAGCGCCCCGAGCTGCGCGATGAAGACGCCAGTCACGCCGAAACTCACCAGCACAAGCGGCAGGATACAGCACGATGTCATCGCCAGCGCACCGAGAACGCCAAATCCGGTAGCACCCCAGCCTTTCGTGGCATCATCGCCGGCCTGGCGCGGTTGATCGGATGTCTGGTCAGAAATAGCTTGGTCCATCGAATCGCCCTTGTCCTATTCTTTCCACCGTTCTACGGTCTGTAGGAAGTACAGGCTCAAGGAGTTTCTCATGAAAGGGGATAACATAAGCGTGACATCGTTGCGGCGCGTTGACGTCGCCAGAGCAACGGGCTGTAACCTTGAAACCATCCGCTATTATGAAACGGTTGGCATCATGCCGGACCCGCCACGCAGCGCAAAGGGGTACCGATGCTATGATGATGCCCATGTCAGACGGTTGAAGTTCATCATGCGCTCCCGCGATCTTGGCTTTTCATTGGAGGAGATCAGGGGATTGTTGGGATTGGTCGATGATCGGACCCAGACCTGTGCCCAGGTTCAAACTGTTGCCGAGAGCCATCTTCAGGATGTGCAGGAGAAGATCGCCGATCTGAAGCGGATCGAGCACGTCCTGTCAGTGACCGTTGCGCGCTGCACCGGTGATGCTGCCCCGGAATGTGCTGTCATCGACGCGCTTCTCGAAACATAGATGGAAGAGCGATTGTGAGACAACAGAGTGGTTGACCGGAAGCGATCCGTTATTAGCGGATGAGTGAGCGCAAATTGATCGACCACTCTGTGAAACGGATAAATTATAAATGCAGACGGTTCTAATTTACTTCTTAGCGGCGCTGGCCGAAATTGCAGGATGTTTCGCCTTCTGGGCTTGGTTTCGATTGGACAAAAGCGTGTTCTGGTTGATGCCGGGGATGTTGCTTCTCGGGGCATTCGCCTGGCTGTTGACCTTCAGTCCCGCCGATCAGGCAGGACGCGCCTATGCCATTTATGGTGGGGTATACATTGTTTCGTCCCTGCTCTGGCTCTGGGTTGTCGAGGGTCATAGGCCTGACCAGTGGGACGTCATAGGAGCCATCATTTGCCTTGCCGGTGCAAGCGTAATCCTTTGGGCTCCGCGCAGTATGTGAGGATTCTCCTGTGGCAACTTAAGCAGATTCAAACACTGCGCCAACTTGTCTACTTACCTGGCTTAACGATTCAACTGATCAGAAAGCTTCGTATTGAAAGCTGGAACTAAAATTGCGGTGACTGCCAGTTTCACTCACTGACCTCGAAAGCTGCCATTTAAGTGTTCTGCAGCATGTAGAAATTTGGGCTCGGAGCTGCCTTACGCACCGCAGAAAGGATCTCCGATCCATTACCGCTTGAATGTCGGCTGTCGCCTTTGACCTAATCTTACCGCGTAGGTGCAGCGAATGTCGGCAATCCGCCCTTACAACAAGACCTCTCGCTCCTGCGGAACAGATCGAGCGATTGCAGCGAACGGCAGGAAGGTCCGCACACCGGCCTTTGGTGCCTCACGCAGCGAACGTCGGCTTTCGCCTCATGCGAGCTTTATTCTAAAAGCTCGCATGAACCCGCAGGTCAAAATCCATCAAAACTTGAGTAAAGCGCCACATCGCATAACCTGCGACTTTCATCATGCACGGTTTATGGGTATATTTATCTAATAAGCTTGCAAGGATTTGGTGATGCCGATTGCACCTGAGACCACCTGGAACAAAGGCCGTGTCGTGGGCAAAAAACCTCCGCTGACGCCCGACCAAGTATCGCTGATCCGGATGATCCTGCGCCAGGAAAAAGCCTTGCGTGATCTGGCACTGTTCAACACCGCCCTCGATACCAGTTTCCGGGGATCGGATCTGGTGCGGTTGCGGGTGGCGGATGTGGCCACACCGGCAGGCGTGCGCGAGATCGTGGAAATCCGGCAGAAGAAGACCGAAGCCCTCAATGCACGCCCGGTCCAGGCGCGGCTGTCCTCGGGCACGCGCGACAGTCTGCGCACCTATCTCGCAGCTTCAGAAAAGCCGTTGCACGGCTGGCTGTTCACGGGGCAGGGGGCAAGGTGGTCTCACACTCACCTGAGCGAGAGCCAGCTCTGGCGGTTGTTCAAATCCTGGTTGGAAAAGGCCCACCTTGATCCCAGTCTCTACGGACTGCATTCGCTGCGCCGGACCTTCCCAACTCACATCTATCAGCAGACCGGCAACCTGCGCGCAGCCCAGCTCTTGCTCGGCCATGCCAGCATCGAAAGCACTAAAGAATACATTGGTACCGAACAGGCCGAAGCCCTCGAAATCGCGCGCAAGTACCATCTCTGAGCCATGCAGACCTATCTCGAAAAGCGCCAGCCTACTAATAACGTCGCCCGGTTTTACCGGATGTCCGTCATGCCGAACTTGTTTGGCGAATGGACGCTCTACCGCGAATGGGGCCGCATAGGGCAGGGCGGTCAGGTTCGGATGGATTGGTTAGCGGATGAAAATCAGGCCGTCGCGGCGCTGATTACACTGGAAGCCTCCAAGCGTCAGCGCGGCTACTGGGTGGAGCCTCAGCAGCTCGCGATGTTTGGATAACTTTATTGGCCCAGTTTACATCTGAGCGGGGTGTCTATATGTCCTAAGGACATATAGACACCCCGCTCGAACTTAATCATGCTTTTGTTTGTTTTGAGAACATCTCTTGACATGACGCCATCCTTACCCCTATGTCCTTAGGACATAGGGGTAAGGATGGCAGATGAATTTTACTGAAGGTCTCGAAAAAGCTATAAATGACAAGGACTTACCAGTCATAACCTTCTACGACTTCTTCGTTCTGGGCTACCACCTGTTTCACAAAAAGGCGCTGAACGGCGAGCCGTTGAAGCGCCTCCCGCACGACTGGGATCAGACACGCGCCAAAAATGCGCTACGGCGCCTTGAGGCACGGAAGGCGCTTGTCATGGACTCTGACTTCCGCTCGGGCGTGTGGCGTGTGACGCAATCAACGAGAGCTGGGTCGGCGGAAGAGGTCGCCTGCATCGCTGATCCTTTCGCCTACGTCTCGCATCTATCTGCCATGCAGCGCTATGGGCTTACTGACCGCAGCCCACAGGCGCTACACCTGACAACCCCCAAAAGACCCCTGTGGAATGCGCTCCGGGATAAACGTCTTCATGTAGACCTGCCCGATCTCGACCAAATTGAAGCGCCCGTTCTTAATAGGCCTGGCTTCAAGGATACGATCCGTCGCCGCCCGATCGTGGTGCATGTATCAAGCCACCCCTGGACACCGGCCCCCGTGAGTGGTGAGGAAACGCGGATCACTTCAATTGGCCAAACCTTTGCTGACATGCTTGCCGAACCACAGCTTTGTGGGGGCATGCGCCATGTTCTCGATGTCTGGGAAAATGAGGCGGATCAGTGGGTGCCCGAAATTATTGCCGCAATTGATCTCCTCGACAGTAAGATCGCAAAAGTTCGCGCAGGCTATATTCTGTCTGAAGTCATGGACATAGATGATCCGGCGCTGCACAACTGGGAGCAGTTTGCTCAACGGGGCGGATCGCGCAAACTCGACCCTGACGCCGAGTACGCCCCTGAATTCTCAGAACGCTGGATGATTTCAATAAATGTCTGACACTGACCCGCACGCGCAAGATACAAAATTCGACATCGTCGATGTTGATGTTCGTGCATGGGTCGAAACCGCGCGTGCAAACCCAACGCTCTATCGAGATCGCCAGGTAACGGAAATTGTCTTGGGGGCAATTGGCCTAGCCCCTTCATTATCGAAGACACTCGTTTTGAAGGGCGGGGCGGTCATGGCCCTGGCTTTCAAAAGCAATCGGGTCACCGGGGATGTTGATTTCACCTCGATGGCAGAGCCCGCCGACCTGACGGAAAAGATCATCACCGAACTGAATGAGGTTCTGCCTCGCACAGCGATCAAGCTCGGCTACCCCGATCTCCTCTGTCGAGTGCAATCGGTGAAGAAGATGCCGCGCGCAGAGAACTTCGAAGATCACGAATTCCCCGCGCTCCGGGTCCGCATTGGCTCTGCCAAGCGTGGCACAGGTGAAGAGGTCCGGCTGGCGGACGGCAAGGCAAGCCGGGTTCTTGATGTCGAGATCAGCTTCCGTGATCAGGTCTATGCCTTCCAGGAGCTGAACCTGCACGGGGCCGGTGTGGCGGTGCGTGCGTTCACCATTCATGAGCTTGTCGCTGAAAAATTCCGTGCGTTGCTTCAGCAACCCGTACGCAAGCGCAACCGGCGACAGGATGTCTACGACATCGCATTTCTGATTGGCGAGCATGATTTCAGCGGCGCTGACAAAACAGCCATCTTGACCACATTGATCGAGAAATGCCGCAGCCGTGGGATCGAGGCCAAGCCAGAGTCCATGGATGACCCGGAAATCAAGCAACGCGCCCAGGCCGATTGGGAAACGCTCGCCCTCGAAATTGGTGACCTTCCGCCCTTTGAAGAGCGCTTTGCTCTCATGCGCGATCTCTATGTTTCGCTGCCATGGGGCAGTATCAAGAAAGCCCTTTAATTCATGAATTTGTTCAACCGTAAGACCCTGAAGCGCCATATCAAAGCTGATCCGATCCCGTCAGACCACCTGGCTGCGCTAGAAGCCTGGGCAGAGTTGATCAGCTCGGGCCGGATTGAACGCCTGAAGGAAACCGCCCTGCATGGGCAGTTCGCCTCCAAGATCGTTGAAGGTGTTCTCGGCTACCACGGCCCGGCTGGCGGGGCAGATTACAACGTCTCAACCGAACAAAATATTCTGCGCGGCAGCGTCGATCTGGCGCTTGGCCGCTTTGGCGGCAAGACGCCTGACATCGTGGCACCATTCGAGCTGAAGGGCGCAGATACCCGCGACCTCGATGCAATCATGCCGGGCCGGAACAAGAGCCCCGTTCAACAGGCGTGGGAATACGCCATGAACGCGCGCGGCGTGAAATGGGTGCTGGTCTCGAACATGATCGAGCTGCGCTTCTACGGCTTCGGGGAAGGCACCTCAGCCTATGAGGAATTCCGCCTCGACCAGCTGACAGACCCGGAAGAGTACGCGCGCTTCATGCTGCTCTTGTCAGCGGTAAACCTGCTGTCTGGCCGCACGGCTGATCTGCTGAAAGAAAGCCGCCGCGAAGACAAGGACATCACCGACAGCCTGTATCAGGACTACAAGGACCTGCGCCTCAAGCTCCTGAGCGCCGTCCAGAAGGCCGATGCCGCGATCGCGCCTCTCGATGCGATTGCCCTCGCGCAGAAGATCCTCGATCGGGTGTTGTTCATCGCCTTTGCCGAAGACACTGGCCTGCTGCCAGACAACACGCTGGAAAACGCCTTCGTCGCGCGCGACCCTTACAACCCTCGCCCCGTCTGGGACAATTTCAAGGGGCTGTTCCGCGCCATCGACGTGGGCAATAACGAGCTGAAAATCCCGCGCTACAACGGTGGCCTGTTCCGCGAAGACGCGGTGATCAACGGGCTGAACCTCCCCGATGACATCTGTGAAGGGTTCAAAACCCTGGGCGAGTATGACTTCGCCTCCGAAGTCTCGGTCACGGTCCTCGGCCATATCTTCGAACAGTCCATCGCGGACGTGGAACGCCTGCAAGCGATCGCCCGCGGTGAAGAGGAAGAGCCCGAGAAAACCACTGGCACAAGCGGACGGCGCAAGCGTGATGGGGTGGTCTATACCCCTGATTACATTGCGCGCTTCATCGTGGCCGAAACCCTCGGCACACATCTGCGGGAAATTTTTGACGACACCTTACGCGCTCACGCCAAGAAGGGCGCGGATGTCACCGACTACGAAAACATCCCCTGGCGGAAAAAGTCGGCCGAGCTGGAAGCCTGGCAAGCCTATCGCGATCGCCTGAAGTCCTTGCGCATTGTTGATCCCGCCTGTGGCTCCGGTGTGTTCCTGATCATGGCCTTCGACTTCATGAAGGCCGAACTGACCCGCGTGAACGACAAGATCAAAGACCTGCTGCCCAAGGCCGAACATTTTGGCGATCTGCTCGACTATGTCCCTGACAGCGAAATTCTGACCGACAACCTCTTCGGCGTGGACGTGAACGAGGAAAGTATCGAGATCACCAAGCTGTCTCTCTGGATCAAGACCGCACGGCGCGGCAAGGTTCTGGACAGCCTATCGGGCAGCATCCGCGTCGGCGACAGCCTGATCGAGGACAGCAACTTTGCCTATCTCGATCACGCTTTCACCTGGGAAACCGCCTTCCCCGGTGTCTTTGCCGAAGGCGGCTTTGACGTGGTCCTGGGCAACCCGCCCTATGTGCGGATGGAATTTCTGAAGCTGCTGAAACCCTATCTGGAAAAGCGCTATGAGGTCGTGTCCGACCGGGCCGATCTCTACTGCTATTTCTACGAGCGTGGCCTGCGCTTGCTGAAGCCAGGCGGGCGCTTGGGCTACATTTCCTCGAACACCTTCTTCAAGACCGGCTCGGGCAAGCCCCTGCGCGAATACCTTCTGAAAGAGGCAACCATTGAAAGCGTAGTCGATTTTGGCGACCTGCAAGTCTTCGAAGGCGTGACCACCTACCCGGCGATACTTACCATGAAACGCGGGGTCGCGCCCAAGGGGCATGAGCTGCGCTTCTGGAAAGTAGATGCCCTGCCAGACAATAACTTCCTCGCCACTTGGGAAGCTGCCGCCGGCCCGTATCCGCAAACTGCTCTGGGGGCCGGATCATGGGAGCTAGAAAACCCCGCCCTTCGCGCTCTGCGGGACAAGATCAAGAAGGGCAGGAAGACCCTAAAGGAAGTCTATGGATCACCGCTCTACGGCATCAAGACCGGCCTGAACGCTGCCTTTGTGATCGACAACGCGACCAAGGAGCGTCTCTGCGCCCAGGACCCAAAGTCTGCCGATCTGCTGAAACCCTTCCTCGAAGGCAAGGACCTGAAACGCTGGCGTGCCGAGCCGCGCGGCCTGTGGCTGATCTACATCCCTAAAAACCGGATCAACATTGACGATTATCCGGCCATTCGGGATTGGCTACTGCCATTCAAGGATCAGCTGGAAAAGCGGGCCACCAAGCAGGAATGGTTCGAGCTCCAACAGGCGCAGGAGGCCTACTTGCCTTACTTTGAGGGCGCAAAGGTGCTCTACCCTGAATTTTGTAATGTGCCACAGTTCCAGTTGGAAGACGGGCATTTTACGAACAACAAATGCTACTTTATCGGTTCAGACGACGCCTGGCTCGCAGCTTTCCTGAACTCCAAAGTGGCCTGGTTCACGATCACCGGAAACAGTGTTCCTGTTCGTGGTGGTTTCCATCAAATGCACTCTCAGTTTGTCGAGCAGGCCGTGATACCAAAAATCTCAGCTGAGCAGAAAACCGACCTTGAGGGCCTAACCAACAGTTGCCAGACAGCGGCCCAAAAACGCCTAGCACTCCAAACCGCTCTCACGCGCCGCCTACCAGACCTCTGCCCGCCTGGACGCGAACCTAAGCTGACCAACAAGCTCAAGGAATGGTGGACCCTGCCCGACTTCGCCGCCTTCCGCGCTGAAGTGAAGAAGGTGTTCAAGGCCGACATCCCGCTGGCCGATCGCTCCGACTGGGAAGACTGGATCAACCGCGACCGCGCCGAAATCGCCCGCCTGACAGCCGAAATCGCCCAGGCTGAAGCCCAGATAGACAGCATCGTCTATGATCTGTTCGACCTGACCGAAGACGAAATCGCGCTTCTGGAAAGCGTAGGTTAGCCATGTGTTTGCAAACCAATATTCATTATGGAAGGCGCACTCTTGGACACATCAAACATTCCTCCCTCGATCCGCCGCCAGTGGACGCAGCCTGATATACCAATAATCGTTCGCTCTGGCCTGAAAGGCGACAAGCTGACGGCCCGTCTGCCGTATCGCGCTGACAATCGCCAATGGCTCACGGGCTTGGCGACGGGCAACCGCAGGCCAACAATCCGCTTTGCACATATGGAAAAATCCTGGAAACTTCCCCTGAGCTGGCTCAACCGCTTCGTAGATGGTGCGTTGGATCGCTATGGTCGGGTCTATGTCGTTCAGCCATTTCGAGAAATGGAGAAGTGCGCACCGGCCTGTCGCAATGCAGTTGGGCATGACTGTCAGTGTTCGTGCATGGGCGCAAATCACGGGGCAGGTGACGGCAACGGCTGGTTTGATGTGTCAGACACGTTCTCGTTTCGATGGGGACCGCAGGAAGCCGCGATCCGCCTTATGACTCGCCGCACCTGATCCGCGTCAATCCTCGAAGAACCTTCCGTCGATAGCTTTGGAAAAGCGCAGGAACGCGGTCACGCTATCAAACACGAAACGGGCTTCTTCCATCTGCACTAGGTCGCGATTGTCGTGCGCGAACGACTGGTCGTTGCGGACCGGATTCATCGCTTCAAAAACACTGATGGAGCTTTTCACAATACGTTCTGAAATCGGATTCAGGTTCTGCTGCTCGCGCAGAATCTTTACGTATTTAGCCACCCGTGCGTGAAGCGCATCGTCCTTGCCGCACTCTCCGCCACTATGTTTGCGGACAAGAGACGCAAAGCGCTTCATGCAATATGTGTGAAGGCGGTCCAGAGCTGCCTGTGGCTTGTTCGCGTCCAGATCGCGGCGTATTGAAGCAACAAGCTCTTCCAGCGTTTCATTCGGCTCGAACGTCTCGATTGCAGATGTGTCAATGGCGTCCGCACGCCCCTCGATACGGGCAACAATGGAAAAATAAGACTCCTTCAGCTTACCCTCGTTCGGCACAGATGGCGCAAACCCTATTGCCTCCCGATATTCCCACATTTCGCGCAATATCTTCGCCACAAGCGCCGGTTGGGCACGTTCAATAAACGAACGCAGTCTCTTTGCCTTTGACGTTCCACGACCGTTAAAGAGCTGCGACTGGTCTTCTGGGTCAATAGCAATCGTTTCATAAAAGAAGTCATTGAAGGTGCGGTCGCTGAAATCCAGGACATATCCCGAATCCATTCCAAGCGCCTGCTCCAGTGCCTCGCGTTCGTGGCGAGGAATCAGCTTCTCATATGTTTTGCTGGCTATCATGCCGTGCAAATACTGCACCAAACGACAACAATCGAGACTGTCTTCCGTCATCCACCAGATTCAGCACGTAGAATCTGCCTGCGTCGTCCCGGCGACAGACCTCTGTTGATATGGCAACTGAGATATCCAGATGCGTCGCCTCCGGGCATCCCATGCCCGTCCGCGCGAAGCGCCGGGCCTGTCTGCGGGCGGCCTTCAGGTTGCCCGCCAACAGGTCACCCTGAAACCGCCCTCAACCAGGTTCACGCCACAACGCAGAAAGGCCCCCGCCTGCTGACGGGGGCCTCGATCATTGCGGCGGTGCGGCTGTTACTCGGCGGCCATCCGGTCGGCCTGCGCGGTGCGGTCCATGATGTAGTCCACGGCCTTCTGCGCCTCTGACGCGGCGCGAAAAATCGCGCGGCTGTCTTCTTTCATCGCCTCAAGCCATCCTTCGACATAGGCTGCGCTCTGGTCGAATTCAGGCTCCACCCCGATCTGTGCACAAAGCATGCAGTTGCCGATCTCCGCGACCAGCTCCTCGAACGCATAGGCCTTGCGGTCGTTGAACCGGCCCAAACGGTCCAGCCGCTTTGTCGCGCCTGTCCAGTGAATTGTCTCATGGGCCAAGGTGCCAAAATACCCAGCCGCCCGATAGAACGTGCCAGCGGGCGGCATGTGGATGCGGTCGGTCTTGATGTTGTAGTAAGCGCGCGGCTCCTCGGTCGTGTCGATCTGAGCGCCGGTCGCGGCAAAGAACGCCTCCAGCGCGGGGTCGGCGACTGTGCCAAGATCACGGGGCGGATCGGGCAGGATGTAGAATTCAGCGGGCAAACCCTCGATCTGGTCGGCGTTGAACACGCGGTAGGCCTTGGCATAGGGGATCTGGCGTTCCTCGCCGTTCTCGTCTTCGCGCTCTACGGTGCCGTATTTCACGACCGTGGCGGATTTCTCGCCCTTGCGGACGTGGCCCCCAAGCTGCTTGGCCTGATTGAACGTCATCCAGCGAGCTGAGCTGTAATCCTTGGCCATCGCCGTGGCCCAAAGCATCAGGATGTTGATGCCCCGATAGGCTTCGCCGTTGAACCGTTCCGGCAAGCTGACCGATGCACCGCTACCGGTCCACGGCTTGCGCCAGGGCGGCGTTCCCGCCTCGATCTGCGCGATGATCTGGTTCGTAACATGGGAATAAACGTCAAACTTCTCTGCGGTCATTTGTGACCCTCCTTGCGTGACGCGGTCCGGGTCTGCTCCCCTTTCCGCCAATGGGCGGGCCTTCCTGTTCTGATCTTTGGAATGCCCATGCATTCCGAAGGGCAGAGCAGGTAAGGGCAAAGCCCGTCCTGCGGCCTGGCGGGGCCGTGACAACCGGGTGGAGGGCGTGAATTTGGGAGGGAACCGCGCGCCTGCGCGTGGGAGGAACCGGAATTCTCGACCGGAACCGACGCCACAGGCGGCGCTTGCCGGTTTTCTCGGACCTGCCAGGATGGCAGGCGGATCAATAAGATTTGGAAACTGTCAGGGATGGGGTGAGCGGGCGTTAGCCCGTCGATCCCCTGCCCTGTCTATCGCTCAAAGCGAGAACCGGCACACTGCCGGGATCACACAATTTCTAGGGCTGTTTATCATTGGGGTTCATCAACTTATCCAACAAACTCAATGCATGTGTACTGATACCCCCGCCCGGAATAATCGAAGTACTGGCTCTCCTTCGCGCTTCGAAACTCATTCCAAGCAAAGCCGGAATCCTGCGGCAATGTGCAGGATTCACCATTGAGGTGGGCTGTAAGAGCGTGGGAGGCTTTGGGTAGTTCATCTCCAAAGCAAAACGCTGATATGTACGGAGCTGATTTGCTTTTGCTGCCCCAAACAACCATTCCATCGCGCGACACGATAAATGCAACTGGCTTGCTGGACAGCCCGACAAACCGCAAAGCACTCGCCTGGAGTGAGCACTCGAAACGGTTTCCTATCTCGCATAGGGAATCCGTATTCCAGCCAATCCCGCTAAACTCATCTCTGAGAAGGTTGGCAGGCATAAGTAGCCACGACGCAAACACGTTGGCCTCGGTTTCTATCTTATCCCTGAAATCGTTCAGGGTATCATCGCTGTCTTCGAAACGATCCCGCAAGCCCCGATGGCACATGAAGTGTCCCAACTCATGGGCATATGTGAACCGTTGACGCCGCTTATTCTCGATTTCCGAGTTCAGCAAAATCGTCCACTTGTCGGTGTTCTTTGTTTTAACAAGACACCCTTCGAAGGAATCGTAGCTGCCTATCTTGGTTTTCAGTTCGCCGCCAAAATCGCTGTTTTGAAGTGCGCCATCAATGAGCTTTGAAATATCCAGTGGGTAAGTGTTCGGGCCGTGGTCCTGCCAGAGCCTTGTAAGGCGGTTGGCCTCCTTCATCGGAGGGCGGCTAATCGTCGTCGTCAAAACCTGAAACTATCCTCTCAATCGTGCGCTTGTCATTCTCAGACAGCTTATGGAATTTTCTGAAAAAGGCATCCTCGATTTGTCGGTCAGAAGGCTCGTCTTGCGTATCGTCCAGGAAGAACTCTGGCGAGGCCCCAAAATGATTTGCGATCTTTAGCAGCAACTCAGCGGACGGCTTGGCATTCTTCTTGTTTTCGAGCTGCCAAACATACGCCTTTGATGACCCCAGGACCGTCGCCAGCTCCTCCTGCGTCATGTTCTTGGATGTTCGGATTTTTCTGAGCTTTTCGCCAAATTTTTCTGACATGCAAGTTTCTCTCTGTTCGCGGGTTGACAGAAGTATAGCGATCACTATATCTGACCTCAAGTGTAGCAATAGCTATACTTATGTAAACCAAAATGGAGAACGAAAAGATGGCTGACAGAAAAGTTACCGCGTCGGGAAAAGACAAGGATGGCGACATCACCAAGCTTTGCAAATCAGGCGAGGCATGGTCCCCACGGATGAAGGCTGACGCGATCCGCGATATCGAAAACGGCACGCATACCTACTACGTCCAGCAGGCTGGCACGTCTCGTGTCGACATCACCGTGGTGAACGGAACGACCGGCAAATACCTTCGTTCGACCGCCGATAAGTCGTCGAGCAACAACTTGGACAATCTCCCTGATTGCTAAGCCTATGACCCTACAACATCAGGGCTCGCAGATAGCATCTACCTCTGCGGGTCCGTTTCAACCTGGCATCCTTGAATGTCATAAAAAGAAGGATATTACCTCATGCCACAGGATCATCAGATCACCTGCATTATCCCAGACGGCGCGGACTCTGACCGGCGTATTGACAGCATCGGCGGAGCCACTGGTTCCAAGAGTGGTGGTCCTTGGTGCATCAAGCTCGATGTTGCCATCAAAGGTATCGAAGACGGCACTTGGCGCTTCTGGACCAGCGTAAATGGCAACTCGGTCTGGGTCATCATCGCTACGCGGAATGGAAAGAAATACCTGAAAACCGAAGCGGATGGTGCCGAACCGAATAACCTCCTTAGTCTGCCGCGCTGCAAATAGGCCTTGGGGTGCGCAACACCCAAGTGCCTAGCCTATCTCAACCCTAACCGGCTCAGGACACCACGCCTGCTTTCCTGGCCCTCCAAAAGCCGTTTCTCGAATTCGACATTCGACGGCAGGCTTACCAAGGTCAGACGCCACAACGTCTTGTCGTGCGGCCAGCTCGGCGGTCGCCAGTCCTGACGTTCCACTCCGACGATCTCCATGCAGTCTGGAAAGTGCAGCCACGGAACCTGCTCGCCACTGGGAGCGTTGCCAACCTGCTCCTGCGGGGCATCGAGGAACGTGAACCCATCTGCCTCCGTCCCGTCCAAAAAGAGGAACCGTGCGGTTTCCTCCTCACCTGGGCAAAGCCCGCTCACGGCAACCCAGTCACCGCAGGTCGGGGCCTTCACGGCGTCCAGAACAACGCGCCATTTCTTCATCTTGGCCACCTCTCTGCAAACGTTTTTCACCGTTCTCTGTCTCTGTCGCGATCGCGGCCCTGCCCCCGTTCGGGCGTACTATCACGCCCGCGACCGAGAATGTCATCCCGCCGTCCTTGGTCACGGCCCTCTCCGTCGCGGGCGGCAATGTCCCGTTCTACCGCTGCGGCATCCCGCTCCTGTCCGATATCGCGCGCACGCCCAAGGATGGCGTTCAGACGCTCCCGTATAGGATCGTCGGATGGGGCGCGCTCTCGCCCGACATCCGGCGCTTGCACCTCAGGTCGATCAACGTCGCGCCCCAACACTGCCGCCCGGCGCGCATCCATGTCGCTCCGCTCGGCACCAGCCTGCGGCCTCTCAACCTCGCCCATAACCCTCTCCTTGATCCGTGACATCGCCGCCTCGGCGCGGCCCCAAAGCTGATCCAGCCGCTCGCGCGCGGTGGCAATGAAGGCGCGCCCGCGCTCC
>Ga0208018_100216_pt1 | contig 19225 bp, 13 predicted proteins | sample 31_taG_FD_184105 | JGI IMG/M metagenome (GOLD analysis project Ga0208018, IMG submission 184105) | Marine viral communities from the Gulf of Mexico - 31_GoM_OMZ_CsCl metaG (SPAdes) (version 2) | ecosystem: Environmental > Aquatic > Marine > Oceanic | place: Gulf of Mexico | collected 2015-07-12 | reverse complement strand
TCTGGGAACGGTCGGCGGCAAACACCGCCTCAGGGTCATTGACGATTTCGCGCCAGAACATCACCCAACTGGCATGGGCTTTCGCGTCGCGGCGTTCCTCCTGTTTCTGCCGTTTCGCATCTTCTCGTTGCCAGCGCAGCTCTTCGGGATCGGGCTTTCGCGGCTTCGCAAGCTGATCGAGGCGTTCAACCAGGTCGGGTAGATCATCAACATGCGGTTTCAACGATGCTAGGTGGTCGGCCCATTCAACATTGTCTTCGCGGATGCGGATGGCTGCTTCGAGCATCATCGCGCGATCGTCGGCGGAGCGGCCGCGATCGGCGAGCGACGCGAGAACCCAACCAGCATCGACGGCACCTAGATGTAACGCTGCCCTATGAAACGCCAAACGGGCATAGCGTTTGAAGGGGTCCGCTTGTGGCTGATACGCTTGTAGGAATGTGTCTTCGGCCTCGAACATGAGGCGCCGAGCATCAGGCGACAAGCTAGGAAGGGCTGCCTCTAACTGCTTCGCGGGCTCGGTGTGATCATATTCGCGTTCTGCCAGTCGTAACGCAATCGCGGTGGAGCGCATCACTTCCGGGGTGGTGGTGCCGTTTTGAATCTGGCGAAGGCAGGTGGTAGCCAACGCTGGCAATAGGAACTGACGTTTGCTGGCGAGACGGGGCCATTGCTTCTCATTCCAGGCAATGCCTTCCACCGCCAGTTCCGTAAGCCCATGCCGCAAAGCATCCACCGCATCCGGCGATAGATCGACATGCTCGATCAGACGCGGGAGATTCCATGAAATGTCGCCAACGGAGCGCTTCTTCTCCGTGATCCGGGTGAGCACCTTGCAGAGGAGCTCTACGGAGAGATGAGCCGGGAATAGCCGCAGCAGCGCAGCGCGTGAGAGACGGTTTAGCCAAATCGGCGCATTTTGGGCCAAGCTGTTGCTGATTGTAGCAAGGCGGGCATCGTTCAAATGGATGAGCGCGTCGAGTGCATCAATCCGCTCGCTCTCGGGCGCGGTGGCATCGACCGCGATACCGTAAACAATATCCGCGCAATCGGCCATCTTTCCGAGGCCGATCAGGTTCAGTAGAATTTCGCGGATTTCGTGGTTCTCGATGCCACCTTCCCAAAGGTGCTGGACCTCCGGTCCTAGGTCGGCGGCCGCAAAGCGATGAAGCTGGACGCTGGGCACACGCAATCCCCGCCAGCCGCCAGCGCTATGGCGTTTAACATAGGCACGTAGTGCTCGCTGCCGTTGCGCAGGCGAGAGCGATTCAGGGTCACCGAAATTCAGGAGAACGTCCGGCTCGCGTCGCAGCACTTCTTCAAAAATGGCATCGTCGCGGAAAGCCATCCACGCAGCAACCGGACGTAGCGATGGCTTTACCACCTCGTCGCCTTGTGTCGTCGTCGAAAACAAAATGCGCTTGATCGACCGGACGGGCACACCCCGTTCTCGCAAGGCAAGAAGATGCTCCGCGGCCAGATATTCGATCACCGAGCGGTGATGGAAACGCACCCGACCGTAAGAAGCAAAACCGAAAAGTGAGCGCTCCAGCAACGTCGTGCGTTCGTCCTGTGTCCAGTCATGCAGGATGGATGAAGGATCGAGCGGCGCGTCGGCCGGATCTCCCCCGCGGTCGGCCTCAGCGCTATGGCGCAAGGTAAGCTTGCGGCTCAAGCTAGCCGCTAGAGCAAGACGTCGTGCTCCTTCCAATGCCTTGTCGGCAGACAAAGCAGCCTTTTCTCTGCCATCTTGGCGCGGTTTCAACTTAACGGCGATGTTGCTCGCCACCTGATCGCGATGCGAGCGAATGCGACGATGCTCTCGCCAATCGGCGCATAGTTCGATCAGGTCCTGTGGGCGGCGAACAAACTCCTCGGCGTTGCGCTGCCGGATGTCGATGAGCAACGCATCGGGATCATCCACGCCTTCCTTGATCGCCATTTGCTTGATCTGAGCAGTCGAGAGAGGCAGCAGGGCAACGTTGCGCCAATCTCGCGCAATCTGTTCCTCGGAAGATTTCTGCGCTCGCCGCGCCATGGCGCTATTCGCGAACTCCTCGCTGGTCGCGGCTTCGTCCGGTTCATCCGGCACCGGCAAAATCTGACGGAAGATTTGCTCATCGACGGGAATGGGGCGGGATGTTATAATCACGCGGACCCGACCGAGCTGCCCGGCAACCGCCTTGGCCAACCGCTTCAATGCCTGCTCGAATGAGCCGAGGCTAAGCTTCAGCTCGTCGATGGAATCGAGAAAGAACGTCGCGACATCCGATTGGGACGCATGCCAAGCAACGAAGCGGATTTCTTCATCGTGCGAGAGGAGATCGTGCAGGTTGTTGCGCGCAAGGTCTGCCAGCTCAACATAAAAAGCAGGTTCACCGGCAGCCCAAAGCACCTGCTGCTGCGTTCGGCATTCATAGGTTTTGCCCGCGCCTGCTTCGGAAATGATTAGGATACGTTTGGATTTTAACAGGTCAGCCCAATTCGAGCCCTTGTGCCAGCCCAAATCCATGAGGAAGGCAGTTTGCTCGGCCTCAGTGATCTTATCGTCAGGAATGTCCTGAAAGCTGCGCTCGATGTCGTTGGTCTCGGATTCTGTTGCCATAGAGTTCTTCTCTTGCTCAGATAGAACATAATGCCAACACAAGATCCAGGATATACCTGAATGGACCTAAAGTAGGTTTGCAGGCGACGTTTGACTGATATTTTCGGTGACGGCGGTCCAATGTCCGCTCTTTACGATTTTTCGCCGGGAGCTGACTGACAGCAAACGGCCCAAACTCGGTCATCCGACATTCTCTCTGGCAGAGTATGGAGTGGGCGCAATCAGGCTAACGCCCATGCTGATCGACTTCCTGAAGAAGAGGGAAATTTGAATCAGAAAGGTGGAGAGGAAAAATCTCCGGCTTCGGGTTCGAAATCCCTCCGCGCGGCAAAGCCGCCAACAAAGGAAATTCGAAATGCACAATCTTACCTGCACAACGCCTTACCTGCACAGCGCAAACGCAATCCTGCGAGCAATAGAAGCAGAGTTTGCGGGGCGGGCCACGAGGCGCGGAAAGACGCTCGACGCGCTTGTCATGGGAGGCAACCCGCTAACTGACCGAGCACGGCACGACCTCGCCGAATACGCCTTTGGAGAGAACTGGGAACTGGTGTATGTCGAGATAAGCCACGATCAGGCGGACGACCCGCTTTACCTCGAACTCACCTATTTCGAAACTTATGGCTCGATGGACACCATCGTCCACGAACGAGGCTCGATCTGGAAGGGTAGCGCGCGCTCTCAGCCGCGCCTCGTCTTCCCGGGCGGCAAGCAGATCACCGCAGATGCCAACGGACGGATGCAGATCCGGGATGGCGAGCCTGCATATCACGATGAAGGCTTCGACCTGGCTTATCGCGACCTGTGCAAAAGGGTCGCGAATTCCGATCGGGGCATGCCGGTCACGAGCTGGATCGATGAAACGCCGGTGATCTACGACTTCCAGACCCTGCCACGGGCATTTGTCCCTGTAGACTAAACCGGATGAACATTGTGAGGGGCGGCTGCCGCCGCTCCTCACGCGCGCCCGCGCGCGCGAAACCCGACGAAGGGAGGGTTTTTTGAATTAGGAGGTAGAGGGGAAAAGGCGGAGGCCGGGCCCGGCCCCGCGGCTTCGCCGTAACCTTGCGGAATTTAAGAAACAGTTAAAGAGAAGGAAAAAGTTTACTTCATCGGGCCGTCAGAAGGGGGACGCAGAAAAAGGCCTGCGTCCCCACGGCGCCGGAAGGCGCCCGCGGCGTCCGGCTAAGGCGGACGCGCCCGACGGGTCATTCGTCGGGCTTTTCCTTTCTCCCCTTTCGAATTCAACTTGAGCTCAAACATACGAAGCGCTCGTGATGTTCTGGTTTTCATTTCAAGAATTCCTTTGCGCCGACGGCGTCTGGAAATTTTTCCTTTCACCCGACGATTATCAAAATCGTCGTCTGTCCAAAGGATCTGGAGACGGTCGCTATTGTGCCGTGCCGGGTGCCCGGAGGGTCGCCGGCGAAGGGCCGCCCTGCCGGGCGGCGCCTTCCCGGGCCGGGTTCGCGAATGCGAAGAGGTCCCTCAAGAGCGCGCCGCTGCAGCGGCTCCTTTTAGGGGATTCCGATTTCACCGAGCTTACGGATGCAGATCGCATTTCGCGGCCCGACTGCGAATGCAAAAAAGGGGAACGGCAGCGAGCCCTCCCTTGGCGCGGTTCAGACCACTGCGGTCCGTCTTGCCCGTTGGAGCTGCTGCCACGCTTTGAAACTTGCAAAGAGCCGGCGGCGTGCTGTCGAGGTCGGCTGGGCGAACAGGTAGTAGACCCACACCGCCTGCGCTTCGGCATCGATTCGCCGTAGGCGAGCAAGCGGCGAGGGCATTCGAGAGGGAAGCTGCGCGCCTGACATGCTGGCGGCGTGCCCCAATACGTGATGTGGGACCGATAGCCGAACATGGGTGCGTAGGCCGGACCGGGGGACGTGTTCGAGCACTCGGTCGGCTTCCAAGTCTCGGTCCGGACTGGTGGCGAGCCGGAACTCTCGGACCGGGTTCAATATGATTGCCGTGGTATCGGGCGTGAAGAGCGCTTGCAGCCGCTCACTAAGCGTCTGCGCGCGGTAACCCGCACCAAAACCATGGGTATGAAGTTCGAAGCGCGCTTCACCCCTACGGGCTTGCTCGACGATCAGCGCACCGAAGCCGAACGGGACACGGGGTTGTCCCGGCCCAGGCGGCGGCAGGATGGAAAGCACAATCATGCGGTCAGCGTTGAAGCGAGGAAGATAGGCCATACTGGTAATCCTGAATATGGAAACGGGCAGTCGCCGATGGCGCCGCCCGCTCGAGAAAAATCATGGTGACTGAAATGAAGTGCGAAAACGCTCCACGCCTATCCATCTGGCCGTGGAGGATGGTCCGCGAGGGCAAGTTGAAGGAAATGTTCGCTCAGCGCCTGCGCTCCGCCTTCTCGTGCGAGCGATCCCCACGATTGCCAGCGGTCTACTCGCTGCGCGATCCATGCGAACAGCCGGTCCCGCGCATGGGTATCAGGAAGCTCGATCGCCCAGAGCGTGCGCACCAACGGAATGTTGCTTCCGATATTGCGACCGACCAGTTTGATCGTCGCCCTACCCTCGATGGTATCGCGACTGAACCGAAATGGCAGCTCTCTGGTGCGTGCCTCGATCTGCGCCAGCACTCGTTCGCGATCCACGCGTGACGCCCCCCGGTCAAGCCCCTGAGCGAGGCCGAGTGATGCAAGGCCGATGGGGAATGCTGCATATTCGGTCGAGCGGGTGGAGGCGAGCATGAGCAGAACCGCCCTCCCCTCAGCCGTCAGGCCCGGAACCCTCCGGTCCATAAGCAGGCCCGCTGCCTCTAACCACGTTTCGAAATGGTCGCGCAGCGTCCATGAACCTTCGCACAGATCGAGCACCTTCTCCTCGATCGGGACAATGTGGCGATCATGCGCAGCGAGGATAGCGAGCATGAATTCGAACTGGCTGTCCATGAACTGCAGGTGGCGACGCGGCAGGCCCAAACGGCTCTGCCAGAGACAATGACGCACGCTGTCCCAGCGAGAGCCATCCTCATCGATCAGGGCAGACTGGCCCGGCTCGGCGTGCAGCCAGTAGCCCCAGGGCAAGCTCGTGTTTCTGCGCTCCTCGTAAGGGCATTTGACCATGGTCTCCTCCCTCATGAATTTTCGCCGTCGGAGTGGCCTGAGACGAGCTGCAGCGGCAGATCGCTCCCCTTGCCTGATTGGTGCTCGACCGCCTTCAGCGCGCGCGCCAGTTTGCGAACTTCCCCGAAAACGTAATGGATATCGCGGTAAAGCTCGCCGTCCTCGCGGTGGCGGTCGGGCTTCATGCCAACCGGCACGAGATCGCCGGGATACGAAGTCCGAAACCCGAACCACCACTTGTCGTCGTGTTCAGCTGTTCCGGGCGCGTGGCTCGGTGCTCCCGTCGGTCGGATATGGCACACGCGGACTGCCTCGGGTCCATATCGTCGGCACGGTTCGGCGTAGTCGACGCCGCCATGAGAGGCGTTGCGCACTGCCAGAGACAAGGCATCATGGTTGTAGCCATGAAGCGGATGGCCGGGATCGACCCCGACATAGCCACTCAGCGTCGCATTGTCCTGCCGCAGGATGATGCAGCTTAGATCCGTCTCGGGATCGGCCCAGGCGAGCTTGTCGGGTTCGTCCGACCAGGGTCCTTTCTGGCTCGGCTGGCGCTCAGGTAAGCGGTAGAACTGCTCGGGCCGCACTTCGGTGTTCCCGATGGCGAAACGTTTGGGAAGCGCGAGAGCGGTCGACTTCGTCCGCTCAAGCGCCTTGGAGGTCTTCTGAGGCATTGTCTTTTTCCATTGAAAAAGGCCGCCAACGTGATCGTGGGCGGCCCATAAGGGTTGCTAGGTGTGGAAGGCATCCGCGTGACGCGGATGAGAAGTGCGATATCTACATGACCTTCTCTCCTTCCTGGTTCGATGCGTCATCGACGTGATAGATCACGCCCCTCAATCTGCTGCGAGCATGCCGCGCCCGCGCCCAGGGTTTGAGCGTGCGGGCGACAAACTCGCTGTTCGGTTGCGCAGCCAATGCCGCATTCGCGATGGCGAGATCGGCCGCCATCTGCTCGCAAGCCAGCTGACCGTGCGCGGTGCAATGGCGGACGGCCAGAAGAGCTGTCGCCAGGGTATCGGCGAGGCACTGTTCGCGCACCGATACCCACTCACCCCGTTCGGCAAGCTTGCCGATGGAACGGGGAGCGACGGGCTTCGCCGGAATTGAAAGGGCCGCAGCAAGCTCGCCGAGGTGAGGGTTGTCCGCCAGCCCTGCTGTCGTTCGGCACAGATCGATGCGTTCCGGAGCGTGTGGCGAGATATTCAGCAGCTGCTCGGGAAGGAGCAGGCCGTGCTCTGCGGCGCAGCGGCGCAGCACCGGCAGATCACGGAACTCGCCTCCCCAGGTCACGAACACAGCGCCCGGAGTGGCGCGCAAATCATCAAACAGCGTGCCGACTATCGCCAACTCACTGTCATGTTCCATTGTGAGAACGAATGGTCCGGTGATCCGCGGGACATGCTCGCCAATGATGAAGGTAAGAACCATCCAACTCGCTGCCGCAATCCTGTCGAACGGCCAGCGGATTTGAGCGGCATCAGTCCCTTGCTGGGTTCTGTATCCTTCGTAGCGCGAACGATCCCACAAGAACTCGAAATCAGCGACGATGAGCGAGCAGGATGAACTTCCCTTCTCGCTACAGTTCCGAGCGGTAAAAATCCGGGCCTGATGTTCAAGATCCTGCACGAAGCTGAGCATGCTGGCTGACTGGTCGGTCATGAGAGTATTCCTTGTCTGAAAAGCAAAGCCCGCCGATTGGCGGGCCTTGCTCGTTGCTTGTCGAATTTGGTGAAACGGATCAGCGATGCCGCTCACGTGCGGTGACTGTCGCGAGCGTCGGCGCCGGCAGCCCGCTTCGATAGAACCAGGCCTCCTCGTGCGGGATAAGCTTTTCCTCCATCTCCTTCTCCCACACCCGCTGCGCCGCGTTCCAGCGATACTGGCGTGCCTTGAGCACATCTTTCTTCGCGATCGGTGCGCGGGTCGCCTGCACCAGCACAGTGGTGCGATCTGCACCCTCGAGCAGGCGCTCGAGATGACTGCGTTCGGGATCCCTGCCCCAGCCCGCGCGGCGCTGTTGGAGGAGCCAGAACAGCGACCAGACATCGTCGCCCGCACGGTGTGCATTGCTGTGCCAGCCTTCCTGCGCCAGCAGCCACTGCTGAGCCCGACCGTCTAACCCGGTGCGCAGCCAGTCGATGTCTCTCATCGAACAGCACCATGCGGCGCCTGCAAGTTCGGGATAGCGGCGCTCCAGCCAGCTCACTTCGAAACAGGCGTGATGCGCAACCAACAGGTCGGCCCGGCCAAGCAATGCCAGCACCTTTTCGTCGGGGATCGACTTGCCGCTCAGGTGGTGGTTCGCGAGGCCGGTGATCCAAGTGATCCTGGGGTCGATTTCGACCTCGGGATCTTCCTGCCAGGCTTGCGGCGCGATGTGGTTGAGAACCTCGCCGTTCTCGTCGACCCAGACGAGCATGATCGCGAGTTCCATGATGCGATCATTATCAGGATTGAGTCCGGTCGTTTCGAGGTCGATGAGCGCCAGGCAACGCGCATCGGGCGGCGCGCCTTTTGGTGCGTTCGAATACGGCTGCGGAACGGACCGCAGGACGCGGTAATCCGGATTCGATTCGAGGCGCCGTGCGGCGTCTTCATGTTCGGGATTCAAATGATCGGTATTCATGCAGTTTGCCTTTCGGTTCGTATCGGAACCGGCAAGGCGAAGGCCGAGTGTTCAATACACTTTTCCACTCACCCTGCCGGTTCAACCGGCAGGTCTTCCTGAAGCGTTCGAAATTTCATCTGGCCCGCAGCGTTCAGCGCATGGGTCCGCCCTCCCCAAGGTGTCGCCACACCGCCCTAGGCCGCGTCCGGCCGCACCACCAAGGAGGCCTTCGGAAGGCGACGTGCGAGCCCCGGCGAGCTATACTCGTCCGACCTTAGGTCCGGACGAGCGCACAAAGGTCGTCTGCTCCGAAGGTGCGGATGACTTTGTGGTATTGCGCCTCAAATTTTAGGAGGTCGTCTTATTGATTTACCGATAAAGTCACAGGGGAATTGGTCAGATTTCCCCTCGCCGCCGTCAAACTCATAGGCAAGGTTGGAAACGACTTTGCCAGGTTCCGCATCTGTTCCGCCTTGATGAAGCTGAAACGCCAGACGAAAGCGCAGCGGGCTGAGCTCGTTTCCTCAGGAAATCCGCGGGGTTCCGTCGGGTCCGCCGAGAGAATAGGCAAGGTATGCATGGCTTCGGACATGAAGGGCCAAAAAATGGCTTCCGGGCCGAATTGAGCATTATAGGCAAGGTATGCGAGGGCATTGAGGGCAAACAGCCATAAAACGCCCGATAGGCAAGGTATGTATGCCTGCGGACATGGGAGGGATCGCGAAAAACGGTCAATTTCCAGGCATAGGCAAGGTATGCATGCCTGTTACCACATGTGAAATCTTCGCCCTGTAAGCGAGGTCCTATGCGGAAATCTTGGCTTCGGGTGCCAAATTTCGGGCGATAGGCAAGGTATGTATGGCTGTTGCCATCCGTCGTCATGACTAGTTTCAGAACGAAATTTAGCTTCGCGGATGCGACGCTCAATGGCGGGATTAGATCGCTCGCACCGATAATTCTCTCCCTGACAGACCCTCGCTTGTCGGCCCGGCGCACTTGCAAAAACTCGGATTTCGATGCCTCCGGATGACACCCAAAATCGTGTCGTGAGTAAAGCCGCGAGGCGCGCACGGACGTGCCAGCGTTGTATCTGGGATGGCCCGGCTAATGGGTTGAGGCTTCGTTATGAGCGAGAATTGACGGCATGTCCGTCGACACGGTCATTCATCGTCTTCGTCAAAAACGCGCGAGATGAGGCTATGAAACTTCCTCTGAAGTTTGACACGAGCACCCTCGAGACGATCCTAAGTTACCCGCTCTGGAGAGGATGTTTGTAAGCTGGCAGACTAGCTGAAACGCGTTCAAACCCTACTTTGAATAGCCTACCCTGCCAGGTTAATCGAACCGCGATCGTAGCGAGGAAATGCGGACTTTAATCGCTCGATTGTGTGGCGCCATTTGGTCGTCTTTGGCGCACAGACGGTGTTCTGGTTGCCGAACAGACCGACCTCGTTGACGGCTCGGTTCAGTGGCACAGTGTCAAGCCAGCGGACCGACACAAAATATTCGCAGGTTTCCGGGTCGTCGATCTCGTCGCGATGATAGAAGCCCTCGGTCAGCACATCCATAGCCGGGACCAGTTCGCCCTCGCTGTTCGGCAGCTGAAACTCCGCTGCGGGCACGCTTTCGCCGTTCACGATGCCGACGCCGACGAAGCCATAGCCCGGTGCCTTCACCCACACGCGGTCGCCTTCCTTCAGCAGGCGCAGAGTGCCACTATACCAGCTGCCATGCCCGGCGGAGATGAAGCCGTATCGCCGTGCCTCCTCCCATGAACGGGAATCGTCATGGCCGAAGGAAACGTAATATTCGCCGTTCCACGGTTCCTTGTCGGCGCTGCGTGTCGAGCCAGAACTGATGCTCGCCGCCATCTGGGTTTCGACCGGATCGAGCAGCCACGACCGGCTGATCAGCTGCCCAACCTCGCTGTCAAACACCTGAAAGCACAGCACGTTGATCGCGATGTCGCGCTTGTTCAGATAGCCGACGATCCGTTCCGAGCTTGCGTCCAGATGGCTCGCCACGATCACGATCTGATGGCTGTCGTTAAGTGTATCCTCGTCGAGCGGCTGGCCGAACCGCGCCTGAAATGCTTGCGACAGGTTTCCGCCGCTGAAGCCGGCGTAGATCCGGCTGATCTCGTCGGTATCCAAATCCTCGGCCCAGCAGGCATAATCGATCGCCTGTGCCACCACTTCACGTGGGGTCTTGCCGCGTTTCAGCTCGATCAGCACAAGCGACCCGTCCGGCGCTATCGCCAGCAGGTCGATCCGCCCGCCAAAGCCCGTATTCGCCTGCCGCCCGATGATCATCCATTGATCGGATAGGATCGCGGGCTCGGCGACGATCATCTCCTCTAGCAGCGCCTCGCTGGGCAGCGCCGCTTCGCGTAGCGCGGTGGGCTGCGTGCCGACTTTCCAGATGCTGTTACGGATCGGCATGTTCAGCTCTCAATCCCCTTGAACACCTGCCAACGCTGTCCGAAATGGCGTGGCTCGGGTCCTCCATCCGGTAGATCGATCACGCGTCCCTCGAACTCCGCATAATGGGAATAGCAAGAGGTGGCGAACCGCACCTTTTGCGAAACGGGATCTATAGCCATGAGATTTCGGTCGAACAAACGGTGCAAATCGGCGCGGAGAATTAGTCCATTTGACGGATCGTCACTGCCGTCATCGCCCACACCGACGATGTGCGCGGCATCGATGGCGTCGAGCGCGGAACAACCCGTAATGGCACAAGCGCCGCCGTATAGGTCTAGCAGCTCCTTTCGAAACCTGACCTGATCGGGGCGGGCCATGCGTTCGATCGTTTGCCGCTGACGTTCGAGCCGTTGTTGTTCGGTGCGCTCGGTGATGTGCTCGATATTGAAATCGTTGCGGAATCGGCGTGCTAAGGCTGACGATTGCGGCCTATCCCATTCACGGTGCGCGCGAAGATATGCAAGGCGGGCCACCGCCTTGAGAGGGAATGAGCGACTTCCCGCGTGGACGAAGTAGCTCCGCGATTTGCCAGCACCGGACGCAGCACGCAATTCCTCGAGAGTCATGGACTCCGCTTCCGACAGCGCGGCCCCGAACTCCTCAGCCGTGATCGTCGAATTCATGTTCACAATCGGAGCATCAATGATGATCGGCCCGCGCGGATAGAACGTTCGCGACAGAGTGGCCGCGGCACTGCGCTTTGAAAACTGACTTATGGATATTGGCGCTTCGAGCCTGCGAAGGTCGCTCACTGCATAAAAGCTTTGCCAGGCGCCATCGGAGGACGTGCTGTCCGGTCGATGTCTAGACCATTCTTTATCGGCCTTTCCAGCCCTCGCACCGCGATAACCTTCGAAACGCCCGCGATAAGTGACGACCGGTGGGCCGATAGCGCGGCCTTCGGAGGCATAGAAAAAAATGTCGGCTGAAGAGCTATCTTCGACGCTCTTGGCGAAATCCGACAGCACGATCGTCGCCTCAGTCCCGTAGACGACAAGGCCAGTTTGCCGGCATTTCGTCAAGCCGGCTTCAAGATGTTGCAACGGCACCGGTGTGAGCAGGGCGATATCGGAAGGACGCTCGCTCATGTCTCCGCCTTCTTCCGCCGCCCGCGTTTCTGCTTGGGGGCGGCGGCACGCTCTGCGCGGATGCGGTCGAGCAGGACATGCGCGGGTTCATCCTCGGGGTCCTGCGGCACCAGTTCACCGCGGAACGCACGGCCAAGGATCGCCGCCTCCAGTCGGTCGATCAGCGCGCGGGCGCGGGCGGCTTCGGCCTCCATCCGGTCGGCGCGGGCGAACACGACATCGAGCCGGGCCGCGATTGCTGCCTGCACAGGTTCGGGAGCAACCGGCGTGGGAATCGAACTCAACGCCTTCTGATTAATCTTGGGAAGGACGGTTCGGCCTTCCTGTTGCGACGCCAGCCAAGTGAACTCAGGCGAAAGCATCCAATACATCAAGTAACGCGCATTGCACCGGGCATTGATCGGATACATGTCAGCGCTACACGCGCCCTCAAAATCGACGCGCACAACCTTCCGTAGATATGGGCGGATCTTGGAATAGATGATCTGCCCAGGGTAGAAACGGTGCTTCCCGCTGATGACCCCGTCTTCGGCAATTGTTTTGAATGAGAGTAGCTTTGGTCGACCCGAAGCGATGTGATTTGGTGCGATGTGCGGCAACTCCCGAATTCCCGCAGGATCGACCAGATTGCTCGCGATCTCAGCCGCTTCATCAAAGCGCACAGTTCGCCATGCGGAGCGGGGCTCACCATCTTCTTCAATCAAAGTCCCGTTGAAGGCCGCCACGAGCGATTGATCGCGAAGACGCTCCGCCAGCACCGCCACCCGACACAGTTCCGCCCGTGCGCGGGCGAGGCGGGCGGTCAGCGCGTCCAGCTTCGCGACGATGCGGCGCTGTTCGGCTGCCGGGGCAACGGGAAAGGCCATCGCGCTGATCCGCTTGCCCGATACTTCGCGAAACGTTGTGCCACTCGCAAGGCTGTCCGCGTATTCGACAGACGACAATAGGTAGTGCCGGACATATTCCGGCATGACGCCGGATGCGCACACCCAGCTTTTGAAGCCTTGGTTTGTGCTGATCTCATTCGCAGCGATCGCGCAGTAACCAATGGGAGCACGCGAAGAAAATAGCACGGTGCCCTTCGGCATCAGGGTTGCCCCCGAAGCACTCAAGCCTTTCTCACTCAGGTCGCGACGGCCGCGACCGATGTAGGCGTCACTACACCCGGTCAGATCAGCAGGGCCGATCCATGGGACACCCAAACCCGGTCCTGCGAAGTTCGTCTCATCTTTAGTCGAGGGTGTGCCGCCTCCCACAATGTCAGCGACCTCGCTCGCCTGCGCCCATTTCCAAGTTTCTGGCACTTCCCACCGTGGCAACGTCACTCCGCCGCCTCCGCCAGTTCCGGTGCAGCCGCTTCGCCGCCCAGCTCCGCGACCAGCGCTCCGATTTCCTCAAGCGCCAGCTTCAGATGGCCCTCGATGGCGGCCGCGATGTCCTCGGGAGTTTCCAGTCCGTCCTCGGCCTCGTCGCTGGTATCCTTGAGCCAGTGGATATCCAGATTGTCGCCGCGCGCGGCGATCTCCTCGCGGGTGAAGCGGCGGAAGCGGCCTTGCTCGCCTTCGTCCTTCCGCGCGGCGCGGCCCAGCGGATCGCCGCCGAACGCCGCGACGAAATCGTCGAAGTCGGATGCCTTGAGCGGGTTGGTCTTGCCATAGGCGGGCGCGCCCGAGCGCATGTCATAGATCCACACCGCCTCGGTGGCGTCCTTGGTCGGCGCTTCCTCGTCGGCGCGGGTAAAGAACAGCACGTTGGTCTTCACGCCCTGCGCATAGAAGATGCCTGTCGGCAGGCGCAGGATTGTATGCAGGTCGCACCAGCTCATCAGGCGCTGGCGCAGCGCCTTGCCGCGCCCTTCATCGAACAGGACGTTATCCGGCACCACCACCGCCGCGCGCCCGCCCAGCCGCAGCGCGCGGATGACATGCTCGACGAACGGCAGTTGATAGGAAGAGACGCGATCGGTGATCGTCAGGTCGTCGCGCGTCGGCGGGCCGCCCGCCGGACCGAAGGGCGGATTGGTGAGGATCAGGTCGGCATTCTTGAACGCCGCGCCGCTGCCCTTGGGCGAGAGCGTGTCGCCAAGATCGAGATGGTCCGGATCGATCTTGTGCAGATGCAGGTTCATCAGCAGCAGGCGGAAGGTGTCGGGCACATTCTCGATGCCACGGATCGCCTGACCCAACTGAAAAATCTGCTGCTTGTTCGACAGGGTGAAATAATCGTCGGTGACACCCCGCATGTGGCGATCCGATGCGATTAGGAAGCCGCCGGTTCCCGCTGCCGGGTCTTGGATCACCTCGCCCGGCTGCGGCTGCATCAGGTCGACCATTACGTCGATCAGCACGCGCGGGGTGAAATACTGCCCTGCCCCCCGCTTGGTCTCCTCCGCCATCTTCTGAAGCAGACCCTCATAGGCATCGCCGAACGCATCGCGTTCGTCGCTGAACCAGTGAAGCCCGTCGATCGCGTCGATCAGCTTGCGCAGTGTTGCCGGCTCGCGGACCACGGTGGTCGCGTTCTGGAAGATGGCGACAACAGAGCGGTCGCTCACCTTGTCCGGATTGCCGAGATCGACCAGCGCCTGGCGATAACGTTGCAGCACCTCCGCTTCGTTTGCGGCGGTGATAGCGCGCCAGCGATACTGCTCCGGTATGCGGCTTTCGTCCTTCTGCTCGGACGCCATTTTCAGGAACAGCAGATAGGTGAGTTCGGTGACATATTGCTGATAGGTGATGCCGTCCTTGCGGAGCAGCGCGCACAGGCGCCACAGCTTGTTCACCAGATCGGATGCGGGGTTCATTCGGTATTCCTTACGCGGCGGCGCCGCTATCCCAGATGGCGGCGTTGAGGTCCATCAGCACCTCGCCCAATTTGTGATCGAATTCGTGGTCGATGACGGGGAAGCCGCCATTTTGTGCAAATAGCGGATCGGACAGCATCGCGGGATCGCCGACCGGCTGATCCTTCAGCGCGCGGCCGATGCGTTGCAGCCAGCGGCGCTGGTTCGGGCTCCAGTCGCGGCTGGCGAGAATTTTCTGAACGCCGTTTTCTACCCGCGCCTCATAGGGGACCAGCGGATCGCCGAGTGCCGCCTGACGCACGAAGCCGATGATATGCGCGGCGATATCGGCATTGCGCGCGGTGCCGTATGCGCGGCGAAGGGCGGCTTCGGAATAGCCTTCGCCATCGAGCAGCGTGGCAATTTCCTTAAGCTCCGCCCGGGTCAGGTCGCGCGGGCGCTGCGTCGCCGCAATCAGCGCTGGCACTGCGTTCATGTTGGCGCGGACATAAGCTTCGAAGCCCGAAATGTAATCGGCGGGCGAAGCTCTTTCGCCGTAGTCATCTTCGACCGAAACCAGCTCGTCCTCATGGTTGGAAACGAATACGCCGTTCCCCTTCCTTTTGTCCGGCGTGTCGAGCAGTTTGGCGAGAGAGGAGTGCTGACGGAACAGCTCGAGCGTGTCGGCGGGGCTCGCGTCCTTCAGCCGGTCCGGCAGCACATCGACATCGCCCAGCACCTGTTGGAGCGCATCGCGACGATCGCTATCGAGTCGCTTCAACCGCTGCCGCAGCTTCACCACGATCTGGTCGCGAACGATGCTGCGGTCCTGGTCAGTCGGCGCGCGCTCCAGATCGCGGACAAGATCGGCAAAGCTCAGCGCTGGGTCGACCACCACCGGGCGCATGTCGGTGAAGTCCTGCAGGTTCGCATAGATGTCGACCGCGTCGAATATCCGGAAAAATGTCTTGCTGATCTCGTCGCAACGGCGAGTGGCGCGGCCGATCATCTGGTCATAGAGGATGCGGCTGTTCACCCGCCGGACGAAGACGAGATTGGTGATCGCGGGCACGTCGATGCCGGTGGTCAGCAGATCGACGGTAACCACATACTTGGGGCGCGGGTCGTTTTTGAACGCCTTGATGGCGTCGAGCGGCTTGTCGACGCTGCCGGTGATCTTTGCGACTAGGTCGTGTGGCTGAGGACCGTATTCCTCTTCAAGCGCCTCGCGCAGCGCCTTCACCAATATATCGGCGTGGTCGTCGCGCGCGGCGAACAGCAGCGTCTTGCCCGGTTCGGTCGGCGGGCATTCCAGCGCGACCGCCTGCGCCACGGCTTTGTTGAAGGGCTCAGTGTAGACCTTCTTGTTGAAGTCGGCGACGTCGAAATCGACCTGATCCTCCAGATCGATCAGGTCGAGTTGGCCCGTCTTGGGGTCGATAATCGATACTTCCTCGCCTGCCTCGAACAGTATCCCCGTTTGGCTGAGCGCGGTGGTGATGCGCCGCGGTGGACGGTGGTCGATCAGATAGCCGTCGATCACGGCCTGGCGATAGCCGTAGGAGAAGACGGGGCGACCAAAGATCTCGCGCGTGTGCAGCGCAGGTGTCGCGGTGAGCGCGATGGTGGTGGCATCGAAATAGTCGAGCACGCGGCGATAGGCAGAAAGATAGTCGTCGAGGCTACGGAAGCCGAGATCGTCCTCACGCAGTTCGGCGTCAAGGGTATAGCCGCGATGGGCCTCGTCGACGATGATCAGGTCGTAGGTGCCAGGCGTCGGCTTCTCTCCAGTCGTCTCGTCGAATACGCGGCGGATCATCGCCTGCACCGTCGCAACCTGAACGCGCGTGGTTGCCTCCGGAAATTTCGTCGCAAGGTCGGCGACCGGGAACACCTGATCGAATTTCAGAAAGCCCGAGGTGTCAGTCGTGGACATGGCGTCGAGCGTCTGACGACCAAGCGCGTTGCGATCGACAAGAAAGAGGATGCGCCGGAAACGCTTTTTGCGCAGCAGCTCGAACATCAGCGCGATGGCAAGCCGAGTTTTCCCGGTGCCCGTCGCCATCGCGAGCAGGATCGAGCGCTGACCGGCGCCGATGGCGTCGGTAACGGCGTCGACCGCCTGCTCCTGATACGGCCGCAGACCGGACACGCCGACCTCGCGCTCAGCGACGATATCATCTGCTTCGCCGACTTTCTGTTCCAGCCGCTCGACCAGATCACGGGGCGAAAACCATTCGGCCAGCGCCCGCGGCGCTTCCTTCGTGCGCGCGTTCCAGAACCAGATGCCCGACTTCGTGGCGAGCTGCTTCACATAGGGGCGGCCGTTGGTCGCGAACATGAAGGGCACGCGAAACCGCTGATCGCCGTCGGTCCACGGCCCGCCTTGAGGAAGCGCATCGATGTCGAGCGTAATGTCCCGCGCATAGCGTTGCGCCTGGCCAAGCCGACCTGGCACATCCTTGGTGCCCCGCTTGGCCTCGATCACGCCCACGCAACAGCCATCAACGAACAGTGCGTAGTCGACCGATCCGCTCTTCGTCGGCCACTCGGCGATCGCCATGTTGCGTCCATATTCCGGGCGTGCCCCGGCGGCATAGCGCAGCACGGCGCTGTCCACCTCCCATCCTGCCATGCGCAATTGCTCGTCGATCAGCACGCGTGTGGATCTTTCGTCGAGCTCTATTTCAGAAGCCGCGGCAGCGGCGGCTGATGCCAGCAGGTCCAGCTGCATCGGTGCGAAAGCTTTAGCGGATTGCTGGATTTGCAGGAGCTCCTGCTCGGCCGCCTGCGCCTTGGCTTCGGTCTCTGCGGCGTAGCGCTCCCAGAAAGCGCGCTCTTCCTCACTCGAGCCTGCCTGCGTCAAGGCCTCCCGGCGCGCAGGCTCGGCATCGGCGGCAGCCATGCGGGCCGCAGCCTCCGCGTCCCGGCTGGCAGTTACCTGCTTGCGAAGCTCCGCCAGCTCCTCACGCAATTCGTGAGATACGTCCTTCGGTTGCGAAGGGGGAACGAAGGCCCCCGCTCGAAAACCGGGCTGGTTGTTGTAGACGGTATGGAACCAGATGGCGAGGTTACGGGCGAGTTTCAGCGCGGCGAGCGCATCCGCGGTGGTCCCGACCTCTTCATGCACCGCTTGATTTCCCTTGCGGCGGAGCAGGTGAAAAATGTCTGCGACCTGCGCCGGCAGAATTGACCGCCGACGAAGCTGGGACAGCACATCATCGAAAGACGGGGAGCCGGGCGGCAACAGCGCGTGCGATGCCGCGATTTCCTTAGCCATGGTTTCGGCAAAGGACCTCAGTTTCGCCAGCGCGGTTGGCGCGTCGTCCACGAAATACCGCTCTGCGAGCAGAGCCAGTCGAAATAGCCGCTCATCTTGCGCTTCTAGAAAGCGAAAATTGGAAGCATCCCCATCCATTGATGCAGAATAGCGTGAAGTGGCCGTTCCTCAAGTTCGATGACTTCGTTCATACGATGCGCTCGACCTATGCTGCAGCTTTGTCTGTTTGGCTCTCGCTCTGTGCCACAAATTGTGCCACAGATTGTGCCACACGCTTTGACTGGAAGCGTGGAAATGGCTGTTTTCTGGGCTTGTTCAGAAGCTGGCGAAAAAAGGTCTGGAATCCTCTCTCCCCGACCAATTTGCGTCATTCATCAAACGAAGCTGCTTAACTGCGTCGCATTCGTCCTCTGTGGGGGACCCGGCGTGAACAGCGGCTGCCTAATCACACATCATCGAGAACGCGCGTCGCAAACCAGAGCGGGATAAGTCCCCGTTGCACCTTTGCGCCGTGCCAGCGGTCACTTATTCGTCGGGCATATGAAAGCGCAGATCGAAATTGGCACGGATTCGGCCGGGCAAGGCATTTGCGTCGATGTCGAGGAGCTGCTCGCGACGCGATTGCTCGTCCAGGGCAACTCGGGTTCGGGCAAGTCGCACCTTCTGCGCCGCCTGCTCGAACAGACCGCCGGGCTCGTCCAGCAGGTCGTGATCGACCCGGAGGGCGACTTTACCAGCCTGGCGGATGCGTTCGACCATATCGTGATCGACGGCGCAGCGCATTCGGTGCGCGAGATAGAGGCGCTTGCCGGGCGCGTGCGCCAGCATCGCGTCTCGGTCGTGCTGGCGCTGGACGAGCTGGAGGTCGAACAGCAGATCCGCTGCGCCGCGCTGTTCCTCTCCGCGCTGTTCGATGCCCCGCGCGAGCATTGGTATCCCGCGCTGGTGGTGGTCGACGAGGCACAGATGTTCGCCCCGGCGGCTGCGGGCGAACTGGCGGAGGATGCACGCCGCATGACGCTGTCCGCGATGACCAACCTGATGTGCCGGGGGCGCAAGCGCGGGCTCGCGGGCATCGTCGCGACGCAGCGGCTTGCCAAGCTGGCCAAGAATGTCGCCGCAGAAGCCTCCAACTTCCTGATGGGGCGCACCTTCCTCGACATCGACATGCAGCGCGCCGCCGATCTGTTGGGAATGGACCGGCGGCAGGCGGAGCGCATCCGCGATCTTCAGCGCGGCCATTTCCTCGGCCTTGGACCCGCGATCAGCCGCCGCCCGGTGGCGG